>ENA-ORBV01004632-ORBV01004632.1-microbial-mat-metagenome-genome-assembly--contig:-NODE-4632-length-26140-cov-5.819821_pt1 | contig 26140 bp, 17 predicted proteins | sample MGYA00237777_ERZ505514 | MGnify/ENA primary metagenome ERZ505514 (study PRJEB26160, sample SAMN06269048) | microbial mat metagenome | isolation source: Oligotrophic lake microbial mat | place... | reverse complement strand
CTAGTAGTACTGTACTACTACTATTGTTACTGTAGTTTGGACTTCGTTTTCCTCCGGACAAGCCAACACCCTCTCTTCCCGACAGACGACATACTGTAGCAACAATGCCCATCAACACAGTAGCTGGAAAGAGAGCCATCATCATGTCTTCTGAATGTAATCCTATTATTCCTTTCAACGATGATGATGTTAAGGATGATGATGATAGTTCTACAACAGATACTTTCCGTGATGAAGAGGCCGGTGCTGCCGTGAGGAGAAAAAGTACTAAAAATACCGAGTGCAGAGTCTTTGGTTGGTTTCTACTGGTCTCCTTGGCCATTGCCGTTCCTCTTGGTGTCATGCTTGGTCGGCCGCCGGAGCAATCAACAACAGCAGAACCAGCCTGGAGTCATCCCGTGGGAGGTGCCGGTGGGGCCATTCGCTTGTCCAACAGCACCCACCACAGCGGCGGTGGATCTGGAATGGTGGCCCTTTCGGCCGATGGTCAACGCTTGTTGGTGTGTGACTATCCTCCTTCCAGCCAAAAACCAATAATGGCCGTCTTGGATTTGACAGAAACGGTCAACCACTATGGCAAAGTCATTTCCAAATATGTACGACAAGATAATACTGGTCTTCCGAGTGCACCACCGTATGATGGAGAAGAATCTTTGTACATTCCACAATATTTGACGTCCATGTCTCTGGATGGCAAGACGATTGCTATAGGGAATCCCCACGCCGAATTGATGATTGGGGACAATACCGAACTTCGTGCCAAAGGCAACGTCCAAGTCTATCGCGCCTTCGACGAACAAAACGAGTGGAATATGGTAGGCAATGCCCCTAGTTTTTATGACTATTTGGTCAATGCCCCTTCCAATTTACAAATTGAGTCTGGCAACTTTGGTGTGTCGACTTCTTTGTCGGGAGATGGATCACGATTGGCTGTTGGTGTCACCAACGTACAAGGATCACTTGATCATAATGAGGGCAACGACAGTGCCTCCTCCTCCACAAATGTGTACAGTTTTGTACAAGTCTTGGAATTCAGTCTGGCAGGGAATACTTGGAACTTGCTGGGCAACATGCTAGAGGGGACTTGCCAAAACTACAATGCCACTACAACTAACAGTACGGGTTGTATTCCCTGCGCGGGCAAAAACCATGGGGGAGAACACGACTTTGGTGTTGCCGTGGCCATGAATGCTCCAGGAACACGTCTGATAGTGGGAGCACCTCAAGCCGATCATTGCTTGTCCCAAACAAGCAATGGATTTGCACGCGTCTACGACTGGAATGCTACCACCCAAAGGTGGTCACCCTTGGGTCGAGACATTGTCGTTCCCGAATTGGTCGACAATCCTGCCTTTGTCCCTCGGAATTTGGGAAGCAGTGTCTCCATTTCGGCCGATGGTAGTCGTGTCGCCGTAGGAAGTAATGCGGGTGCCGTCGTGTTGGAATTCGATTCTTCTACACAAGATTGGGTTGTCATGGGCGACAATCATTTCTTCAAGTGGAGTCATAAAAATCATTGGCAAAACGAGGGGACCACTGTCTCCTTGTCTCGAGATGGCAATCGTGTCGCAATGGGAGGACCGAAAGCCGAGAGTCACCATGGTGGAAAGGCTGATGTTTGGGAATGGAATGGGGCAAGTTGGTCACAAGTTGGGAAATCGATTCGAGCCAATCCTGGTGCTGGTAGCAGTATATCCTTGGCATCGACCAATGCGAGTATCGTGGCCCTTTATGCCGACTACGAAGTATGGGTCTACCAAGAGTAAACGGAGGAGAGATTGCAAATGGCTATCTGTGATATAGTTACTGCCTCTCGTACTATGATTCGGAGCAACGAAGTGGCTCTAACGCTCGGCTTAGATTATATCTAGCTATCCTGGCTTACGATGAGTTAGTACCCATCAATTCACGAACAATGTTTGCTGGAGGGAGAATGTCAGCGCTGCGTCCTCTGGTAGGAAGCAATACCAGCGACGTGCCTCGGAACGATACCTTGAAGACGTCGCCAGGTGACGCTGATTTCATTTGGGTTTGAATGTTTTCCATTCCATTCAAAATGTTCCTTTCCAAAGCTTGAACTTTCGAGCTGGCAAGAGCCGTCCGTGCAACTTGCTGCAAGGTCTGGATTTCAACTCCATATAGAGCACCGCGTCCTTTCTTTCCGACGCAGAGGTTGGTGCTACCACTGCTAATCATCTGGAACATGACTTTGGTGCCCCAATAACGAGGATTGGACGCCTTGATTTCCACGGGACTGTTCTGCATCATAGCATCCGTCTCGGCACTGAAAAATACACGATGGGTTCCAATGTTCATGACGTGCATATGCTCAATGCTGGCGTCATCCGAAAGGACATCATCCATTGGTCGTCCAGTCATGAGACGCTCAAATTGAAATCCAACATCGGAAATGTTCTTTATGTAGTCCTTTTGCTTGGTAATTAATAATGTCTTTGTCCCTGGAATACATGTTACCATGAACGGGTCGGAATCATCGCACGTTGCCAGCATTGCCAAGGTGGACCCCCCAAAGGCAAAGTCAACCTCTGCGAAGTTGATACCGCGATTGGTTGCGGCAACGTGTAAGCAGATTATCTCAATTTTTCCATGAGGAAACTCATTCATGTGCTCCTGTGGTGCCAGCGACAAAAATGACTTTGGTGTTCGGATAGTGGATGGCTCTACCAAAGGGTCAGGCTTTCCTTTCAAGTCAATACACGATAGACTTAGATCTTTTGTTTTTGTCACACTGGCAAGGTTCTTATAAGGCGCATCACGTGGAGGAGTCCAGGCAAAGTATCCTTTATCCGACAAGCATTCAAAGATTCGAAAACCGGCTCGATCGATCTCCTTTTGAAGCTTTTGAGACTGCTCGTCTATCACTAGACCCTTTTCCTTCAAAGCAAGGTTTCCCAAAAGGTAGGACAAGTCGTCCTTACTGTCAGTCATGATTATTTTTATGGGGATGGCGATTCGCTATCTTTCACTCTTTTTGGGTGTGTCGACCTTGCTGATTTCAGCGAAAAGCGACACTGAGACTCTTTGGGTGTTCATGCAACAGCTTGGATATTGGGTGCAACGAAAATTTCAAACCCGGTACAATCGCTCGTCGAACATGCGAGCGAGGAGGGTTGGTTTCTCCTCCCACCCGGACTAAGTTTATTGAATTGATAGCAAGTCAACGTCTACAATGATTGCCACTTCCACAACACTCAATCTTCTCAATGAATGCATGAATGCTTCGGAATCGCTGCCCATTTACGGTACGGTGTTGTCGGCTTGTCGCGGAATGGTTTTCGGATACTAGCTAGCTAGTTAGTAGTAGGTGATGATTCTTCCAAACAAATCGATTTACTCTTCTTTGTGTTTCGTGGAAGGATCCAATGGGGTCATGTGTAATCTACGTCGTTCATTCCCTTGCAGAATTTGTAACAGAATAACAGAACGGGATTCAATTGGTTCACGGAAGAATTCGAGGATCACGTTTGATATTCCCGCAATCACGGATCGTAATTTGATTGTTTGTAAAAAAGAATTAAGATGTCTCAATATGAATTCGTATTTCACGGATTATTCCCTACCAAAACATATAAAGCTGCGTTCGTTGCGAGGTTTATTATTCGTACTATGGTACTCGAGTACATCTTTATTAGTGATTGTACGGTAAACCCTAAGAAAAAACCTCGGTCCTCAAATAAGGGCTAAAACTGACGTGTGTTTGGTCACTCAGATAGTCCACGTCAACTGTCCGACCACATAGGTGTGTCATCGGCGCCATCGAATATTCCAGAAAAAAGTCGACAGTGTCCATACCCTACTACGGCTACTAGCTAGCTAGTACCAAGATTGGTATTAGTTCGTACCAGGCAAGGGATGCAGCATCACATACATACATCATCCTCATTGTTGTTTTCCGTACATACGTACCATCATGAAGGGTAGTTTGTCTTACTCGGAAGTAGCTTACGTCCTCAGCTCGGACGTTGACGAACGAAACTCATCCAATTGCATGAATGCATGTGGCTTCGCAGTGCACACGAGAGGAGCAATGCTTTGTTCTGTTTGGCCGCTGAAATGAGGAAATTGCCACAATAGCATAAATGTGCCGCATCAGCATTTGTTTATTTGAGACAAGCGCCATTTTTGCATGTACATTTATTGTAAAAAATTTCAACGAAAAAATAGTATGATGCAACGTAGTACAGAACTGGGAAAAATGCTGTTTTCGTGTTTACTACTGCTACAAGTACCGTCTTGCTTGTCTTTGGCGTCCATTGTGGTCGAAACGCCACCTCTTGTCCGGTCAACGCACACGACGACGACCCAACAATTGGCGCGACAAAATTATCACGTTTTGGACTCGTTGGTCGACTACCAACTCTTGAACGAGTGCTCTCAAAAAGCCGTCGATGCCTTTCAGGCCGAAGGGGGACACGCTGGTTCGTATCTGGACAAGCCCTGGAAGAACTCCCGTATTTACATTGATGGTGGTCAACTTTGGACACCTGCCGATGCCAGTTTTATGGAACCCATGATTGACCAAGTACGAAAAGCTTTGGCGCCACGACTAGGGCTCGTTTCATCCGACGCTTCTTGCAGTAAGGAGGTCTTGGAATATTGCATGCCCTTGGAATCTGCCTTTTGCAATTATTACTTGGGGCTTGGCAATGGTCCTCGCGATATGGAAAATCACATTGATTGCAATACCCAAGGATATCCCGTACCCCTCAGTGTGGTCGTTCAAGGCGTCTATGACGACGGCAACGGCAACGGCAATCATGGCCAGATATTGGGACGATTGGATTGTCAAAATCGCAACAAGGATTTGCCACAGGAAACGGTATCTCTCCAGGCAGGGGATGCCCTGGCCTTGGCGGGAGCCTGGCACAAGCCATGGCCTGTGCCCGATGGAGCCAAGCGTTTGGTATTTGTTTTGTTCTTTAAAGAACTCAATTATGTGAATTGAAAAATGAAAGAAAGAAGGCATGACCGTGAAAAAACTAATTCGATCCTCTGCTGAACAGGGCGAACCGAAAGACGACGCGTGATTTGTTCCCAATGCATTGGTGGGTAGAAAAGAGTTGCAACGTGGGCCAGAGTCGGTTGCACTCCAAACGATTTTCAGTTGTTCGAAAGAGGCTGTTGGAGTATCCAATGCAATTTACATATACTGTATTTTAGCAAGTCATCTGTTAGCCATCTCAACACCTCTTGGAATAGGAGTACGACGACCACTTGCGAGGCTTTCTCCTCATATGTGATTCTTTTCCCTGTGGTGCCATTGACAGTTCTCTTCTACCACCTTCCATGCACCGACTCGCTCTTGCATAGGCTAGCTTGCCATTGCCTGCATTTGTTCTGTCACCTACAAAATTAGTTACTTAGTTACTTTAACCCTCTCTACCAAATCTTGTTTGTAGTAGTGTCAGATAGCCACAGTTGAGTACCAGGAAACTGGTGAATCAATGATAGCATTGCAGTCGATTAGGAAAACCTAGGCAATTGTCTGTGCGCCGCACGGGAACACTAATCGCACAGTCGTTCCGAACGATCTTTCCTCTCCATCCGCCAGTCATGCGAAAAAATGTCCTCACTTTTTGAATGGTTTTGGCATTTAAATTTCTGAACCACCCATCTGGATAGGAACGACCATACCAAGATGACAGCACCGCTTCTACGGTGGGGGACCACGTTGGAATCCCAGGTGTTGTTCTTTTTGTTAGATTTTTGAATTGGGTTTGTGTAACAAAGAAACCATTGCATTTTTGGCGCCAATTACTACTAGAACTAGAGGGAAGAGACGATAAGTGGGACAATCTTGAGGCGCCAGAAGAACGAATGTTATTTTGACCCGCCTGGTCTTTGGGTGTTGCCCCCGCTATGAGTGAGTGCAGTGGGCGGTTCCGTCTTCAGTTGTCCAGGCTGAAATGGATGTCACCGACACTACTATGGAGTTGAAAAATATTGTATTCGATTTCAGGTAGCAAAGGGTCTTATGTTTTGACGTAAATGTCCCCCGTTTTACTCTTGGTCGTCGCCGCGAGTTAACATGTCACATGATAGCCGAATGAACGACTGGAGTGTTTAGAGTCCACAATAACGACAGTTACTGTTCTTTCAATTTCAACGAAAAGAGCAAGATAGCGGAAGAGCGAGGGTAGTTCTGGGAATTTGAATCATTCTTTTGATCATGGCACCATTCAATCAAATTAACCCCAACACGCTCTGTGGATTTCCGCTCGCCTACAACCCTGACTCGCGCTTCGTTTGGAACATCAAACAGAGGAGGAAAAGCAAAAGTGCAGCTGCTGTAGTGGCAGCGACTGAAACATCGCCTGAGATGGGAAACAATGCCACGCTACTATAATTAATTGAGTCGAATGTGTCTCCAAAGCAGCGAACAGTAATGGATCATTGCCAGGCTTGGACGACAGCTAGCTAGGTTTCGCGGTTGATACAGTAATAGTTACCCGCAAGCAGCTAGCGAGCGGCTAGCTAGAGAAACCCAAAGGTTCTTGGTAGAACTTGTGTTTGTTCTTCAAAGAACATGTGTGCGTTCTATGTAGTGTTGAGAAAGATTGAGGATTTCGTGACAACTTTCACTTCAACGATGAAACAAAGCAGCGGATGCGCCATGGCAACTATTTGATCGTTGTTTCAAATATTTCTTATTCATAGTACCTATCAGTATTCTCTACCCACACCCCTTTTCTATCATGTCGACCCTACGCTCACTTTTGTTCCTGTTCTTCTTTGGGTTCCAGTTGGTGTTTCCAGCACAGTCCTTTCAGCCATCATCCTTACTGGGGCTCCAGCCATTTACGGTCAAGACTTCGACAGCCTTGCAGATGGGATGGCTGGACAATCTATTGAACCCGAAAAGCGTGAGTGGATTATCATGAAATTGTATTTTTGGAGATATTTTTTTGCCTCATCATTGATCTTTATATTCCAACTGCTGTGGACAGTTCCCTAAAGATGCCCAAGTAACGGCACGACACATTTTGTGCAAAACAAAGCCAGAAGCCGAAGAAGTCAAATCGAAATTTCGCAAGGGAAATTTCGCTACACTTGCCAAGAATTTTTCCATCTGCCCCTCGGGCCAAAGAGGAGGTAATTTGGGAAGTTTTTCACCTGGACAAATGGCGCCTGATTTTGATGAAGCCGTCTTTGATCCAGAAGTATCGACGGTAGGACAATTGGTAGGACCCGTTATGACACCGTTTGGCTACCACTTGATCATTGTCGATAAGCGAAGTGGCGTTTAATTTAGCTGGCTGGCTAGCTACGATATTGTTGGATATATTGGGACATCAAACCTCAGACACAAGTGACAATTACTGATAGGTAAATGCACACGACCTACTTTAGTTAATGTACTACTGTACTGGCGTGGGGTTAGGTTGTCGCTATTGCCAAATTTTAAAAAACGTGCTCGCTTCCAACTGACAAACATGCGAATATTTCTAGCAGCTATCTACTAGAGAAGACCAGCAGCATTGTCACAGTACCCAAGGGTCTTTGGATTGTTGTCGTCGAAGCAGTTTTTCCATTTGGTTGGAGGCAAACGTAGCACCGATTCCGTGAATGAAAAAGCCGTGTGGGCTGCTGGTATGCTCGTCCAGACCCCATTGCAATTGATGCGTATCATCGTCCCGTGCCGTCCACAGTGGATGGATTCTATTTTCAACTTCGTGGGCTCCCCTGGTGACATTCTCGAACAAGGCTAAGACCCAGGGGTTTAAAAAAAAGTCGTGCGTGGCAAAAATTGACTACTCCCGCTAACTACAGTGTCATTCGATGCGCCGCCGCAATCATCCCCAAGGTTGCAAAGACAGCCGCCCAAAGGGACAATTCCGCCAGTATTTGGACTTCGCTGTTGCCTTCCATGGATTTTAAATTGTTCAACATGGCCGGTATAATCCCTTGTCGTGTGTCCCATCGCTGGTGAGAGGATGACATGCCATCCATCATCATGGGTTCCATGCCATCCAACACATCCCCAAAAGCTTGTTCGGGGTCATCCCCTCGATACTGTAATTCCAATAACTTTTGTGGTGAAGGTAACAAGGGGCTTTGACCTCCTCCTTGCTGTTGTTGTTGTTGTTGTTGTTCTTTCATGACTTTGATGGCTTCATTTTCCAATCGGATCCATCCCCACAGGGTACGACGAATGATTTCTGCAGAGGCGATTGCTGGTGCCAAGGCGCGGGACCAATCGGAATGTTGAAAGGTATCACTCAAAACACCGGCTTGGTTGAGATATCGTGGTGGCAAGAAACTCAGCGTCCAACCAAATCGCAGCACAAAATTGACAGCAAAGATCGCCAGGTAAAGGACCTTGGATGGAAACAATCGTTGTTCGCGCAATTGATAACGACAACACCAACTCCACCAACGGCGTAGTAGTCCACTATTGGAAGCATCATAATTGTGATGATTGTGGTTGGGTACCAACAATTCCCAATCCATAAAGACATCCCACCACACTTGATACAAGGTGGTTACGACAAACCACCCCAACCACAAAAAGGTTTCTTGTTTCGAGGGATCAAAGACACCAAACATGGCCACTTCAGCGGCCAACAAATATTTAAAGCCGTTTCCCAAATAAGGCCATCGTCGTTTTGTATCGTGGGTTTGTCGCAGATTTTGTAAAAATCGCCACCAGAGTGGACTCACCATGCACATGGGCAGTAAGAACGTGTGCAACATCCACGAGGTTTCAAAAGTGGGCAAGGGTGGCAACAAGGAGGAATGGCCAGTATCATTTGTATCGGCATCAATCGTAGCTTGCACCAAAGCTTCCGCCGCCGCATTGTCATCATCATCGTTGAGTCCGTGTGGATTGTGATTGACCGAATCCCAAAATCCTTCATATCCATCAGCAAAAAATCCTTGAAACCCTGAAAAAATATAGCACAAGGTAAACATGACATCTTGCATCGGTCGGACCGTGGACGTAAAAACATCCCCAATAAAGCCATCGCGAAAGGTGACGGGAAACAAGGGCGCTCCCATGGTCCATCCCAGGACCGTGCAAAAATGACGAATGGGTTTCCACGGTTTCAAAAGGATTTGGGTCGTGATCAAATAGGCCACCAACAAGAGTGGGACCAAGGGTGCCAACCACGAGAGTCGTGGATCGACGACATAATTGGCTTTGGTTTCCGTACTGAGCAGCGTAAAGAAAAAGAGCGCCAATAGCGTGGGCAACAGCATATCCAAGGCGGCGCGGGTCAAATGATGGACGGAGGGTGCGTGGGAAGGAATTTGGGCATCAAAAGAAGATGGGGAAGAGTCTTCTTCTTCTTCATCCTTGTCGACAACTTTTTGTCGTTGTTCGTCTTTAAAACTGGCAAAACTCTCCTTGTGTTCCAAGGTATGGCCTTCATCGGCACCCGTCATGACTTCACTAAAACTGGCGTCATGCTCGGTGAAAACGATTTCTGAACTATCATTCAAATGACTTGAGTGGGTGTTGGTGCTGCGAGCAAATTGGAAGCGATCGTCCACAAGATTGTCGCCATCGCGATAATCGACATGACGTGATGATGATGCGCCTGCCAAACCACCAATGGCCGGTGAGAACAACAATTCGGATACCAGGTGTTCCCCCACGTGTTGATACCACAAGGCCAAGGATACCACGGTGCACCACACTAATAAATTCCATTCCAAGAGGGACCTAAAAATGCGCAAGGAAGGAGGATGTTTTCGCAGTGCGACCCAAACCGCCCATCGACTATTAGTGGCTGTGTCGTCGCGTTTTTGGGCTTCGTCTTGGAGGACCACCAAGGCTACCAATAAAAACAAGACACTGACCATGCGAGACGTCAAGCTACTACTAGTACTCGTTGGTGGTGCTCCACCACCACCACCAACGCTGCCACTGCTATGGCTATTCGTGGCCATGGAGGACGGTGCCATCATAATGTACAGGTAGAAGGTACTAAACTGCACTCTACAGGCTCTTCTCTCTACTAGAAGAATAGCTAGCTAGCTAGCAACACCACCACCAACAACAACAAAGATGTTATTCGTCTAAAATAGTAAAATAGACTAGTTCAGCCGACAAAAAATTGTGAAGACATTCCGTGTACTACTACTAGTACTCTACTGAGCTACCAGGTAGAGTAGTACATGTATGACAGCAGCTGCATGTGTATGTTGGCTTGGTGGTGGTGGAGTCCCGCGTTGATTAAAACTGTCATGGACAGACGGCGGATCTTTCGCATTTACTTTTGGCGCACACTCACGCCATTTTCCTCTACCATGTGACACGGAAAAAGACTTCTAGATCTGTTGCTCGCTCAGCAAAGCTAATCCCGACACGGATCAAGCACCAAAAGAACGCTCATTTTAATTCATTACTTTCTTTTATGCACTACTATTGAGCGAATCAAGCAATGCTGGCTGGTCTGGCTACTTCAAACCGTTTTTATTTCTTGGGAAGAAGATGTTTTTTCTTCTTTTTCTTCTTGGATTTTCTCGGAACGACGGAACGGCTTCTTCACTCCTCCTCAAAAAGGTCATCATAATCGATGTTATCGATTTCCTCTAAAACAGCCTCTAACACCATGTCCATGAGTTCATCCTCGTCGATATCAGGACAGTCGGCACCGCCACCGCCACCACCACCAACGTTCAGCTTTGTGGTCGTTTCGAAACATATAGCACTTCCTCCTGTGTTATAAGTAGGGGTCGTTTTCGCTGACTTCTTGTGAGTGTAGACGTAGTCGTCGTCATCATCATCGCTCACAGGCTTCTCATCTTCGTAGTCGTCGTCGTCATCGTCATCATCGCTCTCGCCCGTCCTGGACTCAGGCTCTTCTTTCTCCTCGTCAGGTCCAGGGCCACTGCCGCCTTCGCCCGAACCATCCCCTTCTTCCTCGGAGGGTTTGTCCACGATGTCCCCTGGATCTTCATCCGAATCACCTCCGGAAATGTATCCATTGCAAAGGTCTAGCTCGCAATAGCAAGGACTACCAGCCATGCACTTGCCATGGGCAACGTGTGGGTTGGCGAAATACCCAGGGAGACAGCAAGGTTTCTCAAAGGCACCTTGTGTTAAAGCCAGGTTCCTATCTTTAATCGATGTTGTCGCGCCGCAGATGTCTTCAACGACTGTCGCATACTGCCAAACCGTACCCGATGGAAAGGTATGGGATTGCTCCTCCGATTCCGAAAACTCCAGGGATTCGGAAAAGGTCTTCGAGATTTCCTGTCCATATGAGGAGCTCACCTCGCCACTGACTTCAGTAGCACCAAAGCTCTGCTGAACCGAGGTTGTGACACTAGTTTCCCAGTGAGATGACTGGGTGTAGTCTTTCGACTCGCCCCTGTACAAAACAGAAAAGCCCGAGTCCAACGTGTTAGGAAAAACAAACGCATCGTGTGCATGTCTGTCTTCCCTTTCGTCCATCAACGTCATAAACTTACTTGGAGATTCCCGAAGTGAACGTGATAGTCTGGCTTTCACCATTCGTGTTCGAGCCCTTCTTCTGCCACACACCCTTAGCCACTTTGGGTGCGCAAATCACAGCAGCACCTTTAATTTCGCCATTACCAATGTCCCGACGCAGGATCCATTTGTACTCAGGGGAATTTCCCTTGTTTCCCATCAAGTTGTTTGTGCCCACATTCTTATCTCCTCCACCAATACCGCCCTGTAGCCATCGCTCACCGTCACCATAGTTCTGGAGGTAGACCTCGCTCAGATTTTGGACGCAGAGGCCTTCATTTGGATCTTTATTGTTACCGAGATGAGGTTCTCCAGTACCAGGGTTGCTCCTAACTTGCCACATGGCATTGCCGTTCTTTACAACATTACGGTCGTCTTTTCCCAAATCGAAAACGTTGAGACACCACACCCCATCCTGCTTCTTGCCGCGGGATCCTTGCATCCAACGTTTACCTTTAAACTTGTCGCCAACAGTATATAGAAAGACGCGATCACCGTATTTAACACATTCTCCTTTCTTAATGTCAATTTGGTCTTCATTAAGGTAATAGCTTCCTTTACCCTTATGTTTATTGTTCGGATGCTCGGCTACCATGACCCATTCGTAATGTGGACTTTTGTCCTTCTCGGTATATACGTTGTTAACACGTACATCCTTATTACCATTGTCACGTCCACCGGTCAGCCAGAGCTTTTCTTTCGCCTCGCTTTGGATATAGATTTTCTCGCCGTACTTCAAAAAAATGGAGTCGTCCGCCGCCACATTGGCTGAAACAAACAAACAACGAGGAATTCAGTGTGTGTTTGTGAGGAAGACAACATTGCCACGAAAAGCATCCCACATCAAGGTCACTTGACTCCTTCACAAACTTTGAATGACGAACGAAGCAAGCAAGCAAGCTAATCAAAAAGGTAGGCACGTACCACAGGCAAGGAGAAAGAGTATGGCAACAAGGATTCTCATCTTCGTTGTCGTAGTCGCTTTGAAACTTTTGGAATGTTGTTATTATTATGGAAGGTTGTTATACAGTTTGCTTCGATTTGGTTTGACCCAAAAATTGTGAGACAGATTCGGCCCGATCATTTTTCTGCCACCCCTTTCCAAAAGATCCAATTCTCTGTACGTGACCTTTGGTGACAGATAGCAAGATGGTAGGGCGGCCCACCGGTTCACATGGATGACCATGTAGATGTTCAGTAGGTTCAGTAAGAAAAATGAGGCCCAAGAAGTTATCTGTTCTCCATACCCGATTCAGATTTACCGGTGTGCTTGCAGAATGAAAGGATTGTAATTTACCATCCAAATACAAACCACAGTACAATAGAACATCGCAATACTAACTAGTGTAGCTGAAGGTAGTACAGCGACCCAAGTGCTTACCGGTATGCATGCAAGAAGAACCATGTGAATGGTTATTGCATGATGATTGTACTTCACCATCCAATAGAAGCCAAAGTAGTGACAGTACACTTTAGAGTACTGTACATCGCAATGCCGCTATTGGTAGTATGGCAAATGCTTACCGGTGTGTGAGCAGAAAGAAGAGATGAATGGTTATCCATACAACACGTAGGACTTAGTTCTGTGTAAATCCGAGTAACAAGACTGATAGCTACAGTAGCTAGCTTTCTACTACATGTACTAGAACTCCAAATGCTTACGGAGTTACCGGTGAGTGGTTGTAACGAGAACCCCAAAGTGCTTACGTCGTACCGGTGTGTGAGCATGATTTTCGATTTTGTTTACTCCGAGTATTACGCTACTACTCCAGTTTTAGTAGTTGTACAGTACTAGCTAGTGTACGACGTCGTAGTTCTCTACTAGACCCATTATTGAAGGGGTACTCGGTTTCTGCAATAATGAATGACTGCATTGAAAACGGTATACGTAGCTGCTGGTACAGTTTATACTGAAGGAATAGTTGTGTCCGAGTGAGCGACCCAGTGTAAAGAAAGCGTACAATTCTTCGAGCGTTCCCGATTGAACCGGTGTAAAGAAAGCGCACAATTCATGTACTAGCTACCTACTAGTACCGCTGGTACTTTAGAATGTCTGACCATTCAGCGCAATGAATGGATGACTGCATCCATAATGGTAAAAACGTACAGAAAAATGAGGAGAGTTTCCCCATCTCGCACTACCTACTATTACTAGCTAGACATCCAGGTAGCTTGAGATAGGCTGCTTTTAGTAGTGGCATCCATAATGGTAATCTAAAAGAAGCACATCACGCATGAGATAATCCATTGGTCCTTTTTGCAGTCATCGTGCCACGACACCAGAGCCGGCCACGCCAAGCCTCGAAAGATTCTTGAGATGAGGCAAGCTCATTGACATTCGATCTTTTTTTTTCGAATCCTACCAATCCTCATAATTGTTGATCCTTGAAACAAAAGCTATATCCATCCATCCTCAATCGATTGGACTTCCTCTTGGCCAAAAGGTATTCTTGATTTTTTGTTTTTCTTCTCTGTCTCTCAAACCAACAGGATGCGTCGTATCATTTCTTTCTTTGGCGTTTGGATGCTGGTAGTGGCCGTCGTGACAGCCGCCAAACACCAGGACGACGACAAGGATGTTCGTCTTGCGGCTGCTCCAACAAAAGAAGCAGCAAACGGCGACAGTAATAAAGAGGTTCTTCTGGGACGTCATCTCTTGTCGGAGGTCCGTGAAGTCAGGCTTCGTGGTCTAGCCGGCACAAAAGAAAGAGGTCTCAAGAAGAAAAAGAAGCCTGAAACCGATAAGAGTAAAGACGCCGATGGTGGTGGTTCCGATGGTGGTGGTTCCAATGGTGGTGGTGGGGACAATGATAGTCCTAATACTCCCGGCGGTTCAACCAACGGCAACGACGGTGGAGATACTGATAAGAAGAAAAAGAAGGACGACGAAGATGGTGATGGTGGCGATGATGATGATGATAAGAAGAAAAAGAAGAATGATGAAAATGGTGGTGATGGTGGTGATGATGACGATGACAAGAAGAAGAAAAAGAAGAAGGACGATGAGGATGGTGGCGACGATGGTGATGATGGCGCGAAAAAGAATAGGGCCAGTAATACCAATCCAAATACCAAACAAGATGCTGACGCAGTGAGGGCAGCGAAAGTGAATAAAATCGCGAAAAAAGTTGTGAAAGTGGTCAAGAAAAAGATCAAAGAGGCAGTGGAACAAGAATTGGCAAACAATGGAAGCGGCAATTAGTAAGAGTAAGTGGGGTGCCAGTGGTACAATGGGTTTCCAAACAACAGTGGCCCACAACTACTGGCTCACCGAACCACGGAAGAAAGATGCAGAGGAACCTCGTAAGAGTCGGAAAATAATATTTCATGTCTAAAAACAAGTTCAACTTTTCATCAATTGGCTGTTCCGAGTAGACGCTTCCACTTTTGCTTTAGTCTCGATCTCTTTTTCTAAACCACCCGAATGAAACTACAGACAAAAGCTGTGCGGAATATGTGTATAACTTCTCGTAAGCAGTATACATATCAAAATTGTATCCTTTTACTCTACTCGTCGTCTTCTTCCAGCAGATATTCAACCATCATGGGCGCAGCGTGAATCAAAACGGTCTTTCCGTCAGAATGAAACAGGTGCCCACAGTCCGGTATGCTGCGAAAGATAGTGTTGTTGCTAGACTTGGAAAAGAAGGCTTTGCCTCGTTCATAATTGCATATGAAATCGTTTTCTGGCCACATCACCAATCGTTTGGCATTGGGGGCAATATCCGATGGACATGCCAAAATGGGATCCTGGCCTCTGAAATCCAAGAGTTTTTGAAAGCATGTTCGAAAATGGCCCGGCGGTGACCGGGCTTGTCGATCTTGCCAAATGGCTTGACACAGAAAGAGTGGTATTGGGTTCCGTTTGATGCGCTGTGGACACGATAAATCCCACATGAAATTTTGGACGTCCTCACGTGATTCCCAACAAAAATGATTCTTACGACCCGTCTTCCAATCGTTTAAAAATTGATCGTCCAGTACCACTTCCAGAGCCGGAGCAATCAATACGCTCTTTTTCACCAAGGCGGGATATCGTTGCTGTAAAAAGTAGACCAAACATCCACCCATGGAACTCCCATAGGCAAAACACTCTTGAATGTCCAGAGCATCCAGCAATTCCTTGACGCCCTCGCCCAAATCTTCGGGCTCGGGATAGGGAAATTGATCTACACCCATTTCGTGGACACGTTCTAAATCGTGACCATGACCCGTCACATCGGGAGCAATCATCCGCCAATGGGAGGGCAATTTGGTTTGCAATTCCAAAACAAGAGCTACCAGATTCTTGGATTCACTGGCCATGCCATGGCACAATAAGAGGGTAGGTCCATTCTTATCGCCTGGTCGTTCATAATAATGCCGAGAAACTCCTTTGACCAGTTTGGTGCGATGGACCAAACCGGCCTTTTTGATTCGGCGATTGGTACCCACGCGTAGCAAAAATACACCAATGCTTCCCTCTAACTTGCGTTGGACGGAAATCAGATATTGAAGATTGAACATGCGGGGCAAAAGAAAGAGGAAATCCATGATGAGCACGGCGGCCAATGCCGCGGCACCTTTGGTGGGTAGGATGGCATCTTTGTAATGACTAATCAGGGTTAAAGTACTGACTAGCAATACGACCATCCCAATGCGTGTCAGGACGCTCATGTTGTGTGTTGTGGTAGTAGTTATATAGAGACAGCAGGTGTGCTAACTACAGCAAGTACATGCAGCTTGGGATTCAATTGGTTGTTGTTGTTGCTGTCCATATCAAAGAAGATAGAAGAATCAATGAACGACAAAAACAGAAAATGATGCACTTCAAGCCCATAGGGTTGGTGTTAACAGAGACGTGAAAATGTGCACCTTATTGACGACTGGGGTGAATGTGCACCTCTGTGTGATGCTATGAAGCTCCAATACGATGATGCCGCAGGGCGAAGGCTCAGATTTCACACACCCATCTTCTCACCGGCTTCGTTTTGCAAATTCTGTTTCCCGCAACGAGTTCGTCCAGTGGTTACCAAAATAATATAAGTAGCACTGAAACGAAGCCTGTTTCCACAGACAACAGGCATCTGCTCGACCAAAAGCACACCACACTGACTTGACTTCGTGATGAGAATACACCTACTAGCTAGCTAGTACTATTATTACAAACAAATCTTCCGTATCTGTTCTTTCCTTTCGGTGGCTATGCAAAGCAGACTAAATGAATGCTTTGGGCGTCGTGCGAACTAACTTGCCGATATTGTCTTTTCGTTAGCCGTGAATCTGGGAGATTCGTTTGTATCCAGAATCGTATCTATCGAAAGCCTGTGGCGAGAGAGAAAGAACGAGGGGATCGGCATGCAGCGTTTTACCACTGCATGGTTTCATGCAATAGCAGCCTGTCGGTAGAAAGGAGTGAGGGCAATTTCCTCTCTATCATCGCATATTCTAATTGTTTGACGGTACCCGAATAAACTCTATTTTGAAGCGAGAACTACATTGAAAAATGGCCGAAAATATGGACCAATACTTATGGATGGTGGTGGTTGGCATCATTGCCGGATTTGTAATGGCTTTTGGGATTGGAGCAAATGACGTTGGTAAGTTATATTTGTGTTCTTGGCTGGGCAGGTCCGACTCAATGTTGATTGACACCTTCTGGACTACAGCAGATCAAATATTCGAGAAGATTCACTCTCTTGTTAAACATTTCACAAGAAGATTCACTGTAGATTCAACATGCTAGTATATCATTTTGTATGCCCTCTAACGCAATGCTCTTTTGTCATTGATATTTATCAAAAGCCAACGCCTTTGCAAGCTCTGTCGCAGCCAAGTCTTTGACCCTTGGACAGGCGATTGTCGTCGCAAGCATTTTTGAGTTTGTGGGCGCTGTCCTACTTGGACAGTCTGTGAGTGGTACTATTCGTGGCAAGTACATGCTTACTTAAATAAGTGATGCCGTCTTCTTTAACCTTTCTATATATGACACCTGTCTGCTCACAATCCATTGGGTCTGCAACTCGGCTTTCCACATCTACCTTACAGGCAAGATTATCGACCCAACTTTCTATGAAGATCAACCAGAGGTCTTTATGTTTGGTATGCTTACGTCGCTCATCATGGCGGGGGTATGGTTGCTCACGGCCACAGCCATGGAACTTCCTGTGAGCACAACTCATACCATCGTGGCTGGAATCATTGGCTTTTCCTTGGCCGCGGAAGGATTTGAATCGGTGGACTGGAATGTTTGCTCCAAGATCTTTATAAGTTGGTTTGTCTCCCCCACCTTTACGGGTATACTTTCCTTTATGGCCTTTGGTCTCGTCAAGAAGGTTGTTTTGGATGTGGAGAATACCTTTGATCGCGCCATGAAGACATTTCCATTTGTCATTTTTGCTGGAGTCACGGTCAACGTGGCCTTCATCCTCCTCAAGTCGGAAAAGAAAATCGCCGAAAAGAAGGAGATTGACGATTACGGAATCCAAGTTGTCCTGCCTTGCTGCTTTGGGGCTGGTTTGCTTTGTGCACTGATATTTTGGTTCATCGTCGGACCAAGGCTTGAAAAGAAGGTCAAACAGGAGCAACAAGAACACGAAGAGGCTTTGGCCGCGGAACGGGAGGCAGCCTCGGCAGCCAAGGAAGCTTCTTCAGTCGACACCCCCGAGGAACCTACCGTTTCTTTCACCGAAGAAGCCCATGATCCCCACACTGACTCAGAATCGGACCCAGATCATCCTTCCGAGGAGGGTAAACCTTCGAATACTCCTACGAGTAGGGGAAAGAAGATTCGAATGTCCGTTCACGATGCTTGGAATATCTTTGCGGAGAATACCTACAGGCAAGACATTGAAGCCAAGTCGTTTAGCGAGAGCAAGAGGGCCAGAGAAATATGGGAAAGCTCGATCGCGACCGATCCGGAAACGGAACGCCTCTTCGCCTACCTTCAAGTGTTCACGGCTTGCCTGACTAGTTTTGCTCACGGTTCCAATGATGTGGCAAATGCCATCGCGGCGGTCTCTGCCATCCTAGATGTCTACGAGCATGGCGAGCTAAGAAGCGAGGCGGAGGTTCAGAAGTGGCTTCTAGCGATGGGAGGCGCTGCTATCTGGTAAGGACGCAATCTTGGTTCACGCCATATCAGTATGATTGCGACGGCGCAGCAGCTCACAACACTGTCTCTTTCTTTCTTATCAGCCTTGGTTTCACGTTGTACGGTTACAAGATTATCAAGGCCGGTACGTATCATGGAATAAGCGCACTCTTGTATGACTTGAGAACGGCAAACTTCCTTCGCTAACTGGCATTTCCCTTTCTTTGTTTACTGAATGCAGTTGGCTACAAGCTAACCTGTATGACACCGTCCCGTGGCTTCTGCATCCAACTGTCCACGGCTCTTGCTGTATCGCTTGCCTCGTTCCTCCAAATACCAGTAAGTAGTGTGCCCGCGCACCGACGTAGTTTTGATGTTTGGCTTTTATTGTTTTGTTTTTGTACGTTGTCTGACTCTTTGCATTGTTTTTTGTGACGCGCACCGTACTGTGCTGTATAGGTGAGCAGTACTCAGTGTTTGGTCGGTGCGACTGTGGGTGCTGGTGTCGCTGCCGGCGGACGCAAGCAGGTACAGTGGCTCTACCTTCTCCGTGTAACCACAGGTTGGGTGGCGACATTCTTTGCGACCTGTATTACGGGTGCAGGTTTTTTTGCCTTTTGCGTGTATTCGCCTTCTTTGAATTAAATTGAAGTTCCATGCTTTCATTTCTTGGAGAGGAAAATATCCCAGGAATCGACTTTTCTGATATCATATTTTTCGGATATCATTGTGTACCCCTTTTGAAACCACGACCGTAAATTGTTATATATTAAAATAAACGACCAAATTGGAATCTTTCATTGGGAAAGCCTTCCTTTTTCAGGCTAGCATGTTCGTCTTACTGCCGTCCGTTCCATTCGTTGGCATTGCCTCGGGGGGGGCGCGAGGACACCAAAGCAAAAACAGTACCATAGCTTGCGCATTGTATTGGCCCTGTTCAGAATGCAGGTTGGTGACGATCCTTCCAATTTTGGTCCATCAACACCTGCTATCTGCAGGATTTGTCGGGTCTGTCCATCAATTCGGTTATTGCTCCTCGTATGTAGTCGTAAGAAGTCATGTCATTGCCATCTTCTGGAATCACGTACTCGAAAAACGGCAGAAACAATCCGTCACCGTCCATTATTATTTTGGTCAGACATATACAGTTTCTGGATGGAATTCCAGCAGCTTGGAATCCAAAACTTCCGCGACGTCTTCGTCTTGCATTGCAAATTGAATTCTCTCCAAGGATGCTATGGCATTCGTGCTATTCTCGTCATTTGTTGTCGTAGGATCCGCATGCTGCCATCGGTCTGTGTTATCCCAAAATTGACGAGATGCCTTGGCGGCCACATGACAAGCTTCTTCGACAGGCGCACCCCGTGCTCCAGCTCCTAGCAAAGGCACGGCCAGACAATGACCTCCTACTACTGGGCTGGATGCTGCTGCTGCTGCTGCTGCTGCTGCTGCTGCTGCTGCAAGAGCAAAGGATTCCAAATACGCTGACAAGAGTTTTTCGTGCCACTGGGCATCTCCCCAAAAGGGTGCCACGGCCAGAATGAAAGCATCAAAATTTTGTTGCAAAATTCCCACCGAAGGAACTTTTCGTGCAGATCCAGTCGGACATCGAATGGGAAAGTTGTCGTCCTGGGATAAATTCGGCAGACTTCGTTGGACGTATTCCCGCAATTCCGTGCCCAGCAATTCGGTCAATGTCCCATCTACTGTTTCACTGGCGTAAATGATTCGTTCTGAAATTTTGTTTTGTGTGTTTCGGGAGGGGGAGGAGGCGCGCTTCTTGTTTTCTCCAATGATGGCCTTGTGAGGAGTTGGTCCTCCCACGGGAAAATGAGAGAATTGGGTGCCACACAAACGTTCATTGGAAGGTACGAGGAGGAGGGAGCCACAGCTGGAGCTTGTTGGTGTTGGGGGCATGGAAACGATGCACGGCGTCAGCCAAAGCTCAACCTTGCCTTTGGCGTAAGAAGCAATGCGGTGAGTTGCCATGTTTAGTGAGGGCCGTCATTTTGTGCTGAACGGGTGGTGATGATTCAGTGCTGGTACATGTATCGCCATTGTCAGAGCAATCCGTGCTGCACTTCGATTTCCGTGCACCTTACTTTGCGAAGCCACTGTGCGTCGTTTTATTTGGGGTAAGTGTGTGTGCCTTGGTTTGGCTTGCATTTCTAACCTCAACCCTAATCAACAAAACCCAATAGTGCACTGAGGCTCGTGTTGCATGAAGCATGCAATATTATATTGTAGAATCTGTGCTGAAAGCACCTGTAGAAAAAAAGCAAGGGCCATCTTCTATCAGAAGACTACTTCCATTTCAATCTTTGGGAACACAGGTCCAAGGTAGACCAGGTGTTACGTAGCAGCACTGCATTTAATTATCCACTCAAGGAATCCTTTGGGGCAGTTGAAGTGCAGTAGATTCTATTCAGCAAAACAATGACAATTCAAGCCAGCACGGTGCAGGAGGACCTACAGGCGTTGGCTCCGGATCGGATCGACGATCTCTGGACAAAATTAGGAGAGGAAGATTTTCAAAGTCAAGATGCCGCAACTCGAGGAATGACCCATCTGTTGGCGGAACGGTTGTTTGACTGGGCCGACGATGACATGATTGACGAACTGTTGGAGGATGAAAGTCGTCTGGAACGTCTCGTGGTAGAGGTGGCAGATGCTGCCTTCCAGCTGGGATTCAATGCCAAACAACTGCAGGCGCCAGGAACACTGGTATCGGGAAACTGTTTGTCTTGCAATACGTCAATCGACAATGGAGGTTGTAATCACCATCACACAAACAACTCGGCATTTCATGGGCGACATTCCCGAATTGATTTGAAACGAGCCGGTCCACAAAATGAAGCCATTGTGAGCCATACTTTGCATCGATCGGTGACGCTACTTGCCTTGACAGCACACTTATTGTCGAAACGCAAGTCCTACAAGTTGGCAGCACTAATGACGCCAGAACCCCCGCCAGATGTTGCCTATTCAGAATATGTTCCGTCGTTGGCAAGCTCGGGGGAAAGGGGGTTTTGTTGTATACTTCAGCTGTTCGCCTTGGTAGACAATGCTTCCACCGCCTTTCCAAAGGCAACCATGTATGCAGCAGGTTGTTTGTCATTGGCAGTGAGCCGGCGGCCCTCGCAGGCCTTTGCCTTGCTGGATCCCGAGACAGCGGTTCGTTCGATTTACAGGTTTCTAGGCCACGCATTCGATCTCATCGATAATTGCGATGGGGATGTGGATGTACCCTACGGTCTGTTCGCCGTTGTCAATGTTCTGCCGCTTCTATACTGCTTCGGCGATTGGAAAGATGTCCATAAATTCTTGGCTGTGGAGCAAAGTAATCTCGTTGCTTCTTTATCAACCATGGCCTTTACTATCCTACGCCTCATTCATGAAGGAAAAGAGGATAAAGATACGCAAGATTGTGATATTGACGGACGATTTGATACTGAATTGTTTCCCGAGCTCATTCCGGCCATTATCTTTATTGATCCCCGCATCAAGTCAGATTTACTTCGGGAGCACCCCATGTCGTGGGCGGTTGTTACCGCACTGGAAGTTTTGGTCAAATGGGCATCGAGGGGGGTCCCAGTATTGACAGAAAGGGTCCCCACAATGGATGCAGGGCCTGAGTCAAGCTCGGATTTGTTTACAGAGTGCAACCCGCAACTGGATCCACTTTGTGACGAAGCCAATTCAATCTCAATCTCGGACTTGTTTGCAGTATGCCAAGGGCCACTTGAGTCACTTTGTGACGAAGCCCGACCAATTGGAATCCAGTTGATGACGAACTTGCTAGAAGGAAATCACAAATTGAAGGATTATAAGGCGTTTCCACATGAATTTTTGCTCTCCAAACGAATAGACAAGCTGGCGAAATGGTGTGCCTATTGCGGCCAAGAGGGCAAAGTCGAGCTTTGTCTCGGTGGTTGTATGGGTTTGGCACGATATTGCTCCAAAGATCACCAGAGGAGGCATTGGCGTTACCACAAAAAGTTTTGCAAACATCAAACCAACAATCAGGAACTGAAGTAGCTAGCTAGTAGTCTGCGTATTGATGTGGGGGAAATTATCAATGCTTCGATCGTCCTCAGTTGGAAACACGAGGCAACACACCAGCCGGGTCATTTCGTGGGATCTCTGATGCTTTTGTAGTGCTTACAGTTTTCTAGACGTGCACAGGACATATCGAAAGCAAAATGAAGAAAATTTATAAAGAAAACAGTAGCATAATTTTCTTTTAGTCAAATAGGCTCTTCTTTTCCTTGTTTCGCAGTGACTCGTAATCAGCCCGAGTGGCTCTACGGCAGCGAATTGTCAAAGTTCCAGCGTCCTTGAAAGTGCCCTTGGGTGGGATGATTTTATATTCCCGGAGTTCTCCAACTTCATCGCACAAGTCGTCCCCACCTAGAATGACTTTGCCAAGAGGGTCATCCCCACCCACCAAATCCCAATCTTTCACTTTGAAAGTCAGGCCAGTATCAAAAAGTTCCTGCGCTTCACACGCCAGGAGAAATGTATTGCGATGTTCTGGGCCCCAGTTGGGATTGAGGCTGCATTCGGAGAAAAAGGAGCAATCATAACCAAATAAGAAGACTGAAAAACAAGCTAGGAACTACAACCTACACAAATCATCCGTCGACAGACTTTGTTGGAACTTACGTTTTCATGATTTTGGATGTTTTGTGGATCTTCTTATCCCCCAACTTTACCAACACATATGGATCGGACGTCGTCGTATCCCCAATCAAAATATTGCGGGCACACACAATTTCAATCAAAAGATTCAAATGCTCTGGAATGGCAGCATGGTCCTCCGTGGTAGCGTCGGGGTACTCAATAAAAGATTCTTGGAGCGCGCAATGACATGCGGTTTTCTTTTTGCCGCGCTTAAAGGCGCCCTTGGCCTTCTTGATGACACTTTTCCTGGGTTTCATCTTCTTTTTCTCTTTTTTGTTGTCGTCCACGTCGACATTTAAGTGTTGGGACGCCCATTCACGCATCATGACTTCTCCGGCTTCGTTTTCTTCTTCTTGGGCCTCTTGCAGGGCGCCCAATTGCACCATTTGTGCTTGAGTGACACTGTCTCGTTTTCCTCTAAAAGACGCCCGATTTCTGGAACGCACACGGGATACGTTCCGTCGTTTGGCAGGATCGACATCCGACGATTCATTCATGCTGGCCGACGCCGCATGTCTTTGTGGCAAAGTGGAGGCTCTTCTCATTCTCGGCTTGATACTTCCAGTACTATTTCGTAGTTTCTTCTTCTTGTTGTCGTTGGATTCTACGAGTGTTGTCGAGTTTTCGTCAATGGTGGGCACCGACCGGCGTAACTGGCGGGCACTACTCTGTCTGCGTTGTGGTGCTCCTGTACTGCTAGTACGGCCTTGTCGTTTTGGTTTCTGGGCAGCAGGAGCTCTATCGTCTGGCTTGGATGAGTGGATAGGTTCTTCGCGTTTCTTTCGCTGCTGTTGCTGTTGCTGATGATGCTCTCCAATCTTGTTTAGCGATTTGTGGTTATGATGTTTATTCTTCGATTTGGATGACTTGGATACATGTCCATGATGAAGTTCCTTATACTTTTCTTCCTCCGGTACAGTACGGCTTGTCATAACGACAGGAGTTGTCATTTCGGAGATCACAGATACGTCGTCACTGTAACCGTCTCCTACGTAAATGCCATTGTCATCATATTCATCGAATTGTTCTTCCTCCTCCTCCTCCTCTTCTTCTTCTGGGTCTTCTTCTTCTTCTTCCTCCTCCTCCTCCTCTTCCTGCGCATCATTCAAAACGGGAAAAACATCGTTCAGCGCCATGGACCCTTCTTCCGCAATGTAACATGGGGCCTCTTCCTCGTCTTGAGAAAATTCCGAGTCATCGGAATCCGAGTCCACGGACAAATCGCAGTTCGAATCCGATTCCTCCTCGGATGATTCCTCCTCTTCGTCGTCTTCTTCTTCTTCGCTGAATTCTTCTTCGTCTTCATCGTGCACTAAGGATCCAGTTGTGGAACCGACTTTGAAGCTCTTGGCGCGTCGGACCGTCAGCATGTCCATCATTTCGGGCGAAACCAATTGGGACAACAAGTCCTTCGAAGATGCGGCTCGTTGTCCAATGACATTTTGGGTGCGGGTCGAGGACAATTGCGATTTTTTCCAACTTTCTCGTTGTTGCATTTGGGCCAATAATTCCGGCGATACCAAACTGGTGGAAGGAAGAGGGGGAGGAGACGGAGGAAGCGACGCCTTGGCTCGAGTGGTGGTGGTGGTGGTGGGAGACTCGGAAGAATCTCTGTCAGGATGATGTTGATGTTTCTGATGATGGTTGTTGTGTTCCTGCTTATTTTGTTCTGGCGAAGACAGAGCTTTGGAGACTTGAAAGCTTGCTCTCAAGACCTCGCGCGGCCGTGGCTCCGCTCCTGCTAGATTTCGTTGTACTACGGCGTGATGATTGCCACTGCTGTGGCTCAAGCCCATACTGCTGCTGCTGCGACTGCTGCTGTTGTTACTATCCGTGGTAGCCGTCGAAGCGGGAGACCAGAATCGATCCTCTTCGGCCACTTTCTTGAGCAAATTCACCTTGGAGTCCTGTTGTTGACTTCGATGTAGCTCCTGTTGACAAGTAGCTCGATTGCGCATGGCCTTGACCACATCCGGAGAAAGCAGCGACGCCAAACGTTCCATTCGCTCATTCTCCGTCGTATGCGCAGTACCTGCTGCTTGTGCTGCGGCCATTCTTTCAGTAGTACCCATTTAGGTTTCTTTGGTTTTTGTCACAGTTTGGAATTAGCTAGTCAGTTATTGTTCAAAGAGGAGTGTTGTAGATGATTGTTGTTAAAATGCTAATAGTTGTCTCCTGTTGTTTCGTCCAAAAGTGGAAAAAAAGCGTCGAGTGAAAGTCAGGAAATGGCCTCACCTACATGTACGAACACCGGTAAAACAAAGTACTATGGTACAGACGTACAGTCTAGTAGCTACTCCAGTAGCTAGTGAGCGGTGATGTGGGGAATGGACATGCAATACAGTAACGCGGTTTTGGTACAGTACGACGCACTAAAAGGAACTTCCGGATAACAGTTACGAACTTACGATCAACTATTAAGGTGTATGAGTATCACAGTCACTGAGAATTAGCAATTATCTACTTTCTTTCCTATACAATACCAATTAAATGTCCTAACACTAAATCTCAGCAATTGAAGTCGAGTTGAGATTACTTAACGGTAAGATGGATTATTTACAACTTGATGGCGAAACAAAGAGGAATGAATAAGTACAGAATGCCACCGGTCGACAGAGTACGGTGCCACTATATATGGATACCGCTTTCTGTACATCGCTACGAGATTCGTATGTTGCTCACGTAATGACCTTGGAACGCAGTAGATAAGTAGATAGATACAATTGTGGATCGGAGCAATCGGACCCGACTTCTCCTTCACTTCCGTTAGTAGCTAGCTATTACTATCTCAAAGACTGCTCGAGTGCGGAGAACACTTCTAGCTACTAGTAGTAGTAAAACAGATGCATCATAGTTGCGAATACCAGACACGGCAATTGACCCAGTAGGTTCAAGTGGTTTGTACAAAGCAAGCACAGTGC
>ENA-ORBV01004630-ORBV01004630.1-microbial-mat-metagenome-genome-assembly--contig:-NODE-4630-length-26150-cov-12.296437_pt1 | contig 26150 bp, 16 predicted proteins | sample MGYA00237777_ERZ505514 | MGnify/ENA primary metagenome ERZ505514 (study PRJEB26160, sample SAMN06269048) | microbial mat metagenome | isolation source: Oligotrophic lake microbial mat | place... | reverse complement strand
CGCTGCGAATTCATGGCCTCGTTGAGCACGAGATCATCCTCGACTTTGATCATTTCAATGCGCTGCCCAAGGTGCAGGTCAAGTGTGATATTCACTGCGTCACGCACTGGTCGAGGCTGGATAATGTTTTTGAAGGCGTGGCGATCAAGACGCTGCTTGAACTCGCCAGGCCGCTGCCGCGCGCGAAGTTTGTGATTCAGCATGCGACCAGTGATCCCGGTGATGACTGGACGACGAACGTGCCGCTGAGCGAATTTGCAGGAGAGGATTGTTTGCTGGCGACGCATCACGAAGGGCAGCCGATCAGTGATGAACATGGCGGCCCGGTGCGGGCGGTGGTGCCTCGGCTCTATTTCTGGAAGGGTGCCAAGTGGATCAGCGCGATCGAGCTGACCGATGTCGATCGCCCCGGTTTCTGGGAAGTCAACGGCTATCACATGCACGGCAACCCGTGGAAGGAAGAACGGTTTGGCTGGTGAATCATTTTCACGCGCTTTCTTGCCCGCTCCGTTCGCCAAGGAGAACGGCTAAATATTGGTTGTATCTCGTTCACCAATGATGATGGTGATGGCGTGGCGGCGGACAATAATAGTCGGGGGCTGACTGGTAATAGACGCGGGTCTCGTAATAGCTGGGAGCAGGTTGATAGTAGGTCTGGCGCTGGTAGTAGGTGGACTGATATCCGCCGTTGTAGCCTTGGTAGCCGTTGTTGTACTGCTGCGATTTATCCACTTCGTTGCCCACCGCATAGCCAGCGACGGCGCCGATGCCAGCGCCGATGAGTGCGCCGCGTCCGCGGTCACGATGATCAATGCCCGCGCCGGCGGCTGAGCCCAGTGCCGCGCCGAGCAAGGCACCGGTCTGGGCGCTGTTGCAACCTGTGAGGAAGAGCGCGGAAAAAACGATGACCAGTGGCGTGAGCGCTTTGATGCGTTTTCGCCGGGCCGGGGCGCAAGCGGGCGTGGTGGTTGCCGAGATGGGGTCGGGAAGGATGTTCATTTCTCACCTCCGAGCAGGTTGCGGTCGCATTCGCATCGCTCTGGCCTACACGCTCAGAAACGGGCGACCTACTCAATACTACGCATACATAGGAGTGGCGGTTCCACTCCCGTTGCAGGAATTGCAGTTGAAAAATGAAAAAGCTTGAGCCGCGACTCAGCGAGTCGCGGACGCCAACGGCCTGAAGGAGTAACCTTCGCGCCTTGTCATTGACGGACCGCAGATTGACTCAGGCGCTGATCCAATGGACTGCTTGATAAACGAAAGCTCCATCAGGCTGTTCACTTCCGCGACTCGTTGAGTCGCGGCTCTGTCAAGGCTGCGAAAGATGCGGCTGATCCAATCGCGTCATCATTTTGAGGGCGCTGGCGTGGTCAGGATCAGAGGTGTGCCGCCGACCATCTGGGCGGGGGGCGAGAGGATGATGGGTTGGTTTGCTTCGAGGCCGGTGGTGATGAGGATCGTGCCATCTTCGCGATTACCCAGCGTCACGCGGTTCTCCACTGCTTTGCCATCGACCACGGTAAAGACTTTGTGGATGCCGGCGAAACTCGTCACCGCCGCAGCAGGCACGCGCACCACCGGTTGCTCCCCGGGTAACTGAATCGTGGCGGTGGCGAAGGCGCCGGGTTTGAGCTGGCCATCGGGATTGGTGATGAGAATCTCGACGATGAAAGTTCGGCTGGCGGGATCGATCTGCGGACTGATGCGCGAGACGATGCCGGTGAATGCGGTGGCGTGTGATTGCACAGAGACTTGAGCTTTGAGATTTTTCGTGATTTGGCCGACGTATCGCTCAGGCACCATGGCGCGAAGCTTGGCCGGGTCATCATCGATCAGCCGAAAGAGGGGTGTGCCTTCGCGAACATATTCACCGACGGAGACGAAACGCTGAGCGATGGCGAAGCGAAGTTCGGGGTTTTCTGAATTGGAATCTTTGTCATCAAACAGAGTCGTCGCTGAGATCGCACCACTACGTTCACCCCGAGTTGTTGAAGAAAGGGGAGCGCTGAGATCAAGCGTAGATTCAGACGATGGCGAGCGCACGTCCGTATCCGCCAGCCGTTGATTGGCGAGATTCAGTTCCGCCTGGAGCGTCATCGCCTCGGCGAGCAGCGCCTGCGCGTTGGCCTTTTCCACTTCAAACGCGCTGCGGGCCACCTTCCACTCCGTCTCCGCATCCGCATATTCCTGCTCGCTGATGAGCGGCGGCGTCTGATCGAAAAGTTTCTTGAGCCTCTCGTATCTTGCATTCACGTTGCCAAGCTGCACCATCGTGCGCTTGACGGTGGGCACCTCTTCGAGGTTCGCTTGGGGTGAAGGAAATTCGGTCATGCCCACTTTGGCGAGCGTGGCGCGGATGGCGCTTTCGCGTTCCTTCACAGCAAGCTGGTAGTCAGTGCGATCAATCTGCGCCAGCGTGGTGCGGGTTTTGACGCGATCACCCAGATCGTGCGGCAGGCTGAGAATTCGGCCGGCGACTTTGGCGGAGATGGTGACATCCTCGATGGCGTAAAGCGTGCCGGTGATGCGGATCGATGGGCGCGTGACAGCGGCAGTGGACTGAGCGGTTTCGACCTTAACGGGTTCCAGCACGCGGCCTTTCTTGCCTTTGCCGCTGGCGACAGATGTCTCGTTACCGCACGCGATGAGCATCGCCATCGCCGTCCCCAAAAAGAGGCGCGAAAAGAAGAGGCTTAACGAGCAGTCGGTACGTATACTCATTATTTGTGCGATCATTCCGATAGTGTATGCCGCCACTTGCAGGCTGGGAATGAAATTGTTGTCACCTTGAGTTATTCAAAGAATGATGCGATCAATTTTCCAAGTCGTCGTCTGTATCCTGCTCGCGGGGGGTTCATTGGCGGGTACGGGGTGCAACAGTGCTGCTACTTATGAAGAGGATGCGCAGCCTTATTTGCAGACGCTGGGAATCGACGACAAGGTCGAGCCGCTCGCCGAGGATGCTGCGGTTTCGCTGCGTGATGTGCTCGCGCTGACCAATCGCCACAACGAAAATCTGCGCGTCGAAGGCGAGAATTACGCCCAGGCATTGATCGACAAACAGCGCCGGCTTGCAGCATTCTGGCCCACGCTCACGCTTGGCCCCAGTTATACGCGGCGCTCAAGCGACAAGAGCGCTGCTGCGGGGCGCGATGAATTCGAGCTGCCCATCATCGGCGAAATCAATCTATTCAATGGCTACCGCGATACCGCAGCGCTCTACGCTAACGCCTCGTCTATTGAGCAGCGGCAGGCCATCCTCGAAGATCTCCAAGCTTCGTTTCTCCTCGAAACCGCTTTCGTCTTCTACAACGCCCTTCGCCTTGAAAGCTCCGTCAACGCTCTTGAAAACACGGGGCGCCTTCAAGAAGAACGGCTGCGCGACATCCGCACTCGCGAACAGAATGGCCTCGCCAAGCCGCTCGATGTGTCACAGGCTGATGCGCAGGCCGCAGACACGCGCGTGCAGCTCATCGCTGCTCGTAGCGCTTTGCGCAACGCACGCACCGCGCTCTATCTGCTCACCGCCCATCCGATGGCGCAGCGAAGTTTCGTCGATACGTTTACGCCACCGGCTTCCATTGATGCAATGGAGGCGTGGCAGAAAATCGCTGCGAAAAAGAGGCAAGACATCATCGCTGCTGAGCGTGCGCTTGAAGTCGCCAGGCATGAAGTGGAAATCGCCTTTGGTCAGTATTACCCGACGATCACGCTGAATCTGGAATATGTGCTGACGGTGGACAACACTTCTACAGAGCATGGGTGGAACGCGATTCTGCGCGCGAGCGTGCCGATTTTCACAGCAGGGCGGATCGAAGCGGATGTGCGCACCGCATGGTCGCGCGTGAGACAGGCTCATCTTCGCTTGCAGCTTGTTCGCCGTGTGGTCATCGCGGACATCGAGCAGACGCTGCACGATTTTGAATCGGCAGGCGAGCAGATCACGCAGCTCAAACGCCGTGTCGCAGCGGCGGAACTGGCGCTCAAGCAGGCGGAAGCGAACTATGACGTGAGGCTGGCGACGAATCTGGATCGCTTAGTCGCGCAGGATGAACTGCTCAGCGCCCGTCTGGATCTGATCACGCAAGAGTATTCGCACAAAGTGGCGTATCTCGCATTGCTTCGTGCAGCGGGCACGATTCGTGAAGAGATGAAAATTGGCGTGAAGGAATAGAGAAACTCTCGCGCCGCATCAGCCCCACCCGGCAGGGTGCGGGCCAGAATGAGGGGCATCGCCGCCTCGGAACGAAATCATGAAAACCTTAGCCGACATTTGCATCCGTCGCCCGGTATTCGCCACGATGCTCATCATGGCTTTCGTCGTTGTCGGTTGTGCGGCACTGATGGGCCTTGGCGTGGATCGTCTTCCTTCAGTCGATCTGCCTCGCGTCACCGTGCGCTGTTCGCTGCCGGGTGGCACACCTGAGGAAGTTGAAACGGAGATCACCAAGAAACTCGAAGAGGTGATCAATACGGTCGAAGGCATCGAGGAACTTCGTTCGGTGACTGGATCGGGCACCTGTTTCGTCAGCGCGACTTTCAGGCTCGATCGCGACATCGACACCGCAGCACAGGATGTTCGCGATCGCGTGGCGACGATTCTGCGTGATCTGCCTGATGACACCGATCCGCCGACCGTTTCGAAATTCGATAACGATTCGCAGGCGGTGCTGACCTTTTCGCTGACCGGGCCACGTACCACGCGCGAGTTGACTGAACTCGCAGACAAAATCGTGAAGGTGCAGTTTGAGCGCAGCACCGGCGTCGGCGAAGTGCGCATCGTCGGCGGCCTCAAGCGAACGATGAATATCTGGCTCGATGCCGATCGACTGGCAGCCTATAAACTGCCCGTCGCCACCGTGCGCGAATCCATCGCCAGGCAGAATCTCAACATCTCCAGCGGCAACGTCACCGGCCCTGAACGCGAACAGGTCATGCGCACCGTCGGCAGGCTGACCGGAGAAAAACAGTTCAACGACATCATCATCACCCGCATCAACGGTGTGCCGATCCATGTGCGCGACATCGGCTATGCCGAGGATGGCACCGCTGAACAGCGCAGCAAATCACGTATCGAAGGCAACCCCACCGTCACCCTCGAAGTGCAGCGGCAAAGCGGCGCCAACACCATCGCCGTCATCGAAGGCATCAAGGAGCGCATCGAAAATGTCAGAGCACAATTGCCGGCTGATGTCGAACTCGAAATCGTTCGCGATCAATCGACCTACATCTATGCAGCGCTGCACGAAATCAATTTCCATCTCATCGTCGGCTCCGTGCTCGCCTGCCTCGTGGTGATGGCCTTCGTGCGAAGCTGGCGCACCACCATCATCGCCGGTGTGGCGATTCCCACATCACTGCTGGCGACCTTCGGCGTCATGTGGGCACTCGATTTCACACTCAACGGTGTCACCATGCTCGCCCTGGTGCTCATGGTTGGCGTGGTCATCGATGATGCCATCGTCGTTCTCGAAAATGTCTTCCGCTTCATCGAAGAAAAGAAAATGACACCCTTCGAAGCCGCCAAGCATGGCACCGCGGAGATCGCCCTCGCAGTACTCGCCACCACGCTGAGCCTGGTGGTCATCTTCATTCCTGTTTCGTTTATGTCCTCGATTTCCGGGCGTTTTCTCTATCAGTTCGGCATCACCGCCGCCGCCGCCGTGATGGTCAGTCTGCTCGTTTCTTTCACGCTGACACCGATGATGTGCGCCAGACTTCTCAAGCCTGCGAAAGAGAATCACGATGGCAACGATTCCAAGCGAGGCTTCTATCGCTACATCGATGGCAGCTACACATGGATGCTCAAGAATGCCATGCGATTCCGCTGGGCAGTCGCGCTCATCGCCATCGCTACCATCGCGTCAACCATTCCGATCTACAACATGGTGAAGCAGGAGTTCCTGCCCAGCGATGTCGATGAAGCGGAATTCAACATTCGCATCTCCGGCCCTGAAGGCATGAGCATGACCGCGATGGATGGCGTCGTGAAACTCATGGAAGATGATGTTCGCTCCATCCCCGGCGTCACCCTCGTGCAAGGCTCCGTCGGCGGCAGCTTCCTTGGCTCGCTCAACAGCGGCGAGATGTATGTCCGAATCGAACCGCACGAAGGTCGTTACTTTTCCCTTTCGCGATTCTTCACGAACCTGTTCAACGGCGAGCCCGGCAAAACATTCGAAGGCAATTACCAGCAGCGCGATGTCATGCAACAGGTTCGCGCCAAGCTGCGAGCTTATCCCGACTTTCGCGCCAGTGTCCGTAACTTTGAATCGTTCCGACTGGGCGGCGGCAACTTCGACATCGACTTCGTCATTCGCGGGCCCGAGCTCGAAAAGCTTTCGGAATATGCTGAGGCTCTGCGGGAAAAAACGAAGAATATCCCCGGCATCATCGATGCGGATACCACGCTGAAAATGGACAAGCCTGAGCTGCGCGTGAAGCCCGATTACGACCGCGCTGCCGACATGGGCATCGATGCCCGCGAGCTGGGCACCTCGCTTCGCCTCATGGTCGGCGGCGATCAGGAAGTCTCCCGCTTTCGCGATCCTGCGCTGGATGAGGATTACGATGTTCGCCTTCGCCTGGTTGAAAATGCTCGCAACGATCCGAGCCTGCTCGACAGCCTTTATCTGCCTCGCGCTAATGGCGAACCGGTGCAACTGGCAGCCGTCGCTGAGATCGAGCGCGGCGTCACCCCGGCCCGCATCGATCGTCTGGATCGTCAGCGCTCGGTCAACCTCCGCGCTGGCATCGCGCCGGGTTACGCACAGGCTGATCGACTCAACGAGCTGCGCAAGGCGGCGGAATCGCTCAACATGCTCCCGGGTTATACAACAACAGTCACCGGCAAAGGCCGTGAACTGGAAAAAACCTTCGAAGAGTTTCTCTGGGCGTTTCTGCTTTCGATCATCTTCATGTACATGATTCTCGCGGCCAATTACGAGAGCTTTATCCATCCGTTTACGATTCTGCTCTCGCTGCCGCTGTCGATTCCTTTCGCGCTGCTTTCGCTTTATCTGTCCGACAGCACGCTGAACCTGTATTCAGCGCTGGGCATTCTCGTGCTCTTTGGTGTGGTCAAGAAAAACTCGATCCTTCAGATCGATCACATGATTCACCTGCGCGATCAAGGCCTGCCTCGTGATGAAGCGATCATTCAAGGCAATCGCGATCGTCTTCGTCCGATTCTGATGACGACGCTCACGCTGGTCGCGGGCATGTTGCCGCTGCTCATCGGCACCGGCCCGGGCGCAGAAGAAAGGTACACCACCGCTGTCGTCATCATCGGCGGCCAGTCGCTCTCGCTGCTCTTGACGCTGCTCGTCACACCCGTGGTCTATTCATACCTCGATGACATTCAGCGCTGGCTCGGCTGGGAAAGCAAACACAAAAACGATCCCGCGCTGACCGCGCCTCTCGCAGCGCAGGCGTAGCCGCGTGAGCATTATGAGCCGCGATTCAACGAATCGCGGACGTTAGCGACCTCAAAGCGCTCCTGGTAATAGTGCACACCGTCCGCGCAAGACTCCGTTCGCCAAGGCGAACGGCTAATTATCAATTCATCAGCGCGCTTCTCGCTCTCCCGCTTTCCTGTTTTCCCGCTTTCTCCTATCATCCTTCTCCCCGGTCAAGGCCGCCCTCAACAAAGGTCGGCTTATGTTTGAAAATCTCACGGATCGTTTCTCGAGCGTTCTTCGCAATCTCTCGGGCAAAGGAAAAATCTCCGAATCCAATGTGAAGGAGGCCATGGTCGAGGTGCGCACCGCGCTGCTCGAAGCCGATGCTCACTACGAAGTCGTGGATAAATTCTGCTCGCAAGTTCTTGAACAAGCAGAAGGCCAGCAGGTTATCTCCGCTGTCCAGCCCGGGCAGCAGATGATCAAAATCGTCTATGACGAACTGGTCAAACTCATGACCGGCGGCGATGACGACACGCCCGGCCTGCTCATGGTCAGCCCCGGCCCAACCGTTCTCATGATGTGCGGCCTTCAAGGCTCCGGCAAAACCACCACCTGCGGCAAGCTCGCCGCCATCCTCAAAAAACAGGGCAAACACGTCATGCTCTGCGCCGCTGATCTCCAGCGCCCTGCCGCTGTGCTTCAGCTTGAAACGCTCGCCAAGCAAGTCGAAGAAACCATCGAAGGCAAAGGCAAAGTTTCCTTTTATGCTGAGATGGACAAGGTCGCTGAGTATGGCAAAGCCGTCGGCGCTGCGGTGACGGTGACACGCAATGCCCTCGCTGCCGCGAAGAAAAATAATGTCGATGTCCTCATCCTTGATACGGCAGGTCGCCTGCACATCAACGATCAGCTCATGGATGAACTTCGCAAAGTGAACCAGGCAGTCAATCCGCACCAGATCATGCTCGTCATCGATGCGATGACCGGCCAGGATGCTGTCAAGAGCGCCAAGGCATTCAATGATGATCTCGAACTCGACGGCGTCATCCTCACCAAGTTCGATTCCGACACGCGCGGCGGCGCTGCGCTCTCCGTCAAATACATCACTGGCAAACCCATCAAATACATCGGCGTCGGCGAGAAACTCGACAACCTCGAAGAGTTCCACCCCGAGCGAATCGCCTCGCGCATCCTGGGCATGGGCGATGTCGTCAGCCTCGTCGAAAAGGCCCAGCAGCAGGTCACCGAAGAGGAGGCTGCCGCCCTGCAGGAAAAGATGGCCAAGGGCAAGATGACCATGGAAGATTTCCTCGGTCAGCTCAAAGCCATTCGCAAAATGGGATCGATGAAAAGTCTGCTGGGCATGATGCCTGGCATCGGTCAGCAGCTTAAGGGCATCGACATTGATGAGAAGCAGATCGACCGCACCGAGGCGATCATTCAGAGCATGAACAGGAATGAGCGCAAGGATGTTGATCTTCTCGACAATGCTCGCCGTCGCCGCATCTCGCGCGGCTCAGGCACGCAGGCTGCCGATGTCAGTCAGCTCGTCAAAGGTTTTGAAATGGTCAGCCAAATGAGCAAACAGATCGCGGGCATGGGCATGGTCTCGCGTCTCAAAGCGATGGCGGGCATGGGCAACATGGATATGTCGGCCTTGTCCGGTCGGCACGCGCAGGCTCCGAAATTCGCCACCGGCGACGAAGGCAAGAGCGGCCCCAAGTTCAAGATGCGCCGCAAGAAAAGCCGCTGAAAAAGCCGCTCGCGGCTTCGCTCTGTTCCCCGATTGAACCACGAAGGCACGAAGACACGAAGAAGAACGGAATGAATCGTTCATTTCATATCTGTGCATTCCTTCGTGCCTTCGTGGCAAACCTGATTTTCATTTTCCCGCACTGTTGATTCACATGAGCACTCCAAATCCTACCTCCGTAGAAAATACGTCTTCCACCGATTCCGGGGGCGACCTTGCTCCCAAGTACGCCCCGCTCGAAGTCGAGCGTGAAGTCGCTGCGCGCTGGACCGATGCCAATGCATTTCACGCCGAGCCTTCTGATCCCGGCAAGCCTTATGCGATCGTGATTCCTCCGCCCAATGTCACGGCTGCGCTGCACATGGGCCACGCGCTTAACAACACCTTGCAGGACATTCTCACGCGCTATCACCGCATGCTCGGCGACAACACCATGTGGATGCCCGGCACCGATCACGCAGGCATCGCCACGCAAACCATCGTCGATAAACGTCTGCGCGAAGAAGGCAAGCCCGGCCTGGCCGACTACAAAAAAATCGAACTCGAAGGCGGCAACGGCCGCGAACAATTTCTCGATAAAGTCACCGCATGGAAAGATGAATACGAAGCCTTCATCACCAACCAACTCAAGATGATGGGCTGCTCCTGCGACTGGGATCGTCAGCGGTTCACGATGGATGAAGTCTGCGCCAAGTCCGTGCGCGAGGCTTTCTTCCAGCTCTTCAAAGATGGCCTGATTTACCGTGGAAAACGACTGGTGAACTGGGACCCGGTCTCGCTTACGGCTCTCGCCGATGATGAAGTGGAAATGGAAGAAGTCGATGGCTTTTTCTATTACTTGAAATATCCACTCGTACAGCGTGACAAGCATGACGAGTGGCGCGATACCGGCTCATTTATCACCGTGGCTACCACGCGCCCCGAAACCATGCTCGGCGACACGGCGGTTGCTATGAATCCGAAAGATCCAAGACTCGCCGACGTAACGAAGCACGACACTCATGTGCGCCTTCCAATTATCAATCGAATCATACGAATTGTTCCTGATGAGTATGTAGTTCTACCGGGTGACGAATCACAAGGGGACAAAGCTCAATTTTCCACCGGCTTCCTCAAGGTCACTCCCGCTCACGATCCCAACGATTACGAGATCGGCAGACGCCACAACCTCGCCGTGATCAACATCATGGCCCCCGATGCTTCCATCAGCAAAGACCACGGCTGGCCCGCAGAAGAATGGACCAGCGAGCCGGGGCGTGTCGCCCCGGACGCCTTCGCGACTGAACTGCTCGGCAAATCGCGCGAACATGCACGCAAGCTCATCGTCGATTGGTTCAAGAAAAACGACCTGCTCGAAGAGATGAAACCGTACAAGCACAGCGTCGGCTACAGCTATCGCAGTCACGTGCCGGTGGAGCCGTACTTGAGCGATCAGTGGTACGTGAAGGTGACCGATGACAAACTGCGCGGTGCTGCACTGCGTGCGATGGCGCGCGATCAACGGCAACCATCCGCAACGAGCCACGACCGTAAGGGAGTGGATTCTTCTGCCTTTGCAAGCCCAACGCCAGACCCGCTTCCTGACGGGCGCGGCTCGTTACCGGAGAGCAAGGCGCTCAATGATGTTGCCTTTTTCATTACCTTCTCAACCTACGGCACCTGGCTGCACGGTGACGAACGTGGCTCAGTGGATCGAGATCACAACGAGTTTGGCGCGCCCGTGATCTCGGGTGATCCAGCACAAGAGAAGCGTGACTTCGATCAGATGAAGCACCCAGCGATGGTGTTCGACATTTCTCACCGCCGGGCGGTACAAGAGGCGATCATCGAAGTCTGTCAGCATCGTGGCTGGCGGCTCCACGCGCTCCATGTGCGCACACGTCATTTCCATTGCGTGCTCGTGGCTGACACAACTCCCGAGCGCGTGATGAATGATTTCAAGTCTTACGCCACGCGCCGACTGCGGCAAGAGAAATTGATCGATGCGGATGCAAGAGTATGGACCCGTCATGGCAGTACTCGATATCTCAACGAAGACGCGACGGTGCTCGCGGCTGCCAATTATGTGATCGATGATCAAGGCGCACCACTGGACCCGCCACCAATCGATAAACGCCACGCCACGAGCCACGACCGTAAGGGAGTGGGGCCTTTCTCCGTTTCAGTTGATCCCTCGCCAGACCCGCTTCCTGACGGGCGCGGCTCGTTGCGGGAGTCATACGAAAACCAACTGCGCTTCTACCCCGAACGATACGCTAGGACTTTTCAGCACTGGCACGAAAACATCCGCGACTGGTGCATCAGCCGTCAGCTTTGGTGGGGGCATCGGATACCGGTGTGGAGCTATCGACCAAGTACTTCGATGAAAGAAGCAATTCTAAGTGGAATACTTGGCAAAGGAATTGATGAAATCGAAAAAACTTGTACTGCCACTGACGCCGAAGCAATACGGGTTTTGCGTCATTTAAAATCTAATTCGCCAAAAGACGTGCATTTGCAATGGGGGCGTCAGTTGCCCGACGTAGTAGGTGATCCAAGAGGGGGGACAGACACAATATCCGTTTCGGAAGATGGCAAGAGAACGATAACTGTTCTAGCGCGCCCTCTAATTATTGATTCGACATTTTACTTATCGATTCGTGAGTCGAAAGAAGGTTGGGAGCAAATGCTCAACACTGCGGGATGGACCCAAGACCCCGACGTCCTCGACACCTGGTTCTCCTCCGGCCTCTGGCCCATCAGTACGCTCGGCTGGCCGGACATTAATCCCGCACTCGAAAAATGGAACCCCTCCAACACGCTCTGCACTGCTCGTGAGATCATCACGCTCTGGGTTTCGCGTATGGTGATGTTCAATATTTATTTCCGTGGCTGCGTGCCGTTTACGGATGTTTTCATTCACGCGATGATTCAAGATGGCCACGGCCAGAAAATGTCCAAGACGCTGGGCAACGGCATCGACCCACTCGACATCATTCACTCGCATGGCTCCGATGCGATGCGGTTCACGCTCGCCTCGATGACCACCGCGACGCAGGATGTGCGCATGACCGTCGAGATGGTCTGCCCGCACTGCGCCAATGCTTTTCAGCCTCGCTTCACGCAGACCAAAGGCGGCACCGTCGCAGCGCCCACACAGGACTGCCCCGCGTGCAAGAAGCCAATGGTCTCCTCCTTCGGCAACGCCAGCGGCAAGGCGAAGCCGACCGATGATGCACCCGTCGCTCGCAACACGAGTGAGAAGTTCGACTACGGCCGCAACTTCGCGAACAAGCTGTGGAACGCGGTGCGCTTTGCGTTTTCGTATATCGGTGCGAGCCGGGACGTGTCGTCCCGATCCGAGTCGAATGAGCATGCGGTGCAGGACAAAGGCATCGGGGCGAATACGCCCCGGCTCGCTGATCAGTGGATACTTTCGCGTCTTGCACAGACGATTGTGGCGACGACGAAGGCGCTGGAGAATTACGAGTTCAAGCCGTATGCCGACACGCTTTACGATTTTATCTGGCGTGATTTCTGCGACTGGTACATCGAAGCGATCAAGCCCACCGTGGGCAGTGATGTGAATCAGCAGCGCGTGCTGGTGACAGTGATCGATGCGATTCTGCGCATGCTGCACCCGGCGATGCCGTTCATTACTGAGAAGCTCTGGGATCGGCTCAACATCGTCGCTCCTGATCGCGGTGATCTCAAGGTGGATGGCCTGCTTGCACTCACATTGCCCAAGCATGATCTGCTCGTTCGCGCTGCCTGGCCCAAGGTGACGCATGATGCAGCAGCGGCGGCGAAGGTGGCGACGCGCTTCGAGAACGTCCGGCAACTCGTCTCGGCTCTGCGCGAAGTGCGCACGAGTTATAAAGTCGCGCCCAAACTCAAGGTGGACTGCGCGATCAAGACAGCCGGCGCACCTTCGACAGAGCTGCGCGAAGATGCGCCGCTCATCGCAACGCTCGCCAATGTGCAGATCACGGCGATCGATTCTGCGACGATGCGCAGCGAGGATGCTGCGGCTGTGACGGTGGGCGAGATCGAAATGTATCTCGCAGGTCTCATCGATAAAGATGCGGAGAAAATCCGTCTGACCAAGCGCATCGCGGAACTGGAAAAATCAGTTGCGGGTTTCAAGGGCCGACTGTCGAACAAGGCGTACACCGATAAAGCACCGGAAAAACTAGTGCAGGAAACGCGCGATCAGCTTGCGAATGCGGAGAAGGAATTGGAAGCGGTGAAGGGGCAGGTCGCGGCGCTGTGATATGCGGCAGTCCGCGTCGTGCGTTGCACGACGGCTAAACGGAACGATGGTTGGAAATTCATCATGCTCATACTCACGATTATCAAAGGGCCGGATCAAGGCAAGCGGTTTGAGTTGCCTGATGATGAGCCGCAGCTTTTGGGGCGTTCGAGCGAGGCGTTGCCACTGACGGATCAGACGATGTCGCGCAGGCATTCGCAGCTCACGCCTGATGATGGGCGGTGGTACATCGATGATCTCAAGAGCAACAACGGCACGTTCGTCAATGGTCGCCGCGTGATTGAGCAACGGCTCCTTCAGCCTGGCGATCAGATTCGCACGGGCAACACGATCATCATGTTTGGGCGTGATGAAACCAAGCCGGTGAAGCGGAAGAGTCCGGTGAAGATCGCCAAGCCTAGTTCGATGGATGTCACCGTCGAGCGCACCGCAGCGAGCAATGAAGACTCGATGATCATGGCGGTGCCTGAGCCTTCCGAAGCTGCGGCGCAGCATCTGAAAGTTCTCTTTCATCTGACGCAGCTCATCGGCACCGTCGTTGATCGGCAGACGCTGCTCGAAAATGTGATGGATGTGATTTTTGAATATTTCAGAGCAGATCGCGGCTTTATTCTTCAGCAGGATGAACCGACCGATCGGCCTGAGCCTGTCGTCGTTCGGCATCGCGTGCCGCCCACGGGTAAGCAGCGCGATGAGGCGCCGATCACGGTCAGCCGAACGATTGTGCAGCACGTGATGCAAAAGGGCGAAGGCGTGCTGTCGAGCAATGCGATGACCGATGAGCGATTTTCCAGCCACGACAGTGTGCAGCGATATGGCATTCGTTCGGCGCTTTGTGTGCCTATCAAATTCAAGGATCGCATCTTCGGCGTCATTCATCTCGACAGCAAAATCAACAACTACACCTACACCGAAGATCAGCTTTTACTGCTCAACGCCATCGGCGTACAGACCGGTCTCGCTCTGGCCAATGCAGAAAAGTACACTCGGCGATTGCAGGAAGAGCGACTTGCGGCGACGGGCAAGACCGTCGCTTCACTGTCGCACTCGATCAAGAACATCATTCAAGGCATTCGAGGCGGCGCGGAAGTTGTCGAGCTTGGCTTTCGCAAGAATGCGATGGAGACGATCAAAGGTGGCTGGGAAATCTGCGCTCGCAATCTGGAGCGCATCAGTCAACTGACGATGAACATGCTCGCCTTCAGCAAGCAGCGCGAGCCTGAACTGGAGCTGACGAATCTCAAGCGCGTGATCGAAGATGTGCTCGCGCTGATGCAGCGGCAGTTTGATACGCGCAAGGTGGCGATCATCACGGATATTGATGACGACATGCCGCCGGTGCCTTTGGATGCGGGCGGCCTTGAACAGGCGATGCTCAATCTGGTGAATAACGCACTGGAAGCGGTGTCGCCGCTCACTGGTGCAGTGACGGTGCGAGCCGACTATGACGCGGTGAAGCAGGAGGTTCGCATCAGTGTGAGCGACAACGGCGAAGGCATGGACAAGCAGACCAAGCGCAATCTGTTTCAGCCGTTCCATTCGACCAAGGGCCTCAAGGGCACGGGTCTGGGGCTGGTGGTGACCAAGAAGATTGTCGATGAGCATGGCGGCAAGATTGAAGTGTGGAGCGAGCCTCGGCAGGGCACCACATTTACGATGACGTTGCCTGCGCATCTTGATGGCAAACGGAAGCCGGGCGAGACGATCGTGTCGCCTGCGCGTGATCCGCACAATCTGAAAAAAACGAGCGGGCTGCTGTGAAATCTTTAGTTTCAGTTGATCGTGTGGTACTGGCAGGCTGCTGCTTTGAGCGGTTTGCCAGTGCCACACGGAATCGTGAGAACGGTGAGTGCCAAGCACTCTTCGTATTAAGCATCCGCAGCCAGCGGCGCGGGCCTGCGCACTTCCATCAACCGGCGATCGTAGGTGGCGATGACATCGAGCCTGCGCAGCATGCCGAGGATGACCAGCGGCTGCTTCTCGTCAATTACCGGCAGTTCATCGAAGCGCTCCAGTGCAAATCTTTTCATCGCTGATGAAAGCTCCGTGGTGAGCGTGAGCGGCTTCACGGGTGTAGCCAGATCGTGCGCCACAGCGAGCGGGCCGACGTTGCTCTCATAGAGGAACTGACGAATGTCCTGAATGCTGATGAGGCCGGCGTAACGATCATCGGGACCGACGACGGGGAAGCAGGTCTGCACCGTGGAGGCGACGAGGCGACTCAAATCAAAGAGCGGCATGTCGAGGGGCACCTTGGAAAAAACGCGATGCGACTGCGTAATCGCGTTGCCCACGGTCAGCCCTTTGAGCACATCGATAATGAACTCGTCGCTGTGTGCAGGTGAGTCGGAGCGATCAGGCACCTGCGTCGGATAAAGCGTCCAGCCTCGGCCAAGCAGATAAGCAATCGCACAAACCCACATCGCAGGCAGCAGTAGCTTGTATCCCGCAGTGACTTCACACACGACCAGCAGCGCGGCGAGCGGTGTGTTGGCGGCAGCGGCGAAGAAGGCGACCATGCCCAAGATGGCGAAGGTGGGGATGGATTGAGCTGCGACGATGCCGGGCATGAGTCGATGGCACAGAACGCCGACGACAGCGCCCAGTGTGCCGCCGATGACCATGCATGGGCCGAAGGTTCCTGCGGAGCCGCCTGAGCCGATGGTGAAACTGGTGGTGAGAATTTTTCCGATACCGACGGCGAGAAGCAGCAGGATGGAGAACCCAGCGGGGTCAGTCGGATTGATGATGTATTGCAGGTAGCCGTAGCCGATGGAGAGGACGCTGAGCGCGTGATGCTGTGCGGCGCTGCCCTGGCCCGAGAAGGCAAGGTAGAGGCCGATGCCGATCATGGCGCTGAGCATCGCGCCCAGGCCGGGCTTGAGGTAGCGCGAGATTTTCATTTCCTTGAAACGACGCTCGACCATGAAGAGGCATTTCACATAAGCCCACGAGAGATACGCCATCAGCACCGCGAGCACTGTCAGCGGCAGCAGTAGGATCGGCTTTTCAAAACTGAGATTGGCAGGAATATCAAAGAGCGGCTCGAAACCAAAGGCGAGCGAGAAGACGCAGTAAGCAACGGTGGTGGCAACGAAGGATGGAATGAGCGCTTCGGATTCGAATTCAGGATCGCGGTAAAGCACTTCGACGGCAAAGATCGCTCCAGCGAGGGGCGCATGAAAGATCGCGCCGATGCCTGCGCCCAGGCCGGCGGTCATGAGGATGCGGCGCTGATCATCGGAGAGGCCCAGGCGCGTGGCGAACCAGGAGCCAAAGCCTGCGCCGATTTGCGAGATGGGGCCTTCGCGTCCGCCGGATCCGCCGGTGCCCAGGGTGATGGCGGAGCTGAGCATTTTGACGAGTGGGACGCGGCCGCGGATTCTTCCTGCTTCGTGATGGAAGGCGTGGATGGCGGAGTCGGTGCCGTGGCCGCCCGCTTCGGGAGCGAAGCGATAGACGATGAACCCGCTGACGAGGCCGCCGACGGTGGGCACGAGCAGCAGCATCCATAGATTGACAGGTCGATGCACTTGAACCACTTCGTCAGCGGTGCGAACTTCGTGCGGTCGCGGCCCGCTGAGGTCTTCGTATTCCACTTCATTGGCAGGCCCGCCCGGCTCATAGCCCGCGAGATAGTTGAGGCTAAAGTGCGTGACTGCGATGCACAGAAGATGAAAAAGGATGGCTCCAAAACCGGCGACGATACCGACCATCATGGCGTGAACAATGCCGCGACCCACTGCTTTGGCACCCGAGTGAGGCCACAGACCCAGGCGTTTGATATGTGAATGAATCGCCATGTCGCAGCAGAGCCTAGCAGGACGGTGACACTCGTGCTAAAGATGATGCGACATGACAGAGCCATCGCAACCGGGCTGCACGAACCACTCATTTGAGCGATGATATCGAGGCGGGGATCAGGTGACTCTTTCATGATCGAACATGCTCCAACTCAGGCAGATAGCGAGCTTCGTTTCGCTGCATCGGCACCCGTTACTCCCGCTGATCTTGCCAGAACGCTCAAGAACACTGCCAGAGAAAATCTCTGGATTATCGCGCTGGGCCTTTCACTGATCTACACCGCCACGGCAGTCAGTCACGCACTGGTTTTGTCGTCGCCGCATCGTGGCCCATTGACTGCGGTGGCGGCAATTTCGGCTGCGCTACTGCTCGTGCTGGTGTGGTGGCTCAGGAGAGTTTCGATCGCTGACTGGTGGGTTTACAAAATTGGAGCATCGATCGCGCTGACGGCGCTGTTCAACGAAGTGCTCCAACAGCAACTTCTGCTTAACCCATCGCATCAGATCTATACGAGCATTTTCATTCTGGCCATCGGCGTGTTCATGCTGTCCACCACAGGCCTGCTGGTTTGCACCTCGCTGGCGCTGGCTGCTTGGGGTGTCAGCGTTTGGCGCGCCGAGGGTGATGCGCAGATGGTGGAATGGATTTATGCGCATCTGACCTGCGCGACTCTGGCGCTGACGTTTCATTTCATGAGGCTGCGAACGCTCGGTCGTATGGAATCGCTCAGGCTTGCGGAAGCCAATCGCACGGCTGACTTGCAACGGGCACTCGCAGAGCTGCGGGCCAGTGAATCGCTGTTTCGTCAGTTTGCCGATCACAGCGGCCAGGTGTTCTGGATCAACGATGGCTTGACGCATCAGGTGGCGTATGTAAATCGTGTTTACGAAACGCTCATCGGTCGCACGATCGAGCAGCTTCGCGAAGACCCGCTCGATTGGATCGGCGCTATTCATCCTGATGATCGCCTGCGGATCATGAGTGCCTATCTCAGTTCACAAGAGGGCGGAAATTTTGAAGAGGAGTATCGCATCGTCCGCCCTGACGGCACGATCCGCTGGGTACACGATCATGGGTTTGTCATCGGTGATGAGAGCGGGAGCGTTCGCCGAAACGGCGGCACCATGCGCGACATTACGGATCGTGTTCTTGCTCAAGGAGAACTGATTCGCAGCGAGCAGGCCAACCGCGCCATCCTGCATGCGATCCCGGACATGATCATTCGCATTGCCCGCGATGGCACGTTTCTATCCGTTCAGAATCCCAAGAATTTTCAGGCACTCTGGCTTACCTCGCAAGATGTGGGCAGTCAGATAAGCAAAGTATTGCCTCCAGAACTAGCCAGAATCGGGCAGCAGCAGATCGAGGCGGCACTGACCACGCGCCAGGTGCAGTCCCATGAGTATGTCTGGCCCATGGATGGACAGGATCACTGGCGCGAGTGGCGAATAGTGCCGGTGAGCGAGGAGGAGGTGATGGTCATCGTGCGCGACATCACAGCACGAAAGCAGGCCGAGGAAGCGCTAAGAACCAGCAGACAACGACTCAGTGACCTGATCGCGGACATCGATGGTATTGTCTGGGAATGCGATCCGCGCAGTTTCAGTTTCACTTATGTCAGTGCCCGCGCCCAGAAAATTCTGGGTTACCCGCAGGAGGACTGGCTCAAGGATGAAAACTTTTTCACTCGAATCCTACACCCCGATGATCGCGATCGCATCATCAAGTTCTGCGCTCAGCGTACCGTACAAAGGCTCGACCACGAGATGGATTATCGCGTCATCGCTGCCGATGGCCGAATGCTTTGGATGCACGACAAGGTGCGCGTCGTCAAGGATGAACATGGCCATACGGTGCGACTGTGCGGCTTGCTCATCGACATCACCGACTCCATGCGCGCTGCCCAGGCTTTGCGTGACAGCGAGAGGGTGCTGGCCAAGGCGCAGGAAATCGCTTCGCTGGGAAGCTGGATTTGGGAGGCAGCGAGCGATTGTGTCACATGGTCGCCGCAGATGTACCGCATCTACGACATCAAGCCGCAAAAGTTTGATGGCAGTTGGGCCAAAGCATTTGAGATGATTCATCCCGACGATCAGGCACGCGTCTGGCAGATGGCGCAGAAGTCGCTCGCATCTGGCGATGTCGAAGCGATTGAGTTTCGCATCCTTCAGCCAGATGGCGTAGAGCGCATCGTCACCGCCGATGCTCAAATTGAATATAGCGCCCAGGGTGAACTCAACCGCATCATCGGCACGGTGCAGGATGTCACCGAAGTACGCAAAGCACAGGCACAACGGCAGCGACTGGAAGGCGAACTCAAACAGGCACAGAAGCTCGAAGCTGTCGGAACGCTCGCCACCGGCGTCGCTCATGATTTCAACAATCTGCTCACCGCCATCCGAGGTTATGTCGATCTCACCCGCGCTTCGCTGGACGATGAAGCCAAGACAAATCAGGCGCTCGACATGATTGCCCTGGCGACCGAACAGGCCGCAGGCGTCACGCACAGTCTTCTGACATTTGGCCACCGCACACCGACTGAAAAGGGACCGATCGATCTGGCGCCGAACATTCGCGAATCATTGCAATTGCTGCGAAGGCTATTGCCAGCTTCCATCGAACTCGTGGAAGATCTACCCGAGGATGATGCACTCTTCGCCACCGCCAACGGCCACCAGCTCCAGCAGGTTTGGCTCAATCTCACCCTCAATGCCCGCGATGCAATGCCCGTCGGCGGCAAGCTCATCATTCGACTACGCAGACTCTCGCAAGGGCCGCAGTCGCCGCAAGATTCCTGGCACGGGCAGCCGCTCGAAACTGCACTCATCACCGTCAGCGACAACGGCACCGGCATGAGCGAGAAAGTCATGCAGCGCATCTTCGAGCCTTACTTCACCACCAAGCAGCGTGGCCAAGGCACCGGCCTGGGCCTGTCAATCGTGCATGGCATCATCACCGACCACGGCGGACGCATTCGCGTGCAGTCCGAATCCGGAAAAGGCACCCGCTTCATCATCCAACTGCCCACCTGTGCGCCGCCAGTTTCAGACTTGAGCTCAGCATCAGCTTCAAATTTACAGCGAGGCACAGGGCAAATCATTCTGCTCGCGGAGGACAACGAGTTTGTTCGCGAAGTCATCGCCTCATCACTGATGTCGGCTGGCTATCGCATCGTGCAAGCCGCCGATGGCGAAGAAGCGATGCATCTGTATCAGGAGCATCAGCATGATCTGGGCCTGCTGCTGCTGGATATTGATCTGCCCAAACTCAGTGGCGAAGTGTGCCTTGAGCGCATTCGAGAATCGTCTCCTGCGCTGCCTGCCATTCTCATGAGCGCAAGTCTGCCTCAGCAAACTTCCAGTCCGGATCGCCCCGACGAATTGCGACTGGCCAAGCCGTTTCAAATCGCCCGGCTGATCGAACTGGTGGAGCAGATTTTTCTGGATTCACAGACTGAGGAATCGGATAAAACTCGCCCCTAGAAATATTTGATGGCGTTAAGGCGGTTGGCGGCCAAGGCGTGAACCAGTGCAGTCAGGATCAATTTAAGGAAAGTCTGGTACCCCATCGTTCTGGATGGATCCGGTGTGGTATTGATGGTCGTTGTTCCATCGCTTGTTGGCTTCCACATCGATCATCACATCCACAAGTTTGGCGCGCTGCTCAATTTCGACATGGGTATCGACGTAGGCGACATTAGGATTACCCAGATGGATTCGGCTGGGCCATTGCCCGGTTCGATAGGGCCCAATGAAGCCGGACCAGTAGTCATTGGGATTGCTGTCGGCAAAGGCGACCATGGCGGAGGGTTTGATGATGCGAGTGACTGGGGCTGCATCCAGGAACGGGTGATCGCGATAGACGCCCAGGCCGGTGTTGGGATTCTGCATCATGAACGCTCCCCAGACGTTGTAGCCATACGACATTTTCTGCGTATAGCCACGGATGCGCATCTCATCTTTTTCGTATCCGAAAAATGAGGGTTCGCCCGGCGCGGTTTTGAATTGCCATTTGGTGTAACCCGGTGCCTGCGGGCAGGAGAAGATCGTCTGTTCCCTGCCGGTGAATCGCCGCATCTGCACGGGCCAGAGCCAGATGCGATCGTTGTTGTTGGGCGCGGCATCCAGACCTGCGGGGAAGAAGCGCGACTCATCGCCATACATCGCCAGCGCGGAAACGATCTGCCGCTGATTGGAGGCACACCAGACCATTCGAGCATTGGCGCGGGCGTGTCCCAACGCGGGCAGCAACATCGAAATCAACAGCGTGATGATTGAAAGTACCACGAGGACTTCAATGAGCGTGAAGCCGCTGCGAGTTGGACGAGGTGGTTGTGACGACATGTGATGGCGTCTCCATCGAGTGGGACGGAAAAATATGAACGCTGCTAATATATCATGCGTCCTGCAAAGAACAAGCAATTTCAGCGAAGCTGACCGCCAATTTCATCCTGCATCATCACGCAAACGGCGGAGCATTGATATTCGCCTTCTCCTCAAACCTTTCAATCGCAACAGCGCGGCGAGAGTTCTCATCAATCTCAATAAACACCCCGTTAACCCGCGGATCACCTTCCGCAACGTCATACGGCGCGTGCATCGCTGTGGTCATGTGCGCCAAGACCGGTGCCACGCTTCGGCCAAGCACGCTGGTCATCGGCCCGCACATGCCCAGATCGGTTTGATACGCCGTGCCTTGGGGCAGAATGCGAGCATCAGCGGTGGCGACATGCGTGTGCGTGCCCACCACTGCCGCCGCTCTGCCATCGAGGTACCAGCCCAGCGCCTGCTTCTCGCTAGTCGCTTCGGCATGAACTTCGACAAGCACGATCGGGTCTTTCTGAGGCAGCGAAGCGATCACTTCATCCACCGTCACAAACGGATCACCCGCCGGCAGATTCATGAAGATTCGCCCAAGCACCGTCATCACATAAATCGGCGGAAGTTCGCTGTTGATTTGCCCATCACGCATCGGAGGAACTTTCATCCACCTTCGCCCCTTGGCACCACTTGGCAAGTTAGCAGGGCGAATGAGATTGGGAACTGTTTCGAGTGTGCTGACGATCTCGGCTTTCTTATAGACGTGATCGCCCAGGGTCATCGCATCGATGCCGGAGGTTGCGATTTTTTTGTAGAGATCAGGCGTCAGGCCCGAGCCGTTGGCAGCGTTCTCCGCATTGGCGAGGACGATATCGGGGCGATACCGCTCGCGCAATAAAGGCAGTAGCTGCGCGACTGCTCTGCGGCCTGGGCCGCCAACGATATCGCCGAACATGATGAGTCTTAGAGCCATGCGTGCAGCGTAGCAGGTTGCGTTTGGCGAAGGCGATGAACCCGCACATTTAGCCGTTCACCTTGGTGAACGACGTAGATCATGGTTTGGCCATCTTATTGACAACCTTATGCGATCGATCAATACTTTGTGGCTGACCAGGCACAAGGTGCCATATCTTGCGTAGTGATGGCATGAATGTGACTGGCGATGGGAGTGGTGCTGATGCTTTGTCCTTTCTGTAACAAGGACCACGACAAGGTGATTGACTCACGTTCCGCCGACGGCGGCAAGGTGATTCGTCGCCGTCGCGAATGCATCGCCTGTGGCAAACGGTTCACCACCTACGAACACATCGAAGCTTCCACCCGCCTAGCTGTCGTAAAAAAAGATGGCTCGCGCATTCCCTACGACCGCGAAAAGATGCTCTCGGGCCTGGAGAAGGCCTGCTACAAACGGCCAGTCAGCGCCCAGCAGATGGAACAGATCGTCAACGAAGTGGAAGAAGAACTTTTCCGCAAACACGACCGCGAACTGCAATCCGTAGAAATCGGCAAAGCCCTCTCCGAAAAACTCAAACGAGTCGATCAAATCGCCTACGTGCGCTTCGCCAGTGTCTATAAACAGTTTCGCGACCTCGATGATTTTCTCGAAGAGGTGCGCGAGGTCCTCGAATCCGGCACAACGCAGCCGCCTGAACAAGGCAAACTGTTTCCGGAGTGACGAGTGGGCGTTTGTTGTGTTGTATGATGATGTGCGAGGTCAATCATGATTGCCAATCGAGACCAATTTCCATCTGCGGGTTCCTCGGCTCCCATGAGTGTTGCCCAGATGAAGGCTCAGTTTCCCGACCAGTGGCTTCTCATCGCCGAGCCGCGCACCAGCAGCCAACACGAAGTGCTCTCGGGTCTTGTGGTCTGGCACTGTAGTGATCGCGATGAGCTCTACCAGAAAGACGCTGAATTTGGCTTGGAAAAAGCTGCGATTCTGTTTACGGGTGAGTGGCAAAAAGGCATGGAGTTCGTTCTTTGAAATTTGCATTCGATGCAACACGGGGGCTCATCGTTTTGCCAGCTCGGCTCATCGGGCTAAGAGGTGAGCGAATGGTAAGACTCGCGCTCGATACCGGCTCAACATCCACACTCATCAATTCATCTATCCTTGAGCGCCTCGGATATTTGAAACAACAAGCGACGAAACATGTCGGCATCACCACCGCCTCGCAAATGCTCTATGCACCGCTTTTTGAAATCAGGCAACTGAGCGTGCTGGGCATCGATCGAAAAACGTTCGCCGTCGTTTCACACGATCTGCCCAAGTCAGCAACCATTGATGGCGTCGTCGGTCTCGACTTTCTGCGCCAGTGCAAAGTCGAAATTGATTTCAGTCAAGGATCCGTATCCCTAGAGAGGATGATTTGACTCACCCCACCTCCGAATCTTCCCTCTGGCAGGGCGTGAAAGACCTCATCGGCGACACCGCGCTCACGCTCGGTCAGCACTGGTCTTTCAATCTGCGTAATGACCCCAAGCGGCTGCCGTTTGTTTTAGCCCGCTACAAATTCGCCGCTCGCATGGCGTGCAAGAATCGCGCTGTTCTCGAACTGGGTTGCAGCGAAGGCATCGGCACGCCGATCCTTGCGGAGTTTGCTGCGCACTACACCGGCATCGACATGGACGCTCCCGCCATCGAAGCGGCGAAGGTCAATTTCTCCGCGGAAAACCGCCAGTTTCTTGCCGGTGATTTTCTCGGCAAATCGCTAGGCACCTTCAGTAGCGTCGTCAGCCTTGATGTCGTCGAACACATCGTGCCTGAAATGGAAGATGCTTACTTCGACACCGTCGCGATGAATCTCAGTGACGATGGCATCGCAGTCATCGGCACGCCCAACAAAACATCCGAGGCTTACGCGTCGCCCATGAGCAAAGCAGGGCACGTCAATGTTTTTGATGGCGCACATCTGATGAAAGCGATGAGCCGTGTGTTTCACAATGTGCTGCCCTTTGGCATCAATGATGAAGTGGTACACACGGGCTATTCGCCGATGTGTCACTATTTGGTGTACGTGGGATGCAACAGGAGGTAGAGGAGGTTGAGGAAGTTAAAGAAAGCAAGCGCAAATATATTTAGCCGTTCGCCTTGGCGAACGAACGAGTGAAGTACGACTGCGGATGTGATGAGAGTTGAAATGAATGAAAAGGAAACATCCCGCTGGGAGCCGGTGAAGGATCTGATGGCTGGCGCTGCGCCGGTCACGCTCGGCGCGATGCATGCTTATCACATGGCGCGCACGCCGCGCCGGTTGCTCTATTCCATGAGCTACTACAAGTTCGCCGCCAAGATGATCGGCAAGGGCGCTGACAGCCACGGCACTCGCGTGCTGGACATCGGCTGCGGCGAAGGCCTAGGCACCTGGATTGTCGCATCGGAATGTGGCTTTGCCAAAGGCGTCGATTTCGATCGTGATCTGATCGCCACCGCGCAGCGCAACTGGCCTGCCGATCGCGCCGTTTTTGAATGCGGTGATGTGCTGGCGATGAAGTCTCAGCCGTTTGATGCGGTGATCAACTTCGATGTGATCGAGCACATTCTGCCCGAAAATGCGGGCGATTTTCTCGCCGCGATGGCTGCCAATCTCAAGCCTTATGGTCTTGCAATCGTCGGCACGCCCAACATCACTTCGCAGCCTTACGCCTCAGCGGTGACCAATGCCGGCCACGTCAATCTCTACGATGCCGACCGCCTCGAAATAGAAATGAAGCAACACTTCAAGCAGGTGTTCATGTTCGGCGCCAACGATGAAATCGTCCACACAGGCTTCGCGCCGATGTGCCATTACCTGATCGCTGTCGGCGCGGGGGTTCGCTGATAGCCGAGGCAAAGAAATTGCCGCGAAAAGGCGCAGAAGGCGCAAAAAGGAGAAGGCAGGGAGAAGGAACGCAATGCAAGTGAAATTCAACATGTATGGAACAAGGCGAAGGTCACGTGATTACGCCGTTCCCTTTTGCGCCTTCTGCGACTTTTCGCGGCCAATATTCCCCAGTATTCGCATCCATCAAAACAAGCCCGGCTGATCGTCGCTCGCCACCTGCTTCTTTGTGCGTGGTTTCTTGCTCGGTGTGACAGGCGCAACAGGATGCGCATCGCCTTCGCCAATCACCCGGCTGCTCACCCGCCCATCACTCAGCACCGTCGTCAATGTGTCACCTGCTTTTGCATCATCCGCCGACTTGAGCACGCCACCATCACCCGTGAGCGTGTAGCTGTACCCGCGCTCAAGCACGCGCTGCGGGCTGATGGATTCCAGTTGGCGCGAGAGTGATTCGAGTCGATCTCGCTTTGCTTTTACTTGACGCGGCAAATCATTCATCAGCTTTGTACTGAGCGCACTGAGCGCATCGTGATTCGCCCGCATCACCCGCGGCAGCGCAGCACCGAGCCGACTGGCGAGCATGTTCAATCGCTCTCGAATCGGCCCGTACATCTGATCCGGCTTGCGGAAGAAAGTGTGCCTGGCAATCGCGGTGAGGCGAGTTGCTGCGTGTTGCACGTGGCGCTGCGTGGTCAATCGAAGGCGATGCGAGAGCTGCGCCACTTGATGATTCAAGGCCCGCTGATCGGGCACCATCGTCATTGCCGCTTGCGTGGGTGTGGCACAGCGAAG
>ENA-ORBV01004627-ORBV01004627.1-microbial-mat-metagenome-genome-assembly--contig:-NODE-4627-length-26156-cov-8.528433_pt1 | contig 26156 bp, 20 predicted proteins | sample MGYA00237777_ERZ505514 | MGnify/ENA primary metagenome ERZ505514 (study PRJEB26160, sample SAMN06269048) | microbial mat metagenome | isolation source: Oligotrophic lake microbial mat | place... | reverse complement strand
CTTGTCGGGGGGGTAACTCTTTGTATCAGTGTGTAACCTGGGGGTCGGGGTGGCCTGCTGGCTCTCTCCGGACCACCGTTCGTTAGAGGATGGCCCGGCTTTGAGGGGTCCCCTCACTCGGGTACCTGGTGACCCGGGAACTGCCGGCCGGGGCAGGGCCGTCGGCGCGGGGCTGGAGGCGAGTGCCCGCGGCAAATCTGGCGATTTCACTTACTTATGTCACTCACCCGTTTGGATGATGCGGCAAGTACCCACAGCGGTTATGTTGCCTCGTCGTAGGCTCCGAGACCGATTAGCAAGACAGGGGATACTTGATGCGAACCACTAGATATCTGGCCGTGACGATGCTGGCACTTGCTCTCCTAGGTTGCGGCGGTGGTGGCGGTGGGGGTGGCGGACAGACGACTCCCAAAGTCTTTACCGTCAGCGGCACCATCACCGCCGCTTCGGGTAGTGTCACCGATAGTGACGTGAACGACCCGAATGCTCCTTACACCGCCAACGACGCCATCGCCACCGCGCAGTCGATCGTCAATCCCGCAACGGTGGGCGGGTATGTGAATCAGCCAGGGACGGGTGCGTCGGGCCGCTCGCAGGTGGCAGGTGACACTGACGACGCCTACCGCGTCACTCTTGCAGCGGGTCAGGCGCTCACCCTAACGATCGGCGACCCCATAGCCGGTGACCTGGATCTCTTCCTTGTCGATCAAGCCGGTAACCTCGTGGCCAGCTCTGAAGGCACGGATATCACCGAGACGATCACGGTGATGACCCCCGGGACTTACCTTATTGCTGTCTACGCATTTGGTGGCGCCTCCAACTACATCCTGACGTTAGGGCAGAGTGTCAACACCGCATCTACGCCGCGGCTTTCGGTGCTCTCCGAGTTTGTGCCAGGCGAACTGATCGCGCGCTTCGAGCCCGCCAAGACCGGTGCGGACGAACTCGGCACGCGCCTTTCTGCCATGGGCATGCAATTGACGGCCAGCGATTACGCTGCGACCGAAGGCCCGGTGCTGATCAAGCTCGACGCGACCACGCTGACGGCCACTGCTAGCGCCACGGCTGCGGCCGCCGGCGCCGGCGCCGTTAAGGAAGCGCTGCCGCTAGGGATCGCCGGCGACGTGGAGCTGGAGCGCAAATGGCGCACACTGCGCGCCATCAAGCAGCTCGGCAGGCAGCCAGGGGTGCGCTATGCGGAACCCAACTACATCCTCAAGTCCTCAGCCGTGCCGAATGACCCGGCGTATGAATTCCAGTGGCACTACCCGCTCATCAACCTGCCGCAGGCCTGGGATATCACCACCGGCAGCAGCGCCGTGATCGTCGCGGTAATTGATACCGGTGTGCTGCTTGCCCATCCCGACCTGCAGGGCCAGCTCGTCAGCGGCTATGACTTCATCAGCAATCCATCCCAAGCCCTCGATGGCAACGGCCGAGATCCGGATCCCAACGATCCAGGTGACTTGTGTTGCGCTAGTTCCAGTAGCTTCCACGGTACGCATGTGGCGGGCACGGTCGCTGCCGCTACCAACAATGTCACAGGCGTGGCGGGTATCGCCTGGAACGCCCGCATCATGCCGCTGCGGGTGTTGGGACTCGGTGGTAGTGGCACCGTAGATGACATCAATCAGGCTATCCTTTACGCCGCGCGGTTGCCCAATGGTTCCGGCACCCTGCCCGCGCAACGCGCTGCAGTCATCAACATGAGCCTTGGCGGCCCCGGGTTCTCGCAGGGCCAGCAGGATGTCACTACGCAGGCGCGCAACCAGGGGGTCATCATCATCGCGGCAGCGGGGAATGAGGCTAAAACGGGGAACCCTATCGAATACCCCGCCGGCTACAACGGCGTGGTGTCGGTGGGCGCCGTTGCCATAGACAAGACGCGTGCTCCTTATTCCAACTTCAACGCATTCGTGGACATCGCCGCGCCCGGGGGTGACACGAGCCGTGACCAGAATGGCGATGGCTACTCTGATGGGGTCCTGAGTACGCGGGGTAATGACACCAGCGGTGTATTGGGTTTTACTTACACTTTCTTAGAAGGCACCTCGATGGCCGCGCCGCACGTGGCAGGTGTGGCGGCGCTGATGAAGGCGGTGAACCCCGCGCTTACGCCAGCCCAGTTCGAAGGCTTGCTGGAGAGCGGCCAGTTGACGCAGGATCTGGGCGCTGCCGGCCGTGACGACCAGTTCGGCCACGGCCTTGTGGACGCGTACGCTGCCGTGGTGGCCGCTCAGACGACCCCCACGCCAGTGCCCGCCGAGCTGGTCGCCACACCGAATGGCCTTAACTTCGGCACGCAGGGCACCAGTGCAACGCTCTCCCTGGTTAACGGTGGCGGCGGCAGCCTGAGCGTCACGTCCGTTTCAGATAACGCCGCTTGGCTCACCGTCGGCGCGGCATCCAATCCTGCAACAGGGCTCGGCACACGCACCGTCACCGTAAACCGCACGGGGCTGGCCGTGGACACCTACACAGCGTCCGTCACGATCGTCTCGACCGCGAACACGGTTACGATCCCGGTCATCATGCAGGTCAGTGCCGCCAACGCCCAAGCCAACGCCGGTTTCCACTATGTGCTGCTCCTTGATCCCGACACGGGTGAACCGGTGTATGACACGAGTCTAAGGGCAAACAACGGGGTGTATCAGTTCAGCATCCCAGATGTGGCCGCGGGCAGCTACGTCGTATTGGCTGGCTCTGACCAGAATAACGATTTCTTTATCTGTGATGCGGGCGAGGCCTGCGGCGCCTATCCAACCCTGGATTCATATTCGTTGCTGGAGGTGAGCAGCAACGTCACGGGTGTGAACTTTGGCACCGGTCTTAACGCTGTGATCCAATCGCTGTCCGTTGGCACGTCGGGTCGTATGGGTTACGCGCGATCCAGGGGAAAGCGCGCAGGGCGCTGAGCGCAGGCTTCATAAGATGGGGCGGGGCATGAAGCCCGCTTCCTGCTCTATCTGCAAGCGGCAAACCGAAGCGTTGCCGCGAGGTGTGTTTTGGGGTGAACCTGTTTCCGCGGACGGATTGGCCCTTGGGGGTCAAGGGGCCTTTGGCAACAGCTGACCCCGACCATTTACGGGAACAATCCACTTCGGGATATCACCTGATATCCGGGGGGGGATTACCGTTACCGTTACCGTTACCGTTACGGCGTTTTCGGCGCATCGCACGCTTGGCTTTCGGTGGACCGCTGCCCCGAGTCCGATCGGCAGTGCCCAGGGGAGGGCAGGTACGCCGACCGTCGTGGCCGGGATTCCGGGCTGGCAGACCCCGATCAGGAGTTGTTTGAAATGCCTTCCCGCGGTCCCCAGTGCATCCCTGCCGGCGCGCATGCTAGCCTCGGCCGATTAACGCCCGCCAGGGAAGCTCCGCATGACATCCCGCCGCGCAGCCTCATTCCTTGCGCTCCTAATCGCCGTCGGCACGAGCGCTAACGCCGCTGTCCGCGTCGACCCACTGACCCCGCTGCTAAACGAGGTTGTGCAGGTGCCGGCAGGCAATTCCCTGGCTTTCCCACTGACCCTTCCGAGCGGCACCAGCCTGCTCGTCAGCATTGGCGTTAAGGGCTCAAACCGATCACTTGATATCGCCCTCCTGAGCGACACCGAATTCGGGAAGTTCGAAGCGGGGCAGGAAGCCCGAGCAGAGGAGGGAACCGACCAGGCACTTGGCACCTCGTGCCAGACAACTCCCGTGCCCGAAGCGCACCCCGGAGCGTGACTGTTTACGCAGTGGCTACCGGCGGGGCAGACACCAGCGAGACGCGCGAGCTGCAAGGCATCTATGCCGAGAGATACAGTGGCCTCAAGTCTGCCTTTGATTTTCAGGACTTCGATATTCACGTGACCTTGTGCGGGGAAGCAAACGCCTATTCATCCCCGAACATCACGATGTGTTACGAGTTGTTCGACGCACTCAATCAGCAGGGTGTACCCGAGGCGGAGCTGTTCATATTCATGCACGAGGTCGCGCACAGCCTGCTCTACCAGTGGGGATTGCCTCTCTATGACAACGAGGCCGCGGCCGACGAGATGGCGACCGTGCTGCTGATGATGCTCGGCGAGAAGACCGCCGCAACCAAAGCCGCCCAATGGTGGAGCCAGGACCCCCCTCGGCCAACGAAGCGTTAAGCGCGCTGGTGATGGATGACCGTCACACCCTCTCACCACAGCGCGCCCGGAACATCATCAACTGGCTGCAGGACGATGGTGATCGCATGCTGCGCTGGGAACGGCTCGTGCTACCGCGTATGACCAATGACGCGCTGACTGAGAGCCTGAAACCAGCGTCAGACGCCACGGATCGCGAACGCCAACTTGCGCGGGATGAGCTTCGGCGCAGAGGTCCGTCCGGGAAGTGAGGGGGGTAGGTACTGAGTTTCCCAGAATTCGCCGGACGCCTGCCTAAGTAAGACCATACGGTCTCTCGAAGTCCATCGGACTGAGCCCGTCCAGGGTCAGCAACCTGGCTGAGGCTCGCAGTCAGGTCAGCTTCAGCGCCGCGAACAGCAGGCCCAAGCCCAACATCAGCATCGACCCCAGGCGCACGGTCATGGTGGTGGCCAGGATCTCCATGTCCCTGCGGATCAGCGCTATTTCCTTGCGCAATTCGGCAGATAGGGCCGTCATGGACGCCGTCAGCTCCTGTCGCAGCAACTGCAGATCAGCCTTGGTGGCAATGGTCGTCGCCATATCTCGCTCCATCGCCTCCACGACCGCCCTGATAGTGGATAAGTCCGGCCTTGTCGTTCGGGACGTTGATGCTGACGCGGGCATCATCCAGCGGGTACCGGTAGTCCACGGCGTGCCTCATGTGGGGAGCCGGCCGATAGGGACGGGTATGTCGGAACGACCTTAACGTGCGGCATCCCCCTATACCCTGCCAGGAGCGGATGATCGAGCATTGGCCAGTGGGTAAAGGAGCGTGACATGACGGAATTTCGCGTACTCGTTGCCGACAAGGCAAAGGCGCAACTTTACAAGTTGCCCAGCCGCCGCAGTGCTCTGCAGGCATTGCAGTGCTTTATCAATCCGGGGGCCCAGGTGCCGGAACGCGCGCTTGGGAGTAGCCGGCAGGGGCGCGTGACCAGCGCGGTGGGCGGGGCGCGTCACGCCTATCAGCCGAAGACCTCGATCAAGGAACACGCGGAGGAGGTCTTTGTCCGGCAGGTCGGCTCGGCGCTGGCAACCGATGCCAGGGTGACGGGTGCGGCGCCGATTGTGCTGGTCGCCGCGCCGCGCTTGCTGGGCGTCTTCTGCGCCAAAAGTCCCGCCGCCATGACCGCCCAAATGGCCCTCTGGGTGCCCAGCAACGTCATCGGGAGTCGTTCGCCACATCGATGTTCCACAACAGGCTCCTTTCCGCACTTCGGCTTCGCCAACATCCCCCCTGTGCTTCTTTTATTCTCATCGTCCCGGCAAGTAAATCCATCCGGGCAATTACCTACGAAGTCTTAATTATTCGTGGCGGTCCGGGTTTCGGGCCGGCAGACTCCGCTTAGAGGTGTTTGACCCGAGTGTTCCCCCGCGGTGGCGCAGGCACAGCCACCCGGGCCCCTATAATGCGGGGGCAGGGGACCACCGTGCTTTGCGTCGCCAGGCCGGTTGATGGACTCAGGACTCCGACGGGAATGAAGGGCCATGCTGGATCTGCCGGACCGTCCGGTTCTCGATAAGGACGGCCTTATAGGCGGGTGCCTGTGCCTGCCGATGGCCATCGATGCGCTCCGTCTGTCGGCCGAGGTCGGGGCCCTGGGTGCGGCCGTCTGGGGTACCACGGATGGCCGGGTGGGGGTTCACAAGACGGCAGAGGCGCTGTTCCTGCGTGGCCGTGCACCGGCGGAGGGTGACCTGCCGATCGAGGACCGGCCCGCCCTGGATGGCCTGCCCTACGTCAGGGAAATACTCGAGCTGCTCGGCGCTCCGCCATTGCGTTGCCTGCTGGCGCGCCTGCCCGCGGGTCGCGTCATCACCCCCCACATCGATCGTGCGCCCTACTTCGCCAAGAGCATCAGGATCCACATCCCGGTCACCACCAGCGAGCGCGTCTTCATGTTCTGCGCCGGTTACAGCTACCGGATGCGCGCCGGCGAGGTCTGGGCACTGAACAACAGCACGCAGCACGGGGTGTGGAATGCAGACGCCGAACGCTCGCGTACCCACTTGATCTGCGACTTCCTGCCGACCCCCCGCTTCCTCGGCCTGCTCGCTGCGGGTGACCGCTCCCGCGGGGTGGACGACCCGGAGGTCACGCGGCACCTGGCCGGCTCCCTGTCATGATGGTGACGGACCGGTTCGTCTTCCTGCATCTGCACAAGTCCGGCGGCAGTTTCGTCAATGCGTGCCTCCTCCGCCACGTGCCCGGCGCGCGGCAGATCGGCTCCCACCTGCCGTCCCGGCTGATTCCCGGGGACGCCAGCCAACTGCCGGTGATCGGCCTCGTCCGCAATCCCTGGAGCTATTACGTCTCCTGGTTCAGTTTCCAGCAGCACAGGCCGCAGCCGAACGCGCTTTTCCGCATCCTCAGTGACGAGGGCCGCCTGGACTTCAGCGCCACCATCCACAGGATGCTGGACCTGGGGCTGGACGACGCCCTGCTGGCGTCGGTCGTTGGCAGTTTGCCGGAGGCCTATGGCTCCGGGGGACTCAACCTGCCCGGTTTCGCCCTGGCGCAGATCCGGGGTACGGGGCTGGGCTTCTACGCCTATCTGTACGGCTACCTGTACGGGGACAGCAGGCGTCCGGTCCAGGTCGGCCGGATGGAAGAACTCCGTCAGGAAATTCCCAGGCTGTTCATCGCCGCCGGCTACACGGCCAGTGCGGACGCGCTGCAATTCCTGCAGCGCGAGGCCCCCATGAACCGCTCGCCGCACGCCGCCTACGGGAGCTACTACGACCCGGCGCTCCGGGACCGCATCCTGGCCCAGGATGCCCTGGTGATCCGCGGGCACGGCTATGCCTTCGAGGACTGAAACTTAGCGGAGTTGCTGCAGCCTGGACCAGGTGGCTTCGACGGTCGGCAGCACCCGGTCGATCAACGCCGCGTTCCGGCGCCACTTGTCCGGCGCCGGGGGCGTGTGAGTGTGGCGCGAGTCGGGGAGCGGGCGGGCGAGATGCCGGGCAAGCGCGGGGTCGATCTCCATGCCGAGGAACTGGCAGAGTCGACCGAGGGTCTCCGCTGCCGAGTCACGGAGCTCGTCGTAGCGCACCACCGTCCACTGCTCGGGAGGCAGGGTCGCCAGGTCGTCGACGATGTAGCGATTGGCGCTGTCCCACTGCCAGGCGGCGAGCTCTTCCACGGGGCGGCCCCGCTGGTGCTGCCATTGGGGCGGCAGGAGCATGGACCAAGGCCCGTCCCAGCCCGGCAGGCTGCTGTAGGTGATCCAGCCACCCGAGCGCCAGGCCTCGATGATGCTGCTGATGTTCTCCCGCGGGTCGCGCCACAGGAAGATGAAACGCGCATCCGGGAACAGGCGCTGGAAAAACGGGATGCGCAGGGCATTCTTGGGGGTCTTCTCGAGGAATCGCAGGGGCCGGTCTCCTGCCGGTTGCCCCGTGGTGTCCCGCAGGCGCTCGCGGATCGACGCGAGGATCCGGTCGCCCACGCCGGGCGTCATGGCGGCTCCCGTCAGGCGATTGGAGTCTGTCCATGGGCCCCCGGGCCGGAGTTCCGGGAGCGCTTCCACGAGCCAGTGCGCTTCACCGCCCAGCGTGGCCAGGGAGCCATGGGCAGCCAGGGTCTCGAAGAGCAGTGTGCTGCCGGAGCGGGGCGCAGCCACGATGAAAATCGGCGCCCGCAGCTTGGCCGCGGCCCCCACGCCGGGGGCCGTCGCGGTGGTTGGGACGGGTCGCGGCTCGCGCAGCAGGTGGTGCAGCACCCGGCCTTCCAGCACCCGGTTCGCAGCGACGCCGTTGGTGCGCATGACCAGTTCCTCGCCCAGCCGTCGCGAGCCGGTCCGGAGCGCCTCGCAGGCGGCCTCGAAGTCCGCCCGGCCGCGCCCATCCCCGCCGTGGAGCGCCCACAGCTGCCGCCAGTCGTGGCAGAAATCCCCGAGCAGCAGGTGGTAGTGAGCGAGGCGGGTCCGTGCCGGGTCACTGGCGTCCATCGCGGCCAGTTCGCCGCGGAGGTCGCCCAGCAGCAGCTCCACTTCGGCGGGCGGCATGATCTCCGCCACCGCATTGTTCTCTGTCATTACCTGGGGATCGACAGCCGGATTGAACCGGTGCCGGGGCCACTGGGCCGGGGGCGCCCCGCCCTGGAAGACCAGCCGCCAGAACGGGGCCGATCCCGAAGTGTCCGCAACCAGGTGGATGCGCTCCACGGTGCTCGGGTTCTCCACGTGGTGGAGCCGCCAGTTGTCGAAGACCCAGGCCTCTCCGGCGGCCATATGCACGCGCTCATCGCCGCAGTGGAAGGCGACGGTGGGGTGCGTCTGGATGGGAATGTGCACCCGCACGCGAGTGAACCAGTGGTAATTGATGTCCGCGTGGAGCGGCACCGTGGCGCCCGGCGCCAGCCGCATCAGCCGCGAGCGGCTCCAGACGACCCCGAAGCCCGCAAGCACCTGCCGGAGGTACGGCGCTGCACGCAGCTGCGCGGTGGGCAGCATCCTGCCTGTGACGTCGTCGTTCTCGCCACCGTCCGCACTGATGAGCCGCACGGAGGAGTTGCCGGGAAGGTCGTTCGGGTGACCAGCCCAGGCGCTGGTCGGGACCGCGGCCAGTTCCGCCGCGAGGCGCCCGGCGTCAAACCAGACGGGGAGCCGGTAGAAGGGCCGGGGAAGCCGCATCGCCTCAGGCCGTCTCGATGGACTGGCGGAATTCACCCATGGCGACGACGAGCCGGGCGACCGCCGTGCGTTCGAGATCGCTAAGGTGTGGATTCCAGAGATCGAAGATGAGCACGACCCGAATCTGGTCGCTGCGATTCCAGGCCTCGTGCTCATACGTGTCATCGAAGACCACGACGCGGCCTTCTTCCCAGGCGTGGACCTCGCCGCCAACGCGGAGGGCGCAGTCGGGCGGGATGATCAGCGGCAGGTGACCCACGACCCGCGTATTGGTGACCCCGCGATGCGGAAGCAGGTGCGTCCCGGGGGTGAATACCGAGAACAGCACTTCCGGGCCATGGTCGCCCACATGCGACAGCGGCAGCCGGGCCAGGGCGCTGCTCGTCACCGGGCAGGCCGCGCCGTTGGCTTCGCGCCGTTCGCCGTGTCGGTAGAAGTAGTACCCGGACCAGCCCGGGGTGCCCCGCGCGCTTTGCAGGTTCTGGGCCGCGATCTCCGCAGTGGTGAACACGTCCTCGGCACCCGCGTCGGTGCGCAGGAGTGCCTGCAGTTCGGCCCGGATGTCGTCGGTCAGGCCCTCGAAGCCCTCCAGCCAGGGGCACAGCGCCCGGTCCAGGAAGGGTGTCGCGGGGATGTCGGGCAAGTAGAGGAAGGTGGGTTTCTGGCGGGCATCCGGGTACATCGGCGCTTCGTCATTTAGATGAATGCGCAGCATCCGTTCCACCCGCGCGAGGCCCCCGCGGCCGAACTCCGCAACCAGCGGCTCCAGCAGACCGTAGAAGAGCGCCCGCCGGCCATCGCGCACCACCTGGGCCGCGTGGGCCACGAGGGAAACCAGTGCCGGTGGCGTCGTGCTGACATCCAGCCACTTGCCCTGGGACTGCGTGTCGGACATGACGCGGGCGTACTGCACGAGGGCCCCAGGGTGGTCGCCAAGCTGCTCCAGTACGGCGGCGAGGTGGAGGCGTGCTGCAGGGAGTGCATCACTCAGCTGCGTTGCCCGCGCGTAGGCCGTGCGCGCGGCCTCGAGGTCGCCCATGAGTTCCGCCGCGCGGCCGAGATGATGGTGGCTGGCGGCATGGCCCGGACTCGCTGCTGTCGCCCGGCTGAGCAATTCCCGCGCGCGATGGAACTGCCCAAGGCGGAGGGAGGCCAGCCCGACGATGTTGAGCGCCTCGAGGTTGAAGGGCTCTTCGGCGAGGACGCGCATGAAGGCCTGCTCGGCCTCCTCGACGCGTCCGGCACGGAGCAGCCAGCTGGCTTCCTGGGCGGCATTGGTCACCGGAACATTCCAGTCAGCCTGCGAAGGTTTATCATTCTAACGTGAACCTGCAGCACTTCATTCGCAGTTACGACGACGACCTGGATGCCGAGCACTGCGCGAAGATGATTGAGTCCTTTGCCGGGCTCGCGCGGTTCCACGAGGTCAATGGGCGCACGGTCCGCGCCGGACTCGAGGAATCCGCCTGGACGGAGATCAATGTCACCCGCCTGTCCGAGGCCACCTTGCAGGCCTTCTTTCGCCGGCGCATCACGCTGGCCCTGGGGCGCTACAACGCCGACATCGGACTCAAGCCCATTGCCATCCCCGATTCGCCGCAGACGGCCGACCTCATCCTGAAGCGCTACCGGCCTGGCGCCGGGGAGTGCTTCCAGCCGCATTTCGATTCCGTGCATGAGTTCGCTAACCGGTACCTGGTGTTTCTGTGGTACCTGAACGACGTGGAGACGGGCGGCGAGACGGAGTTTCCCCAACTGGGCCTGAGGGTCGGCGCCCGCCGGGGGCGCCTCCTGATGTTCCCGCCGTACTGGATGTACCAGCACGCGGGGCTGGCCCCCGTGTCCTCGGACAAGTACATCCTGTCAACGTACCTCCTGTTCTGAGGCGGCGCCAGCCTGGTAGCCCCAGCGAGCGCAGAAGGGCTGCAGCGGTGCGAGGGCGTCGCCGAACCACGGGGCGTAGGGTTGCCAGCGCCCGATCGCGCGCTGGTGCACCGGTTCGACGACCTGCGCATAGCTGGGCGTGCTGATGAAGCCCCTGGCGAGCGCGTGGGCCGCCGGCTCGAGCTGGGCGGGAACCAGCTTGAGGCCCAGGAAGTCCATGATGCCCGTCGCCTGACCGGCGAAATCCGCCACCAGTGCCTCGTAGCGGACCTCCCGCACTGTGGGGCGCAATAGCGGTAGCTGTGCGTACCAGAAGTCGAAGGCGCGCCGGTACCCGCGCGCCAGCGTCGGCAGGTCGCGGCAGAGGACGGCAAACTCCGGCGAGCGGAAGTGTTGCATGAAGCAGCTCAGCACCACGTCGCAGGGGTGCCGGATCGCGAGCAGGATCCGGGCGTTGGGAAACAGGCGGTGGATGGCCGGCAGCCGGAGCAGGTTGAGGGGATTCTTGTCGATCAGGCGCTGGCCCGGGGCCAGCTGCACCTTTTGTCGCGCCAGGGACCAATAGTACTCCCGGACGTCCTCCACCTGGTTTGGCGTGAGCCGGGCCAGGGCCGCAGGGTAGGTGATGCCCAGGTCGGTGATCCGGTCGATGGCCTGTTGCAGGAAGGGTTGCTCGTCCATGCTGACCAGTGCCGGGTGCGCATCCAGCATCTGCTCCAGCAGCGTCGTGCCCGACCGCGGGAAGGCGACGACGAAGACCGGGCTGGCCGCCGCGGCGGGCGCGCCTGCTTCGTCCCAGGCCGCGAGGTCCGCGCTGCTGCAGCCGTAGCGCGTGATCAGCAGTGGCGGTTCCCGCACGCCCGCGGCCTCCGGGTTGGTCCGGGCCAGATAGAGCTGCTGGGCCTGGTGGGCCTCCACGAGGCAGCGCCAGGCCTCCTCGTGGTGCTGGCTGGCATCCAGGGCCTTGGCCAGGGGGAACAGGTAGAGGTGCCGGCGATCAGGCTCCGGGCACTGCGCAGCGAGCGCCGAGAATTGCGCAATGGCCGCCGCATACCGGTGTTCCCGCAGGTCGATCTGCGCCTTGAGCAATTCCAGGTCGGCTCCCAGCCCGGCCGCGCCTGGCAACGCCTCCAGCCGCTGCAAGGTTTCCCGCGCGTCGGCGACCCGGTTGCTGCGTTCCTGCACCTGGGCGAGCCGCAGCAGGGTCGTCGGGGCAGGCTGCAGGTCGGCGCCGGCCCTGGCAGCGGCCTCGGCCGCTCCCCGGGCTTCACCGAGGTTCAACAGCAGCAGTGCGAGCGTGGCCAGTTGCGCGCTCGTGATGTTTCGAAGCTCGCAACATCCCGCGAGCGCGGCCGCTGCGGCCTCGACGTGGAGGCTTTCGTAGCAGCACTGGGCGTACTGCAGACGGATCTCGATATCGTCCGGCGCGCTCCGCATGGCGTCCGACAGGACCCGGCGGGCGGACTCGTAGTCACCCCGGTCCTGATGGAGGAGGCCGACGTTATACAGGAAGCTTGGGGAGGCCTCGCCCCGCGCAGCGGCCTCAATGTAGGCGGCGAGTGCCTCGTCATGGCGGCGCAGCCGCCGCAGGAGCGTGCCGAGATTGACCCAGTGGGCGCTGGCCCCGGGTTGCCGGCGCGTGAGTTCCTGGTAGCAGGCCAGGGCCTCGTGGTCGCGACCCTCCTGCAGCAGCGCGAGACCCTGCCGGGTCAGGACGTCAAAAGAAGAGGCCGCGCGGCTTGCGCCGCGCGGCCCCTGGTCTGTGCGCCGTGTCCCGTTCAGAACTTCTGGGTGACCGACGCGAAGAAGAAGCGGCCGATGGTGTCGTAGGTCTCCACGTCGGTGTTCGCGTTGGTCACGTTGTTCTGATAGAGGATCGGCGGCTGGTTGTCGAACATGTTGTTCACGCCGATCTGAAACTTCGTGTTCGTCCTGGCCAGGGTGTAGCCCGCGGTGAGATCCCAGTAGATCCGGGACCCAACCTCCAGGTCCGGCTGGATGCCCGGGGCACCGTCCGGATCCACGAGATTGACCGCGTCGATGAACCGACCGACAACCTGGGCCTGGAAGTCCCTGTAGGTCCAGCCGACATATCCCGCCACCCGCCACGTGGCGATGTTGCCGTACTGACGGTCGTAGGTGCCGGCGACCTCGAGTGTGTCGCCCCCGTCGATCACCGTGCTCTCGTAGGAGTCGGTGTAGGTGGCGTCCGCGCCGACGCGGAAGTCACCGACTGACGTGCTGGGTACCGGGTAGCTCACGCTAAAGTCGATGCCGTTCGTGTCCAGCTTCCCGAGGTTCGCGGTGGGAAACACGATCTGAAGGACCGTGCCGTCGCCGAACCGGTTGATGTAGTCGCAGAACTGGGCCGAGCCGGTCGACGCGCACACGTCCAGCGTGGTTTGCGGGTCGATCGCCGTGATGACGTTGTCAATGGAGTAGTACCAGAAGTCGATGCTCAGCATCAGCCCGCGGAGGGCCTCCGGCTCGTAGACGAAGCCAAAGGTGATGGCCTCGCCTTCCTCGGGCTGAAGGTCGCCACCGACCCCGTTGCTGCCGACCTGGAGCGCGTCGACCTGGGCGTTGGGCTGCGCGAAGGTGCCGTCCGGATCCACGTTCTCGCAGGCGAGTGCCAGGTTGGGATTGTCGATCAGATTCTGGGCCGTCAGGGCGACGCAGGGGTCGGTGACGGTCTCCGCACTGGCCGTCGGCGCCTGGTAGATGTCGATGAGGGTCGGGGCGCGGAAGATGTCCGCGTAGGAGGCCCGCACGAGCAGGGAGTCCACAGGCTTCCAGTCCACCTTGAAACTGCCGTTGGTGGTGTCGCCAAAGGTCGAGTAGTCCGAGTAGCGAATGCCGAGCGTCACGTTGAGCGAGCGGGCGAAGGGTGCGTCGGCGAGGATCGGCACGTAGATCTCGGCATACAGCTCCTTGACGTCGTAGGCGCCGGCAGAGTCGCCGGTGCAGGTTTCGCTGGAGAGCAGGCAGTCCTTGAAGAGCGGACCCGAAGACTGGGTCAGGAAGTCGGTGTCGAACTTCCAGCTCTGGTCCCGGTACTCAAAGCCGGTCGCGGCTTGCACCGCTCCGGCGGGCAGGTCGAAGAGCTCTCCGTCCAGGGCCACGACCGCCGACTGCATCTCGTATTCGTACGTGTCGGTGAAGACGGCCGTGATCGACTGCAGGGCGGCCAGCTGGCCGGGATCTTCCAGGTTGAAGATGTTCAGGGGCACGCAGCCCGCGATCACCGCGCCGGGGACGCCGCAGGTGGGCGTGCCGTCAGGCGCCAGGAAGGACGGCCCGAGGGAATTGGCGAAGCCGGACTTGAAGGGATAGCCGAAGCCCTGCTTGTCCTGGTCGAGGCGGGCGTAGCCGTAGCTCGCGTCCCAGTTCCAGCCCGTGTTCATCAGCGGACCCCGCAGGCCGCCGGTGATCTGGCCCTGCCAGGTCTCCACAGCGTTGGCGCGGTTGCCGAGGGCCTCCAGCCGGAAGGTTGCGTTCGGATTGACCAACTCGTCGTTGATATCCACCTCCGTGCCGCCGAAGCTGATGCCGAAGGGGTTGTAGAGGTTGTCGGCGGAGATCACCACGTTGTCGCCGCGCGAGTCAAAGGGCAGCGGGGCGATCTGGAAGCCGGACGTGGTCCGGTTGTAGAGGAACTCGCCGTACAGTTCGATGTCGTTCCCGAGATCGTGGTTGGCCAGGGCAAAGACGCTCGAGCGTTCCTGGGGTGTCAGGATCAGGTTCAAGGGCTGGTAGTTGTAGGTGTCGTTGGGAGTTCCGCTGCCGACGAAGCAGCGGAAGTCGCCGAGGCTCGTGCCGGTCGCGCCTTCGTTGCGCGTGATGCCGTTGCCGGGGTCGCAGCCAGGGTAGGAAGGCTCCAGGCCAGCGCCACTCGGCGTGTCGAAGAAATAGCGGCCCCGCGGGGTCCGGCTGGAACCACCCTCGAACACGGAGCCGTAAAGGTAAATGGCGGAGCGGGAGAAGGCCCGGTCACCGGCCGAGATTCCGTCCTGCTTGTTGTAGTTGAACCCCAGCATCACATTGCTGGTCTCGTTCTGTGCACCCCAGGAGAGGGACGCGCCCTTCCTCTCGCCATCGCTTTCGCTCGACGTGCCTGCGTCCACCGAGATTTCGGCGCCGTCCATCGAGGTCTTCGTGATGAAGTTCACCACGCCGCCGATCGCGTCCGAGCCGTAGATGGCGCCAGCGCCCTGCTTCAGCACTTCCACGCGCTCGATCATGGTGACCGGGATCGAGTTGACATCCACGGCACTCGTGAGCCGGCCCAGCGCGCCGTAGCGCCGGCCGTTCAGGAGTACGAGGGTGCGTTCCGCGCCCAGGCCGCGCAATTCGATATTGCTCGCGCCTTCACCACCGCCGTTGTTGACGGCGGGGTTCTGTGCCGCGCCGCCGATCGAGGGCAGCCTCTGCAGCAGTTCACCCAGGGTGGCCACACCGGATTCCTTGATGGTCTCCGCGGTGATGACCTGGACCGGGTTGACGGCTTCACCGTCGATGCGCCTGATGCGGGAACCCGTCACGATGATCTCTTGGGGGCCATCCGCCGTGGCGTCCTGCGCCAGGGCGGTGGTTTGCTGGACGCCCGCGACGGCGCCCGTAAACATTGCCAGGTGCGTTGCCCCCTTGGACAGCGACCCGTAACGCTCCGAATGATGTTTGATGGCCATGTCAGCGTGTCCCCCGAATTGAAAGCTGCTGTAAGGCAGTAAGCTCAGTTTTAGTACCACAGCCTCATGGAAACTACAAGGCCGACGAAGTCCGGCAAAGGTAATCCCCCCGCAATTTAGCTGAGCCCAGAAGTGGAATATTTTCGTAACCGGAGTCGCGGAGATGCCCGTGAAGAAATCGCGCTTTACCGACATCTGAATCATTGGCGTTTTGAAGCAGGCTGAGCATGATCCTGCAGCGGTGGCTGAGGTCTGGCGACTGAAGGGTGAAGGGGTCCGGGAGGGCGACCGCAGTCCCCGTCAAGGCGGAGAAGTGCGTGTCTGCGTGCGTGTCTGCATGACTCGCCAGAAGCGCCGGGTTGCGGTTACTCTGTCTTAAGTCGTGGCGGGCCGGGCGGCAGATCATAGTGACGAAATACGATGCGATCGTCGTCGGCGCCGGCCACAACGGCCTGACCAACGCCGCCTACCTGGCCCGGGCGGGACTCAAGGTGGTGGTCCTCGAGCGCAATCCCTGGATCGGCGGCGCTGCGGTCAGTCGGGAGCTGCACGCGGGCTGGATCTACTCCAACTGTTCCTACGTGTGCAGCCTGCTGCGGCCGGAGATCTTCAGGGATCTCGACCTGTCCCGGCACGGCCTGCAGATCGTCCCCTACGGCGGCGGCGTCACTTTTCTGCAGAACGGCGACATCCTCGGCGCCTATACCGACCATGACGTGCAGCGTCGGGAGATCGCGCGCCACAACCCGCGGGATGCGGATGCCTACCACCGGTATTCGATTGATGTCATGCGCCAGTGCCGGTTCATCCGGCCGCTGCTGCTGCGCACGCCGCCGGACCTCACCTCGTTTCGCCTGCGGGATCTCCGCGAGATGCTGTTCCTCGGCAAGGAGTTCGCCAAACTCAGCGAAGCGGTGATCTACGACACGCTGCGCTTCTACACCATGAGCATCGCCGACTATCTTGGCGAGTATTTCGAGTCCGACGCGATCAAGGCGCGGTTTTCCGGCAGCGGCATCATCGGCACGGCGCTGGGTGTGTACTCCCCCGGCACGGCTTACGTGCTGCTTCATCACTATATGGGCGAGGTGGACGGCTCCAGCGGCGCCTGGGGCTTTGCCCGGGGCGGCATGGGCGCCGTGTCGAACGCGCTGGGTTCTGCCCTCAAGGCCCACGGCGGTGAGATCCGGACCGACGCCCCCGTCGAGCGGGTCATCGTGCGCAACGGCAAGGTGCGGGGCGTCGCACTCGCCAACGGCGACGAGATCAACGCCGACATCGTCGTGTCCAACCTGGACCCGAAGCGCACCTTTCTCAAGCTGATGGACGAGAAGGATCTCAGTCCCGCCTTCCTGAAGCGGGCGAAGAATTTCAAGATCCGCGGCTCGTCGGGCAAGCTCAACATCGCCCTGGACGGCTTGCCGGAGTTCCCGGCGCTGGGACGGGACAACCCGCTGCGTTTTGGGGACATGCACTTCGTCGACTCCCTCGAGCGGCTGGAGCGGGCCTACGATGACTGGAAGAGCGGCACCTGGTCGAAGGATCCGTACCTGGATCTCCTGATTCCGTCTCTCACCGATCCCACCATGGCGCCCCCGGGCAAGCACTTCATGTCCGTGTTCGTGCAGTACGTGCCGGCCAAGATTCACGGCAACGACTGGACCGACGCGGACCGGGACGGGTTCAGGGACACCGTCCTGGACCAGATCGCCCGCTACAGTCCCAACTTCCGGCAGCTCATCCGTCACGTCGAGGTGCGCACGCCCCGGGAGCTGGAGAACGAGGTGGGGCTCACGGAGGGCAACATCTTCCAGGGCGAACTCACCATGGATCAACTGCTCTTCAACCGGCCGTTTCCGGGCTACGCCCAGTATCGCGGTCCGGTCTCCGGTCTCTATATGTGTGGCTCCGCGACGCATCCGGGTGGCGGCGTGATGGCCGCGCCGGGCGCCAACGCGGCCCGGGAAATCCTGCTGGACCTGCGGCGCCCCAACCCCGTGCCGGAAGGCTGGACCGATGACTGAGAGCCAGCGGGTCATCATTGTCGGAGCTGGCCATAACGGCCTCGTCTGTGCCGCGTATCTGGCTCGCGCGGGCCGCCAGGTGCTGGTGCTGGAGGCTGCCGACCAGGTCGGCGGTGCCGCTGTCACGCGGGAGTTCGCCCCCGGCTTCCGGGTGTCGGCCTGCGCGCATCTGCTTTACCTGCTCGATGCCGGCATCAGCCGGGACCTCGATCTTGCGGGCCATGGGCTCAAGCTCGCTCGCGGTAGCCTGCGGACCGTGGCCCTGGCGGCAGAGGGTGAGCACCTGGTGCTGGATGGCGGGAGGGTGGCAGCCGGCCCGCTCGGCGCGGCAGACGGGGCGGCCTTGGCCGAGTTTCACCACCGGATGCAGCGCTTCGCCCGGGTCCTGGCGAAGCAGCACAACCGGCGGCCACCGCGCATCGCGGGGGGCGGCCGTTCCGAGCTGATGGCGGCCGCGCTGCTGGGCTTCGACATCCGTCGGCTGGGCCGGGACGACATGCGGGAATTCCTCCGGATCGCCGGCACGAACATCTTCGACATCCTGGAGGAAAGCTTTGCGAGTCCCCAGCTGAAAGGCGCCCTGGCGCTGGACGCGGTGCTGGGCACGAACCTGGGCCCGCGCTCCAACAATTCGATGCTGACGCTCCTGCACCGTCTCAGTGGCAACACCGCGCCGGGCCTGCCCGTTGGCGGCATGGGCGCAGTGACCGCGGCCCTGGCGGCAGCGGCGCAGCGGGCGGGAGTCACGGTGCGGACCTCAAGCCCCGTCGCGCGGATTACGCTCGCTGGGGACCGGGTCTCCGGCGTCGAACTGGAAAGCGGCGAGACGCTGGCGGCCGGCACCGTCGTGTCGAACGCCGACCCGGTGCGCACCCTGCTGACCCTCGTGGGGGCCCGTCACCTCGAAGCCGGGTTCGCCCAACGGGTGCACCACCTCCGCGCGAAGGGCACTGCCGCCAAGCTGCATCTGGCCCTGGACCGTCTGCCGGAATTCAGCCGGCTCGCGGCGGAGCAGGTGGGTGAACGGCTGGTGATCGCCCCCGACCCGGTCTATGTGGAGCACGCCTTCGATCATTCAAAGTACGGCCAGTCGTCCACCGCGCCGGTGCTGGAGATCACTATTCCGACCGTCCACGACGCCAGCCTGGCGCCGGCGGGCAAGCACGTGCTGTCCGCGGTGGTCCAGTACGCACCCTATATCGCCGGGACAGGTGCCGATGCGGACGCGCGCCGGAGCCAGTTTCTGGAGCGCGTGCTGGCGGTGCTCGAGACCTACAGCCCAACACTACGCCAACACCTCATCGCCGCCGAGTTGTTGATGCCCGCTGACCTGGAGCGGGAGTTCCGCCTGACCGGCGGCCACTGGCATCACGGGGAACTGGCCCTGGACCAGTTCCTCATGCTGCGGCCTGTGCCGGGTGCGGCCCAGTACGCCATGCCGATTGGCGGCCTGTACCTGTGCGGGGCCGGCTGCCATCCGGGCGGCGGCGTGATGGGCAGCGCGGGCGGCAACGCGGCGCGCGCCGTCCTGGCCGCGGAGCGCAGCCGATGACGCCCGACATGACCCACAAGGAGCATTTCCGCACGGCGGTCTACCAAACGCCGTTTCATCCGCGCACCGCGGCGCTCAACGTGCTCAATGTCTGGCACCGCTGGAAGGACTACACCGTCGCGGATGCCTATTTCGACACGCCCCTCGAGTACGCAGCGATCCGCAATGCCTGTGCGGTGTTCGATCTGTCGCCGATGACCAAGCACCGGATTACCGGGCCCGATGCGCTGGCGTTTCTCAACCGGCTGGTCACGCGGGACGTGGCGAAGATCAGGCCGGGGAGGGTGGGTTACTGCGTCTGGTGCGACGACAACGGCCAGGTGATCGATGACGGGACCCTCTTCCATCTGCGGGACGGTGACTACCGGCTCTGTTCCCAGGAGCGCCAGCTTGACTGGCTCTCCCGCTCCGCGCTCGGGTTCGACGTGAGCATCGTGGAGGACACCCACGCCGTGGCCGCGCTGGCGTTCCAGGGTCCGACCACCTGCGCGGTGCTGAAAAAGATGGGCCTGGCCGGCGTGGAGACGCTGACGCCCTTTGGCATTGGCTACTTTCCCTTTGCGGGGGGCGAGTTGCTGGTGTCCCGCACCGGCTTTACGGGTGATCTGGGCTACGAGTTGTGGATCGAGCCGTCCCGGGCCCTGGCCCTGTGGGATGCGTTGTTCGCTGCCGGTGCCGACTATGGCATCCGGCCCATGGGCACGCACGCCCTGGAGGTCTCCCGTATCGAGGCCGGCTTCGTGCAGGCGGGCATGGATTTCCTGCCGGCGGATTCGGCGGTCCGGGTCGATCGGACCCGTTCGCCCTTCGAGCTGGACCTGGGCCGCCTGGTCGATTTCAACAAGCCGAACTTCACGGGGCGCCGCGCCCTGCTCGAAGAGCAGAAGAAGGGCTCCCGGTTCCGCCTGGTGAAGCTGGATATCGCGGGCAACAAGCTGGCGAAAGCGGCCTACATCTATGACCGCAACGACGCGCACAAGACGGTCGTGGGCACGGTCACCTCAGCCGTGTGGTCGCCAGCCGCGAAGGCCAACATCGCGCTGGCCACGCTGACCATGCCCGCAGGTCTGCCCGGTGCTGAACTCTGGGCAGAGATCTACTACCAGCGCGAACTGAAGTGGGACAAGGTCATGGCCCGTTGCCGCGTGGTCGAAGGCGCGTTCTTCGATCCGCCCCGCCGCCGGGCGACACCGCCGGGGGATTTTTAACAGGTGGCGCCGTGAAGCAGCCACCGCTGGTGATTGATCCGCTCTATCACAGCGATCGAATCAATCGATAACGCGCGGCGCGCTAGCGGCATACCATGCCGCTTCACCTGATGTGCTGATCATTCGAGGACAAGTCCATGTCGAAGAATCTGATGACGGTGCTGGTCGCTGTCGTGGCCGCTGTGCTGCCCTGGATGCCATCGGCTGCATTCAGCGCCGAGGAGCCCCGGTCCAACCAGTTCTGGTGGCCTGAGCAACTCGACCTGTCGCCGCTGCGGCAGCACGCTGCCGAGTCCAGCCCGTTGGGCGACGATTTCGACTACGCCAAGGCGTTTGGCAGCCTCGACCTCACTGTCGTGAAGCAGGACATCAGGACGGTCCTGACGACCTCCCAGGACTGGTGGCCCGCCGACTACGGCAACTACGGACCGTTCTTCGTCCGGATGGCCTGGCACGGCGCCGGCACGTACCGCGCGGGTGATGGCCGCGGCGGCGCCAGCGGCGCTCAACTGCGTTTCGACCCCCTCAACAGCTGGCCGGACAACGCCAACCTGGACAAGGCGCGTCGGCTCCTGTGGCCCATCAAGCAGAAATACGGGCAGAACATTTCCTGGGGCGACCTGATGGTCCTCACCGGGACCGTCTCCATGGAGGCCATGGGCTTCCAGACCTTCGGCTTTGCCGGTGGGCGTAAGGACGACTGGGAGCCCGACCTGGTCTACTGGGGTCCGGAGGAGAAGTTTCTCGCCGATGAGCGCTACAGCGGCGACCGCAAGCTGGAGAAGCCGCTGGCAGCCGTCCAGATGGGCCTGATCTATGTGAATCCCGAGGGCCCGAATGGCAATCCGGATCCGCTGGCGTCCGCGCAAGACATCCGCGAAACCTTCGGCCGCATGGCGATGAATGACGAGGAGACGCTGGCGCTCATCGCCGGCGGGCACACCTTCGGCAAGGCGCACGGCGCCCACGCACCGTCCCAGTGCGTGGGGCCCGAACCCGCCGCCGCCAGTCTCGAGCAGCAGGGCTTCGGCTGGCAAAACCAGTGCGGCCGCGGCCAGGCGGGCGACACGGTCACCAGCGGTCTGGAAGGCGCCTGGTCGGCCAGTCCGGTCGCCTGGACCCACCAGTACCTGGAAAACCTCTTCACCTTCGACTGGGTGCAGACGAAGAGTCCTGCCGGCGGCATCCAGTGGATTCCCGCGAATGGCCAGGGTGCGAATCTCGTGCCCGACGCCTTCGATTCGTCAATTCGGCACGCGCCGATCATGTTCACGATGGACCTCGCGCTGAAGTTCGACCCGGCCTACCGGAAGATCGCCTTGGAGTTCCGGGATAACCCCGAAGCGTTCAGGCTGGCGTTCGCCAAGGCCTGGTTCAAGCTGACGCACCGGGATATGGGCCCCCGGACCCGCTACCTGGGTGCGGACGTGCCGCGGGAGGAACTGATCTGGCAGGATCCGGTTCCCGGCGTGAACCATCCGCTGGTGGATGCCAGTGACGTGGCGACGCTCAAGTCCCGGGTCCTCGCCTCGGGCCTGACCGTCCCCGAGCTGGTGCGCACGGCCTGGGCGTCGGCAGCGACCTTCCGCGGCACCGACCTGCGGGGTGGAGCGAACGGGGCGCGCATTCGCCTCGCGCCCCAGAAGGACTGGGCCGTCAATGGTCCCCGCGAGCTCAACCGGGTTGTGCAGCGTCTGGAGGCCATCCAGAAGGACTTTAACCGCGCGCAGTCCGGGGGCAAGCAGGTCTCGCTGGCGGACGTGATCGTGCTGGGTGGCGACGCGGCCATCGAGCAGGCGGGCAAGAGTGCGGGCCAGAGGGTGCAGGTGCCCTTCACGCCCGGGCGCACGGACGCGTCCCAGCAGCAGACCGACGTGCAGTCCTTCGCCTTTCTTGAACCGACGGCGGACGGCTTCCGCAACTACTACGGCAGCGGCCAGAGCCGGTCGCCCGCGGATCTGCTCGTGGAGCGGGCCAACCTGCTGACACTGAATGTGCCGCAGATGACTGTCCTGGTCGGCGGCCTGCGCAGCCTGAATGCCAATGCCGGACAAGCCGCGCCCGGTGTGTTCACCGCCCGCCCGGGGACCTTGAGCAACGACTTCTTCGTGAATCTGCTGGATATGTCCACGACGTGGAGCAAGTCCACCACGACCGAGGGCCTTTACGAGGGGCTCGAGCGCAAGACGGGCAAGCTCAGGTGGACCGCGACCCCGGTGGACCTGGTCTTCGGCTCGAACTCCGAGCTGCGCGCCGTGGCGGAGGTCTACGCGGCCGCCGACGGCAACGAGAGGTTCGTCCGGGATTTCGTCAAGGCCTGGACCAAGGTGATGAATCTCGACCGCTTCGACCTGAAGTAAGTGTGGCGCGAGACGCGTTGCTGATGTCCCCTTTCGCCGGGAGCTTTAGAGCGCTATGGAGAACGGAGTAGGTGGCGCGCCAAGGCAGATGAATCTGGGCACTGGAGTGTGGCCCTTACACTGTTTCCATCCGCAACCTGATATTGGCTATCCAGAGACTTCACGCAGAAAGTCACCTTTCATTCCGGCGCAGCCGCGCTACACTTTCGACGGTTGATGTTTCGCAGGACATAATCCGTGGCACGTGTTCTGGCCGATCTCGAAAATGAAATCAAGGCGCTCAGCCCCAGCGAGCGCAACTTGCTGCTGAAGTCCCTCATCAGCGACATGGATGCGCCCGCCGATCCGGACGCCACCCAGGCCTGGCTCGTGGAATCCGAACGGCGCCTTGCGCAGATCGAGGCGGGCACCGCGAAGACGTTCCCGGGCGATGCCGTCATCAGAGAAGCCCGCTCACTATTGAAGTGATGGACTTCGAACTCCACTCCGAGGCGCGAGCGGAGTTTCTGAGCGCGGTGTCTCGCTACGAATCGGAAGTTTCCGGCTTGGGCGCCCGCTTCATCACCGAATTCGACTGAGCCATTTCCCTCTTGCTGGATGCCCCGAACATGGGGGCGCCGCAAGGCGGGAAACTCCGGCGCTTCGTTATTAATGACCACTTCCCGTATTCCATCGTTTACACGGTGGTCGGGCAGACCTTGTCTGTGGTTTCGGTCGCCCATAATGCAAGACGGCCGGGCTATTGGAAGGGTCGTGACCCCCGACAGTGATTCTGAGAAGCGGAAATGTGGCGCGCCAGGGCGGATCAATCTGGGCACTGGCACGTCGTGGTGTCCTGAGGCTTGCACGCCCCGCCGGATGTCACTGGCGGTTTCGCCTGGAGCGTCCGCTGAGGCCCTGAAGGGCTGATGTCCGGAGCAGTCGTTCCGCGCGCATGACGTGGACAATGAATACACGCTTGCCGTCAAAGCGATAGAAAACCCGGCAGGGCGGTTCCACGACCTGCCGGTAGCGCCATCCGTGGAGTTCAGGCGGCTTCGACCCGCTGCGCGGATGCGCCTGAAGTTGCTCGACGTGACGGAAAACACGCCGGACCAACTGACGGGCGGCTAGGGGATTCTCAAGTGCGATGTAGTCGGCAATGGCGTCGAGGTCAGTGAGGGCCGGATCGGTCCAGACTATTTCAGCCATCGGGCCATTTTGGCTTTGGCGCGAGCATGAGTCAGGACTCGTCCGTCCTCCATGGCCCGCTCGCCGCGGGCAATGCCCTCAAGCACACCCAGCCGACGCTGGAGGCTCTCGTAGCTCTCGACGTCGACCAGATAGGCGCTCGGCACGCCGTGCTGCGTAATGAGAATGGGCTCCCTCGCGCTCTGCAACTCGGCCAGGAGCTCGGTGGCCTGGCGCTTCAGGGTGGTGACAAGCTCGGTACGCATAAAGTGATACTAGAGTGCCACATTGTTCAAGGTCAAGGAATGAATGCCTAGGAATCCCCAGGAATTCCCCAGATAAGACCACACCCAGGCGCTGGGCGTGGGTCGCCTACTGCGCGGCCCTGCATGGAGCCTTGGCAATTTGTCCGGTATGGACCGCTGATTCGGTGGCGCGCCAGGGCGGATGAATCTGGGCACTGGGAGGCGGTGGTACCACTGGCCGGCGTGCAGTAAACGTTGCCGTCGGAGGGCAGGCCTGCCCAAGGAACTGCATACCGAAGTGTGGCGGACGTCGGAATCGGCTCGCTTCGGCCGGGTCGCGTCCTGACGCTATGGACATCGACAATATGACTCCCGATATGATCTCGCCACCCGGCCAGATCGAGCCCCCAAAAAAGTGAACCCGCCGAAGCGGGTTCCCTCAGTCTCGCGGCGAATTCGGGTCAGACAGCAGCTCTGCGCCGCATCCAGCCCAGCATTCCGAGGGCAGAACCAAACAGCCACACGGCCGCGGGCACCGGCACCACACTAATACCGTCAGTCAGCGCGGTCAGCGTGAACGTCCCCGCATCGCTGAAGTCCACATCGTACTGAAACCCGGATTCGAGCCCGGCGATGCTGATGTCCACCAGGCTCATATCGGTGTCGAAATCGCCGGCCAGCAGGAAGTCAAACACTTCGTTGGCGGTGGGTGCAAACCCCTCCGTGAAGACCAGGGAGATGGAGGCCCCCGAGTCGAAGGACGCCGTTCCCAGGACATTCAGCACGTCGAACTGGCCCGCACCATTACCAGCGATCTCGATCAACAGCTGGCTGCCGACTTCCTGGTAGTAGTTGCCGTCGATCGTCAGCATGCCCGGGGAGTTGCCCGGCGCGATGGTGCCACCACTCGCGATCACGTCACCGAAAATCGTGCCGTTGCCATTGACCGTGCCGTTCGTGAAGACCATGACGGTCGCGGCCGTCAGGGAACCACCGTCCCGCACGGTCAGCAAGCCCGCCGAGGCGGTACTGGTGCCAAACACGCCGCCGCTCACGTGCACGTTCGCACCGGCGGCGTTCACGGTGGCGGAATCCTCGATTACCAGGGCCCCCTGACCAAAGCCGCCGATGTTGATCTCGTTGCCAGCAAATAAGCCCGCGGTGATCGCGTCCACCTGAATGCTGGACCCCGCGCCGGTCACGAGGATAGTGGACGGGCTGTCGGCACCCACGGACAGGCCATTGCCGGCACCGCTCCCGAGCAGGCCCACGGTGATCGAGCCACCGTCCTCCACCGTCACGGTGCCGCCGTTGCCGCCGGCGCCGTTGCCCAGGGCCACGCCCGACGTCACCAGCGATGATCCGCTGCCCGACACCAGCACTTCCCCCGTGCCCGAGCCGCCGGCAAACAGGGAGTTGTCGCTAGTCCCAATCGCCTGAACTAGGCCGCCGTTCAGGACGCTCAGTGAGCCGCTTGAACCGCTGAACGAGCCGACCTCGATCCGGTCCCGCACGGTTAGCACCGAGCCCGGGCCGGTGACGGTAGCCACGCCCGTGGAATTGGACTGGCCGATGGTGATGCTGTAGGTGTTGGTGGTCACTTGCACGAGGCCGCCGTTCTGGACGGTGAGGTTGCCCGTGCCGGACGACCCACCCAGTTGGATGCCACGTAAGGAATTGATGGTCGCCGAGCCGGCGGTACCGTTGCCGTTGACGAGCACGCTGCCCGTGCCGGCGAAGCCCGCCACCAAGCTGATGCTGCCCCCGAAATTGGTATTGAGGGTCGTGAGGGCATTGCCCGAATTGCTGGCATTGACTTGCAAGGAGCCCGTGCCGGCACAGCCGATGATCACCTGGCCCGCTGCATTGCCCGTCGTCGTGACGCCCGCCGTGCTGCAGTTCGAGCCCGTCAGCAGGGTAGTGGCGTGCAACGGCGACAGCAGCGATAGCGTCATCGCCACCAATCCACCCGCGATTGCCCGCGCGTGCGGGATGTGATTCGTCATGTGACCCATGGATTGTTCCTCCTGTGTTGCCGGCCGCCTATCCACCACGCCGACGGGCCGGGCAGTTTTTTGTTTTCCTGGCGACGGTTCCGAAAGCATTCGGCAATGCGGCACGCCGTCAAATGTACAGCAAATATGATCGGCGCCAACCAATTTCGACGGGACGTTCGGATTATGTCGAGCGGAGAGCCGGGTAGCAGTGGTAATTGGCATTTCAAACAC
>ENA-ORBV01004625-ORBV01004625.1-microbial-mat-metagenome-genome-assembly--contig:-NODE-4625-length-26174-cov-6.880178_pt1 | contig 26174 bp, 24 predicted proteins | sample MGYA00237777_ERZ505514 | MGnify/ENA primary metagenome ERZ505514 (study PRJEB26160, sample SAMN06269048) | microbial mat metagenome | isolation source: Oligotrophic lake microbial mat | place... | reverse complement strand
ACTCGTCGGCCAGGTGGTGATGGGGGCGCGTGGCCCGGCAGCGGCGCCGCTGCCGTCGCCGAGGGCGCTGGGGCCGGCCTCAATCGGCCATCCGGTCCGCGTGCCCGACGCGAGCCTGCGCGACATCGCCGTGTTTGCCCAGGACGAGTGGCGCGTGCGTCCGTCGTTGTCGGTGATTGCCGGCTTGCGTGGCGACTTCTACACGGTGACCACCGAGAACACGCCCGGCTACGACGTGACCAGCGTGATCGGCAACGCGCAGCCGGCCATTGACCCATCGACGCTGCCCGATCCGGCCGGTGCCACCTACTCGCGCAAGGCCCTGACCGGCGACATCGGTGTGGTCGCCAATCCCGATGGCGCCTTCAACCCGTTTCTCCGCTTCGGCCGCAGCTATCGTCATCCGAACCTCGAGGAGATGTTGTTCGCGGGTTCGGCGACGGCCGGCAGCATTGTGCCCAACGTGAAGGTCGAGCCGGAAACCGGCAACAACTTCGATGCCGGTGTGAAGTTCCGCGCCGGCCGCGTCACGGGCGGCGCCTATTACTTCCTGAACCAGTATCAGAACTTTATCGCGCAGGACATTCCGGTGGCCGTCAATTCGGCCGGCGCACTGGCGCAGGCGACCAACTACGCCGACGTCCGTATCACCGGCGTCGAGCTGTCGGCGGTGGCGCCCATCGTCTTCCGGCCCGGCGTGTTGACGCTGACCGGCGCAGCGGCGTTGACGCGCGGCACCATCACCGAAGGCATTGACCCGCTCGACAAGAGCTCGCTTGCCGATACCCCGTTCGACAACATCACGCCGGCCAAGCTAATCGTCAACGCGCGCTTCACGCAGTCGAGTGGCCGCTGGTGGGCCGAGTACGGGGTGCGCAGCCAGGCGGACGTGAAGCGGGTCGCCGTCACCGTGCTCGAATCGCCGTTCCTGATCGCGCAGGACCTGTTGTCGCTCGACGGGTTCACGGTGCAGCGGGCAGCACTGGGCATCAACCTGGCGCGTGGCCGCGATCGCGTCGGCCTGGTGTTTGCCGCTGAGAACCTCGGCGACATCTACTACCGCGAACACTTCCAGTTCGCGCCGTCTCGTGGCCGCAGCTTTACCGTCGGCCTCACCGTCGGCGCGTTCTAGGCGCGACGCCCGGCTCTCCATCCGTAGTGTGCACGACGGCTGCGCAAACATCGCAGCCGTCGCCGCATCGCCGGCGCGTTCTCATCACTTCTTCACAGCCATGGTTCTGTGTGAAGGCCGGTTTAGTCCCTCAGGAGGAATCAATGTCTTTGTCTTACCGAGGCACGCCCGTGTCGGCTAGGTAACACGCGCGTCACAATGGGCAGCGGGCCACCCAGACTACGCCCTGTCTCAGCGCACGCCTACACCATGCAGTGTGGTTGAGGCAGCCGCCCCGGTAGTTGCGGTCGATATACTGGCACAGCCCTTGTAGCTACGGAGGGCTGTCATGACCAAGCTCAAGTCGGCGTCGTTCGTACTTTCGATCGCGGTGCTGGCTGCCGGATGCACCCGCGACGTCACCAGCGCGCCGCCGGCCCCGACTGACGCGGCCAGCAAGGCACCGGCCGGCCCGAAAGCCGCCGCGCCGGAAGCGCCGAAACTGGTACCGTCCGTGCCTCCCGTGGGCAGCCCGTTTCCGGCACCTGCGCTCGCGGCAGCCCCCGATGGCCAGCCCGGCACCAACGTCCAGGGCGCCGCCACGCTGGAGTTCCAGAATCAGATCAAGGCCTACCTGAGGATCCACAACGAGGCCGAAAGCAAGGTGCCGAAATTGAAGCGGACCGACGACCCCAAGGAGATCTCGGATCGCGAGTCGATGCTGGCCAAGGCCATTCAGACGCTGCGGACCAGCGCCAAGGTCGGCCAGATCTTCGCGCCTGAGTACCAGCCCTATTTCATCAAGATCGTGCAGGACGATTTCGCCAGGCGCAGCGCCGTCGACCGCAAGGCCATTATCGATGAGCTGCCTAAGAACATGAAGGTCGACATCAACACCGTCTACCCGACGACCCTGGCGCTGGCGACGTTCCCGGCTGGGTTGCTGCGGAAGCTGCCCGACCTGCCACCTGAGCTTGAGTACCGGCTGGTCGGCCGGAGCCTGATCCTGCGAGACGTCAAAGCCAACCTGATCGTCGACATCCTTCGCGATGTCGTGCCGACCATTCCGAGTTGATGGTGGACGCGCGATGAGCACCAACCCGATCAAACGATTCCTGCCGGCCATCCTGGTGCTGGGGGTGGCTGGCGTAGTAGTGGCCGCGGTCACCGAACCGGCTCAGCGACCGCCAGCCTCGGCGATCTCGGCAGCGACCGAAACCCGGCCGCCCGTGAACGAGGACTCGGTGAAGTTTCTCGTGCTCGGCGACACCGGCACTGGCGACCGTGCGCAGTACGACGTCTCGGCGCAGGTCTGGAAGTCGCACCAGGTCTTTCCGTACGAGTTCGCGATCATGGTGGGCGACAACATCTACGGGTCCGAACGGCCGCAGGACTTCGCGCAGAAGTTCGAACGCCCCTACAAGCCCTTGCTCGATGCCAACATCGCGTTCTACGCCTCGCTCGGCAACCATGACGACCCGAACCAGCGGTACTACAAACCGTTTGGCATGAACGGACAGCGCTACTACACCTACCAGAAAAAAGACGTCCGCTTCTTCGCCCTCGACAGCAACTACATGGATAGGGACCAGCAGACCTGGCTCGAGAAGGAACTGAAGGACTCCGACGCGAAGTGGAAGATCGCCTACTTCCACCACCCGATCTACTCGTCCGGTGGCCGCCACGGCTCAGAGGTCGACTTGCGCGAGATCATCGAGCCCATGTTCCTGCAGTACGGCATGAACGTGGTCTTTGCGGGTCACGAGCATTTCTATGAACGCCTGAAGCCACAGAAGGGCATTCATTACTTCACGGCCGGCGGTTCGTCGAAGCTGCGTGAGGGCGACATCATGACCGGTGCCTTGACCGCCAAGGGCTTCGATACCGAGCAGAGCTACATGGTGGTGGAGATCGATGGCGACGTCATGCGCTTCCAGACCATCTCGCGTCGCGGCAAGGTGGTCGACTCGGGCGAGATCACACGGCAGGCAAAGCCAGAACCGAAGTCATGACGACGCCGTCGGCGTCGTTGCGTGTGGTGGTCGGCGTCATTCTTGTCGCCGTCGTCGCCGCCGCGATGACCGCGGTCAGGCGCGTGCCCGTGGCGGTCAGCACGGCTGACATCGCTGAGCTCTGGGAGAACCCGGGTGACATCACCGCGCGCGATCTGCGGTGGGGGCGCGGCGGCCAGGCGCTACATCCCGCGGCTGACGTGGACTACCAGTTCAAGGCGATCGATGCCGTCGGCTACAGCGCCGGCTACGAAGTGATCGATCCCCAAGGCCGCGAGTGGGACGTCAAGACCGGCGACGAGGGACAACCCGAAGTGGTGGCGAGCCGCCTGCTGTGGGCCGTGGGCTATCACCAACCCATCGTCTACTTCGTGCCCGACTGGACGTTGAAGAATGGGCCGGTCCCGAAGCCGTTCGGCGGCCGCTTCCGCTTGAGCTCCGACCACGTGGGCCTGGGCGATTGGTCGTGGAGCGACAACCCGTTCAAGGGCACGCGCCAGTTGAAGGGCCTGATTGTTGCCAACCTGATGCTCAATAATTGGGATCTGAAGCCGAGCAATAACAAACTACTGTCGGTGCCGATGGCTACCGGCGCGCGGCGCTGGTTTGTCGTCCAGGACATTGGCGCCTCGTTCGGCAAGACCGCGTGGCCGATCGGGAATCGCAATCGGGTCGAGGACTACGAGCGCCAGGACTTCGTCATCGGGGTCGAGAACGGCCGTGTGCAGTTCGACTACCAGGCGCGCCACCGCGACTTGCTGCAAGACATCACGCCGGACGATGTCATTTGGATCTCGCAGCTGTTGGCGAGGCTCAGCGACCAGCAGCTGGCCGATGCGTTCCGCGCTGCGGCGTTGTCTGACGCGGTCAGCGCACGCTACATCCGTAAGTTGACATCGAAGATTCAGAAGGGACTCAGCTTGAGAACAAACACGGTGGACCGGCGATGATCAGAGTCCTCTTCGTGACAGTCGCCTTGCTGCTGCTGCCGGTCGGCATGCTGGCGCAGGAGTTGCCACAGGCACCGGCGGCTCGCGAGCGCGTCGACCTGCCTGGCGTGATGGACAATCTTCGGGAGGAAGTGCTGGCCTCGGTGATTCGTCTGCCGCTGGCCGCACTACTGGGCAGCGCGCTGGCGCTGCGACCCCGGCGCAGTGGTACTCCCGAACGACAGCCTGCTGTCGTACAGACGCAAATCATCCTCGCCGTGGTCGGTGCGCTAATCATGCTGGTGGTCGGCTCAAGCCTGGCGCGCGCCTTCGGCATTGTCGGCGCCGCCAACCTGATTCGCTACCGGTCGAAGATCGAGGATCCGAAGGACGCCGTGGTCATGCTGTGCGCCCTGTCGGTTGGCCTGGCCTCCGGCGTCGGCCTGTATGGCCTGGCGGCGATCGCCACCATCTTCATCGCGGCCTGCCTCTGGGTGATCGAGGGCTTCGAGCCGCAGACCCGCATTTTCGAACTCAGCGTCAAGTTCGGTGACAAGACACAGGATCTGCGACCCAAAGTTGAAGAGGTCTTGCGCCGTTACAAGGTCCGTTATGAACTCCGCGTGGCGGCCGAGGATGAGATTTCATACTTGGCGACCGCGCCCCGGGCACTACGAACCGACCGCGCCGCCAATGCCCTGATGGAGCTCGACCCCTCCGGCAAGGGTGCCATCGAGTGGAAGGAAAAGTCGAAGGACAAGGTTCCAAAGTAACCGTGAAACTGATCATTCAACCAGAGGCCGGCGTCGTCCCCATTGTCCAGGCGATCAAGACCGCCAGGAAGTCGGTCGACGTCTTCATCTTCCGTTTCGATCGCGATGATGTGGAGAAGGCGTTGGCGGCGGCGGTGCAACGGGGCGTCGTCGTTCGAGCGCTGATTGCCCACACCAATCGTGGTGGCGAGGCGCGGCTCCGCAAGCTGGAGCAGAGCTTGCTGGCGGCCGGTGTAATGGTGTCGCGCAGTGCCGACGACCTGCTGCGCTATCACGCGAAGTACATGATCACCGACTCGACGCTGCACCTGCTCGGCTTCAACTTCACCAGGCTCGACATGGACAAGAGCCGCAGCTTTGCGATCTCGACCAGGGACCGCCGCTCCGTGAAAGAGGCGTTGACGTTGTTCGAGGCCGACTTGACCCGGCAGCCATATGTGGCGTCGAAGTCGAACCTGGTGGTCAGCCCGGAGAACTCGCGTGAGATGCTGGCGAAGTTCATCAAGGGCGCGAAGAAGGAACTGGCGATCTATGACGCCAAGATCTTCGACCCCGCCATGGTGAAGCTGCTGCGGGAACGCGCCGCCAAGGGCGTCTCGGTCCGCGTTCTGGGCGCCATCAAGGGGAAAGACGGCGGCATCGAGGCCCGCAAGCTCGGCAACATACGGCTCCACGTGCGGGCGATCGTTCGTGACGGCACCAGGGCGTTCGTCGGCAGTCAGAGTCTGCGGAAGGATGAACTCGAGAACCGGAGAGAGGTGGGGTTGATTGTCACCAATCCCGCGATGGCGGGCGGCATTCTCAAGGTGTTCGAGAGCGACTGGCACGAGTCGGGCACGGGCAAGGACGCCAAGGGTGCGGAGGCCAAGGCGAAGGACGCGGCATAGCCGGCCCTCCGCACTCGACGCTCGTTCGGCCGCGCGCTACTTCATCCGCTGCAAGTCAGCTTCGGCGGCAATGTAACCGAATGCATTCCAGCCGCCACCCGACGTGACCTTCTGGAACACCTCGCGCGCCTTCGTCAGGTCGCCGGTGACGAAGTAGTAGTTGCCCACCCCGTACCCCTGCGTGGCAATGGTCGTGTCGTCGGCCTTGGTGGTGTCGAGCAATGCCCCGGGCTGGTCGAGGCCCTTGTACATCAGCAGGCGGCGATGGTACGAGCCGTTCTCGAGAATGTCCATCTTCGGCGTGATGCGCTCGAGCACCTTCGCGGCCTCGGCCTTACGGTTCATGCGCATCAGCGTCATCCACATCCAGTCGCTGGTCGCCGCGATCGAGTCGTCGTTGTCTGACACCTTCATGCACTCGACGTACGCGTCGTGAGCCTTGGCGAAGTTGCCCTGCAGGTAGTAGGCGAGGCCGAGGTGGTACCAGATGTTGAACTGCAGCGTGCTGCGCGGCTTGCCGGCCGCGTTCGGCGCGCCGTCTGGCTCAATCTCGTCCGGCTGTCCCTTGATCAGCTGCGCGGCCTTCTCGAAATCTGCCTGCCCCTTGGCGAACTGGCGGACCGAGAGATAGCGATGGCCGCGATGGCGATAGAACTTCGCGTTGTTCGGGTACAGCTCGATGCCCTTGGTGAACATCGCGATGGCGTCGTTGTAGCGCCACAGGTAACCCAACCGGCGACCCACCCAGATGATGGCTTCGGCGTCTTTCGGGTTGGCGGCCAGCGTCTTCTCGGCCTGCGCCAGGTCGGCGTCAAGTTTCTGCTGGTTGGCAATCGTCGCCGGCACCATCAGCGGCTTGCCGGCCAGGGACATTGCCTCTGGCTTGCCGGTCTGTGCCGGCAGGGTGATCGTAGTGGCCGCGATGACCGCGGCGAGGACGAATGCTACTCGCTTCATGAACGCTCTCCTGAGGTGGTTTCGGTTTCTTCGGTATCGAGCAATCCCTGCTGGGTGGGCGCATCGAGCTTGCGGGCCACCGTCTCCAGCGGGTCGATCAGCGGAATTTCCTTGGCGCTGCCGGCCCCCAGCTCGCGGAACCGACGGGCCTTCACCAGCACGTTACTCTCGAACGAGCCAATCACTTTGTTGAAGGTCGAGAAGGTGCCGTCCATGCGGCGCCGCAGATCTTCGAGATGCTCAGCCAGCGTGGCGACACTCTCATGCAACGAGCGGCCGAGGCGGCTGATCTCCTCGGCGTTGATGGTCAGGCGCTCCTGCCGCCATCCGAACGCGGCGGCCCGCAACAACGCAATCAGCGTCAGCGGACTCGCGATGATCACGTTCTGCTTCACGCCATAGTCGATCAGCAACGCATCCTGCTCGAGCGCAGCCATGTAGATGGCCTCGGCGGGCAGGAACAACACTACCATCTCGGGCGACGCCGGGAACTGATCCCAATAGGCCTTGGCCCCCAGCTTGGCGACGTGGTCTTTCACCTGCCGCACATGATCGGCCAGTTTGCCGCTGCGCACCCCATCGTCCGACGCGCCTTGCGCGTCGAGAAAGGCCTCCAGCGGCGCCTTGGCATCGACCACGATCGAGCGGCCGCCGGGCAGGTTGATGATCATGTCGGGCCGCAGGCGTCCCGAGTCGGTGAAGATGGTCGGCTGCTCGTCGAAATCGCAGTGCTCCATCATGCCCGCCAGCTCGACGACTTTGCGGAGTTGGACTTCACCCCAGCGGCCGCGCACGCCAGGAGAGCGCAGCGCACGCACCAGGTTCTGCGTCTCTTGCTGCAGATGCTGCTGCGTCTGCCCGACCAGGCTCAGCATGGTCCGCATGCTGGCGCTGTCGTCGACGCGGTTCTTCTCCACTTCCTTGAGCTTGGCGTCGACCTGGATCAGCGTGTCCTTGATTGGTCCGACCAGTGAGCCCAGCTCCTGCTGCCGGCGGGTGAGATCGATGGCGGCTTCTTTGTGGACGTTGCCAATCTTCTGATCGGCGAGCTTGAGGAACTCGTCGGTGCTCGACTTCAGGGTGGCTGCCGCGAGCGACGCGAAGGATTCACGTAAGTGCGCGTCCTGTGACACGCGCGTGCGCGAGGCCAGCAACCAGCCGGCGGTGAATCCGAGCACGAGGGCAGCGACGAGGGCGAGGGCGAGTTCCAATTCACCCCGGATGTTACCCCGACACTGCCGGGGAACACCGGGTTGGCGGTGTTCGTCCCTGCTGCCACGCCGCTAACCCGTTTTTTTGCATGCATTTGCACGTCGACTTTTGTTAGGATCGGCCGTCCTTCTCATGCGCAAGCGTTTCCTTGTTCCCGCTGTCGCCCTGCTTCTGGGTGGCGTATCGCTGCCGTTGTGGATGGTGTCCGCCGCCGATTCGGTGTCGATGACGCGCCTCACAGCCGACGTCGCGCTGGCGAGCGATGCTGATTACCTCAGCGGGTTTGTTCCCACGCGCACCACGATTGGCGCAGTGTTCGATCGCCACATGATCGAAGGGCCTGAAAAGGCTGTGCTGGTCAGTTCGATTGGCGGTGCGTTCGATCTGCGGCGCGTGCGCGCCGGCCAGCCCTATGTCATCGATCGCCTGTTCGACGGCCGCGTGCGCCGGTTCGAGTACGAGATCGATGCCGACCGGCGGCTGACCGCCACGCGCGGAGCCCTTGAGGGCACGCCCCGCTTCCACATTGCCATCGAACGCATTCCGAAGCAGACCTCGGTCGTGATGGTGGAAGGTGCGATTGATCGCGAGACCAACTCGCTGTCGGCGGCCCTCGACAAGGTGGGTGAGCGCATTGACCTGGCGCTCGGCCTCGCCGATGTGTTCTCCGGAGAAATCGACTTCAACTCGGACCTGCAGCCGGGCGATCGCTTCCGCCTGTTGGTCGAGCGCCACACGCGCGAGGGCAAGCTGGCCGGCTACGGTCCCATTCTGGCGGCGGAGTTCGTCAACGACGGCCGCGAGATGCGCGCCATCCGCTTTACGCCCGAAGGCGGCCCGGCCGCGTATTACGACGACCAGGGCCGGTCGCTGAAGCGCTTCTTCCTGAAGTCGCCGCTCAAGTTCGAACCGAGGGTCACCTCGCGCTTCTCGTCATCGCGCAAGCATCCCATTCTGGGTTACGCCCGCGCGCACAACGGCGTTGATTACCGCGCTGGCACTGGCGCCCCCGTCGTGTCGGTCGCCCCCGGGGTGGTCACCATGGCCGGCTGGACCAGCGGCGGCGGCCGCACCGTGAAGGTGCGACACCCCAATGGCTACGAAACTGAATATCTGCACCTGTCGGCCATCGCGGTGAAGCAGGGTTCGCGGATTGGCCAGGGCGAGCTCGTCGGTAAGGTCGGCCAGACCGGCCTCGCGACCGGCCCGCATCTGCATTACGGGTTGAAGAAGAACGGGCGCTACGTCAACCCGATCCTCGAACACCGCAACATGCCGCCCGGCGATCCCGTGTCGGTCTCGTTGATGAACGTGTTCTCGTCCGAGCGCGACCGTTACCTGTCGTTGCTGTTCACCCCGCCCGTCGCTCGCGCCGCCAATAACAATTAAAACAGGAGACGGCTCCTCCCCTCCTGTTCGATAATTCAAGACGCATGTCTGCCATCTACCCGTTCAAGGCCCTGCGTCCGGCCCCCAGGTCGGCGGCCGCCGTGGCGTCGGTGCCCTACGACGTCGTCAACACCGAAGAGGCCCGCGCGCTGGCCGAAGGCAACCCCCTCAGCTTCTTGCGCGTCTCGCGCCCCGAGATTGAGCTGCCCGCCGGAGCCGATTCGCATGCGGAGGCGGTGTATGACCTGGCCGCGAAGAACTTCACCCGGCTGAGGGAACTGGCACCGCTGGTGGTCGAAGACGCCGCCAGCTTCTACGTCTACCGTCTCCACATGGGCACACACGTGCAGACGGGGGTGGCCGCCTGCTTTTCGATCGACGAGTACGAGCGCGACCTGATCAAGAAACACGAGAAAACCCGGCCCGACAAGGAAGACGATCGCACGCGCCATATGCTGGCCATCGGTGCGCAGACCGGGCCGGTCTTCCTGACCTACCGCGCCTCAGCGGCCGTCGATGCTGCCGTCGAGGCGGCGGCCACCGGCGAACCGTTGTACGACCTGGTCGCGTCCGATGGTGTGCGTCATCAGGTGTGGTGCGTGCCGGAGGGAATGAATCCACAGGTCGTCGAAGCGTTCGCGGCACTCGACAGTCTCTACATCGCTGATGGCCACCATCGCGCGGCCAGCGCCGCGCGGACCGGAAGTGCCCTGAGAGATAAATCTGCGTCCTCTGTGTCATCTGCGGCCCCGTCAGGCTCTTCGTCATCGGCGGCCCCGGCCGAGTACGAATCTGTGTTGGCGGTGGCATTCCCTGACAACCAGATGCAGGTCTTCCCCTACAACCGGGTCGTCCGCGATCTGTATGGCCTGACCGCCACCGAGTTCCTGGCGTCGCTGAAGCGGCGGCTGATCGTGACCGAGGGCGGTCCCGCGACGCCGGCCCGCAAAGGCGACGTCGCCATGTTTCTCGCCGGCGCCTGGCACACCATTACGCTGCCGGCCGGCCCGCATTCGCTCGACGTCGATGGCCTGGAAAGCACCATCCTCGAGCCGGTGTTGGGGATTTACGACGTCCGCACCGACAAGCGGATCGATTTCGTTGGCGGCATTCGCGGCACCTCGGCGCTCGAGCAACTGGTGACCAGCAAGTCGTTCGCCGTCGCCTTCTCGATGTTCCCGGTGTCGGTCGAAGACTTGATGCGCGTGTCGGACGCGGGCGAGATTATGCCGCCCAAGTCCACCTGGTTCGAGCCGAAGCTTCGCGACGGCCTGTTGTCGCACTTAATCCGGCCTGAGGCCTGAGGCTTGAGGCTTGAGCACGCTGCTCTGGATTCAGGCCCAAGTCCCAAGTCCCAAGTCCAAGTCCCAAGCCGTAGGTATTCATGAAAATACTCATCGCCGACAAGTTTGAAACATCTGGTCTCGATGGCTTGACGGCGGCTGGCTGCGAAGTGATCTTCCAGCCCGACGCCCATGGCGACGCCCTGGCCGCCGCCATCAAGGAGACCGGCGCCCCGGTACTGGTCGTCCGTTCCACCAAGGTCACCGAGCCCATGCTGGATGCTGGCGCGCTGTCGCTGATCGTGCGGGCCGGTGCAGGCGTGAATACCATCGACGTGGCCGGCGCGTCGAGGCGCGGCATCTATGTCTCGAACTGCCCGGGCAAGAACTCGGTGGCGGTCGCGGAGCTGGCCATGGGCCTGATCCTGTCGGTGGATCGCCGCATTCCCGACAACGTCGCCGAGCTGCGGGCCGGCAAGTGGAACAAGAAGGAGTTTTCGAAGGCGCGCGGCCTGCTGGGCCAGACGCTCGGGCTGATCGGCTTCGGCCACATCGGCCAGGAAGTGGCGTCGCGCGCGCGGGCGTTCGGCATGCCGGTGCTGGTGTGGAGCCGTCGCTTCAGCAAGGACGCCGCCGCTCGCGCGGCAGCCGAGCGGGCGTTCGGCATCAGGGTCGTCGCCACCGCCGCGGAGCTGGTCGCGCAATCTGACATTCTCAGCGTGCACCTCGCGTTGACCAAAGAGACGCGCGGGTTCGTGAACGCCGAGCTGCTCGCGCATGCGAAGAAGGGTGCCTGTTTCATCAACACGGCTCGCGGTGAGGTGGTGGATTACCCTGCGCTGGCCGCCGCCGCGACCGACAAGGGCCTGCGGATTGGCCTGGACGTGTTTGCCAACGAGCCGGCCGATGCCACCGCCGACTTTGCCGACGCGCTGGTGGCGCAGCCCAACGTCTATGGCACGCATCACATCGGCGCCTCGACCGACCAGGCGCAGGAAGCGATTGCTGCCGAGACCGTGCGCATCATCACCACCTTCAAGGACACCGGCAAGGTGCCGAACGTGGTGAACCTGGCCAAGCTGACGCCGGCCACGCACATGCTGGTGGTGCGCCACCGCGACCAGCCGGGCGTGCTCGCTCACGTGTTCGAGTTCCTGCGCGTCGCTCAGCTCAACGTGCAGGAAACCGAGAACATCATTTTCGAAGGCGCCGAGGCGGCGGTGGCTCGCATCAATCTTGACGGCTCGCCCTCGGCGCAGGTGCTCGCTGACATCCAGTCGGGCAACACCGACATCCTCGATCTTCAACTCGTCAAACTCGGATAATTGATAAGAGATCCCATGAACCGCATCTTTAATTTTTCCGCGGGTCCGGCCGTGTTGCCGGTCCCTGTTCTCGAAGAAGCCCAGCGCAATCTCGTCGAGCTGCCGGGCGTCGGCATGTCGGTACTGGAGATCAGCCACCGCTCCAAGACCTTTGAGGACATTCTGGCCAGGACCGAGGCCGACCTGCGCGCGCTGGGCAACGTCCCGGCCAACTACAAGGTGCTGTTCCTGCAGGGCGGCGCCTCGATGCAGTTCTCGATGGTGCCGCTCAACCTGATGACCGCCGGTGCCACCGCCGACTACCTCGTTACCGGCGGCTGGTCGCAGAAGGCCGTCAAGGAAGCGCAGCGCGTTGGCACGGTGAACATTGCCGCGTCGACCGAGAGCGAGAACTTCGCGCGCATTCCGCGTCAGGACGAGATCACGCTGACGGCCGGCGCCGCCTACGTCCACATGACCACCAACAACACGCTGTTTGGCACCGAGTGGTCGGCCGAACCGGCAGTGGGTGAGGCGCCGCTGGTCGCCGACACGTCGTCCGACATGTTCAGCCGTCCGATCGACGTCTCGAAGTACGGCCTGATTTACGCCGGTGCGCAGAAGAACCTGGGACCGTCAGGCGTGACGCTGGTGATCATTCGCGAGGACCTGCTGGCGCGGTCGCAGAAGTCGCTGCACACCATGTTCAACTACGCGGTCCACGCCGAGAACGGCTCGATGTACAACACGCCGCCGTGCTTTGGCATTTACCTGATGGGCCTGGTGATGAAGTGGGGCCTGGCGCAGGGCGGCCTCGACGCGATTGGCGCGACCAATCAGCGCAAGGCCGACCAGCTGTATGCCGAGATCGATCGCTCGGGCTTCTACCGCGGCACGGCCGACCAGGCGAGCCGGTCGCGCATGAACATCACGTTCCGCCTGCCGAGCGAAGACCTCGAGAAGACGTTCGTGAAGGAATCGACCGCGGCGGGGCTGGACGGGCTGAAGGGCCACCGCTCGGTCGGCGGCATGCGCGCGTCGGTCTACAACGCGTTCCCGGAAGCAGGCGTCGATGCGCTCGTCGCCTTCATGCAGGAGTTCGAAAAGAAGAACGGGTAAAACACGGTGGGGGGCCGGCCAAAGCCGGCCCCTACTCCGTCGGTGGCTTGCTAAAACCGCGTCCACCACGGCGGCGCTTTCCCCGGCGTCGCCGGTTCGCGCCCGGGGCGCGGCCCTCGACGGGGGGCGCACCTGGCTCCGGTGCGGGTGCGTGCAGGGCCTCAGGGCCCAGTGCCTCGATGAATCCCTTCCAGTGCTCCAGCGCGGCCGGCGCGTTGCCATGAATTTCGAACCAGGTCAGCGAATCTTCGAATGGCCCGCGATGCATCAAGGCCCGCTTCGCACGCGGTGGCATCTCAAGATCGGCAATGCGGCCTTGCAGCGACAGGATTTGCCGCAGCCGCTCGGTATCGCCACGCGCGATCGGCAGCGAGCCAATCTTCAGGATGGGCTCTTTCGGCGGCCGCTTGAATCGCGACTTGTGCGAGGGCGGAGGCAACCCCTTCTTGGGGTTGCCTGATTCTTCGGCTCCCTCTTCGGCGGACGCCTCATCTTGGCCGTCGACCTGGTTGCCGCGCGCATCCTCGTCATCCCGGTCGTCATCGAACCGGCCGTGCGCCTTCTTCGGCATCAACCCCAGGGGGACCAGCATTGATCCCAGCAGGATGGGATTACGCAGCGACGGCGGTGCCGCGTCAAACTTGCGCCGATAGGCGTCGAGTGCGGCCAGGCTTTCCCAGAGCGCCACGTTCTTCGCGCCGCGCTGAATCTCTGGCGTCACCGGCTCGAGCAGCCGGTGCTCGACCAGCGCGCGGAAAGTGCCCTCGGCGGCGCCCGAACGCAGGATCTTGTAGTACTCCTCAATCAACCGCGCTGGCGACGCCGTGGCCATCAACTGGCGATGCTTCGCGATCGCTTTGATGACCGGCTCGTCGATGCGGAACCCCAGCCGCGACGCCATGACGATGGCGCGGAGCATGCGGACGGGATCTTCCTGGAAGCGGTCGTTGGGATCGCCGATGCAGCGGAGCAGGCCGTCTTTCAGATCCTGCAGGCCGCCGACGTAGTCGATGATCGAGAAGGTGGCGATGTCGTAGAACAGCGCGTTGATCGTGAAGTCGCGGCGGAACGCGTCTTCTTCCGACGTACCGAAGGTGTTGTCGTGCTTGATCAGCAGGTCGGCCGCGTCACTAGCGTGGGCGGCGTGTGGCGAGGGCGGCGCCTCGCTCGGTTCGGCTTCAGAGCCGGCCGGGATGTTCTTGCGGAAGGTGGCCACTTCGATGGCCTTGAGGCCGAACCTGACATGCGCCAGTCGAAAGCGGCGGCCGATGATCCAACAGTTCCGGAAGAGCTTCTTGACCTGATAGGGATGCGCCGAGGTGCCGATGTCGAAGTCTTTGGGCCGGCGGCCGAGCAGCAGGTCGCGGACGCTGCCGCCGACGAGGTAGGCGGTATAACCCGATTCCTGCAGGCGGTACAGCACTTTCAGGGCATCCGAATCGATATCCCGCCGCGAAATCGGGTGCTCAGCCCGCGGGACAATTACCGGCTCTGTCATCCAGCCTTAGATTGTATTCCGGAGTGAGGTCGTAAATCCCGGTCCCGAGGCGCTGAAACCAGCCGTAATGGTTGTCGGCCATGATTCGTCGGGCGTGAGGCACGCCACAGCCTTTCGCGACCAGGGCCGCCTTGGTGGCGCCGTGTTCCGTCAGGAATCGAGCGCAGCGCATGGCCTCTTGGCGATAGGCGGTCACCAGACCCTGCCGCGTGGCGCCGCCAACATTGGGGTCGCCGACCCGCCGGGCGAACTCGCCAAGCAGCCGCGTCTTCTTGGCCTTTGACTGGCGCGGTCGATACGCAGCGGGGTCGGCATGCACCTGCACCTGCGGATCGCGTGTGCTGACCGTGAGCAGGCCGAGTCCGAGGAGCCGGCAGAGCTTCAGGTTCCGCTGCAGCGCCTTCCTGAAGGGCTGGCCACGGCCGAGCGGCACGGCGAGGTAGACCAGCTCGGTGATCGCCTGCCGTTCGGTCCCCTGGTGAAACAGCGATAGCGAGAAGCCGGTCTTGGTCTCGACGATCAGCGGCGGCTCGTTCTCGCGGACGCCAACGATGTCTGCCGCGCCGATCTCGGCTTTCACCTCGTAGCCTTGCTGCTCGAGGAAGCGTTTGAGCGGCTCGTATAGGTCGGTCTCACGCATCGGCCACAGACTCGGCACCGAAATACAGCCACAGATTAGACACGGATTTTCACAGATTCTAATCTGTCAGGAAGCATTCGAGACTTCGTTACGGTGGTGACGAATGACATTGAACCGCTCATCATCTGCTGGCGGCAGAAAGTGGGCCATGATCATGTCGAACTCCGCCTCTGACGTCCACGGCGTCCCCGGCGGCAGATGCTTGCTTCGCTGCTTGAGCTGACGCTTGCATAGCGCATCGGGGGCATCGATGAAATGCAGTTCGTGCTCAGCACCGGCCCGCTCAAAGAGTTCCCGAAACCAGGCCCGCTGCGACCTGGTGTTGCCCGGAAAGTCGAGCACGACAGAGGTGCCCAGCGTCAGCAGCGCGGCCACGTGCGGGCCGATCGCGCTGTTCAGTCGAGAGGCGCACCTGAGATAGCTGGGAACGTCGACGACCTCACCGGGGAAGAGGCGTTCGAGCAGCTCGTCCTGGTTCAGGATGACGGCCCGCTCGCGCGTGGCCAGCTGCTTCGCGAGCGTGGATTTGCCGGCGGCCATCTTGCCGCAGAAGAAGATCAGCTTGGCCACGGGCCGCGCCACCCATGAAGAGCTTCAGCCACAGCGGCGGGATTCTTCGATGCGACACGCAGAAGGGCCAGTGCCGGCCCATCGGGAGCACGGCGGCCCTGCTCCCAGTTACGCAGCGTCGATACGTTGACGCCGATCATCAGTGCAAACTCGCTTTGCGAGGCGTGAAGCTTCTTTCGGACAGCCTTGATGTCCGCGGGTTTGAACGTGGTCACACGCGAGGACCGCATCGTACCTCGCCGGATTCGACCCGCCTGTCGAACACTCGTGATCAGTTCCTGAAATGCATCGGCCTTCACGTGAACTCCTCCCGAATCAGCTCCGCTAAGACCTTGGCTTGTTTCGGCGTCAGATCGCCCTGCTCGTTCTTGGCGTACGCGTACAACATGAAGAAGGCGGTTTCGCGCGCCGCCCAGTAATAGATGACACGTACTCCACCGCGTTTGCCGGCACCCGGCCGAGCCCATCGGACCTTGCGAGCCCCGTGGGTTTCGCCGATGGTCGTGCCCTGCTCCGGACGACGCAGCTATGACGATTGCAAGTGGCGATACGACTCGTCGTCGAGCAGCGCCGTAATGACCTTGGTAAAGATCGGCGTCTCGACAAATCGCATGGTGAATTATACGCCATTGGCGTATAGCTGGCAATGGAACGGGGTTTCGGAACTGACTTCGCAGCCTAACCAGGTGTGTCCGTGGCGCTGGTAGAAGAGACTGGCGGAAAGCGCGACTGGCCAAGAATCGGTGTCCAATCGGTGGCGGTGTTCAGATCTGTGTTGTCGCTGTCCTCTGTGGCCTACCTGAGGTTCGCTTCTGCGGCCCTCGTCCTCGGTGGCAGCAGAGGCCATGCTTGAGGCCTGCAACAGCGCGCATCTTCGGTGTCCGTGACCCGAGCGACGGGATGCGCGCGCCGAGGTCCCGTCACGTCGTATAATCACCATATTCAATGCGAATTTCATGAGGCACTCTCATGCTTGATCTGGCCAACGACATTCGATCGCTCAGCGACTTCAAGCGCAACACGGTCGAGCTGCTGGATCGTCTGCGCAAGACCGGCCACCCCCTGGTCCTGACCATCAACGGGAAGGCCGAAGTCGTCGTTCAGGACGCCGCAGCCTACCAGACCCTTCTCGACCGCCTGGACGCCATCGAGGGGATTCAGCGCGGCCTGGCCGACGTAAAAGCCGGCCGCACCAAGCCGGCCGCGCAGGTGTTCAACCGCTTGCGCCGTAAGCATGGCATACCGCGTTGACGTCGCCAGAAACGCGGAAGCAGAGCTCGAAGAGCTGTATCTGTGGCTGGTCGAGCGCGCGCCGCAGCAGGGCGCGGCGTGGTTCAACGGTCTCGAGCGGGCGGTCCTGGCACTGGACCAGCACCCGGAGCGCTGTCCGGTTGCGCGCGAGAGTTTCGACCCGGACAACCAGATTCGCGTGCTCGTTTACGGACGAAGACCTCACGCCTATCGCGTCTTCTTCACGGTCGACCATCAGGACGAGATCGTTCGCATCGTGCACGTGAGGCGTGGCGCGAGGCGGCCGCCGACAGCGGGAGAGCTGTCCGGAGAATAGTCGCGACCGTAAAATTCGCCATGAACTTGAACGCCTACTAGCCCCAGTTGTTGTCCGCGCCATGGGCAACTCGCAACGATCGAGGTGCTCTCAGTCCACACCCATAGTCACCCGACGAGGGAAATCCGTGGCGGACGCTGAGGCGGGGTTTCAGACTATGGTTATGCCAACCTGAACCGATCGCATTGCATCCCGAGTTCCCGACGTCGCCTTACGCGCCGCTTGTCCCGTCCCAGCGCTGGTTCCCGGCCGACGAGACGCTCCGAAGCACCGCGTACGAGAAGCTGCTTCCACCGCTCGTCGCCAAGATTCGCGAGGAGGTCTACGCGTGGCGGCAGAAGGGCTATGCCGGCGGATCGGCGACCTCCGTGAGCCTCCTCCGCTGGTGGTTTGAAACCGACCATCTGCTCGAAAGCGCCGACGGTTCGCTCTCTCCCTTCCGCTATTACTTTGCCCAGCGCGAGGCGGTGGAAACGCTGATCTGGCTCTACGACGTGCGCCGGGCCAGGGACAAGTTCGATCTGCTCCGGTTCGACGCGTCCGGTGCCGTGTCTTCAGGCATGTTCGATGAAGAATGGCCGCGCTACGTGCTCAAGATGGCGACAGGCGCCGGCAAGACCAAGGTACTGTCGCTGCTCATTGCGTGGAGCTTCTTCCACAAGCTGTACGAAACCGACTCGTCGTTGTCCCGCAACTTCCTCGTCATCGCCCCCAACATCATCGTCCTCGACCGGCTCCGGGCGGACTTCGATGGGCTCCGCATCTTCTTCAACGATCCGGTGCTTCCCGCCAACGGCCACGACGGTCGGAATTGGCGCGACGACTTCCAGGTGACACTGCATATTCAGGACGAGGTCCGGACCGTTCGGGAGACGGGGAACATTTTCCTGACCAACATCCATCGCGTGTTCCTCGGCGACGTCAGCGATCCTTCGCTGGAAGACGAGGACCTGCGCGACTACTTTCTCGATCCGTTCGGCCCGAAGCCCGTCGGCCGGACCAACGACAGCAAAACCGACCTCGGCGAGTCTGAGCTTTCCCCGAACCGCTGAGCAAAGACCTGAGCATCGTCGGCGAGCGGACGACGGAGCTGATGGTCCTCCCGTACGCAACTCCTGGCAGTTCGCTAAGGTTGCGTTCTTGACGACCGGGCTACCCGGTCAGCCCAAGCAAGGCCAGTAGAGTTGCTATGGTGGGCGTTAGGAAGAATCCGTGAGACTCGGCGCCAAATCTGTGGCGGTATTTTGGCGGACACGTCTGCGGCCCTGGCTGGATCTGCGTTATCCACCGCCGCGCTTTGCGCTATGGTGGACAAGTCTATGGCTCTGGTGAAGTTCGTGTTCTCCGCGTCGGTGGCGCTCCTGTTGGTGATGGCGATGCCGGCCTCGGCGTCGGCCACGCGAGCCGATCTCGCCCGCGCCCGAACTCTCTTCAATCAGCGGCAGTTTGACGCCGCCATCGAAGCCGCTCTCGCGGCCCAGAAGACCCCCGCCACGATCGACGCCGCGACCGTTGTGCTGGCGCTGGCTCACCTTGAGCGGTATCGCGAACGGGTGAATCCTGCCGACCTCTCTGCGGCCCGTGCCGCGCTTGGCACGGTTCGCGTGGCCAGCCTCGACCCGCGCGATCACATCGACTTCCTGATGGCCCTCGGCGAAGCCTTGTTCTTTGAAGACGACTTCGGCGCGGCGGCGCAGTTGTTCGAGAGCGGGCTCGATGGCGCGATCGCCCATGGACCGGTGTCTGGCGAGGCGATGCTCGACTGGTGGGGCAGCGCGGTGGAACGGCACACTGATGGCCTGGCGCGAGAGGAGCGCATCGCCGCGTTCAGCCGGATGCGGGATCGCATGGCTCGCGAGTTGTCGAGAAATCCTGGTTCGGCGGCCGCGGGCTACTGGGTGGCCGTGGCGACCAGAGGCGCCGGTGATCCGGCGGGCGCCTGGGATGCGGCCATCGCCGGCTGGGTGCGCGCGCGGCTTGCCAGCGGCCACTCGGCCAATCTTCGCGCCGACCTCGACAAACTGGTACTCGAAGGCATCATTCCCGACCGCGTCCGCCTGCTCGCCGCCGACCAGCGCGCCCAGGCCGAATCCACTCTCCGCGCCGACTGGGCGGTCGTCAAGGAGCGATGGAAGTAGCCGTCAGGACTTCGCGATTTTCCAGTTCTCCCCAATCCCGACATCGACATCCAGCGGCACTCGCAGCGGCACGGCGGCCGCCATCTTGGCTCGGACAATGGCGGCCACTGCCTCGGCCTCTTCCCTCGGCGCCTCAAACAGCAACTCGTCGTGCACCGTGAGGATCATCTTCGCGCGCGGGTGGCTCTCAGCCAGTGCGGCATGGACGTCGATCATCGCCTTCTTGAGGATGTCGGCCGCCGTGCCCTGAATCGGCATGTTCACCGCAACCCGCTCTGAGGCCGAGCGAATCTGACCGTTGCGGCTGGTCAGCTCCGGGACTGGCCGGCGACGGCCGAAGATGGTCTGGACGAAGCCACTGACGCGCGCGTCTTCCAGCGTCTTGTCGATGAACGTGCGCACGCGCGGGAAGCCGGCGAAGTAGGCGTCGATGAACGTCTGCGCCGCCTGCTGCGTGACGCCGATGTCCTTGGCCAGCGTGAACGCCGTCTTGCCGTAGAGCAGCGCGTAGTTGACGATTTTGGCGCGACGACGGAGTTCGTGAGGGTCGAGGGTGCTGTCGACGCCAAACACCTTGGCGGAGGTTTGATCGTGAATGTCATCGCCGCGCTCGAACGCGGCAATCAGCGTCTCGTCGCCCGACAAGTGCGCGAGCACCCGCAGCTCGATCTGCGAATAGTCCGCAGAGATCAGCACATGGCCCGGTTCAGCAATGAAGGCGCTGCGAATCTGCCGGCCAATCTCGGTACGGATCGGAATGTTCTGCAGGTTGGGATCGCTGCTGCTCAACCGTCCGGTCGCCGCCACCGCCTGGCTGATCTGGGTATGCACGCGGCCGCTCTCCGGATTCACCAGCGTCGGCAACGCATCAATGTAGGTGCCCTTCAGTTTGGCGAGCCCGCGCCAATCGAGGATCAGCCGGCAGATGTCGTGCTGCGCGGCGAGCTCCTCGAGCACTTCCACCGCAGTTGACGGCGTGCGCGTGGTGCCCGTGCGCTTCAACACCGGCAACTGCATCTTGTCGAACAGGATCTCGGCCAGCTGCTTGGGCGAGTTGATGTTGAACTCGCCGCCGGCCATGGCGAAAATCTGCCGGCCGAGGGCGGTCATCTCGGCGTCCACGAGCGTGGCTTGCGCCGCCAGGGACCGCACGTCGACCTTCACGCCGGTGCGCTCGATCTCCGCCAGAATCGGCACCAGCGGCAACTCGAAGTCGAGATACACCGGCATCAGGCCGTCGCGCTCGAGCAGCGGGCGAAAGTGCTCCGCCAGCTGCCACGCCAGATCGGCGCGCTCACCGGCATAGTCGAGCACGCCGTCGACGGGCACTTGCGCGAAGGGGATGGCCTTGGCCCCCTTGCCGCGGACTTCGTCCTCGGTCAGCGCCTTGTAGCCGAGCTGCTCCAGCGCGATCGGCTCGAGCGCCTGGCTCGAACGATTGGCGTCGAGCAGGTAGCTCGCGAGCATGGTGTCGAACGCTTTGGGATTTTTCAGATCGACGCCGTGACGCCCCAGCACGATCAGGTCGGCCTTGATGTCGTGGCCAATCTTCTCGACCGCCGGATCGGTCAGCAGCGGCGCCAGCAGCGCCAGCGCCTCTGACTTCGCCAGCGAGAAGCCACCGCCGAAGCCCTCGTGTCCTAGTGGGATGTAACGGGCCATGGCCGGGCCGGTCGAGACGGCAATCCCGACCAGCGTGGCCCGCACGGGCGCCGTGCCGTCGGTGATCACCTTCAGGCTGAAGCGCTGCGCGGCCCGCAACTGTTCGACCAGCGCCACCAACTCGTCGCTGGATCCGATCAGCGCATAGTCCTTCACGACCGACGCGGCGGTTGGCGCGAACTCGGGCACCAGCGTGCGAAAGCCGAGCCGCGAGAACAACTCGTAGCAGCGCTCGCGCGAGGGACCGCGATAACGGAAGGTCTCGACCTCAAACGGGACGTCCACGTCGGTCCGGATGGTGACCAGCACCTTGCTCTGAAGCGCCTCGTCCGCGTGCTGCAACAGCCCTTCGCGATATTTCTTCTGCTTGATCCCGGCGGCGTTCTGCAGCAACGCATCGAGCGACCCGTACTGCGCAATCAACTCGCGCGCGCCTTTGTCGCCAATGCCGGGCACGCCCTTGACGTTGTCGCTCGAGTCGCCCATCAGTGCCAGCACGTCGACCACCTGCGACGGCGGCACGCCAAACTTCTGCACCACGCCCTCGGCGTCAAGCCACGTGCCTTCGTCCTTGGGGTTGTAGACCTTGATCACGTCGTTCACGAGCTGGAAGAAGTCCTTGTCGCCGGTCACAATCGCCGCGTTCAAGCCGTGCCCCGCCGCCTTGCTCGCCAGCGTCCCAATCACATCGTCCGCTTCAAAGCCCTCGGCGGTGAAAATCGGCACACCGAGCGCCTCACACGCCTCAAAGACCCAGGGAATCTGCTCGGCCAGGTCGCTGGGCATGGGCGCGCGGTTGGCCTTGTAGTCGGCCGACATCTTCGAGCGGAAGGTCTGGCCGCGCACGTCGAACGACGCGGCGATGTACTCCGGCTGATGGTCGGCAATCAGCTTGCGGAGCATGTTGATGAAGCCGTACACCGCGTTGGTGGACTTGCCGTCAGGCCCGGTCAACCCGCGAATCGCGTGATAGGCGCGATACATCTGGTTGCTGCCGTCGATCAGGAAGAGCGTGGGAGCGGATGGCATTGAAGATGTAGGGCACCCCTTTATGGGGTGCCGGAGGCACCGTCCGTATATTATTCGATAGTGCGTTTAGCTTTTGGCCTGGTACTCGTGGCGGTGCTGATCTCGGCCGCCTGCGGTAGCGTGATTTCGCGAAAGTACGAGTACGAAGAAGAAGTCTTCCTCGCCCTGGATGGATCGGCCGACGTCTACGTGAACGCGTCGGTGCCGGCGCTGATTGCCCTGCGTGGCGCGGCGCTGCCGGTCGACCCGAACGCGCGCCTTGATCGTCAGGTGGTCCGGGAGATCTACACCTCGCCCGTGACTGAAGTCACCAACGTCTCGACCTCGCGTCGCGATGGCCGCCGCTACGTGCACCTGCGTCTCACCGTCCCCGACATCCGCCTGCTGAGCCAGGCGGCGCCGTTTGCCTGGTCGCAGTACCGCTTTGCCGGGAAAGACGGCGTGTTCGAGTACCTCCAGACGGTGCAGGCCGCCGCCGGCGCCGATGTCGGCAACGTGGGTTGGGAGGGCAACGAACTGGTCGCCTTCCGCGTGCACTTGCCGAGCAAGGTGGAGTTCCACAACTCGCCGTCGCGCACTATCGAGCGCGGCAATATCATCGTGTGGGAACAGCCGCTAGTGGAACGCCAGAAGGGCACGCCGCTCGACTTGACGGTGCGGATGCAGACCGAGTCGATCCTGTTCCGCACCCTGGCGCTGTTCGGGATGATGATGGCCGCCGCGGCGTTAACGTTCGCGGCAGCCATCTGGTTCGTGAAGTCGCGCAAGGTTGCGTAGGGCCCCCCTTTACGGGGGGGCTCCTGTCAATTCGTCTTCCGCGGCTCCATCGCGTCGCGGACCTCGGCGTCGGTCTTCAGCAGGTTCTTGACCTCGAACGCTCCAAAGCCTGACGCCAGCGAGCGAGCCAGCATCCGTTCAACGTTGCTGTTGACGACCCCTTCGAGGCTGACGTGGCCGCGATTGACCACGACGCGAATCGGCGGGGTGGCCATCATCGCGTAGTTCCAGAACGACGAGTGGCTGTAGATGGCCCGCGCAATCCGGAACCGCAGCTCATCGTCAAACTGCGACACCGGCAGCACCCCGATCTTGTTCTCGACCGAGGCGATGCCTTCGACCTTGCGCACGCGCTTCTCGATGTCGTCGCGCTTGTATGGCATGGTCACCCAGCCGGTGAGTTGCACCTTGCCGTCAACCACTTCGGCCGAGATGCTGTCGAAGATCGTGAGCTGCGTGTAGCGATTGACCTGGTTGGCGATGTCGTTGAACACCTGCAGGTCTTTGCGCTCAGGTTCTTGCCTGGCCGCCGAAGCTCCAGCGGCGGAGGCGGCAAAAGCGGGCGTGGCCGCGAGAACAAACAGTGAGACGAACGTGGATGCGATCAGTGACTTCATGGTGGACCCTCCCCACATGCCCTTTGCTACTGCGAAGGTCATGCCACTCGATCTTGTCCACTTCAGCGGATCACGGCGTCGCGACGTATCCTTTGCGCGCGCGCACCATCAAAGCCGGGTCGCGCACTTCGACCCGGATCGTGTGCCAGCGACCATCGCGATAGCCCGGGCTCGGATAGCCCAGGTAGTACTGCTGGCTTAACTCGTCGGCGATGCTGGCAATGGCCGGATCCAGATCGCGCGCGGCGCGCACGATCTCCGTACGGCCGCCGCTGTCGTCGGTCATCTCGCGCAACGCGAGTACGTTCAGGCGTTCGTCGCCACCGCCACCGACAGAATACGTCCCGCCACGGCCGCCACCGCCACCAGGCGGCGGATACTGCGGTTGCGGTAACGGCTGCCGTCCACCACCGCCGCGTCCAGCACCGCCGGGAAACGGAAACGGAATCGGCAGGCGCGGCCGCGGTTGTTGAATGGGCGGCGCCGGCCGCTGGAACGTGGCCTGGCCCTGGCCGTCAATGCCCACCGCATAGACCATCACTTCGGTTTCGCGAATCACGCGCTTGACGTCGGCAATGTCGGTCCGGCTGCTGGTGTCGTTGCCGTCGGAGATGATGACGATGGCCTTCTTGCGGTTCTGGCCGCTGTGCGCCATTGGCACCGCCTCAACGACGCCGTCGTACATCGCCGTGCCGCCGTTGGGATGGATGCGCCCGACCATGTTCGCCAGCCGATCGCGGTCGCTGGTCCAGTCGAGCACCAGATCGGCGCTGGCGCTGAAACGATAGAGGAAGAACTCGTCGAGCTCGTCGTTCATCAGGCGGAAGAACCGATCGATCGAACTGACCGCCGCCGTCCACTTCTCGCCCACCATGCTGCCGCTGGTGTCGACGACAATGCCCAGGCTCACCGGCGTGCGGTCGGCATTGAAATGCGTGACCTCAACCAGCTTGTTGTCTTCGTAGATGATGAAGTCGTCCTTGGTCAGGCGGCCAGCGAAGCGGCCCGACCGGTCGGTCACGGTCGCCGTGACGTTGATCAGCTCGATGCCGCTCTTGAAGCGAAAGCCGTCTTGCTGTTGAGCGAACGGACTGACGCTCGCCAGCGCCAGCAGCACCGCTGCCATCGCCAACGCCCTCGGCCCCCGGCGCGCGTTCGTGATCATCATGCTCTCCATCCCGTCACTTCAACCTCACGCTGACCGGTTGCTCACCTTCGGTCGCCACCGGAACCGCACCCCGCCGATCGATGTGTGGCACGACGCCAGCGTCCGTCCGGAAGCTTACGCGATAGCGGGTGACCGTCGCGGGCGCATCCAGCGACACGACGAATGGTGATTCGTCGCCCGCGCCGAGCTTCAGAAAGTCAACATCGGCCTTGGCACTGGTCACGAACGTGCCCTGCTGATCAAAGAGAAACACCACCGCGGACAAACGCTCAACAGGCTGGCCGGCAACCGGATTGCGGATCAGGCCCGACACCGCCAGCTTCTGGTCTTGCCGTTCGTGTCGCATCGACACCAACTCGAGCGGGCGGTTCGGTCCGATGGCCGCGGCGGTGGTGCCGCGCGGGCCAGACATCATCCACACCAGCCCACCGAGCAGCCCGACGAACAGGACGACGGCCGCCATGGCAAGCGAGCGCTGTCCGCCGCCGCTGCGCGGCGCCGCAGGGGCCGTGCCGAGGAAGCCCGATGAGTGCGAGATCTCGCGCGCCACCGTGGCGTGGTGCAGCGGCAGTTCAGGCACGGGCGGCGGCACGACCGCGACTGGTTGTCGCTGAGCCTCGACGGCGAGGGGAGCCGGTGCCCACGGCGCGCGCGCCTGCGGTTTCTCGACGCCGGCCGGACGAGCCTGGAACCCGATCGCGTCAGGTTGGCCGCCGTAGCTCGGGGCGTCACCATGAGCGGAGGCCGCAATCGACAGCGCCGCCACGCGAGCCGTCGAGCGCTGCTTCTCGTCGCGCGCCAATCGCCAGGCGGTCACGCTCATCACGAGCGCCACCACCAGCGAGATCACCGTTACGCCCAACAGCATTGTTTCCATACTCAATCCCAAGCCCCAAGCCCCAAGCCCCAAGCCGCGTCAGCGCAACCTGAACTCGACGCCGACCTGCACCACGACATCCACCGGCACGCCCTTCATGCGCCCCGGCGCGAAGCGCCATTGCCGCACGGCCTGGGACGCACGCTCGTTCAACCCGCCGCGCAACCCGCGCAGCACCTTGACGTCGCCGACCGTGCCATCACGCCGGACGACGATCTCCAGTTCGACTTCGCCTTCGATGTTCGCGCGCCGTGCTTCGTCTGAATAGTCAGCCTTCACTTCGCGCAACAGCCGTGGCGGCTCGACGCCGCTGCCGGGCCGGAACGGTCCGCCGCCGGTGCCGCCGCCCGAACCATCTCCCACGCCGCTGCCATCGCCCTCGCCGAGGCCGGTGCCACGGCCGGTACCGGCGCCACCACCCGCGCCTGGTCCCTGGCTCGGCGGTGTCTCAGGCACTCTGGCCAGCACGCCTTCGCGGTTCTCCACCTCGGCGGGCTTGCTCGCGATGGGCGCCATCACCGGCGGCAACACCTTCGCTTCAAGAATGGGAGGCGGTGGTTCCGGCGGTTTCGGGACGGGCCTCATGGGCGGCGGCAAGGTGCGCGCGGGCAGCGGACTGCTGATGCGCTCCACGCCTTTACGCATGGCCCTGGGC
>ENA-ORBV01004624-ORBV01004624.1-microbial-mat-metagenome-genome-assembly--contig:-NODE-4624-length-26175-cov-5.849031_pt1 | contig 26175 bp, 18 predicted proteins | sample MGYA00237777_ERZ505514 | MGnify/ENA primary metagenome ERZ505514 (study PRJEB26160, sample SAMN06269048) | microbial mat metagenome | isolation source: Oligotrophic lake microbial mat | place... | reverse complement strand
GAGACTGAGGTGGTTTTCCTCTTCGTCCAACGCGTGCGAGAGAACCTTCCACAGTGTCAAATCTTGTGGAACTGCACCGGGATCCGCGCAGTCGGACATCGTGGTGCTCGAGGAAAGATCCGTCCACAGAAAATCTTGCGCGATGGAAACGTCGCCAAACTCGTTTGAAGCAGCGGCATCGCTGCCTCCCGGAAAAGCCATCATGGTGTTTGTTGCAGCTGACTTTCAGCAAGCGCTCGTGCAATCAATGCTTGCAAACTGTTGCTTTGATGAGCGTTGACATTTGCGGTTGATTCAGGCTTTCGTTGTTTTGTGGTCCCACGCAGCCAACTCTGCAAGAAGCGAACAGTTGCAGTTGCACAAGTCGCACAAATTCTCATTCGGCGGATCTCTTTTCTTTTCTTGTTTTCGTGTTTTCGAATTGATGATCTCAATGGGTGGTTTTGTCAAAATGGAAACACGAGACGGACTCAAATTTGCACGGGGTTTGAAATCAGATTTTGGCGCAAAAACCTTCTCGACTGTTCTTTGCTTTGCCAGACTGGCTAGCAGGCGGTGCAAGCCCATGCAAGGTGGACCTTCGGTCGCTGCACAACTCGTTGCCTTGAAGGGCCGTTTGCCCCAACTGGCCAAAATGCCGACTTGCAATTTGCAAGTCTTGGGACAAGTCAAGCACAGTGCAAACAGTCATGCGGCTGTCATGATTAGAGCAACCAACAATTCAACCAATCAACAACACCAGCATCTGCACCAGGGCATTTTGGCACAACGCGATCTCGTCCAGCGCTGTCCCCGCGCCATGCGCCACAAAGCCCTCAAACTCGCAGCCGCCAAATTGGCCCTTTCCGTCCGCCACGATCACATCCACGTTGACACAGGAAGGCCCCGGAGCGCCGCCACGGGAAGGCAATTTCGTCAACAGATTGAACAAAAGTTGGTCCAGATTCAAGAGCCCGACAAGGCGCCCGTCCTGAAGGCCCTCCCCAAGCCGGACTTGACCGCCAAGAAGCGCCGCGGTGGCAAGCGCATGCGCCGATTGAAGGAGCGCTGCGAAGAGACAACACGCGCGCTTTTTCCACGCAGGCCGGCGAGCACGGTGACGACGCCATTGGCAAGACACTGGGATTGCTCGACACGGCCGAAGTTGCGGCAGGGGGCGCTCTCTGCAAAACACGGCCGAAAAGCGCAAAATCAAGTTTGCCAACACCAAGGCTTCGCGCAAAAAAGCGGGGCAGATGCAACAATCGACGAATGCGAGTGGGCTGGCATCGATCATGGTCTTTGCGCCCGCGCAGGGTGCAGAACTGGTCGACCGCGGCGCCAACAGGGACCGCGTGAGAGAGGCCAATCACAAGTGGTTCAAAGACAACGCGAGCTTTGAATCAGCTCAGCCCTGAGCCAAAACAGATGCCAAGTGCTTGCAGCCTGTGGCTGTCATCAATCGTCTGGCCAGCAACGTGCGTTTGTGGTTGAGACGTTTTGAAAACAAGAAACTGAGGCAAAGCTCTCCCAAATCATTAGCAGCCATGATCATTTTTTTTCGTTTCCCTTGTTGCAGCAGCAATGACCAGGAACAATGATCAAATTGGTGCTCTTTGTTTTGTGCACATGTGCATCAAAACAACAATTGAAACGTCACAGGTGGTTCAGCAGCGCAGCAATGCAAAATGTTTCATGTCTGTTTCAACGCGACAGTTGTTCTCTTTGCCAAGGTGTGTCAAAAAATCTGGACGGAAGTTTTTTCAACATTGACCCAACCTCCTCGCCCTCCTTCTTCCTGTTCGACAGAGCTCTGATCCAGCGCTTTCATGACCGTCTTGGTTTGTGGTGATGACTCGGTCAGGCGCTGGACGTCCACGGTGGACGTTGTTTGTCTGCTGCACACATTTGAGTGCGTGCGCAGTGGCAGGGTCAGTCAATGTCGAAAGCAAATCATCAGGTAGCCGAACAATCCATGCAGTCACATGTCGAGTGATCAGACAGAGGCAGGTGCAAAATCCAGCGGGAAAGAGTCAAAGTCGAGGGAAAACGAACAACAAGAGTGAGATCAAGCCAGGCTTTCATCAAGTGATGGAGCGAGCGACCTCCAGTTTCGTTTCTCTTGGCCAAGAACGGAACCGTTGATTGTTTCGGAAAAACAGTCCACAGATTTTCATCGACTGTCGACAAAGCAGCAAGGATGCAAACTCAAAGATCACACTCACCGGCGCTGCTGCTGGCTCAACAACAAGGAGGACGGGGCAAATGCAGTGGCAGCACCCGCCAGAAGGGCGGAAAGAGCGGCGGCTTGGATTTTGATCTGCATGATGGAGGAACGTCAGATGAAGGTTTTCACAACAAGCGAGGCAGCTTCGTCTGCAGCAGCTGCGCAGAGCCGATCGATTCCTTGGTGCCGTGATGGCCAAACAACAGCAAATCCAAGTCTCTGGCAACAACTCTTGATTGATGTTCTCCAACACGCGATCTTGCCATTACGAGGAAAGACGGAGAACTAGTAGGCAAGCTAGGGCTCATAATTTCATTTCTAGCACTTTGTTAAACACCACATGCAGATTGAAACAGTTTGTCAGACCCATCGCTACTACTGGCTGACTCAATAAGCATTAGAACTCAAGGGCACGAACTACGGGGCGTTGAGCCACCGGTACGGGGTGGTTCGCCGGAATGCGACTACTAGCTAGCTAGCTAGCTAGTAGTAGCCATACTCCGACTGCACCAACTTTTCTTCGATAGAGATATTAGAGAAGCGGGGCGGGATGGGAACACGGTACTTTACGACTGCGAGTCCACTCTTGGAACTTCCGTGAAAATCGACGAACTCTATTACCTGCGAGAGTGAGTTCTCATTAATTTTCTCATCATCAGTTAGCATTCAACATTAGATGGTTTTAATTTAAGTTCTTGTGATTGTCTACTAGTAGCTAAGTTGATTGAACCAAAACCGAGGTGAATCAGAAGTGCTGACAACAACAACGACTTGCATAGTAGGCAACATATCACCCAAAAATTCAGCCCAAGACATGAAGTTCACCTCTATTTTTTCCTTTAGCGTCGTCGCCATCATTCTGCTACACGAGGAAATAGTGGTTGGCAGCAGCGACCCTGCCCTTGGTTCCGAGGACATATTCGTACGAGGAGCCCCGCTGGTGGGAGGAACCAATGGAATCTTTTTCGATGCGGAAAACAACATCATCGCAGCTCAAGTGTACGGACGAGCGATCTCCAAGGTCGATCCCGAAACTGGTGAGATTCTCGAAACTCTTGGATTCAATGACAGTGTGGCATTCCCAGATGACGTGAGAACCACGTCGGATGGCACATTTTTGTATTGGACCGACAGTTTTTACTTTCAAACCATCATGAAACGGGGACCAGATAACATCTCGGAGCCGTTACTTCCTAGCGGATCGGTCCCCAATGCCAACCCCGTCACTCTCTCCTCGGACGAAACTCGCCTCTTTTATGCGCAATGCTGGGATCCCGAACCAGTCAATGGCCTGTATGAGTACAACTTGGTGACCAATGTTACCACGACTATTCTCCAAGACGTGCCAGGATGTGCCTCCAACGCCATGTTCTATTGGGACGAGGCACTTTATACGCCTCGTCCTTACGAAGGGAGAATTGTCAAGATTGATTTGAACAACAACAGCGATAACTATAGCATCTCCAATGTGACGACGGGTTGGGGCGGTGCTCCCCAGGCGCTCAAGTTTGACTCTCAAGGAAATCTATACGCCACCAACGCGGGGCTCGGAGAAGTGGCGTTGATCGACTACAACAGTTCGGATACGGAAAACAATCGAGAGATCGTGGCTCGTTTCCCACCGGGATGGATTGACAATCTGGCATTCGACCAGGACGATCGTCTGTATGTCTCGAGTACTTCTGATGGTCAGATTGTTGAAGTTTTAGAAAATGGTGATTTACGTACGGTCGTTGGAGGCGATTTCTCCATCACGATTGGAGTGGCGTACCTCAATAATACCATTTTTACCGTTCATCCGGGAGCCCTGTTTGGGTTTGATTCCACCACGGGGGAGAGGACGATGGAAGTGCGGTCCATTCCCGGTGGCGTTGGCAACTTTCATGAACCGACGGGTGTCACTACGTGGGGTGACGATCTGCTATTAATGTCGTTAGTATCGGGAGCGTTGGAGCGTTATAATCCCGATACCGAGACGCTCCAATGGACTGCCTATTTCAATGGCCCCATTGACGCTCTCCCATTCCAGGGGGATGTGCTGGTCACCGAGGCGCAAACGGGTAATGTCGTGCGAGCATCTGGGACCGATTGGAGTGAACGTGAGATCATTTACACTTCTCTCGGAGTGGGCTTTCTGGCGGGCAATGACAACGACGTCTACTTGACCCATATAGTCAACCAAACTATCTATCAGATTATTGCCGACGGCGAAGTGTTGATGCGTCCCACGGTAGTTGCCACTGGCTTTGGCGTTCCCGAAGGCATTCTGCTCATGCCGGATGGCGAAACAATTCTACTAGTAGACACTGGCAAGGAAGCTCTGGTCGAGGTCGGAGTATTTACAGGTGAAGTCACGATCCTTGCGACAGATTTGGAGTTCTTTCCAGGCATTCCTGGATTGGACTTTGGCTTTGGCAATGATGTTGCTATTGACGACAATGGTGCCATATATGTGAATGGTGATCGCGCCAATGTCATTTACAAATTTGAAGGAAGCAGCGCTGACAACGGCACGAGCTCCTCCTGCGCCACAGTTTCGACAAAGTCTCATGTACTGCTTGGTTTTCTCGTGGTCTCTTCTATGCTTTTCTTCCCTGGATAATTAGTTTTATTAGTATCTAGACTAGTATGTCATCCTGATTCCAGATTACTTACTTCTGTCTTTTTGAATCTTAAAACAAAATAATACTATAGACTGCCTTCGCCCGGCCGTTCTATCATTTCCGGTGTAGAAATTGGGCAGCGTCTCAGAGGAACGAGCCTCAAATTGTTGGCTTTTGGACGCTCCTGCAGGATTTTCCCTCATGAGATGTGTTTCGAGTGAGCTCCCACTCAATTTTAGTGCAGCAGAACTCCCAACAAAGTGGTCGAACCGGAACACTGTCGCAGGTTCAGAAGGTTCAGGCATGTGGTTCGAACTTGGTGTGCGGGGGAGCATAAGCACAATTATATGGGCGAAGACCCAAAGCGCGAACCTCTGCTTCTCTTTAAAGACAATACAGTGCACAGCTGTCTGAAAGTAAGTCTCAACGCTGTCCGGTTCTTTTCCTTTCCTGTTGTTCGCTTCGCACTCTCATTCGTTCGTTTTGTTCGTTTTGCAGAGAGGCGTTACGACCTATCCAAGTGGGTAAGTTGTCACGGCTTGAATGCATTTTCGATGGCTATCTATCTCAACCCTCATGCTAATTTTCTTCTTATTTAGCTTTTTGCCAGATCAGGTTGCCGAGTTCGATGGCTTGAAAGCATATTTAAACAACCAGGCGGGAGCCTGGATTGGTTAGATATGTAATGCACTGAGAGAGGAAGTGGGGGCAATGTCCGTGCAATATTCTTTGTATAGTCAATTGAGTACTTACCAGTCGTGCGCATATTTCCGGTTGGAATTAACAAAGTTGCAAAGTCAATAAACAAGGACGAGTCCCGTGTGACAGTTTTCGAATCGCTCCCTCATCTTATTTACATATCCCGGGTACATACGTAGCTAATGACGGACGGTGCCCGCAGCAAATGAGGGCAAAACAACTACGTTAGCATGTTTCGTGTGCGTAAACCGTGTTGTCTCGCCAAGAATACCTGCCTCTGTTCTTGTCTCACTCAGAATACTACTCTACTAGTAGTTCAGAAGACACCAAATCCTATTTTTCTTATTCTGCTACTCTAGCTAGCTAGTAGGAGTATCTTCTTGGAGCAAACTTGCTAGCAGCAAGCCTATCAATACTGTAGATTCTTAGCATGTTACGGTCGCTACGGAATCGAGTGCTAGATGGTAGTAGCAATACTGCAGGAGACCAAAACAGCAGTTCTTCTCGCAGCAAGAACTCGCCGGCTTCCGTGATGGCTACCACTCCAAAGTCCGAGAAAGACGATGTGCCTTGCGTGCATCAAAAGTGGAACGAGATCCAAAAGAAATATGAAACGGTCGTCAGCAGTCAGTCCTCCTCCTTATCACTGTCGAGTGGTGGTATCCGTACGGCTGCCACCGTTCTGGCAAATGATTCCGAGGGTTCTTCGTGGTACTATGCGGAAGAATCTGGCAACAATCATAACAAGCATCATCGTCATCATCATCCTAATAGTACGGATGCGGACGACGATGACGATTTTGTTGTTGTCGAGGAACAAGAAGCATGGCACGAAGAAAGAGAAGATTTACGAGACCAAATTGATGCCCTTCAACAACAACTAGCCGTCAAAGAGAGTGCCTGGAAGGATTTGCGCGTCGTCCATCACGGATTGGAAGACAGAGTACGCGAACATGAAATCACCATTCGTCTTTTGCAGCAAGAGTCGGCGGAACAACAAGAATGGCTGCGGGAATGTCAAACCGATTTGTTGGAACAATTGCAGGTACAACATGAGGCACAACAACAGCAAGAACAAGAGAAACTACAATTATCCAAAGAAATCAAAGAAACGAAAACCTCATCAGGAAACACCAAGAATGCACCAGATGAACTCAAGGACCCAAACGACCAAGACCAGCTAGTAGAGGACACCAACGACGATCCTTTGTCGTTGGAACAAGAATTGAAGAATTGTCGTCGCTTGCAACAATTGCTCCAAGAAAGGGGAGAAAGTATGAACCACAAAACCACCAAGCAACCACCATCACCAGCTGCACTACCACCGTCCCTAGCTAAACTTCGTCAAGTCCAATCCCAAGAATTGGTAGACAAAATGGCAGACTTGGTCCAATCCGTCCAAGACCGTGAAAAAGACATGGCCGATATCGTCGCTTGTTTCTCCACCGACAAGGGGACGACACGCTTTTCGCCGGCGCGGGATGTGACCACCGCTACCACGACGACTACCCTGGCTTTGCCTCGGCGGTTGTCCTTGACCAAATCGACCCCCACACGGACCAAAAGTTTTGGCGCCAACTCCAGTGCAAAAAGTGCCAGCATTCCCCTGGAACTCTACCAAGCCGAAATGCAAGAATGGAAACTGGCCATGGCCCAATTTTTACAACATTCCAAAGAACTCATGACCTTGTATCCACAACGACAGAATGACAATCATCATCATCATCATCATCGGGATAGTAATAGTGATATTGCCTTTGGTGAAATTATTATTTCTCAATTGAATGGCGTATTACAACAAGCCCAAACCAAAATGCAAAATGCCATGCAGCAGCAACCGTCGTTATTAGGGCAAGCGCAACCTCCGTCGAAGGAAAATTATAATCACGAGTCCGAGGATGAAAATACGAATACGAATAATGAGGACCTGGCACGACATTGGTTTGCCGTGGTCCAACAAATGGAACAAGACAAGGAAGATGAACTGCACCTTTTGGATACCGTCATGGAACACTTGTTGAAACTAGAACAACAACATCTCTTGAAAAAGTAATCCCTCATGATGGACACGTGTCTTGCCATTTGTATATAATCACGTGAATCGAAAAGCACATCCGGAATGCCGGGCTTTTTTGCGGTACACGAAATCGGCATGACTGTTGCACTTTGGCGGTTTGCTGGCTTGGCTTGCTCATCCAACAAGTCAACAACCATCCACATCCTTTCCATCCCTGGCATGCATTTCGACGCCCGGCGGCAACTACCTAGCTCGTCGCGGTGAGATTGCTCCCTTGGTACAGTAGTGGATTCCATGGTATCGCACACAAGTGGTTAGAACAAAGCTGTCTGTAACCGGCGGGTCTGTATGGGAACAGAGTGCGTCCCTTATCGTCTGGCCATCGACGGTGGAATAACCTCCACGACAAGTCGCACTACTGCCCTGTGCTGTTTGGAGTCATGCTTGCTCTTGGAAAATAAATTCGAACATGCATGGATTATTCATTATTTTTCTTCGTGGGTCACGCTTGGCCACCTCGAAATCGATTTTCCAGACTGTTGGATGATGCTCACAAAATCAAAATACAAACAATCAAAACACCACCAACACCAACAACAAAAGCAACTACTCCCAAACTTAACCAAATTTCGCTTTCAAAGTCACAAACAAACAAAAATGAAGACTTCTACCACTTTCGCAGCTTTCACCACCTTCATCTTCGGCAGCAGCTTTTCCACTGTCATGGCCCAATCCGGTCCACCAGAATTCTGGACACCCCAACAGAAACTTGACAATGCCCAAAATTTGTGGAATCAAGCAGGAATCACTACCTACAACTTCGAATTCACACAAGTTAACAGGCGCCTTCCCTCTGAAAACGTTGTTTGGCCTTGGTCCGCTCACGTTAACAACGGAGTGGCATACGCAGAAGACGGCGACGGCTGTCGCATCAACTGGGATACACCTCCCACTGTGCCCCAACTGTTTAGCGACATTCAAATTTACATCAATACTCCTTCATCAACCGTTACAGTAACGTATGATTCCACATTGGGATACCCCACAGATATTTACATGGTTCAGGCTGGTGCCACGCCCCCCACAGGTCTTTCCTTCGCTCAGAAGGTGAACGGGCCCTATGATGCGACGATCAACGACTTTTCCACCCCCAACTCACCACCCACACCCGTACCTACGCCACCCGTCCCTTCCAACACCAACATGGACGAACTCAACAACGAAAAAGCCATTTGGAAAACCAACGGCAGTAGCAACTACCAGTTCCTGTACAACGAAGTCGGAGGATCCGCCGCAAATAAAGCCCTTCCCTACACCATTGCGGTTGGAAACAATGCCGTCATGAGTGCCAAGGACCATTTTGGTGCCGATGTCACGTCCGACCCCAATGTGATGACTTTGGACCAGCTCTTTGGCAAAATTGCTTCGGCCTTGAGCCACGCCTATCCCGTGGTCGAAGCATCCTACGATGCTACGTATGGCTTTCCATCCTATGTCACCATTCAGATGGCTGGTCAAACCTATGACGAAGGCTATGTAGCCACAATTTCGAACTATCAAGCCATGCTTTTGTAAAGAATGACCTGGAGAAATTGAAGATTCGATACATACACTAGATTCATGGAGCATGCCAATAGAAAATTAAAGAACGAAATAGAGATCATTGAAAATGCGACTTGATAAAACTCACTCCACATATAAGACCTGCCTTTTTTGTTTTGTGACGCAGCATTCATAGATAGGTACAGGAAGCTCAGCCCCTTCCTTATCTCTAGCTACTAGCTAGTGCCCATCTACAGGACGTCTTACTTACTACCTTTTAGTAGACTAGCTAGCTAGCTAGTAGCCGGGCAAGTTTGTGGCTCCGCCATTTCAAGCTCGGGAACTATCGGGGCAGCTGTGAGACGAAAGATGAAAAAATCGACGGACGGACATTAGATCAGCCTGAGGTTGATTCATGACTCTGTTATTGCCGGGATTCGTGACTGCACAGACACCAAGGCGTGGATGATGACAGCTTCTCTCAATTGAATGGTTTAAATTCTGAACGTGGCTCAACAACATATTAACGACCTTATTTCTAAAGACACATAAAATGCAGGATTGTGCACCACGCAGCACACAACTGAAACGAAAACAAACTGAAGCACCTCTACACCATGATCAAATCTGTACAGTAGTGTAAATTATAGTAGTACTAGCAGCAGCTGCGTCCTCGACAGATTATATAATACCTGTACAATATAGGATGGTGCTCAATTGGTGGTAGTAAACACACGGATCTTCACTAGTGAAGTAGAAGTATTGGTGCACCGCACAATTCTTGCTTGTTCCAGCGTGAACCGGTATATCTGTACAGTACAGAATCTTCATAAACGACAATCATGGCTCGGAAACCCTCCCAATTTCCCACCAATATGGCTCGCGGTACTTCAAAGCCCAAGACTACTGCAAAACCTAAAACACCAATTCGTCGAAAACCAATACGTCCAGGTGCTGGTGACATGAGTGGTAGCGATATGAGTGACAACAGCAGCAGCAGTAGCAGTGGCGATCTCCCCGATGAAGAATTTCCCCAGCATCTCTTTATGCAGGCCGATCCATCGAAACGGCGGATCCAAGACTACGATTCAGATGAGGACGTGGAGAAAGAAAACAGCAAGAAAGAAGCAACAGCCCTCCTTCCCTCCAAGAAAGGAAAACGCCAACAAAAGGAGAAAAAAAAGAGGAGATCCGTCTACGATGATGCCGATATTGATATGGAATATCCTGCCTCGGACGATGATGATGACACGAACAAGGCCACTACGGCTCGCAAAACCAAAAAGAAATATTTAAAGGACACTTCGGATATGGCTGTCGAGTCGCCATCGGAGGAGGAGGAAGGCAAACCTACCAAGAAGAAGAAAACAAAAAAGAAAAAATCCAAAAAGCATCATCATGATGGAGACAAGGAAAAGAAAAAGAAGAAGAAATCCAAAACGAAAAAACGTCGGGACTCCTTTGGGGATTCGGAATTTGGGGGAAGGACCATGGCCCGGAAACGATGTTCTCGTGATGAACATGACGATCCAGCAGAAGAATCACCCAAGGCTCGGCCCAGCGGCGGTGCGGCGGCCGCCATTGGATCCGTCTTGATGGATACCTTGGAAACCATCCTGGGCAAAGGTGGCGCCGACACCGATACGACCGACAAGGAAACTACAAGCACCAGTCCACAAAAAAAGAAAAGCAAACCGAAAAAATCTACTTCTGCACCGACAACAGAAAGGAAGAAGAAGATACGAACGATTACTGACAGGTCTATTTCCTCTAGATCTGCTTCCTCCAGAAGTAGTGGAAGTGGTAGGCATCGATATAACGGCTTGAGCAACCTCCAAGACAACCACAAAAACAACAACCAGAGCATAGGGCTGTACAGCAACTTTCATGACAGCACGCCCAGTGGGCTTGGTGGTCGGAAGGGAGCTTCCCAACGCAACCAACGCAGCATTCCATTGCATGACAAGGAGGAGGATGTACGACGTCCTAGTAGCAGCACACATTCCCGATCGCGCAATCTGGATTATTATGAGCAAGGCGGCGCGGACAACAGCAACAGCAAAAGGGGTGCCAAGAGAACTGTTGGAGGGAACCATGACTCTAGCCGACGCCTGGAACGGACCCTTCGCCATGAGGATCTGGATCGCAGCCAGAGAAGTCGTCCAAAGGGAAACCACAACAAAAATCAACAACTCACCACACTACCGCAAGGCAACACAGAAGAGCAAGACATTTCGCTATTATTATCGTTCATGACGGAATCGCAACTCCGAGACCTGTATTACCCCGAGGTGGGATTTTTTGACTGGAAAAAGTGGCCTCGCGTAAAAGCAAAAACAAAGGCTAGCAACAATGCACCACCAAAACAAGAGCAACTCGCCAATCGACAAGAGCCACAAATATTGGGTGGTAATAGCATGAGGGATAGCAGCCGCATGAGTCGCAACATGAGGGATAGTAGTAGCCATATGGGTCGTAGCACGAGGGATAGTAGTCGTATGGGTGGTAGTCGAAGCATGAGGAATGGAAGCATGAGGGGTAGCGGCAGAGCCAGACCAAGACGACAAAAATCAAGGGACAGTCACGACTTTGATGCGGCCCAACTTGCCCACGTGCTCGCCGAGAATGCTACCCCGACAGCCAATGATCTACTACTAGCTGATTTGGAACAGGAGCATGCACCCGGAACCAAAATCCAAAATGACATTGACAATCGAGAGTCTGGGGACTGGAGTGCCTTTCCCGAGCAAGCCAAGACAGCACAGCGAAAACAACAATCAATCGTCCCAGACTTTGGTATCTTTCTTGAAGAAAGCAAGGAGTTGTCGGAAGACTTCAAACCATCCTCCGGCAATGGCAAAGGAGGTGGTGCGTCGGTTGGCGAGGGACGAAATAAGGATACGAATGATCCCGCGCAAGAGGAGGAGAAGCTCGATGACCTCCGTGACGATGAAACACCACTAGTCTCCTCTTCCGGCCACCAAAGGGCCAAGGCACGGACATCCTCTAAATTGATGAGCCTGGAAGGGAATGTAGTGGATCCGTCCGGACAGTTCCACGCACCCGCCCGAGGTGACGAACGTGTTCCACGAGATTCGGCGGCACGTGAGCTGGACAAGCTTGTCTTTGTTGCGACATCGATGGATGCCATGGCCAAGCATGAAGCACGTCAGAAGGAAGAGACGGCGCAAGGATCCTGTTGTGTGATTTCGTGAGACAGATATTTTGAAAGCTGGGTTATAACAATTAATTAGCTTCACCTCCCTTTCACTGAAGGCGTTTGTACACGAGTCAACCAGTCAGTCGTGAAGCTGATGTTGATTGGATCGGATCTGCTCCTTGATGAATGGCTGCAGATGATATCTACCGCAACCACATCTGGCAAGTAAAATGAAAGTGCAACGATCATCCGGTTACAAGGAAGTGTTTCGCCAAATCTCTGACGAGCTTATGGATGGAGTATCTCAGTTGACTTCGCCATTTCTGCAAAAAGAGATGCTGACAATGAAGCGCCGTTAAGTGCTACCAGTGTAACTAGATAGACCCTGCCATTCCTGCAATAGAATGATAGATTATAAGAGTTGAAAGTTGTAGCCACAAGATGAATCCATCATAGCTGTTTGTGGCTCAATGGTCCTACTAGCATCGTGGGAACCGTACCGCGATTGGCGACAAGCTCCGCCAACTCGCTGAACTCGGTAAAGGCTTATATGCCTGTCATGATTCCGCAGTCCAGATTGTCTTGGCTTACAACGAGGCCATGAAGACATACCAGATCACGGCGGAATTCGCGTTTGCCGACGGGAAGATCACCAAGGAAGAGGAAGAGCATTGGAAGAAGTTAGCCCAAGATCTCAAGATTGACCCAGAAGATGCCCACAAGATCTTTCAAGAGTTGATGGAACAGAACCCGGACACCATCTCCCTCGTCTTGAAGGGACCCTTGAAGCTTTTCTCTACAGGTGCCAAAGTTGAGCAGCTTACGCAAGTTCTAGTGGACAAGGGCTATAGCTTGATGGGCACCGGAGTCTACGGTCCGATGGTCCGACGCGCCGTCAAAGACTTTCAGAAAAAGAACAATTTGAAAGCGGATGGTGTTGTCGGCCAGGAAACCTGGTCCGCTCTCTTTTCGAAATGAAATAGGTAAGATACTGTATTGTGGAGATGATCCGTGGAACATGAAGACAAAGTGACCAAATCGTCGCGGTTTCTTCGGTTCTAGTGAACCAAAGAAAGACGAACCGAAAAAGAAAAGAAAAAATCAGTGATGACACATGGAACGTTCGGCGGTCGAGAACCCAAAGGAAGTAAAAAAAAGAACCAATGAAATTTCCCGCTGATCTACTGTAGGAAAGTGAATGTAAATTAAAAAGCATATTTGTTTGCAACACTTACGAGCTAGTATGACTGCACATTACTGTAGTGTTCCGCGTTTACTACTGTAGCTAGTAGATATTGTGCTATCAGTTTTTTTACCAATCTAAAAGACTAGCTAAGTAGCTAGATAGATAGTAGACTCGTGGGCAAGTAAAAATGGGTGCCTATGATTAGAGTTTGAGTTAGTATTACATACAAAATGGAAGGGTGAAGAGTTGAAAATGTAAGAAAGGGCGACTAAGAACGTTGCGTCGTCGTTTTATGGCTCTTTCGAAAATGCTTCCAATCAAAACGGTTTTGTTGTTGGCTTTCGTCCATACCAGCTGTAGCCTCGGTTGCGGTCGAAGATCTTGCCTCGTAATTGGTAGGCACTTCCCTTCTACGGTTCAGGCTTGCAGCAAGGCTCTCCGCTTTGAGCTGTTTGGCTCTCTGTTTGCTCTCCTTTTTGCGTTCTTTCTTGTCCTTCTTTTTGTCTTTTCTTTCTTTCTTGGCGTCGTTCTTGGCATGTTTCTTTCTTTTTTTGCAGGTACTTTCCACGGCATAATCCGTGACCAAGTCCTTGCCCGACTTGGTTTGCATGAGTTTTTCCAAGGCACCCAAAAAGGAGGTTCGAGGTTCTGGTGCGTCGTCTTCGTCAAGTTCGGTCTCCTCGTGCACTCGTGATGTTGATTGGTCCTGCTGGGTATCCTCGTCGGTTTTAGGACAAGATGACGTGGAGGATTTGGAGTGGCTCTTCTTCTTTTTGCTGGACTTTATGCTCTTCTTTTTCCTTTCCTGTCCCATGAAGCTCACATCTTCGTCTTCTTCTTCTTCGGACCTCTTGGACTTGGACGTAAAGAGGAGGTCTGGAAAGTTCTTAGGCAGGGCAAACGCTGCTCCCAATCGAGAGGCGGTACTCGTGCTGCTGCTCGTCGTGGCATCCGACGAACGTTTCATAAAGAGAAAGTCGGGAAAGGAGGAGGATTGTTCTTGTGCTTGTCCTTCCTCTCGGCTGTTGCTGTTGTTGTTGTTGTTACTTTGCTTCTTGTAAAACACCATGATGGCTTGATGATAATTATATCTAATAGTAGTGTTGATGGTGCTGATACCTGTTGCACTCAAACGCCGTGGTAAAAAAAATGTGAGCCCTGCATGTATCATACCGAGTTATTGCAGTGTCGAGTTTTGGTTGTTCGTGATGTTCCAGCCAATAAATTGAATATGCCCCGTGCAGGAAATCATAAACATGCGCAGGCACACCTCGCACCATACAAAGCCAGTGGTACTAGTAGTACTGGTACTAGCTAGTACGTCGTACGTAGTGTAGGCGAGGCAGTGCGTAGCATTCGGATTGTTCATGTCAGTGGTTATTTATCGGTCTTTTGAATTTCAGTTGCGGGTACCTTTATTATCCAAACCATTCCTAACAGTTCCAGGTTCACAAGGCCATTAAAACTGCACAGCTACTGGTATTCGCTTGGGCATGTCCACTTGCCAAGTTAAATTTTTAAGAAGGTGTGAACGTGGATGAGATAGCAGCTCGTGTCAACTGATCGCGTTCAGTCTGGTCATGAATTTGAGAATAATTGGTGGCTCTTCTGTTTCCGCACAGCAGTGGGAATTAGGTGCTGGTTTGCCCTCTGTTGTCAAGTTCCATCGGCGAAGGCCTTTTCCATCCGTCAGGGCAATGTTAGGGTTCAGGGTTCGTCAGCACAACAGAAAGTGGCAGCTCACTGAGACACCGTGACTTCAGGCACAGTGGTGCCACCAGATTTTCTCCCATGAAAGACAAATCACGAAGAGTCCAACTTTTCACCCAGTCAAACACCAGATTTTCCCCCTCGAATGACGAATCACGAAGCATCCAACTTTTCACCCAGTCAAACTTCCAATTTTCTCCTGCAAATGACACGTCACACTGCATCTAACTTTTCACTCAAGCAAACACCAGATTTTTTCCCATGAATGATGCATGAAAACATTCGGACTTCCAAAACCTTTGCTGACATCAAAAGTGAAAATGAAAATGATTTGAAGAGAGATTCACTCAAAGACCCTTTGACTAGCATCATGATGTCATTGTTTTCCACACAAAAGTATTTTTCTGGAAATGACAAATCAGAGCTTAACTTGCACAACTGAAAGCTTTGCCACATGACCAATTTCCCTATCCATGAAGTCAATGGCAGTTGAAAGGCAAGTCTGAGTCCAACAAGAGCACCTGTTTTGAACATTGCATGCACTGCAACAATGTGTTTTGTCCACTTTGCATTTGCAGGAACGGCCCAGTCTTGATGGCATGCATTGTTGCATGGGCATTTGTGCCTTGTCTGCAAGCTGCCCAGATGAACTTGTGTTGACAATGAGAAAAAAATAAATGTCCATCAAAGCACACAACTGTTTGCACAATTTTTGCACAGAACATTTCCAACAGCATGCAGAAATGGCAAGCAAAAATTTGTTGTCATTGAGAGCTAAGCACTGGCCAGTGTGCTCGCTTTGACATTGTGTTCATTCATGGTGAGGAGTGCAAAGGCCCATGCTGAGTTGCCTGGCTGATTCCAAACCATCATGCAGCCAGATCAGTCACAGTTAGGGCTTTTGATTGCAGATGTTTGCCATGTGGTTCTCTGACTGCAAGTGGACCAATGGTGTCGAAATCAACCAGTTGCCATGGGACTGCTGGTTCTGCTTCTTTTGGTTGTGACAAACCATGTTTCTTTTTTGTGGTGTTTTTACAAACTTGACATTTTCTGTGTGTTCAAACACAACGTTCTACATCTCTGGGCAAATTGTCCCATCAGAACAGTTGAGTCAAGCTTTTTTCTAGTCGTGTGCTGCCTGGATGTGCAATGTGTTAGTGGCGCCATGCAAGCACCATGGCATTGTTTCAGACAACAATGTGATCAAGGTGTGATTTTCTATGTTTTTGCTGAAATGACAGCTAGGTGCTTTTTTTTTTGTTTTTGAAGCTCCCCGGTCCAGTTTTTGGTATTTTTCGAACAAATTGGGGTTCATTGGGAATTTTTCTGAGACCACATCATTTTTTTTGGCTGACAAATGATTTAAAATCATGTGTTATTCTAGGCCTTTCGTCAAAGGTCCCATGCATGGCTCATTTCTAGCAAGTTGGCCCACAGCACAGGCTGCAACTTGTGATGGCTGCATCTTGTGATTTTGCATCCACAGATTCCAGATCCATTGATGTCACATGGTCTGCGCCATTCTCCATGCGAGACAATGCATCAGCCACCACATTGTCCTTCCCAGAGATTTGTTGGCACTCTGGTCCAAGCTCCTCTAAAGTGTGTTTCCACCTGGCCGGTCAAGAGTTTGTGAGATCATGATCCCTAAGGAGACTCACATGATGTGTGTGTGCACAATTATTTTTTCCCATAGGAGTGTGTTTCTAAACTCCTTAAGGGCCTCTGCTAGAGCATGGACAACAGTTCTTGCTCTCCTGTTGTGCAATTCTTTTGGGCGTTGTTCAACTTTCTGCTGTGGAACGCCAAAGGTTTTCCATTCTGCATGATCACTGATCCAAGCTGATGCCTTGTCTCAGGCATATGCCGTTCTCCATGGTCAACGCCTTTTTTTTACAACGAGTATTTTAGCATTGTTTAATTTATTGACTAAGATTATGCAGCAGGGGCGCAAGTAACCACCTCCTCATCCTCTTAAAAAAAAACTTCGACTATCTCCTCCGCAAAGGAGTTAATCCAATCGGCAAGACTATCATCCTCATCCTCCTCATCGTCTTCTCCTAGAGCACATCTCTTAATATTCTCGATTCCTCTCCGCATAGACTCCTGCAACTCATCATGGTGCTTGTAACGATGGCTATCCACACCCTCAAAAACTCTCCCCATATCATCAAACACTTCTTGACACCACCTTCCCCTCCCTAGGCCGAAAAAGGAGTTATCCCACTGGAAGGCAAGCAAAAACAAAATAGTGATAGACATACAGCACTGCTATTTTCTACGAGATCGAAAATATTCGTCTTCCTATCTTTACGTAATTTTCTACACCTACAGTTCATTGAATGCCCAGACACATAAAGCCCCAACACCGTAGATTTATTTGATTGAGCACAACGTGCTCTTCATTTGCAGATTGTTTATTTTTTATTTGAATGTGCGCACAACGTGCCCCCCGATTTGTAGATATTTGATTGAACACAACGTGCCCCCCAATTTGTATATTGTCGTTTTCGTAGGCTATACAAGTATTCATCACTCTCGATCGACAATCCACCCAGTTAAATACTTCCAATTTCGGTACCACCCGAGCTGGAGCCGTCGCTCGAGAGATAGCTGGGGTTGGAACCGAAAGCATCAGTCAAATATGCTGCTAGGTGGGCATTATCAAGTTTCTCAAGACGGCTAAAAACATGGGTATGATGATCCGTGTTTGTGTATTTCATGCCTTTCAACGCTTCGACAACGTCTTTTGCCGTCATATTTCCGTCGAGGAAGTTCTTCTTGAGGCTCTCGTCGTCTCCCACAAGGCCAAGTAAATACAGTAAACCGTCCATCAAATCATTTTCAAACGATAAGCTCTGAACTATCGAGCGATGAGTCGACGAATTATCATCGGAGTAGGTCATATTCCCAGCTGAGGCTTTGGATGAACTATTATCATCCGCCGACCCCTCTTCTATAAGTAAGCTCTTGAAGATTGAAAGGTTGGAAAGTTCACTAGCATCAGAGCTTGACTCAGACGCAGAGTCGGACGCCTTTGCTTGGTTTGGTTCCGAGGCACGCTTTTTCGCTTCCTTCAGTTTTTTCACCAGACATGACTCCTCCTCCGCATAAAGATTTTCCTCTTCGGCACTCTCCTTCCAAGCACTCACCAACTTCCGAACAACCCCGTCATCTTTCCACTGCTTGAAATTAGCAAGAAAACCCGAAACATTGTCGAATTTTGCTCGCTTCAGAGCACCATAGTCAAGTAACACGATTGCTTTTCCTTCGGGAGTTTCAGCATTGTCGAGGATAAATTGGAGAAACTTCTTGAAACTCTCGTCTTCTTTCTCCATTTTTCGAAGTAGTGTACGGATTCTTCGTCTGAAAGATATGGTGTCGACTTCATCTTCCTTTTCAGGCGTCTCAACCTGGAAACGAACCGATTTTGTTGATTTGGCAAGTGTTGGTGAAGATTTGCACAGCATTGGCAAGTAGGGGTCGTCCAACTACCAAAAGCAAGAGCAAATTAAACGACTAATCCTTGATTAAAATACGTACTGGCCTCTTCCAAACAATCTTTCAGCCCCTACAAGTATCGCTTCCTTATTGTAAGAACTCGCAAACAACAACAACTCCACCACCAACAACAACTTGACTCCGTTGTTTGGAGTTTTTTTGAGAGCTTTCGCTGCAAATTTTGATCGTGTCGAGCCGGTCAGGCAAAACGGTAGAGCGAGCCTGTTTATTAGTGGGTTAGGGTTAACCCTCATTTCGTTATCTTCGCTGAGACTGGCAATGTACAATACAGTAGGTGCTAGCTAGCTAGCTAGCTAGTAGTACACGTAGGAGGCTGTTGGTTGGATATGCATGCCTGACTTTGGACTTTGAATGGACGCTCGCCAGGCCACCGCCGTGACTTCAGGCCACGTCGCAGGGGAACCAAAGATTGCCTCTACGAGTCTACCTACTAACTTGCTCGTGCTGCTGCTAGCTAGTCTGCCAGCTGTCTACATAAAAAGTGAAAACATAAAAGATTTCTTCTGTTGGATTTGACTTTTGCACTAGCAGTGTTTATCAACAGTTCAGTAATTGTTCTGTGCTTTTCCATCCGGTTGTGCTCTGTTCATTTCTTTTGCACTGTGTATGTTTTCGTCGTTTGAATAAACATAAACGTGTGTTCAATTGGGAGTTTCATGAGATTGCGTCCCTCGCTTGGTTGCGTTTGTGTCGTTGGTGCAAGCGATTGTTGCATGCATAATGTCAATGTTTACTTCTGTTCGACTTTTCGATGCCGAGCTAGGGACGCTTCTTAATGGGCCATGACTCCACTTGATTTGATCCTGGTGATCATTTCTCTGACTGGTTCTTCTCCCCGTGCCAGCCATTCTTCGCGGTTCTTCTTGGCGTACTCCAAAAGTTCGTCACTGACATGGCCAAATACCTCACATTGTTTCAGCTTCTTGGCGAGGGGGATAATGTAGAAATCAAAGAAGCCAATTTCACCCTTGAACCAATACTTCCGATGGATCAGCGTCCGAGCGGCCGTCGAGGTAGGCCTTGTACATTTCACAAAAGAGACGCTCATTCCATTTGGTGTAAATTTGAAAGGGCTGCATGGTATGACTAATGTCCGAGGCCTGAATCAAGGATTCCAAACTAATCGTCGTCTTTCGGTTGATGTTTTCAATGTCGTCTTGGGTAGAGAAAGCTTTCTCCCAATTATTATTGCGGAGTTCTTTCAGGGATTTGTCGCAAATGTCAGTGGCCAAAATTATATTTACAATGATTTGGCGCATCAACTGGTAGTCATCGTAGTCTCTGTAGATCAAAGCCCGGAGCTCGTCGTACTGCTCCCCCACGAAGAGACCCCAGCCAATGTCCACCGAATGCTGTTCCGCAAGGGCTTGATTACGGTATTCATCAGCCATCATGGGTTGCTCCTTTTGGAGCTGAGCATTTGGAACACCCTCGTGATCCGCGTCGTGAATCAATGCGGCAAACACGCAGGCAAATTTGGTCAAGGGATCTGTGATTTTCAATTTCTCATCCTGGATCGTTACGTCAACGGTATCCTCGGTCGCCATTTTTGAAAGGAACCTGTAGACAGCAACCGCCACGTTGACAGCATGCTCAACTGTAAAGACAATGATAATACGAAAAGGATGTGGTATAAGTATAAAGTCTTTGAAAAAGCTCAGGATAGAACAGCCAGCACAACTTACAATTGTGGAAAGGATTTCTGCGGTACAGCCGAGAAATTCCTTCGATGAGATCCTTCAGCTGATTGATGACAGTCTCTTTAATGACGACGGAATTGGGATCTTCTTCGTGCATTTCTCCTGCGGGAAGATTGATCACGGACTGAATTTCGTCCACCGCAATCCCACTGGAGCCGATGGATGACAAGCTATCATCGAGCCAGCCCAAATCTGCCATTGACGTTTTGTTCTTTTTTACATTGTGATGCGCCACGACTTCTCTCAAAAGTTGATGCATCACATTAAAGCACCAATCCGTGAGCGCCGAATTCCTTTCCGCGGACAGCGCGTACATAGCATCGTTGAACTGGAGTTCATCTCGTTTGTGTGCGACGGTGGAACAAGGAATTTGGCCAATGCCCAAGAGGTAGTCCATGGCTTGCATGGATGCCTCTGCCGTGACGGTTGGCAAGTTTTGATCCTGTGTGGCCTTGACAATGTCGGCCTTGTAGTCATGGTCGGCGCCGTTCATCATGAGTGGAAGGGTGCCGTACATGAGCACTTCACCTCTCAAGGCTTCGTCGGCGATGCTGGTTTTCTTGGTGTCACCAGCTCGCTTGGCCTGTAAGTTTCCGAGCGACTTGGAAAAGTCAAGGATTCTAGAGCTTCGACTGATGCGGATCTTTTGGTATAAATCCATAGCCTTGCCCCAATTCTTGATGTTGAATTTGCCATTGGCGTCCATACAATAGATCTTCAAAAGAGACACAGCAACGCCGGCATCTTCAAGACCCTGCTGAGCTCCTTGGCCAACGTAGGGCACTGGTGGATGTGCTGCATCTCCCACCAAGGCAACGTGTCCCTTGACCCACGTTTTAAGGCGCGGCTCGAGCAATGCAAAACCAACATTGACAGCTTGAATGGTGTTTTCCAACGGTTCAATGAATCTTTCGTGCCAGCCTTCACTGCGCAGTTTGGCAGCCATCTTGCGACACTGAGCTTGACTGACGGAATCCGTAAGTGTTCCCCAATTGAGGGCATTCGCCTCTTCTTCTGGGATGGGCATGTGGAATTGAAAACACTGTTCATTCTCCGTTGTAGGGAAGAAGACTGCATGAAAGTCATCCTTATCCGAGCTAGGAAAGGAAATTCCTTCACGAGGGACATTGGCCAAACCCATGAAGCAGGTCACTCCCGTGTACTTCAATGCAGGCTCATTTGGTCCTGCCACAATGGATCGTGATTTGCCCCAGGCTCCATCGGCACCAAAGAGAATCTGTGTCAGCCTTGAGGTTCCGTCTCCAAACTTTACTTCCGTGAGGCCATCGTCTCGTTCTAGTGCGGATAAAAGTGGCTTGCGAAAGTGGACCTTAATCCCTTGCTCAATGGCGTACTTGTATAGCACCTTTTGTAGACTAGAACGGCGGATGCCAATGGGTTCCAAATCGGCTTCGTCGCCTGCCAAGATACTTTCTTGTCCAGCTGTGATCTCGGTACCATCGTGACGTTCCCATAAACGGCACTTGTAGGGGTATCCAGCATTTCGTACATTTTGGAGAAGCTCTGGGCTGATGTCTCGAAGTACGCGTAGACCGTTGGGGTACTTTAGAGCAAGAAAACGAACCAAATTGAGGAAGGGGTATTCATGACTCATCCCGATCTTCGCAATTTCATGCTGCTTGTAGTGGACTTACCATACCCAGGCCTGCTCCTGCCTCTGTGGCGAAGGTACCTGTCTTTTCGTAAATCTCGGGCATGATGCCCAAGTGTTTCTTCACAGCCATGGCCAAAGCCAGGCCCACAATGCCTCCTCCACAGATGAGCACCGTGAGTGGTTCCTCGTTATTATTCGTCATATTGAGTAGTTTTTGTTTTCTCGTGCGTTTGTGTGTTCTTTTGAGTTTTTGCCTTCGGTTTTTGTGAGCTCGAACATTTCTTCGTTTTTTGGAAGCAAAACAAAATGTGCAAGTTGTACGCAGTATGAATAGTACAACTTGGGTTCGGTTTGTCACCTGTTCGGATTCGTTCAATGACTACGAGGCAGGACATAAGTCATTATTTTCATCTCTCCTCATGAAGTGGTGAAATTTCTTAAAGGCTTTCTGTAACGAACTCCCAAAAGTCACCGGAAGTGAAAAAGTTTACGTTACTAGTAGTGGTAGCTTTTTATTAGTGAGACCATTTTTTTCCGAACGCTCCAATCTTCATTCTCATTTTACCACCTACTTAGTACTCAATACTCGTGGTGTAGGACAGTGTACTATCGATACTAGTAGTACGTACCAGTATGCATGTACTACATACCAAATGCGATGACGCTCTTCGGATTTGTGGGTCCAACCAGTCATCCACCCTGGAAGGTTGCCGCACTGATTAAATAGCTAGCCACATTGTGCTATGATTTAGGGCCTCACCGCAAGAACAAGAATGCCATGACCTTATCAGTTCCTTCCAGGCTTCTTATAGGACGGGCGACATACCTTGGGGGCAATTGTTGCTGTAGTAACTAGCACGGCTCAACTGGCTTGTAATTCCTTCAATCTCACCCCGTTCTCATTTACATTCTAATGACTTCCGGGGGGGGAGGCATCGTTCTCATCAGAGGCCCAATTTGTGCATGTTCAAGCTACAGTTCCATCGGCTAGAAGCTAGCTAGCTGGCCGGGTAGTAGTAAGTCGACTACACCGCCCAGACTTCCCATTTGTGCAGGCGCAGACTACAGGTGGATGAGGATGGCATTCCTTTTTATCTTTGAGTTCGCACACGCTTCGATGTGACATTCCAATGACTTCCTGTTGAGCAAAGGATTCTCTTTGTGGTCCTGGGGGCAGTTGAGGGGGGAGGACTTTTGTTCGCATTGTAGTCTTGTTGTGGATGTGACGGATGAGGGTGGCGTGGGTTACGAGGCAGCTAGAGTTTTAGGCGAGCAAAAACACACCGTGTCATTTGTAATACTGCGACGCCAACCACCTACTGGAGCAGAGACTACTATCTACGAAAACACAGCAATGTGTGACTGATGCGAAGGTCTCTTCGTGATGCCATGACTGATCCTACTACTAGTAGCAGACTGACGTTCGAGCATTTCCGGATTTTTTCTGTTCTAAGTGGAAGCACTGTGAGGACCAATCAACAATTTGCTACAAATCAGTCATTCTTTGCTGTTTAGCATGACAGTTCCTTAATAGCTGACATAGTTTGCTATTAGCTACTATAGCTAGTCAAGCTTTAGGTCAAGCAACTGTTGGATGGAATTCTCCAGAAGATGCAACCGAAAGAACTGATCCGGTGGTTGGGCAGTTGGGTCATTTATTTCAGGCCCGCCAACACCATCATTGTTGGTGTTCCATAATCTCAGTTGATGCCGAAGTGTCATATGAAAATCTCGCAACGTGATAATGGCGTGACCGTCACGTGAAGAGGAGGATTGGACGCGCAATTCCATATCTGCCGGATGATCACTAATTCTTCTCTTGTGGTTGTCCTCATCGTCATTCCCATTGGTTTTAGTTTCAAGCATAAGGGTTCGCCCCAACAACAAAAGCATGGCACAAGCCGAAACAAATAATTCCGTTTGATCAATCAACTCCTCCACATTTCGCAATCGCCCCACAAGGTGCCCCCGATCATGGACAAAATAATTCGCCAACCCAGCAAGTATTTCTTCCAACGCCTCCTTCATGCGCGTTGTCACAATTGTTTTCGTGGCGGCGGTGGTTTCTTGGGAACCTCCCAATGCCATCAATAAGGGCCGAACCATGTCAATGATTTTGGGCTTCAATCCTGGATGAGGACATGTCGGTAACAAATGGTCAAAGACAATTTCGATTTGATGTTGGGGCAAATATTTGGACAGCAAGACCTTGCACAGCTCAAAAAGTTGCATAGCCGAAGGCAAGGGCGAGGATGCGGACAACGAGGAGGAAGATGATACCGAGACTATCACATTCAAGAGGAGTTGAAAGGTGGCAACGGGATGATCGGGAGGATGGATGCGATCGGCCCGGGCACGTTTGTTGCTGCCGGTTTTGATGGGTGGTGGTTGTGTGTTTGCAGCAGCAGTGGCGGCTGCCGTGAGATTTGCCGATAATGAAAACGATGTCGACAATGCAAGACTGCGAGCTGGAATGATGGGCAACAACTCTTGTAAGAACGAGAGCCCCATCATGATGCAATGGACCGAAGCAGACATGTTGTTGGCAGTGTCGGGTTGTTGGTCGGGATCCATTAAGGTTGCCACATGAGGGAACAACAGACGCCACGTGTACGCAGCATTATAAACACAAGCGCGTGGATGCACTATGTCGCTCCAAGCGGTTTGTGCCAAACAGGCAACCCCTAGTGCATTCCATGTTGTATCGATATGGTCGTACTCATCATGTTCATCTGACGACTCGTCGTCACCATCGTCATCGTTCTCATTATCATCATCACGCTGATTGTCATTCCTAGTAGTATATCGCTCCAGTGTCCACCAATCCAAACGATCTTGCTGAAGTGTATCCCTGCTGCTATAAACGCAAGGATGTCGGAGTCGCTGTTGTTGTCGATGACTTGCAACCCTCCAAGGATGACACCAAATCTCGTCCAAAGTGGACGACAACCCCGCAATGTCCTGGAGGGATTCCTGTAGGCGCGACACGTAATCATCATAGTCATCCAAATAATTATCGTTCTCATCATCATCCCTTGGTCCATCCTTGTCGTTGTCGTCGTCTGGTTTCGAGGATGAGATTGTTGTTGCTGTCGCTGATAGTGATGAGGGAAGTCGTAATCCTACCACCATCCATTGACTCGCAACATTTACCGCAACGGCTTGCAAAAAGACAGAGTCGGGGAAACACAAATCAGCAACACCCGGAGCACTCTTCAGCTGATTCCATACTCGTTGACAGACAGGGGCGATGTGGTCTACCCACAAAGGGACGCCCAAGGAGGGACAAGGGTACCGCTCCATTCTGTTGTCAGCGCCGTCGCTTTCAACGCTGTCGTCATCATCCTCATGGCTCCTTGCTACAGGAGGAAATACTTGTCGTTGATACAATTGAATGGTTTCGAACAGAATACTCTTGATGCGTTTCCATCGAATATTTTTGGGAGGAAGCTGTTTGACTGGTTGTTGTTGTTGTTGTTGTTGTTGGAATTTCCATTCCACAATTTGATCATGACATTTGTCCAAAGACCAACAACAGAGCAATTCAATTAATGTAAAATACAAACCATGAATATTTTTTTGATGATTCTGGGCATCCAAAAAGACGGATTGTACGGCCACCGAATGCACTTCAAAGGCTGTCATTTCCGAGTGACGCAATAAAATGGCCACCAATTGCAATCCAATGTACCACTTCTCGGATGCTGATGTGGACGATGTGGAAATAGTGACCGATGGTAGTGATATAGCTTTCAAATAATTCTGAAGATTGGTGGCCAGGATGGCGGAAGAGTCGTTTGGGTTGCCCAGAATATGCTGATACATGGTTTGTGTTAGACTTTCTTTCCTACCACCGTGCCGCTGGTCGTTGCCGTCCCAACGAATAATATCCTTGAAGAGCAAAGACTGCAAGGATTGCAACCATTCTTCTTCGTTTTCGTCTTGGGCGGCGGAATTCGCGAGGACCGACAAGACCAGCTGCAACAAGGCTCCTGGATCATTAGTATTCGTATTATTAGCAGCAGCCTTGTCGTCGTCATGGTTCGGGTCGCATTTTTTGGTGGTGGACAAGCATTGCTGGATGAGTTCGTCTGGAAGTAAACAGGAGGGGCAGCTCATCCTTTCCTTTCTTCCGAATAGTGCCTGTCTCTTATACACATCTCCGAGCCCACGAGACTAAGGCGAATCTCGTATGCCGTCTTCTGCTTGAAA
>ENA-ORBV01004622-ORBV01004622.1-microbial-mat-metagenome-genome-assembly--contig:-NODE-4622-length-26185-cov-5.245710_pt1 | contig 26185 bp, 24 predicted proteins | sample MGYA00237777_ERZ505514 | MGnify/ENA primary metagenome ERZ505514 (study PRJEB26160, sample SAMN06269048) | microbial mat metagenome | isolation source: Oligotrophic lake microbial mat | place... | reverse complement strand
GGTCCTCACGCAACGCGTACTTGAGGGCGGTGCCGAACGACTTGGTGTCGGAGCCCACCTCGCGCTGGTTGACGATGCATCCCTGGTGCTTATGGATGAACTCGATCGGGTCCTCGACCGTGAGGATATGCCCCTTCCGCTCGCGGTTGATCTTGTCGATCATCGCCGCGAGCGTGGTGGACTTCCCCGACCCCGTTGGCCCCGTGACGAGGACGAGACCGCGCGGCTTCTCGGCGAGCTTGGCAATCACCGGGGGGAGGTTCAGGTCCGCGAAGGTCTTGATGTTGAACGGGATCTGCCGCAGCACAATGGAAACGCAGCCGCGCTGCTTGAAGCAGTTGCCGCGGAACCGCGCGAGGTTCTGGATGCCGAACGAGAAGTCGAGCTCGTCCTCCATCTCGAATCGCTTCTTCTGATTCTCCGTCAACACCGAGTAGGCGAGTTGCAGTGTGTCCTTGGGCTGCATCACCACTTCGGAACGCGAGTGCGTGATGTCGCCGTCAATGCGCAGCATCGGCCGCGCGCCGGCGGTGATGTGGAGGTCGGAGGCGCCGCGTTCGATCATCTCGTCGAGCAGCGCGCGGAGATTCACGCCCTGAGGAGCAGCAGCGGGGGAGCCTGGGATGCCGGGTGCGGCGGGTGCGGTCATGTCTGGAGTCACGTGAGGGAGGTGCGACGCAGTCCACACGCGCGTGGAGATACGCTGTTGGATGCGCGTTCAGACGGCCGTTTCGCGAACGACCTGCTCGAGTGTGGTGATGCCCTTCCAGACCTTGATCAGCCCGTCCATGCGCAGCGTCAACATACCACCTTCGACGGCGGCGTCCTTGATCTCGGCGGCGCCCACGTTCTGCAGGATCAGCTTGCGGAGGATCGGCGTCATGAACATGACCTCGTACGCGCCCTGCCGGCCCTTGAGGCCCGAGCCGTTGCAGACATCGCAGCCTTTGCCGCGGAAGTGCGGCATCTGCATCGCCGGCGTGTCGAGCGTGATGTTCTGCAGGAGAGGGCGCACATCCTCGGGCGCACGGTCCTTGAGGCCGGCAATCGATTCTTCGGTGAAGCGCAGTTCCCGCAGCGTGGTCTCCGGCGTCCACTTGGCCGCCTCCATTTCCTCGCGACTCGGCACATACTGCGTCTTGCATTTGCTGCAGATACGACGGAGCAGTCGCTGCGCCAGCACGAGGTTGAGCGCCGAGGACACGTTGAACGGTTCGAGCCCCATGTCCAGCAGACGCGTGATGGTCTCGGCGGCCGAGTTCGTGTGGAGCGTCGAGAGCACTAAGTGCCCCGTCAGCGCCGCCTTGATGGCGATGCCGCCCGTCTCGAGGTCGCGGATCTCGCCGACCATGATGATGTTCGGGTCCTGCCGCAGGAACGCCTTCAGCGCCGCGGCGAACGTCATGCCGATCTCGGTGCGCACCAGCACCTGATTCACGCCGTAGAGGTTGTACTCCACGGGATCCTCGGCCGTCATGATGTTCGTGTCGACCGAGTTCACCTTGCTGATGCAACTGTACAGCGTCGTCGTCTTGCCCGAGCCCGTCGGACCGGTGACGAGCACCATCCCGTATGGGTTCGACACCGCCTCCATCAACTCCTTCTCGGCGCGCGGCTCAATGCCGAACTTCTCGAGGTCGAGTGTCAGGTTCCCCTTGTCGAGGATTCGGAGCACGACCTTTTCGCCGAACAACGTCGGCAGCGTCGACACGCGAAAGTCGATCACCTTCTTGCCCATCTTGAGCTTGATGCGGCCGTCCTGCGGCACGCGCCGTTCGGCGATGTTGAGCGCGCTCATGATCTTGAACCGCGAGATCAGTGCCGGCTGCATCTTCTTGGGTGGCTTCATGACCTCCATCAGCGCGCCGTCGATCCGGTACCGCACGCGCAGCTCATGCTCGAAACACTCGAAGTGAATATCCGAAGCCCCGCGCTTCACGGCGTCCGTCAGAATCGCGTTGAGGAGCTTGACGACCGGCGCATCATCGACTGCCGCGGCAAGCGCCGTGGCCGACATCTCCTCGTCCTTCGTATCCATCACTTCGACGTCGGACTCGGACTCGAGCCCCTCGATCTCCGTCAGCAACGCCGACATCTGCACGTCGCTCGATTCGTAATGCTTCTCGATGACGTTCCGGAGCGTGAACTCTCCCGCAATGACCGGGAAGATGTCGTAGCGCGTGATGAACTTGAGATCCTCGATGACACCGAGGTTCGTCGGGTCCGCCATGGCGACGGTGAGCGTCCGCCCATCGCGCTTGAGCGGCAGCACGAGATTCTTCGTGGCCAGATCAGCGGGAACGAGTTTGATGATCTTGGTATCGACCTCAAACTTCGAGAGGTCGACGGCCGGCATCTTGAACTGCCGCGCGAGCGTCCGCGTCAGCTCGTTCTCCTGGATGAAGCCGAGCTTCACCAGGTTGTATCCCACTCGGGTGCCGTTCTGGCGCTGCTCATCGAGCGCCTTTTGGAGCTGCTCACGCGAGATGAGTCCCTCTCGCAACAAGAGGTCACCAATCCGTTCACTGCCTGCGGTCGCGGCTGCGGTCATTCGGTGGGAGCGGGGACGGGGCGAACCGTCCGATCGAGGGAGGTCCCCCAATCGGCATGGTCGCGTGGCTGAGGTGAAAGTGTCCGGCGGAGGACACAAGTGTCAAGGATGAGGCGCACGCAATAACTGGGGAGTGTGCTCCGCGGAGCGCGCCCCTCCGGCGGCGCGGCCGGAGAAGACGACATGCGGGGCCAGCTTGGCCGCGAGGGCTGGGCCGATTCCCCGGACCCGCTGGAGGCCCTCCAACGTCCCAAAGGGACCGGCAGAGTCCCGGTGGGCGATAATGCGGGCCGCAAGCGCTGGGCCGATGCCGGGCAGGCGATCGAGCTCCTCGGCGGACGCGCGGTCCATGTCCACCAGAGCCGTCAAACCGGCCATACCGTTCGGTGAGCGCCGCGGACTGGATGCCGAGGGCAGCGCCGAAAGCGGCCGCGAAAGCGCCCTCAAAGGCGCCGCCGAGGGATTTCGGCCCGCGAGTCGCCTCGCTTCTGCCCCGGCCGTGATTTTTGCCCTCGCTGCCGGGCGGCGGCCTCCGGCGGCGATGGCGGAGTCCACGGCGGCGAGCTGGAGTGCAAGGGCGGCGCGATCGGCCGGCGGTGGGGGAGCGGACGGCCCGACCGCTCGGCACCCGCGAACGCCGAGACCAAGGGCGGCGACCGCGGCCACGAATAGGAGAGCGCTACGTTCGGCCGGAGTGGGCACGCGCCAAGATCGCCCTCGCGCGTGGCCCGCGACGCATCACTCTGTTGCCGGTGGTATCAGTTGCTCGCTGAGTGCGGGGGTGATGCGGGTGCCGCGGGGCTCGGTCGCCCCACGCTCAGGCGGCCTCACATGCCTCGAATGACCGCCAGGGCGACGTCGCCAACGACCTGCAACGTCCGCGGCGAGACCTTGTCCTCGGTGTCTTCGGGGGTGTGGTGGAAGTCGAAATCGAGATCGATCACATCGATGACCCGTAGGCCGACCGCGATCAGGGGCACGTGGTCGTCCATGATTGCGCCGTACTCGCGGGTCGGGAAGTACTGCCCATGGCCGATCTGGGCCGCCGTTGCCCACACCCGCTGGACGACGTCGGGTGCCGCGCGGACCGAGTGGGACTCGTAGAGGAACCGCGCGTCGGGTTTTCCGACCATGTCCCAGACGATGCCGAACTCTGGCGCGTAGTTGGGGTCTGGGAGATGCGTCGCGAAGTAGCGCGAGCCGATCAAGACGTCGGTGTTCGTGTCGAAGTCGCCCCAGTCCTCGCCGTCGACCAGCAGGAGATCGACGCCGATCTCGGTCGGCGCCTCCTTCAGCACGTCGGCCAGCGCGAGCAGCACCGCCACGCCAGAGGCCCCGTCATTGGCCCCGGGGACGGGGAGTGCGCGCCGGGAGGGCTCGGTCGCCTTCTCGGAACGCGGCCGGCTGTCCCAGTGGGCGACGTAGAGGACCCGTCGGGTCGCGGTCGGGTTGAATCGCGCAAGCACGTTGCGCATGGGGAGGCGCTTGCCGTCTGCGGTGGTGTGCGTCCAGGTCTGCTGCAGGACGGTGTCCGCGCGCGCGCCGAACTCGCGAACGAGCCAGTCGCCGGCGCTGCGGTGCGCGGCGGTGCCCGGCACACGCGCCCCGAAGGCGAGCTGGGCCCGGACGTAGTCCATCGCCTTGGCGCCGTCGAACTCCACGGGGTTGGGGGGGCGGTCCGTGCTATTCACCGCAGGCCGGTCGGCCGCCTCGCTCCCGCCACAGCTCAAGAGGAGCGCCACGGCGACGGCTGTTGCCGTTCGGCGCCCGATGCGCCGAACGGAGGCCAGCCCAAGTGGACGCACCATCGGGCGTTCCACGCCAGGGTATCCCGGCGCTAGGGGTGCCACGCGTGGGTGCCCCACGCGGTCTCTCGCTCGTTCCGCCACGCGTATCGCACTCCTGCTGAATGGGGGTCGTTCGCATTGTCTCACGGGCTTGGGGACCGCGGCCGGGGTAAGAATCCCAACGAAACCCCGGCGCGCACCTTGCCCGGCCACTCGTGCGCAGTGGAATATACCCTTGTAGACCCTCGCGCTCCCTGCGCCCCTGCCCCGCCCTGTGAAGATTGTCGCACGCTACATCCTGAAGGAGCATGTCGGCCCGCTGGTCTTTGCGCTTTCGGCGCTGACCTCGCTGCTGCTGCTCAACTTCATCGCCAAGAAGTTTCCGGACCTCGTCGGCAAGGGCCTCGAGTGGTCGGTGATCGTGGAGTTCCTGCTCCTCTCGATCCCCTTCACGCTCGCGATGACCCTGCCGATGGCCGTGCTGGTCGCCACGCTGCATGCCTTCTCGCGCCTCGCGTCGGAGAACGAGATCACCGCCTTCAAGGCGAGTGGGGTGAGCATGCAGCGCCTCGTCCGCCCGGTGATCGTGGCGTCGTGCTTCATCGCGCTGTTCATGGTGTGGTTCAACGACCAAGTGCTGCCCCGCGCGAACCACCGCCTCGCGACCTTGCAGTCGGACATCGCACGCGTGAAGCCGACGCTCGCGCTCTCCGAGCAGGTGATCAATGAGATCGTGCGCGGGCAATTGTACCTGCGGGCGGCGCGCATTGAGCCGGTCAGCAACCTGATGCGTGATGTCACCATCTACGATCTGGCCGATCGCGAACGGCGGCGGACGATTCGCGCCGACAGCGGCCTCCTCTCATTCTCGCGTACGGGGGAGGATCTGATCCTCACGCTGTATGACGGCAACACGGTGGAGATCGCCGCCGATGCGCCGCAACGCGTGCAACGGAGCTTCTTCAAGTCCGACCTCTTTGCGGTCCGTGGCATCGCGACCCGGCTGGAGCGCGAGGACCCGCGTCCGGTCTGGAAGTCGGACCGCGAACTCACCATCTGCGAACTGCAGCAGCGCGTGCTCGCCAGCGTCGGCACGCGAGACACGGTGTGGATGCGAATGCAGTCCGCCGAGAAGCCCGGGCAACCGCTGGGGACGCCGCCAGGCTCGCCCGTTGGACTCGCCACGTTGTACTGCGGGATGCAAAGGGCGTGGAAGGACCTGACCGCGGTCCAGGAGGCAACAGCGGCGACCCCAAGACTTTCGCACGCGTCGGTCATCGCGCTCGCGCAGGACCCGGTTCCTCCCCCGCTTCCGCCAGGAGCGGCCGGCACGCCAGGCGAACTGCTGCCCTCGTACGAACAGGTGGTGCTCGAAGGACTGCGCTATGAGTTCTCCACCACCGACGCCAGCATCGACCGCTACCGAGTCGAGATCGAGAAGAAGTTCTCCATTGCCGCCTCCTGCGTCATCTTCGTCCTGCTCGGCGCCCCGATCGCCCTGCGCTTCCCGCGCGGTGGGGTCGGGCTCACGATCGGCGTCAGCCTGAGCGTCTTTGCGATCTACTATGTCGGCCTTCTCGCCGGCGAGGCACTCTCCGATCGCGGCCTCCTTGATCCGGCGCTCGCGATGTGGACCACGAACGCCCTTCTGGGCATGGTCGGGATCTATTTGACCGCGAAGCTCGGGAGCGAGGGCTCCACGCATCGCGGCAGTGAGACCTCGGAGTGGTGGGCACGCTTCACCGACCGGATGCGGACGCGCTTCCGCCGGAAGGTCGCGTGAGCGCACGATGAGACATCTCCTGCGCCCGCTCGACCGCTACGTCCTCTCCGAGTTCTGGAAGGTCCTCGTCGCGACCGCGTTTGGCTTTCCGTTGCTCGTCATCATCATCGACATCTCGGAGAAGCTCGACAACTATCTCTCCCGCGAGTTGACGACGGGGGACATCGCGCTCGCCTATTTGTTCGGCATTCCCGAGACGATGTTCCAGGTGCTGCCGGCGGCGGTGCTCTTCGCCACCGTGTTCACGGTGGGCGGGTTCACGCGCCACAGCGAGATCACGGCGGCCAAGGCCTCGGGCATCAGCTTCCACCGGTTCATTCTGCCCATTGTCGGCGGGTCGATTGTCGCGACCTTCGTTGGCCTCGGGCTCGCCGAGCTGATTCCGCCGCTCAACGCACGGCGCCTCGAGTTGCTCAAGGAGAAGCAGGTCCGGGCGGCCAACCAGCGCACCAACTTCGCCTATGCCGCCGACGAGGGACGCGTCTACAAGATCGGCTACGCGGATGTCGTCTCGCAGACGATGACCAAGGTAGAGATCGAGCGCCGCGGCACCGGCCCCGACTTCCCGAGCTACGTGCTGACCGCCGAGGAGGGAGACTGGAACGGCGAACGGGGCTGGATGCTGCGCAAAGGCTACGTGCACCTGATGCCCGATTCGCTCTCGAATATGAGCATCGCGTTCGACTCGCTCCACGACCGCTTCCTGACCGAGCAACCTGTCAACCTGATGGCGAACCCGAAGGCCCCGGCCGAAATGGGATTCCGCGACTTGGGGAAGTTCATCACGGCGATGGAGCGCTCCGGCGCCGACGTGCGGAAGCTGCGGGTGGAGCGGATGCTCAAGATCGCCATTCCCGTGACCTGCGTGATCATCATGTTGATCGGCGCACCGCTCGCCACCAGCACCCAACGCGGCGGGACGGCCTACGGCGTTGCGATCAGTCTGGCGACCACGGTTATCTTCCTTGTGATGCTTCAGTTAACCCAGGCGATCGGCGCCAGCGGTCTCATGATGCCGGAACTTGCCGCCTGGCTCCCTGGTGCGTTCTTCGCGTGCATCGGCACGTTCCTTCTCATCCGCGTCCGGACCTGAAGTGGACCATCGTCCGACCTCGAGCTTTCCGATCGTCCCGCGCGCCGGGCTGCAGTTTTTCCGCGCGATGGGGCACAGCGCCATCGCCCTCTTCGGCGGGATCGGCGCACGCGTGCTCTTCGCGCGTGAGATCGTGCGCGGATTCAAGGAAGTGCAAACCTGGTCGCGCGAGGTGATGCACCAGATGCGCGCCATCGGGGTGGACTCCCTCCCGCTGGCGATCATGGTGGCCGCCTTCATTGGTGGCGTCATCACCATTCAGATCCGCTACCAGCTCTTTCCGGGCATTCAGCTTTCGATCGTCGGGCTCTCCTCGCGACAGATCGTGATCCTTGAGACGGGCCCGCTCCTCACCGGGCTCGTGCTCGCCGGTCGCGTGGGCGCCAAGATGACCGCCGAAATCGCGACGATGCGCGTCACCGAGCAAATCGACGCGCTCGAGACCCTGTCGTTCGATCCCGTCGCCTTCCTGATCGTCCCACGGTTGATTGCGGCGGTCATCATGCTGCCGATCCTCACCGTGTTCGCCGATGTCTTCGGCGTGCTCTCCGGCATGATGGCGGCGGTGCTGATCACCGACGTGAAGCTCGCGCAGTTCATTGAAGGCGTCCGGCTGGGCTACGACCAGTTCCAGGTGACGTACAGCCTCATCAAAGCCACGCTCTTCGGCTTCGCGATCGCCTACCTCTGCACCTACGAGGGGTACACGACGCGCGGCGGTGCCGAAGGGGTGGGTCAGAGCACCGCCAGCGCGGTCGTTGTTTCCTCCATTGCCATTCTTATTCTGGATGCCATCACGGCCATTCTCCTCGCACCCTACCTTCAGGCATGAAGCGACGCGATGAAGTTCTCGTTGGGATCGTGGCGACCGCAGCCCTCGTGCTCGCGGTCACCGGTTCCCTCCTGTTGGCCCGCGGCGGCCTCGCGCCCGGGTATCCGGTCTACTCGGTGTTCGCGTGGGGCGCCGGGCTTCGCGCGGGCCAGCCGGTACTGCTCTCCGGCGTGAGCGTCGGCTACGTCTCCGGCGTGGACTTTCGACGCGATGGATTCCTCGTCGTGACGATGCGCATCGCCAAGGAATACCAGGTCCCCAAGACCACCTCGGCGCGCATCGTGCCGAACGGTGTCTTCGGCGACATGATGGTCGCGATGACGCCGGGGCCGATGACCGATCTGAACTTCGTCGAAGGCGACACGATTCCCTCCGGCCCTCCGTCGCTCGGCATTGGTGATGTGCTCGCGCGCGTCGATTCCATTGGGCGTGACGTGCAGGCAATCACACGCGCGCTGAACCAAGAGTTCGTCGAGAACGGGGGCCTCGCGCAGTTGCGGCAGACCGTCGTCAAGGCCAACGATCTCATCAGCACGCTCGGCGATGTGGCCGAAGTACAGTCCGCGGAGCTTGTGCGCACGCAGCAGGCGCTCCGGAAGGTCGTCTCGGCCGTCGACTCGGCGCAGGTCGACAGCACGGTGCGCGCGATTGCCGGCGCCTCGGGGGCGATGAACACGCTCGCGACAGACCTGCGTGGCACCACGGAGCGGCTCAATGCGGTGATTGCCCGCCTCGAGGGGAAGGAAGGCTCTGCCGGGCTGTTGATGAATGATCCTGCGCTCTACAACGACACGCGCGCCCTGCTCGTGCGGCTCGACTCGCTCACGGCCGACTTCCAGAAGAATCCACGGAAGTACATCAAGTTCTCGATCTTCTGATCGCGTCCCGCGCGCTTAATGCAAGAAGCCCCGGCGACCAGTTGGTCGCCGGGGCTTCTCTTCGTGCGGTCGGACGCGGCCTTAGTTGAACGTGTAGCGGACACCGAGTTGCATGCGCCACACATCGTTGATGCCGGCGTTCTTCTGGAAGGTACGGGTGAGCAAGCGGCCGTTCACCACACGCATCGTGTAGCGCGCCTGACCCGCGGTCGGGCCGGTCGTGAGCGGAGCAGTCGGGACCAGCGGCTGGTTGTTGATGACGCGCTGCGAAACGCCCCAATCGCTGTTGAACATGTTGGTGAAGTTCAGGATGTCCAGGCGGAGCTGGAGGCTGTTCTTCTGGCCCATGAACAGACGGCTGATGTCCTGGGACACCGAGACGTCCATACGGGTCACGTTCGGCAGGATGACGCCACCGCGCTGGGCGTACTGCCCACGGCGGCTGCGGAGGTGCTCATCCTGATTGATGAAATCATTCCACGCCGTGGTCTGCTGCGCGGCCGAGAACGGCGTCGCGCCGGTGATCGGCGCGAAGTTCATCTCGCCCACGTTGCGCGGGACGTAGATCAGGTCGTTCGAGGTGCCGCCGTCGCCGTTGAGGTCGCCGCCGAACACGTGGCTGCTCGTGCCGAGGGTGAAGTTCTCGAGGAACGCGGAGATGGCGGTGTTGCCCCAGCCGAAGAAGTCCTTCGTGTACGAAGCCACGAGGAACGAACGACGACCCTGATAGCCGTTGGCGTTGCCGATGCCGGGGTCATTCGGGTTGCCGGCGTGCTGGTTGTTGTTCCAGCTGCCGAAGGCGATCGAGCCGGCGTCCACCGTGTTCGTGGCGGTGCCGTAGGCCGTCGCAGCCTTCACGTACAGGCCGTTCGTGAAGGCCCGCTCGAGCGCGAGCGAGGCGTTGTAGGTGCGGCCGACATTCTGGTTCTTGAGCACCACGGCGCTGGTGACCGCGCAGTTGATGCGGTTGGTCTGCGTGCCGGTGATGCCGGTGCACTTGTCGGAGACCCAACGCGGGCGATTATCCGCGCCGGTGAAGGCGGCGTCCGCCACCGGAAGATTGGCGTTGATGTAATAGACGCCGTTCACGTCCTGGCCCCAGAGGAGCTCGAGGGTGGAACGCCAGCCGCTCGTGAACTTGTGATCGAGCGCGATGTTGGAACGCCAGACCTGTGGGAACTTGAAGTCGTTGTCCGTGAGCGCGAGCTCGTAGGACGCGGCCGGGGTGCCGTTGACCGTGGTCGGCTTGTAGCGATCCGGATTCGGATTGAACGGACGGTTCGTCAGTTCGGCACCAGCGACACCGTCATCCTGGATGAACCCGGTCAGGATGCCGTTGTTGCCGATCTGGTTGGACACCCAGACGTAGGCCGGGCGACCGGTGAAGACGCCGGTTCCGCCGCGGATGATGGTCTGGCCGTTCCCGCGAAGGTCGTAATTGAAGCCGACGCGGGGGGAGAAGAGCGGCGATGCCTTCGGGAGCGCGGCGGTGTTGTACTGCACCGTGTTGCCGTTCTCATCGCGGAAGTTCATCGCGTTCACCGCGACGTTCTCGGCGCCCGTCTCGCCGAAGGAGGCCATGTCAATGCGGATACCGCTGGTGACCGTGAGGTTGCTACGGACACGCCATTCATCCTGCAGGTAGACGCCCGAGAAGTTCACTTCGAGCGGCTGGACCGGCTTATCCTGGCCGACGATGTTCGAATAGCGGACCTGGAAGCGGCGCGGGCCGACCCCGGCCGCCGAAGCCGCGGGGAGAGTGCAGGTGCCCCAGTTCGCCTGGTTCGTGCCGCACGCGCCGATGAAGGCGTTCGCGTCGGCGTAGAAGTCCGTCAGCGAGTTGTAGACGTAGGAACTCTGCTTGCCCGGGAAGAAGACGTTCTCGGACTTATACAGTTCGACGCTCACGCCGAAGGTCACGTCGTGGCGGTTACCGTAGATCGTGAAGTTGTTCTGGAACTGGAAGCTCTCGTACCGGAGCTCATTGTTCGGCGTGAACGGCTCGGAGCCGAACGAGAGGTAGGTCTGGCCACCGCCGCCCGGGATGTCGCCGCCGAGGATGTCGACAAAGGGGAAGAGGTTGCTGATTGCGCCGCGCGACTCGTCCGACTTGTTGAACCCGACGATCATCTGGTTCGACATGCGGTCCGTGATGAGCGAGTTCCACTCCGCCACGTACGAGTTGATGTTCTCAAGAATCGAGTAATTCGACGCCTCGTAGCCCATACCGTTCGGTGAGCCGCGGCCGAAGCCGAGCGAGGACGAGCCGGACATCTGCACGTCGGTCTCCGACTCAAGCTGCGTCACGCGGAACGAGAACTTGTTTCGGTTGCTGAGCGCGTAGTCGACCTTGGCGGTCAAACGCGACGACGGCGTGCCGAAGTTGTAGTCCTGGTAGCCGCCCGTCGCGTAGCCGAAGTTCGTCTGCAAGAAGGTCGAGAGCGCATCGGCGTCGGTCCTGAGAACGCGGGTCACGTTGCCCGCGATCGTTTCGCCGCCGTTGTTGGCGCGGAAGGTCGTGCCCGGACGGTCATTCTGGTCCGACTCGTACGAGACGAAGAAGAAGAGCTTGTCCTTGAGAATCGGCCCACCGATGCGGAAGCCGATCTGGTCGAAGTTGAACGTGCCCGGGTTCACTCTGCCACGGCCGGCACGCGTGCCGACGTTGTCGTTATTCCGGGTGTTGTAATAGATCGAGCCCGTGTAGGTGTTCGTGCCCGAGCGCGTCACCGAGTTCACCGCGGCGCCCGTGAAGGCACCTTGGCGCACGTCGAACGGCGCGATGTTGACCTGGACCGCTTCGATCGCGTCGAGTGAGATCGGAGAGACGCCGGTACGATCACCGGGCTGGCCACCGAGGCCGAACGAGTTATTGAAATAGGAACCGTCGACCGTGATGTTGTTCATGCGGTTGTCCTGGCCAGCGAACGAATTGCCGCTCGCCTGCGGGGTCAAACGCGTGAAGTCGCTGAGTCGACGCGAGATCGTCGGGAGCTGCTCGAGCTGCTCACGGCGGATCGAGGTGGCCGCGCCGGTGCGGGTCGAGCTGAGTTCGCCGCCCTCAGAGGTGATCGTCACCTGACTGAGCTGCGTGGCGACCGCCGACATCTTGAATACGAGGTCGGCCGCGGAACCGAGCGAGACGGTGATGTCATCGCGGCCCTGACGGGCGAAGCCGATCATGGTGGCGGAGACGGCGTATGGGCCGCCGATACGCATGCCCGGAATGTTGAACTTTCCGTCGGCGCGCGTCACGCCGATATACTGGGTGCCGGACGGCGTATGCACCGCAATGATGCGGGCCCCTTCTAGGGGACGGTTGTCCGCGTCAGCGACGAGACCACGGATCGAGCCCGTGGTCACCTGCGCCCAGGCGACGGTCGTGAACGCCCCTGCGGCGAGCGCCGCCAGCGCGAGCGTCAACCGAGAAATCCAACGCTTCATGGGTCTTTCCTCTCTGGGGTGGGATCCAGCCATCAGCACGCCGCACGCCCAAGGCGCGGGACCTGACTTGGGCTAAGCTTGCAGAATATAGTGCGTAAAACACGCCCCCGCCGCATCCCCCCGCAACTTTGCGTGCCGGATGGGACGGAACCGTTACGCCTCGGCCGAACCAGCCGAGGACCAACAAGGACCAACAAGGACCAACAAGGACCGGCCTACGACCGGCCTCGACCCCGCCCGACCGTCAGATAGTAGACCGGGATGCCGGTCAAACACACCCCCAGCACCCCCGCCGTCTGCCACCGGCTCCCGGGATTGATCAGCGCGTTCCCCAAGAGGTACAGCACCGCGGCCATAAAGAGCAGCGGCACGAACGGATAGCCCGGAACCTTGAACGCCGGCTTGTAGCTCGGCTGCTTCCGAAGCCGGAAGATCGAGGCCACCGCCATCAAATAGAACGGCAGGAACGCCGTCACGAAGGAGTCGGCGAGCTGCTCGAAGGTCCGGAGCAGCACAAAGGCGGCTCCGAGGCTGGCGGTCATCAGAATCGCGATCCATGGCGTGCCGAACTTCGGATGCACTGCCGCGACCTGCCGGAAGAAGAGCCCGTCCTCGGCCATCGCGAAGAAGACGCGCGGACTCGTGAAGAGGACCGCGTTCAGCGTGCCAAAGGTCGAAATCATTACCGTCACGGACACAAAGACCACGCCCGCGGGGCCGATGACCCGTTGGGCCACATCGGCCGCCACCAGACGCGAGGTGCGTATCTCCTCGATCGGCAGCACGGTGAGGTACGCGACATTCGCCGCCAAGTAGATGAGAATGACGAGCAGCGTCCCCCCAATGAGAGCCCGCGGCAGGTTCTTCTGCGGGTCCTTCACCTCGCCGCCATTGTACGAGATATCCGCCCATCCGTCGAACGCCCACAGCGTGCTCACCAGCGCAAGCCCGAAGGCCGGGACGCTCACGCTCCCTGGGGGCATCGCGGGGGTGAAGTGCGAGAAGCCATTCGCGGGGAGCCCGACCGCCAACGCCACGATCACGATGAACACCAGCCCGCCGTACTTCGCGAGCACGGTGACGTTCGTGAAGGTCGCGCCGACCCGCACCCCGACCACGTTGAACGTCGCCGTGAGCAGAATCGCCCCCGCCGCCACGTAGCGGACCGGCATCACCAGCGCCAAGTCCCATCCCATCACCCGAAAGAAATACTCGGAACAGGTGATTGCGATGGCGCCGAGCGAGGCCGCGCGGATCATCACCAACTGACTCCACCCGAAGAGGAACGCCGCGAGGTCGCCCCACCCTTCCTTAATGAAGACGTAGATGCCCCCCGTCTTCGGCAGGGCGCTCGCAATCTCGGCGATTGTCAGGGCGCCACAGATCGCGAAGATGCCGCCCGCGACCCAGGCCATGAGCATCGGCAGGGGACCGGGGAGTTTGTCGGCGATGCCAGCGGGGGATCGGAAGATGCCAGAGCCGATCGTCGAGCCGATGACGACGGCCATCGCACTCCACAACCCGATGCGACGCTGGAGCGAGCCATCGGGCGAGGCGGCCGACGAGACGGGAACGGGAGAAGGCATCCGCCGAAACTATCCCGCGGGGCTCCCTGCGGGGAGGGCATTCAGCGATTATTCAGGATGCCGTCTGCACTCCTGACCCTGCTGTTCTGGTCCGCCGCCCTCGCGATCGTGGTGGGACAAGTGATGATCCTGCGTTCCACCGCGCGCGCGTGGCGCGCATCGGAGGGGCCGGTCCCCATCTCCGAAAAGATCTTCGCTTGGGGCCCCTCGCTCGCACTGATCGCCGTGCTCTGGTTCTCGTGGAAGGCCGCCACGGCGCCACCGAGTTTCGAGGTGACCGTTCCGGCCGCGTCGCAGGGCATCCGGCTGTGACCGCTCCAGCCTCCGGCTCCGTGCCCCCAATGGCACCAGAACTTCCGGTCCACCGCTCGCTCGGCAGGGATCTGATCTCCCTCACGAAGCCGCGCATCATTTCGCTGCTCTTGGTGACGACCGCTGCCCCGATGTACGTCGCCGGGGTGCCGACCATCGGCACCGTCCTCCTCGTGATGCTCGGCGGCTACCTGATGGCCGGTGGGGCGAACGCGGTGAACATGTATCTCGACCGCGACATCGATGACGTGATGTCGCGCACCAAGCTCCGCCCGATTCCCAGCGGACGGATGCACGCGACCGCGGTGCTGGCCTTTGGCGTCGGCATCGCGACGGCCGCCACGTGGATGCTCGCCGCCTTCGTGAATGTGTTGACCGCGGCCCTCGCATTGGCCGGCTTCTACTTTTACGTCTTCATCTACACGCGCTGGCTCAAGCGCACCTCGCCACAGAACATCGTGATCGGCGGCGCGGCCGGCGCATTCCCTCCCCTCGTGGGTTGGGCGGCGGTGACCGGTTCGCTGGACCTCACGGCCTGGTTCCTCTTCGCGATTGTGTTCTACTGGACGCCGCCGCACTTCTGGGCCCTCGCGCTCAACAAACAGAAGGACTACGGCAACGCGGGCGTTCCGATGGCCCCACTGGTGTGGGGTGAGCGCGAGACGATCGACCAGATGTGGTGGTACACCGTCCTGCTTGTGGGGCTGACGGTGCTACCGGTGGCGTTCGGGGCGTTCGGACTGTTCTATCTCGTTTCGGCGCTGGTGCTCGGCGGGTTGCTGTTGCACGGCGTGTGGCGGGTGCGAACGGAGGCGGATCGGGTGCCGGCGTCGTGGTGGGTGTACGGGTACTCGCTGCTGTATTTGGCGCTGTTGTTCGTCGCCATGGCATTGGATCATCGCGTGTTCGCCTGATCTTTTTGCGGTTCCCTGTGGTGCGGGCTGAACTTTTGGTGCGCGGTCGGTCGGGCAGGAGTCCGCGGCTTCGGGGCTAACGCCTTATACGCGGCGAGCCTCGTCGCTGCGCGCCGAGTCTCTTGCTACGGCGTGCGCCCCTTTCGCCGCGGACTCCTGCCCTTCCTCCCCTCCACTCGGTTCTGCGTGGGGGTTGGCTCGCGAAGACCAAGCTCTCTCGGATCGGGAGGGACTGCACCGCTCTCCCCACGCGCAGTTTTTCTGCGATGGTCGGCAGGGAGCGAAGGCGCTGAGGTCCCGACCGACCGCGCACACCAGACTCAGAGACGAATCAATTCGCGCTGAATGAGAGAGGGAGTCACGACCAAGCCGGCGGAGGTCACATACGCGTTCACTTCGGTGCGCATGCCGAACTCGCCGGGGAGATACACCCCTGGCTCAATCGAGAAGCCTACGCCGGTCAGCAGTGTGCGGTCGTCACGCGACTCGAGGTCGTCGATGTTCGGCCCCATGCCGTGCAAGCCGCGGGCGTCAATCGAATGCCCCGTCCGATGCGTGAACCACTGGCCAAAGCCGCGCTGCTCGATCACCGCGCGTGAGGCGGTGTCCGCCGCGCGCCCCGGCACGGCTTCGCCCGTCGCGAGCCGCTCGGAGAGCAGCGCGATCGCCGCGTCGCGCGCGTCGCGGACGGCTTCCCACACCGTTTGCTGCTTCGGCGTCGGCGTCCCCACCACCGCCATCCACGTCTGATCGGCCCACATCGCCCCGGGCTGCTGATCCGGCGCGGTCGCCCAGAGGTCGATCAACACCACATCGCCCTCCACGATCCGCCGCGGATGCGCGGCCGAGGGCTCGTAGTGCGGATTCGCCGCGTTCTCGCTGGCGGAGACGTTTGGGCCGTGATCGGTCCACATCCCCTCGGCGGTGAAGCGCTCTTGCAGCCACGTCATCACGTCGTGCTCGTGGATTGGCGTGCCGCCGCGGACTGCCGCCCCGATGCGCGCGAAGGCCTCGTGCGCGAGCGCGCGCAGCTGTTCGGCGTGATGCACGTGTGAGGCAATCTCCGCCTCACTCCACACGGCAAAGAAGCGCGTCACGAGTTCCCCGCTCGTCACCACTTCGGCGCCGGCGGCGCGCACCATCTCGATCACGCCGGCAGGCACACGGTCGACCACCGGCACGCTGTCGCCCGGCGAGTACTCCATGGCGATGCGCTTGCCGTTGATGAGTCCGGGGAGCATCCCCTCGAGTTCGCGCCAGGCGCTGTAGACGCGCTTCTCCCAGCTCGCGGGCCACTGCGCCCAGGGGCCGGGCTCAATGGCATGCGTGATGGCGACCGGCGTGCCCTCGGCGGGGATCCAGGCGAAGATGCGTCGCGTGACCATGCCCTTGATGCTGAGCACCGAGGCCGCCACAGGGTTCAGGCCGCGAAAGTCGTAGACGAGCCAGCCGTCGAGCTTGGCGTCGCGCAATGCCGACTGCACGCGCGGGAGCGTCGTGGTGTTGAGCATCAGGCCCTCGGCAAGAAGATCAGGCGCGCCACTGCGCGCGCCACTCACAGGTCCCTTCACCGCGCGACGCGCATCGCACGTGTTCGACCGCGCCGACGCCATCCACGAGCCGCTGCATGAGCTCGCGGAGCACCGACTCATAGTAGGTGCAGCCGGCGAGCTTTGGTGCGGCATCGAGGGTGACCGAAGCGCGCACTTCGAGATGCACCGAACTCCCGACGCGTCGCACCTCGCCAGCCAAGCAGCGCTCCGCCACCCGCTTGATCTGCCCCAGCGCCATCGGCCGCGCGATCATCGCGGGGAGGACCCGCACGAGCCGCCGAGTGGGCAGCGAGACGCGATCGTAGGTCCGACGCGCGAGGCCGCGGCCCGCCTCGCGGAAGACCGCCTCAGCGTCGGGGCGGCGTCCGATGAGCCGCGCGATTCCCGCGGCCTCCTCGAAGGCGGGACGCTGGCCTCGCTTTACGGCGTCCACGTACCGACCGATCTGTGCGTGGACCGTATCGCTCGATCCGAAACGCTTGACCTTGAGCTCCTCGACGAACTCGGCCTCGAGGGTGTCGTCCGGACGGTCGACCAAGCGGACCGCCTCGAGCAGGGTCAGGGGGATGAGCGGATCGACGGTGGAGGACATTTTCGGGGTGCGGGGGACGGCGTGGGAACCGACGGCAAAGTTAATGGTTGAGTGAAGGAACACGGCACTCCCCGGATTTTCATGCCCCCTTCGTTCCTACAAGATCCTGTGGATTCCGCCCCCGGCACGTTGCCCTGCCCGGTGTTCCACGCGCTATTTGACGACGTCGTGGCGAACGCCGCCGATGCCCTGACCGTGGCCCGTGTGGAGTCTCACACACAGGAGTGCCGGCCCTGTCGTCTCGCGATGGGAACGGCCCGCGCCTACCGACGGGCGATGCAACGCGTGGGAACGGCGGCACGCGCCTCGAGCCCACTCCGCGCACGAGTGCTCGACTCGTTGCGCGGGGTGCGTCGAACCATGCACTCCCGAGATTCAACCGCCCATGATTCAACCGCCCATGATTCAACCGCCCATGTTGATTGACCCGTCGACCTTCCGCGCCACGCTGGGGCGCTTCGCCTCCGGCATCACCGTCATCACCGCCCGCGACGCCGACGGGCGTGACGTCGGAATGACCGTGAGCGCCTTCAGCTCGCTCTCGCTGGATCCGCCGCTGGTGCTGATCTGCATCGACAATGGCGCCTCCGTCGCCCCGGTCCTGGAGCACTGCGAGCTATTCGGCATCAACGTGCTCAGCGATGAGCAGGAGCCGATCTCGCGACGCTTCGCCGAGAAGGAAGTGGATCGATTCGAAGGGGTGGCGTATCACCGTGGCCAGCATGGGATTGCGTTGCTCGACGGCGCGCTGGCGCAGATGGAGTGCCGCGTCCACGCGCGGTATCCTGCGGGTGACCACACGATCCTGGTCGGCGCCGTCGAGGGGACGGCCGTACACGAAGGGCATCCGCTGGTGTACTATCGTGGAGGGTACGGTCGCCTCGACCGCTGACCCACTGCGGACCCACCGCGGAGCCACCCCCGCGGTCCCGTCGCCCCTCTCCGATCACCGATGAGTCTCGACCTTGAGCGCGAACAAGTCGTCCAGACGCTCTGCGCTCACTACGCGCAGGACCATCTCTCGACCGGCGAGCTCGAAGCGCGGTTTGAGCGGGTCTACCGCGCCGCCGACACGGCGGCTCTCCGGACCGTGCTGGACGGACTCCCCGCCATCACGCGACCGCACTCGGCCGGCGCGCGCAGCTCAGCACCCGCGTTCGGCGACGCGTTGCAGGCCGCCGCGCCGCTGTACGAGCCCCCGCGCCACGTCACCGGCTTCCGCGACGCCGAGAAGCGGTACCTCGCGTTCTTCTCCACGGTGAAGAAGGAGGGCGTATGGCGGGCGCCGTCCGTCGCCCGCGTGCGCGCGATCATGGGCTCCGTCATCCTCGACCTCCGCGAGGCCGACATTCCGCCCGACGGGATGGAGATCGACGCCGAAGCCATCATGGGGGAGGTGCGCATTCTTCTGCCGCTCGGCGTTGGTGCCGAAGTCGACTGCACGGCGATTATGGGAGAAGTCCAAGATCGCACCCAAGCGGGGACCCCGGGGCTCCCGTTCATCCGCGTGCGTGGCGGCACGACGATGGGGACGATCAGGGTCGAGACAAAGCTTCCAAAGAAGGCGAGGCTCGAGAGTTGGCGCGACGAGGTACGCGGCTGGCTCGGGAGCGGGGGCGGAAGCGGAAGCGGAAGCGGAAGCGGGCAGTAAACCCAACGCGGCGGTGACGAGATCTCGTCACCGCCGCGTGGCCTTTCACGCCGGAGTGTTCACGCCGGAGTGTTCACGCCGGAGTGTTCACGGACCCTGCGAGAGGTATTGGTCCGCGTACCGCACCACACTCTCGTCGATGATGCGCATGGCCTCTTCACTCTTCCCCCATCCGATGATCTCGACGCGCTTCCCCTCGAGATCCTTGTAGATGGCGAAGAAGTGTTCGATCTCCTTGAGATAGTGCTGCGGGAGATCGGCGATGTCGAAGTACTCGCCGTGGGCGGGATCATCGATCGGTACCGCGAGGATCTTGTCGTCGGGCTCACCCCTGTCGAGCATCTTGAGCACGCCCACGGGGCGGACGTCGATCAGGCAACCGGTGAATGTCGGCTCCTTGATCATCACGAGGACGTCGAGGGGATCGTTGTCCTCGTGCAACGTGCGCGGAATCAGTCCGTAGTCGCCGGGATAGTGCACGGCGGAATACAGCACGCGGTCAAGGCGAAACATCCCCGAGTCCTTGTCGAGCTCATACTTATTGCGCGCCCCCTGCGGGATCTCGATCACCGCGGTGACGACTTCGGGCACGCGAGGGCCGGAAGGGAGGTCCTTCCACGGATGGATCACGAGGCCCGATCCGCGGCATCGCGCCGCTGGGCGAGATGGCGGCGTCTCAGCGAGATCGAGAGGGCGTAGCCGCCGAGGAGCACAGCAATCACCGCGTACGCGATGTAGTAGTAGATCGCATTATCGGGCATCAGGACCTCAGGCCTCCGTGGTGGCGCGATCGAGCAGCGCGTCCCGCTCGGTGGCGAACGCCATCCGTGCGCGCACCAGCGCGATGTACGTGAGTGTGAACGCGAAGAGCGAGAGCAGCAACGTCGTCACCATCACCATCGGCATCTGCACGCCGGTCGGGTTGGCGACCACGGGCATCGGATGCTGCGTGCGGAAGAGATACACGCTGAGGTGAATGAAGGGAATCAAGAGGGCGCCGAGCATCGCCACGACCGCGGAATAGCGGGCGCGGGCGTCCCGATCCTCGACCGCGCTACGCAGGACAAGGTAGCCGAGGAAGAGGAACCAGAGAAAGAGCGTGCTCGTGAGCCGCGCATCCCAGACCCACCAGATGCCCCAGATGGGCTTGCCCCAGAGCGGGCCCGTCAGCAGCACTCCCGTCGTGAACACCACACCGACCTCGGCCGAGGATTCCGCGAAGCGGTCGAGACGCGGATCCTTCAGAAAGAGCCAGTAGGCGCCCGCAAAGGCCGTGAGTCCGAACGCGAGGAAGGCGATCCACGCCGACGGCACATGCAGGTAGAAGATCTTCTGCGCGTACCCCTGCAGACGTTCCGGCGGCGTGAAGAAGATGGCGCGCACGAACGCGGCGATCATCGCCAGCAGGGCGGCGAGGGCGAACCAATCGATGCCGCGGCGGGCACGCGGCGAAGCAGAAGCAGTCACGGGATCAGTCTTCGAGCGTGAAGGGGAATGCGAGCGTGCAGGCGTAGAGAAAGACGAGATCGAATGCGAGAAGAATACGCAACCATGCGGCCGCGTCGCTGAGCGGGCGCCCCGCGAGAAGCTGCGCGGTGGCCTGCGCGGCAGGGAGCACGATCGGCACAAAGAAGGGGAGCGCGAGGACCGGCAACAACAGTTCCGCCATCCGCGTGTTCGCCGTCATCCCCGCGAACAGCGTCCCGATGCAGACTAATCCGATGCTCGCGAGCAACATCAACCCCGCGAGCGCCAACCAGGTCTCGCCGATCGGCAGATTATAGAACAGGGCAACGGCGGGAATCGCCACCATCTGAACGCCAACGACGAACACGAGGTTCGCGAGCGCCTTGCCGAGGAAGATCGCCTCGCGCGGGACGGGGGCGACAAGGAGGGCATCCATCGCCCGTTCCTGCGCCTCAACGCCGAACGAGCGATGCAGGCCGAGGAGACCGGAGAAGGTGAAGGTCACCCACATCACGCCGGGGGCGATGTCGATCGGCGTGACCGCCGTGGCGTCCCACGTGAAGAAGAAGATCACGATCGCCAGCAGCGAGAGGAGTGCCGCCGACATGAAGGCGCTCCGCGTCCGGAACTCGATGGCGAGATCCTTGCGCGCGATGATCCACGCGGCGGCGAAGGTGCCCGGCGGCGTGGCCATCATGACACCAACTCGCGGTACTCGGCGGCGTAGCGGGCGGGATCGAGCCCATCGGTGCGTTCCAGACGCGCGAACTTTCCGGCGCGCATCACGGCGGCGTGCGAGGCGACGGCGAGTCCTTCGTGGAGATGGTGCGTGACGACCACCAGGGCCGCCCCAGCGGCGCGGCGCTCCTTGAGGAGTGCGGTCAGGGCCGCGCTGCCCTGTTCGTCGAGCCCAGTATAGGGCTCGTCGGCGAGGATCACGTCGGGGGCATGCACGATCGCGCGGGCAATCGCAACGCGTTGCTGGAGGCCGCGAGAGAGGGCGCGCACGGGGACATCGGCGCGATCGGCCACGCGGAGCGTCTCCAAAGCCCGCTGCGTCGCACCCGGCTCATCCGCGATGCCATGGAGCCGGGCCGCAAAGCGCACGTTCTCGCGCGCGGTCAGCGCGTCATAGAGCATCGTGCGATGCGAAATAAGTCCGATTCGGGCGCGGGCGGCATCGGCGGGGAGGGCGGCCCCGGCGATGGTGGCGCGGCCGGCCCCTGGCTTGAGCAGGCCCGCGAGGATGCGCAGCAGGGTGGTCTTGCCGGCGCCGTTGGGCCCGAACAGCGCCAAGGCCTCGCCCGCGCCCAAGGCGAGATCGATGCCATCGACGGCGCGCCGTGCGCCAAAGAGCCGCACGAGTCCGACCGCATCAAGCAGGACAGTCACAGCAGCGGACGGGCGGGCGAACGAGCGGGCGGACGAGGGGCGGGCATCACCGAATCGTATCGTGCGGTGCCCCCTGATGGAACGGCGCGCGGGCCCGGAATGCCGTTAGCGCGCGCGCACGACCTCAAAGAGGGGTTCGAGTCGCGTGGCATCAAGCAACGACGCCACCGCCATCGGCACCCGCACCAATCGCACGCGCAGGCCGCGTTCACGAGCGCGCTTTTGCGTGAGGACAAGCACGCCGAGTCCGCTGGCGTCGATCTCAATCACCGCACCAAGGTCGATTGCGACGAACTTGGCGCCGCTGGCGACGGCCAGTTCAAGGGCCTCGAGCGCCAGGCGCCGGAATTCCAGACGATGGTCCGCCGTAAGGCGGCTGGGGGCCTGAAGGTGCGGCGGTCCGTTCCCAAGGGCCCCCGAGGGGGCGGAGAAGTCCGGATTGGACTGTTGGGCGTTCATAACGCTCCTGAAGGGATGAATGGCTGCCTATTTTCTTATCGGCAGTGGAGGATTCGCGCCTCTGTACAGGCAGATCATGGCGAGAACTATGCCTCGCATGAATGATGCGTAAGATGTTTTATTACAACGACTTATGCGTCCATCACAGTGTGATATGCGTTCTTCGTATTGCGCCCTGCGGCAGATACTGGCAAAAAGCAGGTCGGTGTTTAGTATCTAGGCACATTCTCGCAATCTTCGCGGAATGCCCGTAGCGACCCCGCTCGGCCCCGCCTAGCATTGGGACTATGACAGAGATCAGTGCCCTGCTCACCGAGACACGCTCCTTCCCGCCGCCGGCCGATTTCGCCAGCGCGGCCCTCGTCAATGACCGCGCGCTGCACGACGCCGCCGAGCGCGACTTTATCCATTACTGGTCTGAGCAGGCCGCCACACTCCGCTGGAGCAAGCCTTGGGATCGGGTGCTCGACTGGCAGCCACCGCACGCCAAGTGGTTCGTCGGCGGCGAGCTCAACGTCAGCGAGAACTGTCTTGACCGGCATCTCGACGGGCCGCGCCGCAACAAGGCCGCCATCATCTGGGAGGGCGAGCCCGGAGATCGCCGCACGCTCACCTACTACGAACTCGCGCGCGAGGTCCGCACCTTCGCCAACGTCCTCAAGTCACTCGGCGTGCAGAAGGGGGATCGTGTCGGCATCTACTTGCCGCTCATTCCGGAAGCCGCCGTGGCGATGCTCGCCTGCGCGCGCATCGGCGCGATCCACTCGGTCGTGTTCGGCGGATTCTCCCCCGATTCGTTGCGCGATCGCATGAACGATGCGCAGGCGAAGGTCGTGATCACCGCCGACGGTGGGTATCGTCGAGGGCAGATCGTCCCCCTCAAGCGCAACACCGACAAAGCGCTCGAAGACTGCCCGAGCGTGCAGCATGTGGTGGTGGTGCAGCGCCGCACCTCGGGCCCCATCAGCGAAGCGCACGTCGATATGACGGAGGGGCGCGACCACTGGTATCACCGGCTCATGCAGCACGCGACCGACAAGTGCACTCCTGAGCCGATGAACGCCGAGGATGTGCTGTTCATCCTGTATACGTCAGGCACGACAGGAAAGCCGAAGGGAATTGTACACACCACCGGCGGCTATCTCACCGGTGCGGCGAGTTCGACGAAGTACGTCTTCGATCTCAAGGAAGAGGATGTCTTCTGGTGCACCGCCGATGTGGGGTGGATCACCGGACACACCTACCTCGTGTACGGCCCGCTGGCGAATGGCGCGACCTGCGTGATGTACGAGGGGGCGCCCGACTGGCCCGAGCGCGATCGCTTCTGGTCCCTCTGTGCGCGCCATGGCGTGACGATCCTCTACACTGCGCCCACGGCGATTCGTGCCTTCATGAAATGGGGCGTCGAGCACGTGAAGAAGCACGACCTCTCGGCGCTGCGCTTGCTGGGGTCCGTTGGTGAGCCCATCAATCCCGAAGCGTGGATGTGGTATCACGAACACATCGGTGGCGCACGCTGCCCGATCGTCGACACGTGGTGGCAGACCGAGACGGGGTCGATCGTGATCTCGCCGCTCCCGGGACTCACGGTGACGAAGCCCGGCTCCGCGACGCAGCCGTTGCCCGGCTACTTCGCGACGCTCTTCGATTCGACCGCGCAGGAGATCGCGACCGGTGGAGGACTCCTCGCCCTCACGAAGCCCTGGCCCTCGATGCTCCGCACCATTTGGGGCGACGACGCGCGATTCGTGGAGACGTACTTCACGAAGTGGGAGGGCCGTCCTGATCTTTACTTTCCCGGCGATGGCGCGAAGAAGGACACCGAGGGCTTCTACTGGATCCTCGGGCGCGTGGACGATGTGCTCAATGTGGCGGGACACCGGATCGGCACGATGGAAGTGGAGTCGGCGCTCGTGGAGCATCCGGCGGTGGCCGAAGCGGCGGTCGTCGGCAAGGCGCACGAACTGAAGGGACAGTCGGTGTGCGCCTTTGTCACGCTGCGTGATGGCTTCAAGAAGTCGGGCGAACTGCGCGATGAACTGCGCGAGTTCGTCACGATGAAGATCGGCGCGCTCGCGCGCCCCGACGACATTCTCTTCTCGGCCGATCTTCCCAAGACGCGTTCGGGGAAGATCATGCGACGGCTGCTGCGGGATATCGCCGAGGGGCGTGCGCTTGGCGATACATCGACGCTCGCGGACCCGGGTGTCGTGGCGGCGTTGAAGGAGCAGTATGAGGACAAGGAAGGCTGAACCGCAGCCACCGCGACCGTACGAAAAACGTACGACGAACGCAAGAACGACGAACGTACGAAGGGCTCCGATGCGTGGGCTGGCATCGGAGCCCTTCAGGACTTCCAGCCGTTCGTCGTTACGGAATCGCCACGGTGGTCGCTCCAGAGCCTGGCTTCGCGAGCTCCGCAGCCACCTTGGCCTCCAGCACATACGCGCGGAACTGGTCGTACGGGATCGCGCCCGAGACCACTCGGCCCCCGATAATGAACGTCGGCGTCGATTGGACGCGCAGCCGTTCGCCTTCGCGACGGTTCGCGAGGATCTGCGGCAGCATGCGCTCGGAGTCGAAGCACTCCTCCCACTTCGCGACATCGAGGCCCGCATTCTCGGCGTAGCTCTTGAAGAGCTTCCTCGGGTTCTTCGTCGCCTGCGTGTTCCACTCGAATTGGCCGGCGAAAATCCGGTCGTGCATCTCCCAGAACTTCCCCTGCTCGTTCGCGCACTGGCCCGCGTTATGCGCCGGGATGGCGTTGGCATGCATGTCGAGCGGGAAATCGAAGAAGCGGAACGAGATCTCCCCCGTGTCGACCAAGCGCTTGATGACGTCGGGGCCGGTCACGCTCGCGTAGTAGCCGCAGAGCGGGCACTCGAAGTCGGCGAACTCGAGTACTTGGACCGGCGCATCCGGATCGCCTTTGAGAATGCCCGCGGCGGCGACCGCGGGAAGCGTGGCGGGATCAAGGGTCATCGTCTTGGCCGGACGGGCCATGACATAACCGATCACGCTGACGCCGGCGACGGCGACGACGCCGAGGATGGCGCCGAACGAGTTCTTGGACGACTTGCGGGCCACGTGCGGCTCTCCAGAGGGAACGAGGGGGAGGGGAGGACGCCGAAAGCTAGTCGGGAACCGTGGGGTAGGAGAATGCGCCCGACTCGATTACGTTTCACGGATGGGCGGAAGACCCGTCCATCCGAACCTTACACAGGACGCGATGAGCAGACAGAAGACACGCGGTCGCCCAGCGACCGCAGCGCCGTCACCAATGGACGAAGCGCGCAATGAGTTATTTCAGCACATCATGAGCTGTGGCGTGATCGGTTCGGCTCCGGAGCACCAGACGGAATGGTTCGACGAGACGATCAAGTACCTGGCCGAACGCTTCACGGAGTTGAGCAAGCAGCAGATCACGGACCTGCGGACGCTCGGTGAGCGCTTCGCGGCTCCCACGGTGAAGAAGCCGGCTTCCGAGCCGGCCCCGACGATGGACGAGAGCGCGGAGGAGGCCCCGCAAGGGGAACTCGACGCGGTCAACGCCGCCTGAAGGACTGAAGCCCCGGCCTCGCGCCGGGGCTTCGTGTTTCTGCCTCGCCGGCGTTCGCGCTGTGCGCAGCCGGCGCAAGTGCTACCGCGCAGACGCTACCGCGCCTGCCCCGCGCGTGTGCGACGCAGCACGACGCCGAGTCGCACGCCACCGCCCACGCCGAGTTCGACGGCCGGCGTGATGGTGCGCCGCCGACGCCCTTCGAGCCCGAGGAGCAGTTGGAGCGCCGCCGTCGCGTTGCGCCCGGGGATGTGCGCGACGCTCACCCCTGCCCCGCCATACCACGCACGCGGGCGCTCGCCAAAGGGATCGAGCAGGAAACGGGCCGTGAG
>ENA-ORBV01004619-ORBV01004619.1-microbial-mat-metagenome-genome-assembly--contig:-NODE-4619-length-26191-cov-5.011948_pt1 | contig 26191 bp, 22 predicted proteins | sample MGYA00237777_ERZ505514 | MGnify/ENA primary metagenome ERZ505514 (study PRJEB26160, sample SAMN06269048) | microbial mat metagenome | isolation source: Oligotrophic lake microbial mat | place... | reverse complement strand
TTTTCAAGCAGAAGACGGCATACGAGATTCGCCTTAGTCTCGTGGGCTCGGAGATGTGTATAAGAGACAGCTGGGAACCGGTGATCAAGCGGCGATCATCGCCTGCGGGGTGCTGGCGGTGGCGATGAGCCTGCTGGTGATCCCGGGAGTGATGCCGGTGGCGGCGCATCCCGCCCAGCCGATGCCGCTGGCCACGGATGGCGAAGGCGCATTCGACCATCTGGTGCTGCCGTGGCTGCTCTGCATCGCTGGATTGGTGTGGTTGCCGATCAGGCCCTCGCTGGCGCCACCCGCGGACATCAGCGCGGACCGGTGGCTGCTGGCCATGCTGCCGATCGCCCTGCTCTGGGGCCTGTCCACCCTGCGCCTGGGCGTAGGAATCGCAGCCCTGGGCGGACTGCTCGCTGGATTCGCCTGCGCCAAGGCATGGGCGATCGAGGTCCGCGCCGATCCGCTCTCGGTCGGCATCCTGCAAGCCGCCCCCCTCCTGCTCTGGCGGCGTCGCGAGGCGCTCGGTGCGCCTGCCCTGGCCGCCACGGTCGCGGGGGTGCTGGTGGTCACGGTTGGCGTGCTGGCGCCGGACTGGCGGCTCGCCGCGCTGTGCGCCGCGTGCGTCGCCGTCGCCCTCGCCATGCTGCCCGAACCACCTGGCGGACCGGCGGGCGACCCGCTCACCACCGCACGGCGCGCGCTTGCCGGCATGGACCCGTACTGGCGCTGTTACGGACGGGCCAAGCTGGCCCTCGATCCGCTCTACCGCCGACTGGTCGCCGAGACGCGCCCGTGGGGCCGCGTGCTGGACCTCGGCTGCGGGCCCGGACTGGTGGCCGCGCTCGCCGCGGGGCGTGCCGACGTCACCGGCTATACCGGCATCGATCTCGATCTCGACAAGCTGCTGATCGCGCGGCGGATGCTGCGGCGCTGTCGTCGGCCGCTGTCGACCGATTGGCAACTGGTGCATGCGCAGCTGCCGATGACCGCCACCCCCGGCGAGCCGTTCTCCACCGTGCTGGTGCTCGATGTGCTGCACTACGCGCCGCTCGCGACCCAGCGCGCGGTCCTGACCCAAGCCCGCCGACAGCTGGCCGACGACGGTGTCCTGTACCTGCGCGACGGGCTGGCCGACACCGCCGGCAAGGCCGGACGCGTCGGACTGGGCGAACGCTTCACCACCGCGCTTGGACTGAACCCGGCGGGGGGGCTGCATTTCCTCGACGAAGGCGCGATGCGCGCGTTGCTGAGCGAAACGGGATTCAGCATGGTGGCCTGCGAACCGTGCGGCGGCGAGAACCGGTTATGGATCGCTCATCCCTGCGCCGTCAATCCGCCGCCATTCCCCGGGTGAGGCGCGCCGCAGCCGCATCGGCCAGGCCGGGGAAGAACGTCGCCAGACTCGCCAGCCAACGTGAGGGTCGCGACGGCCACAATTCGGGGCGCGGGCGCGCGATCGCCGCGGCCATGCGCCGCGCGACATGCTCGGCGCTCTGACTGAAGCGTTCGTCGGCGGCGACCTGGGCTCGGCCCTGGGCGGCGACGTCGAGGAACTCGGTGCGGGTGCCGATCGGATGCACGCTGGTGACTGCGATGCGGGCCGCGCGCAGTTCGCCGCGCAGCGCCTCGGCCAGCGACAGCTGGGCGGCCTTGGTTGCGCTGTAGGCGCCGGTCCACGGGCTGGCACGCCGACCGAGGATGGAGGAGACGATCATGATCTGCCCGCGCCAGCCGGCGCGCGGCTCCTGGGCCCGCAGCGCAGGGAGCGCGGCGCGGATGCAATCGAGGGTCCCATGCAAGTTGGTGGCGAAGAGCGCCTTCCACTCGTCACTGCTGGTCTCGATCGCGCCTTTGAGCAGGCCGTAGCCGGCATTGCAGACCAGGGTGTCGAGTCGGCCGAAGCGCGCCTGGGTGGCGGCAATGAAGGCGGCGCACTGGATGGGGTCGGCGACGTCGGTGGCATGCGTCAGCACTGGCACGCCGAGGGTGGCGGCAAGCGCGTCGAGCCGATCGCATCGGCGCGCGGCCAGGGCAAGGCTCGCCCCGCGCGCCGCCAGTTCGACGGCAAGAGCGCGGCCGATGCCCGCGCTGGCTCCCGTGATCGCCACCACCATACCCCGCAGCGGTCGAGCCATGGCGCAGTGATCGGCGGTACGGACGCGGGCGCAAGGCGGTTCCCGAAACCGGCAACGCTTGCGCGTCGATGGCACGCGGACGCCTCTGGATTCCCCGCTTGGCGTGGCCAGCATCCAAGCGCATGCCTCCGCTCCAACGCGCGCTTGACCAATTGCAGCAGGTCATCCTCGGCAAGCCCGAACCCCTGCGCCTGGCCCTGTGCTGCCTGCTGGCGCGCGGTCATCTGCTGATCGAAGACATCCCCGGCGTGGGCAAGACGACCCTGGCCAACGCCCTCGCCCGCACGCTCGGGCTGCAGTTGCGCCGCGTCCAATTCACCAGCGACCTGCTGCCCGCCGACATCACCGGCAATTCGATCTTCGACCGCGAGCAGTCGCGCTTCGTCTTCCACCCCGGGCCGATCTTCGCCCAGGTGGTCCTCGCCGACGAGCTCAACCGCGCCTCGCCCAAGACCCAGAGCGCGCTGCTCGAAGCGATGGAGGAACGCCAGGTGACGGTCGATGGCCACAGCCATCCCCTGCCGACCCCCTTCTTCGTGATCGCGACCCAGAACCCGACCCAGCAGGTCGGCACCTTCCCCCTGCCCGAGTCGCAGCTCGACCGCTTCCTCATGCGTATCGATCTTGGCCATCCCGACCGCGAGGCCGAACGCGCCATGCTCGCCGGGCCCGAACGCCGCGCGTTGCTCGCTGGGCTGCCGGCGGCGCTCGCCGAAGGCGAACTGGCGACCCTGCAACGGCAGGTCGAAGCTGTCTATGTGTCGGACGCCTTGCGCACCTACCTGCTCGACCTGCTCGGACGCTCGCGCGCCGCGGGCGCCAGCAACGGCCTGTCGCCACGCGCCGGCCTCGGCCTGCAGCACGCCGCCCGCGCCTGGGCGCTGATGGCCGGGCGCGAGGCGGTGCTGCCCGAGGACGTCCAGGCGGTGGCGCCGAGCGTGATGCGCCACCGCTTGCGTACCGCCGATCGCACTGGCGATGGCCTGGCGCAGGCGATCGCGCTGGTGCGCGGCACGCCGATCCCCTGAGAGCATGCCCGACCGCCAGATCACCTCCCGCGTGCGCTTGCGGCCGAGCTGGAACAGCATCCGCCTCGGCGTGGTGCTGGCGGCGATGGCGATGGCGGCGATCAACTACCAGAGCAATGCCGCCTGGCTGCTCACCTTCCTGGTCGCGGGCATCGCCGGAGCCAGCGTGCCGCACGCGCGCCGCAACCTGCTCGGCATCGAGGTCGCGGCCACGCCCGCGGACGCCTTCGCCGGCGAGCCCATCGCGCTGCCCGTGGTGCTGCGCAATCGCGGGCTGGTGAGCGTGGTCGCGGTGGCGCCAACCGCCGACGTGATGCTGGCGGCACCGACGCCCGCGACGACGGTGCCCGCCAGTGGCGAAGCGCAGGTGACCCTGCTGCTCGCGCCACGCCGGCGTGGGCGCTGCCGGGTCGCCGGCCTGCGCGCGACCAGCTCCTTCCCCTTCGGCCTGGTCGATGCCCTGGTGCGAGCGCCCGAGACCGACCTGATCGTCTATCCCAGCCCGATCGGCGTGACGCTGGCGCGCGACCGCGCGCCGGTGCCGGTCGACGCCACGGGCGACGGCCAACGCAGCGGTGACGACTTCGCCGGCCATCGCCGTCACCTCAGCGGCGAATCCCAACGCCATGTCGACTGGAAGGCGGTCGCTCGAGGGCGGCCGATGCTGGTCAAGTCGTACACCGGCGGTGGCGGCGAATGCCGCCTGCGCTGGGACGATGCGGTCGGCGACGACGAAGGGCGCCTGTCGCAACTCGCGCGCTGGGTGCTCGACGCCGAGAGCTATGGCTGGCACTACGGCCTGGAACTGCCCGGCACCTCGATCGATCCCGATGGCGGGCCCGCCCATCGTCAACGCTGCCTGCGCGCCCTGGCCCTGCAGGTGGTGACATGAGCGCCGTGCCGTCGCTGCCCTCGCCTGAAGCCGGAATCGGCCACCGTTCGTTGGCATGGCTGATCCTGGCCATGACCTCGGCCACGCTGCCATTCCTCTTCACCCTGCCCCTGTGGATGCCGCCGCTGCTGGGCGGCATCGGCGTGTGGCGCTGGCGATGCGAACGGCGCCGCCAGCCGTCGCCATCGACCTTGGTGCGGATGCTGATCAGTGGCGGCGTCATCGCCGGCCTCGCGCTGAGTGGCAGCATCGGCCTCGGCCTCGAGGCGGCGGTGCCGCTCTTCATCGCCTTCCTGTGGATCAAACTGCTCGAATTGCGCGGCGAGCGCGACGTGCTGATGGGTTGCTACCTCAGCTGCTTCCTCGCTGCCGCCAACCTGCTCACTGACCAGGGCGTGCTGCGCACGGTGTACGCGATCGGCACCGTGGTCATCGTCGCCGCCGCGGCGTTGCATTTCCAGATCGCGCGCAGCGCGACGGCACCGGCGATCGGCCAGGTGCTGCGCAAGGCTGGGCTGATCACCCTGCAGGGCGCACCCGTCGCCGGGTTGCTGTTCCTGCTGCTGCCGCGGCCGGTCGTCGACCTGCCGCTCGACCGTGGCCATGCCACCTCGGGCCTGTCCGACCGCTTGAATCCCGGCGAGATCGCCAACATCGCTCTCAGCCAGGATCCGGCATTCCGCGTCACCTTCCCCGACGGTCAACCCCGCGATGCCGAGTCCATGTACTGGCGCGGTCTGGTGCTGACCGACACCGACGGCAGCGTCTGGACGCGCAGCAGCCGGCCGGATCCGCTCACCCCGCTGCCCCGCCTGCCACGAGGCCAGCGCGAGGATCCGCGGGTCGAGCAGGAGATCACGCTGCTGCCGCACCAGCGCCACTGGCTGTACGCGCTGGATGCCCCCGCCGTCTGGCCTGACGACGTCAAGGCGTACGTCGGTGTGGTATTGTTCCGCGAGCAGCCGGTGCAGAACCCACTGAGCTATCTGGTGACGTCACGGCCGGAACGCCGACCGGTCGAGATGACAGCGCCCTATCGTCAGCGCACGCTGACGCTGCCCAAGGTGGTCGACCCCGGCGTGATCGCCCTGGCGGGCGAATGGCGCGCGCGCGCGGCGGCGGCTGGCGATCCGGGCGCGCGCGGCATCGCTGCCGCCGGCCTGGCCTGGTTCGGCGAACAGGGCTTCACCTACACCCTCGAACCCGGGGTCATCGACGGCGACCTGGTCGCCGGCTTCCTCGCGCGCAAGCGTGGGTTCTGCGGCCACTACTCGGCCACTTTCGCCTTGCTCATGCGCCTCGCCGCCGTCCCGACGCGGGTCGTGATCGGCTATCGGGGCGGCGAGTGGAACGAGCCCGGCGGCTTCGTCCTGGTCCGCCAGTCGCATGCCCATGCCTGGACCGAGATCTATCTCGACGACGAGCGCCGCTGGGAACGCATCGACCCGACCTCGTCCGTCACCGGCATCGAAACCCGGCGCATCGCCAGTGAGGGCGCCCAGGCTATCGATGACAATGCCGCCGCCGCGGATGGTTGGCGGCGCTCGCTGCGACGCGCTCGGCAGTGGTGGGACTGGGTCAACGCGACGTGGGAGAACTGGATGTTCCGCTATGACGCTGGCGCCCAGCAGCGCCTGCGCGATTGGCTCGGCCTGGGCGGACTCGATCGCATCGGCGCGGCGCTGGCGGCGCTGGGGTCGGCGGTGCTGGCGGTGGTGGTGCTGGCGCTGCTGCTGCGCCGGCGCCAGCCTCCACGCGATCCCGCGCGCGTGCTGTACGACCGCTGGTGCCGCCGGCTCGCCGATGCCGGCTGCCCGCGCGCACCGGACGAGGGTCCGCTCGCCTTCGCGCAACGGGCGAGCGTGGCGTTGCCCGCGCGCGCCGGCGAGATCGCAGCGGTCACCACGGCCTATGTCGCGGCACGGTATGCGCCCCAGCCCTTAGGGGCGCTGGTTGCCCTACGCGACGCGGTGCGCGGCGCTGGCAGCGCGCGCGCGCGCGGATAGGACGGCGCCATGTCGGTGCCCGAACTGTCACCGCACGCCCTGGCCAGCCTGCTCGCCATCGTCGAGCATGGCTCGCTGAGCGCCGCCGCGCGCGCGCGCGGGCTGACCCAGCCCAGCATCAGCCGTCAGATCCAGGACCTGGAAGCCCGGCTCGGCACCCAGCTGGTCGAACGCACCACCCACGGGGCCCACCTGACGCCGGCCGGCGAGATCCTCGCCGAGGGCGCACGCGAACTGCTCACCGGCCTGGCCGCGCTGCCCGAACGGGTGCGCAGCCGTCAGGGCGAGGTCAGCGGCACGGTGCGCCTGGGCACCGTCGATTCGATCGGCATCTACGTGCTACCGCCATTGCTCGCACGCTTCCTGCACGCGCACCCCCGCGTCGATGTCCAGGTCGTGTGCCAGTCCAGTCCGCAGCTGATGGCGATGCTGCTCGCCGACGAACTGGATGTCGCCATCGGCACCACCGAGCACGCCAAGCTGGCGTGCGAGCGGCTCTACCAGAATCCGGTGATGCTCGCCTATCCGACCGGTCTGCCGCGCGAACAGGTGCCGACCACCATGGCCGAACTGGCCAAGGCGCGGGTGGTGACCTTCACCCGCGGATTGACCGTGCGCACCCTCATCGACCAGGCCTTCGCCAAGGCTGGCCTTGAATTCAAACCGGTGCTCGAACTGAGCAACGTCGAGGTGATCAAGGCGATGGTGCGCGCCGGTCTCGGCATCGGCATCATCCCCGACGGCTGCGTGCAGGGCTTCGAGCTGGTCACCGCGCCGCTCAAGGGGCTCAACGCGTCGCGCACCATCCGACTGATGTATCGGCCGCAGAACACGGTGCTGGCCACCTTGAAGCTGGTGGAGTGGATCCGGCAGTTACGAGCAATCAGCCATTAGCTGATTGCGCCCAAGCGGAGCCTTCGCCGCCCCGGCGAACGGCGAGAGCGCCCACCCCTCAGCCCGCGGCAGACGGTCGCCCCGACCGTCGAGAGCGGGCGTCGCTCCACCCCAGATCACGACACCGGCGCAAGCACTTTGGCCCCAGCAACCGTTCTCCTCCCCGATCAAGATCGCATCAGCGCGCAGGCGCCGGCTCAATCGGCGTCACCGTGGTCGCCGACTGAGGTACAGCCGGTCCCCCACCATCACCCCCCGCCAGCAACTTCTCCTGCGGCGTATTGAGCGCGGGATCGGTGTTGCGCAGCATGACCTGGGTCAGCGCACCGAGCATGGTGGTCAGGTTGCTGCTCATCTCCTCGGTGGCCTGGATCAGCGCTTCGGGATCGTCGCCGTCGAGCTGCTCCATCTTCTTGCTCAAAGCGGCCTGCTGGCTCATGGCCTTGAAGGCGGACCGCATCAACCCCGATTCATAGTCGGCCTGGCTCTGCTTCGGCTGGTAGTTCGCCGCCTGTTCGGCCGCCTTGCGCTCCTGCTGCATCTGGACATCGCGCGCGAGCTGCCGCTGGTAAGTCAGCTTGGTGTCGAGGAACTGGCTATCGATATCGGCCAGCTGCGCCGCGACCTTGCGCAGCATCTGTTGGGCCGCGAACCACGAGGCCACCGACGAGAGCACGAAGAGGGCGATCCAGAACCACAGCCAGAACCGACGACGGCGCCGATCGACCGCCTGGGCCCGGGCCAGGCGCTCGTCGAGCAGCCGGCCGATGGTATCGACATCCTCGGAGGTGAGAGCCATGGCGGCGAGCATGGGCCGTTGGCGACGCTGCTCACGGCCTAATCGGCGGACTCGGGTCGGGGAGTATGATGTTCAAGGCGCTGGTTTTGACGCCCGGCCGTGCGACCAGGCGCTTAGCTTGCGGGATGTGATACCCCCTCCGCAACCGGACCCGGCGACCGTCTTCCTGCACCGCGTTCTGCTGGCCGTCGGCATCTCTGGCAGCGCATTGGCCATCGGCCTGCTGCTGTGGTTCGCCCCCCAGGTCGTGCTGCTCGCCTTCGCCGGGGTGCTGGTCGCGGTCTTCCTGCGCAGCCTGAGCGACGGCCTGCGCCGGACCACCGGCCTGCACGATGGCTGGTGCCTGGCGATCGTCGTCATCGCCCTGATCGGGATCGTGGCCAGCGCTACCGTCCTGGTCGCGCCCAGCGTCGGCAAGCAGGTCGACCAGCTCGCCGTGGAACTGCCGAAGTCCTTCGATCGCCTCACCGCCCAGCTCCAACAGTACGGGTGGGGCACATGGCTGCTTGAGCGGGGCAGTGCAGCCGGGCAGGAAAGCGGCGGTTTTCGCCAAGCCGCCACCGCCCTGCGGGCGGCTATCGGGGTCGGCGCCAATCTGATCGTGGTCGGTTTCCTGGGCCTCTACTTCGCGGCGCAGCCGCGCATGTACTTGACCGGCATGCTCTACCTGGTGCCGCACAACCGCCGAGACCGCATGCGCGAGGTGTGCGACGAGATCGGCTACGAACTGCGCTGGTGGCTGCTCGGCCAGGTCTTCGCGATGCTGCTGATCGGCACCTTGACCACCATCGGCCTGTGGCTGCTCGGCATCCCCTTGGCGCTGATCCTCGGCATCATCGCCGGCCTGCTCAACTTCGTGCCCAACTTCGGCCCATGGATCGCCGCGATCCCCGGCGTGCTGCTCGCGCTGTCGGACAGCCCCACCACCGGCGCCTATGTGATCGCGGTCTACGCCGGGGTGCAGATTCTCGAAAGCTACTGCATTACGCCGATGGTGCAGCAGCGCACCGTCGACCTGCCGCCCGCAGCGACCATCCTTTCGCAGGTGCTGATGGGCCTGCTACTCGGCGTGCTCGGGCTGGCCTTGGCGACCCCGCTCCTGGTCGTGGTGCTGGTGATGGTGAAGATGCTCTACGTCGAGGATATCATCGGCGAGCGCATGCGCCTGCCTGGGAGGGATCGCTCAGGCGCGGGGAAGCGGATCATTTGTTGAGAGCATCCGCGGAGAGCACACGCGCAGCGGATGCGCCCAAGCGGAGTCTTCCCACGTGCCGCAGGCACGTGGGAACGGCGAGAGCGCCGTCCTTCAGCCCGCGGCAGGTGATTGGCGGCGGCCGCCCCGGCCGCCGCCAATCACCGAGAGCGGGCGTCGCTCCGCCCATGATCGCGGAGGTCTCCTAGGAGAGAGCGCCGTCCTTAGCTCCGCCCACGATCGCGGAGGTCTCCTAGGAGAGAGCGCCGTCCTTAGCTCCGCCCCTGATCGCGGATGCCTAAAACTGCCTAATCCCCCGCAGATCACCCCCATTGAACAGCCGGATGTCGCCAATCTGGTGCCGCACCATGGTCAGGCGCTCTAGTCCAAGGCCGAAGGCAAAGCCCTGCCACTGCGTGGGATCGATGCCGCCAGCTTCGAGCACCTTAGGGTGGATCATGCCACAGCCGAGCAGCTCCATCCACTTGGCGAGGCGGCCTTCACCCTTGAGCAGGCGCACGTCGACCTCGAAGCCGGGTTCGACGAAGGGAAAGAAGTGCGGACGGAGGCGGACGTCGACGTCATCACGCTTGAGCAGCGCGGCGAGCATGGTCTTGATCACGCCGATGAGGTGGGCGACGGTGATCTCGCGATCGACGACGAAGCCCTCGACCTGGGTGAACGTGTTGTCGTGCGTGGCATCGACCGCCTCGTAGCGGAAGACCTTGCCGACCACCACCCGGCGGAAAGGCGGAGTAAGTTCGCCGGCGGCGACCTTGGCGTAGGTCCGGCTCTGCACCGCCGAGGTATGGGTGCGCAGCAGCTTGCCGGTCGACAGCCAAAAGGTGTCCTGCGCGTCGCGCGCGGGATGGTCGGCGGGGATGTTCAGCCGGCCGAAGTTGAATTCATCCGCTTCGACATGCGGGCCGTCGATCACCGCGAAGCCGAGCGAAGCGAAGACCTCCTCGACCTCGAGAGCGACCTGGCTGATCGGATGGATGCTGCCGACCGCGCGCGCGGGCCTGGGCAGGGTCAGGTCGATGGCGACGTCCCCGCTGACGCTGGCGATGCGCTCCTGCGCCTCCTTGAGCGCGCCCTTGAGCGCGGCGTCGACCTCGTTGAGCACTTTGCCGACCTGACGCTTCTCGTCGCCGGGCAGCGCCGAGAAGACCTCTTTAAGCGCGGTCAGTCGACCGTTGCGCGCGCCGAGGTAGCCGACGCGCGCCGCTTCCAGCGACTCGGCATCGGCGGCGCCGGCGAAGGCGGCCAGGCCCTCGGTGCGAATCGCCTCGAGATCGTCGCGCAGCGCCATGGTAGGGTCGCCTCCGGAAGGCGCGCAGGCTACGGGCGTCGCCAGCGCGGTCCATCGCGCGCCCCCGCCTTGTACCCTCCGACCAGGGGGCTACGGTGCGTCCCCGATGATCGAGATCCCCCCGGCGGTGGTCACCGCGATGCAGACGCATGCGTTCGCCGGCTATCCTGGCGAATGCTGCGGCCTGCTCTTCGCGCCCACGGACGCCGAACGCGTCAGCCGCGCCGTGTGCATGGAGAACCTCCAAGACCGCTTGCACGCCCTTGACCCGGTCGAGCATCCGCGCACCAGCCGCAACGGTTTCCAGCTCAACGCGCGCAAGATGCAGCAGGCGATCGCCGCGGCCGAGACCAGCGGCGAACGCCTGCTCGCCATCTTCCACAGCCACATCGACTGCGGCGCCTACTTCAGCCAGGAGGACAAGGACATGGCCGCGCCGCCGCCCGAGCGCGTGCCCAATGACCCGACCCTGTGGCATGTGGTGATGGCGTGCTGGCCCGACGGCATGCGCGAGGCGCGCGCCTTCCGCTGGGACGGCCGCGATTTCATCGGCAGCGACCTGCCCGGCTTCGCCCATCCGCAACCCCTACCGGTCGCCAAATAGTGGCACGCAAGATCGACACCCTCGCCGTGCACGGCGGCGAGCCGCGCGACAAGGCGCATGATTCGCTCGTCAATCCGATCGTGCTGGCCACGGCTTACCCGTTCGACGATACCGACGAATTGCACCGCTACTTCCGCGGCGAGCACCAGCGCGGTGAGGAATACGCCCGCTACGGCAACCCGACCCAAGAGGTCGCCGAGGCCAAGCTGGCGTCGCTCGACGGCGGCGAGGCGGCGCTGCTGACCTCGACCGGCATGTCGGCGATCGTCACCAGCTTGCTGGCGATGGTGAAGCCCGGGCTGCACATCGTCATCACCGCCGACAGCTACCGCAAGACGCGAGTCTTCGTGCGCGAGTTCCTCGCCAAGTTCGGCGTCGAGCACACGACCTGCGAGCCGTCGGTCGAAGGCATCGCGGCGGCGGTCAAACCGACCACTAAGCTGATCATCACCGAGAGCCCGACCAACCCGTACCTCAATTGCATCGACCTCGAAGCGCTCGCCGCCTTCGCCCGCCCGCGTCGGATCAAGACCATGATCGATGCGACGCTGGCGACGCCCTACAACCTGCGCCCGCTGGCGCACGGCATCGACCTCGTCGTGCATTCGTGCACGAAATACCTCGGCGGCCATAACGACCTGATGGCCGGCGTGGTCATCGGCAGCAAAGCGCTGATCGACGCCATCCGCGACCACCAGGGCATGCTCGGCGCGCTGTGCTCACCGTTCAACGCGTACATGCTCATCCGCGGCCTGAAGACGTTCGCCGTGCGCATGCGCCAGCACAACGCCAGCGGCCTGGCGATCGCCAGGTTCCTCGCCGCTCACCCCAAGGTCGAGCAGGTCTGGTATCCCGGCCTGCCCAGCCATCCCGCGCACGCCATCGCCGCCAAGCAGATGGCCGGCTTCGGCGGGCTGATCTCGTTCGCCATCCGCGGCGGGCTGCTCGAAGGTTCGAAGGTGGTCGATGCGGTCGAGATCCCCTACCTCGCCCCCAGCCTGGGTGGCCCCGAGTCGCTCATCGAACAGCCAGCGCTGATGTCATACTACGACAAGACGCCCGACGAGCGCGCCGCGCTCGGCATCCGCGAGAACCTGATCCGCATGAGCGTCGGGCTCGAGGACGTCGACGATCTCATCGGCGACCTCGATCAGGCGCTCAATCGCATCTGATGCCACCGCCGCTGATCCTCGCCAGCACCTCGCGCTACCGGCGCGCACTGCTCGAACGGCTCGGCGTTCCGTTCAGCACCGAAGCGCCTCGCTGTGACGAAGAGTCGCTGAAGCAACCTGGCATGCCGCCGCAGGCACTTGCCGAGTTCCTCGCCGAGGCCAAGGCGGCCAGCGTGGCCGATCTGTTTCCCGACGCGGTGGTCATCGGCTCAGACCAACTGGTCGCGCTCGATGACGTTGTGCTCGGAAAACCGCACACCGCGCCGGCGGCGGTGGCCCAGCTCGAACGCCTGAGCGGACACCGCCACCGCCTGATCACCGCGCTGGTGGTGGCCGGCCCCCACGGCGCGCGCCGCCGCCATACCGACATCACCACCCTGGCCATGCGTCGCCTCGATCGCGCCACGCTGGTCCGTTACGTCGACGCCGACCAGCCGCTCGACTGCGCTGGCGCCTACAAGCTTGAATGCCGCGGCATCGCCCTGTTCGAGCGCATCGACTCCGCCGATCAGTCGGCGATCACCGGGCTGCCGCTAATCGCGCTCACCGGTCTGCTGCGCGAGCTGGGTTACGTGCTGCCGTGAGCGGCGCCCCGGGGCCGAGCCCGGGCATGACCACCGCCCGCCTGCGGCCGACCGGTAGCCGGGCACGCGTTGACAGAGGATGGGGAATTGCCCTCAAGGCGGGCATTCGCAGACCGCCAAGGGCCGAGAGCCGGCCCAATTCGAGCCCGCTTATTGGGCAGCCGGGGCCGCATCAGGTGCCTGTCCACCCTCGCACGGGGATCGAGCCTATGGGTAGGGCGCATCAAGTATGTCCATGCTCGGCCATTCCAAAGGCTAGGTGAAGGTGCAGGGTGCAGGCTGTACTGGCCCGCTTTGGGGGCGAGCATCCGCGCCATGCGCATGCTTCTCGTCCTCCTCTCCTGCACGGCCGTCGCGGGTGAACCGCCCCCGGTCGCCGCGAGCCTGAGCGACCTCGCGGTCGCCGAGGCTTCGTGGTATGCCGCTCTGGATGCTTCGCTGCGGAGCGAGGATCCCGACACGGTTATCGAGGCCGCGCGGCGCGTGACAGCGTCGCTGCCACACCGCTTCCAGGCGCTCAACAGCAGGCGTCCGCCGGGCCCCACGCACCCGCCTGCGCCGCGACCGCTTGTTAGCGCCCTGCTCGACCGTGTCGCGGCACCTGCCGCGGGGCACGGTGCCGACCCGGCGGGTGACGAAGCCGGCGCGGAAGGGTGGGGACGCCGGAGTCGAAAGCGTCAGCCAGCGACAATGGAGGATGCACGGTGGGCCTGCTTCACAGCCCTCGCACGAATCAGGCACACACCCCCGACAAACGCCCTCGAACAGGTTGAGGAGCGCCTTGGACGACCAGCGGCGCTCCTGCTCGCGTCCTTCCATCCCGACGTCCCGTTCCTTCGCCGCGCGATCGAGGCTCCAGACCCAATCGACTTGGCGCATCTCGTGGCGTGGAATCAGCTCGCGATCCACGACGAAGAGACCCTGGTGCGCGCGTGCTGGTCAGGCCTGCGACTACGCGTCGACGTGACCCTGTTCGAGGCCAAATTTGGGATCGGGGTGCCCGCCGTCGATTTCCAGGCGGATTCCTATCAGGTACTTGGCGGCTTTGTCCTGACCACGGACCCATGGGAAGGCGATGGTTTGCTCCTGAATCCAGACATCGCGCGGAAGACGGTCTGGTTTGCTGTCGACGACGACCGCCGCACGGAAGGCAACGGCCGCGTGAGAGGCGGCCGCGTGATGCCTCTCGCCGAGGCACGCCGGGATTACGTGCGCGCCTGCGCTTCGATCCACCCGGACCGGGGAGAGAGCGACGCCGACCTCGAGCGCTGCATGAAGCTGCGGCATCGTATTGACCTCGGCGCTGTGGAACTCGCGGTTGCTCGCGAACAGGCCGAGGCACACGTCGCCGCCCTCGTCACAGCCTGGTCCACCATCGCAGATCGATGCGCGTCGTGGGGCGAGGTAGGCGTCCCGACTCGGCATCCGCCAATCGACGTGCGGATCACCAGCGACGTGCGCGGGAAGCTCGCGGCATGGACGGTTGAACCGGCGCTGCGCTGAACGCACTGTCCCGAAGCACACAAGCATCAGATTCGATCGGCCAGCCGCCGCTGCCCTGCCTTGCTGTCAGGCCGGGCGGCAGACGTGTTTGAACAGCGCGATTCTATCGGGACGAATCAGAACGCGCTTGGTAGCGATTGCTGAACGAATTGATTGCGGTGGAGGTCGCCGGCCCCCACGGCGTACGCCGTCACCACACCGACATCACCACCCTGGCCATGCGTCGCCTCGATCGCGCCACGCTGGTCCGTTACGTCGACGCCGACCAGCCGCTCGACTGCGCCGGCGCCTACAAGCTGGAATGCCGGGGCATCGCCCTCTTCGAGCGCATCGACTCCGCCGATCAGTCGGCGATCACCGGGCTGCCCCTGATCGCCCTGGCCGGCATCCTCGGCGATCTCGGCTACCAGCTTCCCTGAAGCCGGTCACCCGGTCAGGACTGGGGCGGTGAAGAAGGCGCGCAGTTCGCTGAGCGATGGCAGGCGCAACAGGCGCTGCCGTTCGGCTTCGCCCCCGGCGAAGAGATCGCCGGCGCGGTAGTACTTCACCAATTGCTTGGTCCGCGCCAGCGCGGTGCGTTCGCCATAAGCCGCCATGAGCGCATCGAGGTAGCGCAGCGCAAAATCGGCTGCCGCCCTGGCACTGGCCGGTGGTGCCCCGGTCGCGCGAGCGAAGATCCACGGATCGGCGAGCGCGGCACGTCCGATCATGACCGCGTCGCAACCGGCCGCGGCGAAAAGGCGGGCCACATCCTCGGGCGCGTCGATACCGCCGTTGCCGACCACCGGCAGCCGGCGCCCGCTGCGATCACGAGCGGCGCAGGCGGCGGCGATCCACTCCCATCGAGCCGGCTCGGAATAGGCATGCACGCGCAGGCGGGCGTGCACGGTCAGCATCGCCGCGCCGGCCTCGGCCACCGCCTGCACGATCTCGTCGAGCCGGGTACAGGCGTCGATGCCAGCGCGCACCTTGGCACTGACCGGCAAACCGGTCGCGGCCACCGCACTGGCGACGATGCGGCCGATCAGCTCGGGATGTCCGAGCAGCGCCGAGCCGGCGCACTTGTTGAACACCACCGGCGCCGGACATCCGAAGTTGAGATCGATCCACGCCGCTCCGGCCTGCTCGGCCGCGTGGATGGTAGCGGCGAGATGCTGGTCGTCGGGCGCCATCAACTGCACCCCGATCGGGCAGGCGACCGGCGCGTGGGATGGCGGGGCGAGGCTGGTGAGATGACGGGCGATGACTTTGCGTGGCAGCGGCGCGTTGGCGATGCGGATGAATTCGGTGCAGGCGCCACCGACCCCGCCCAGGGCGATGACCAGATCGCGGAAGACCGCCTCGGTGATGCCTTCCATGGGCGCGAGCAGCAACGGCAGCGGGAAGGTGACGGCGCGCCGCGGATCGCGGCCGACGATCGTCAGCGGGGGTGGCAGCACTACCGCGGGTCGATGCGGAACATCTTGTCGAGACGCAGCATGGTCAGATTGCGCAGCAGGCGGGGATCCGGCTTGACCAGCAGCAGGGGCAGGGTCGCCTTCGCACCATAGGTGTGGTGCAGCTGGATCAGCCCCGCGAAGAAGGTCGAGCTGACCAGTCCGCACAGGGACAAATCGATATGCACCTCGCGGAACGGACCCGGCCACTGCACGACGATGCTGTGCGCCCAATCCTGGTGTAGGTTGCCGAAGTCGAACTCTTTGCGAATAACGACGATCAGCGTGTCGCCCGAACGGGCGATCTCGAAGGCGCGGGGGGTTTCGGCTGATCCGGTCATGGCGGTTCCGACGGTCACAGTGAAGCGCTGAAACATAGGAGCGGACCGCGTCGGACAAGGCACGCTCGCGGCAAGCCTACGTGAGCAGCCCTCGCAACCTTCACAGCCAGAAAAAGCCAGTGCGCGAACGCGAGGCATGGGTCGGCTGGCGACCGGCGAGCAGGTGGCCGCAATCCTCGACCAGCTCATCAACGCTGCCGTAGCGCTGCTGCGGATTGGGCGCGAGCAGGCGCATGACGACCTGGGATAGGCGTGCGTCGACGGCTGGATTCTCGAGGTGCGGCGCCGGCGCCGCGGTCGCATTCTGGGCCCAGGTCACGAGATCGTGCGGTTCGACCTGATACGGCGGTTTGCCGGTGAGCACGAAATAGATGGTCGCGCCGAGCGAGTAGAGATCGGTGGCGACGTTGGAGACGCCATGCAGCACGTGCTCGGGGGCGAGGTAGCCACAGGTGCCGACCACCCGTCCCGGACGCGGCGGCAGACCCTTGGGAGAAGCCGCGCTGAGGTCGGAGACACGCGGCGTACCATCGACTTCGATCAGCACGTTGGCTGGCTTGAGATCGCGATGAAGGAAGCCGGCGGCGTGGATGGCGCGCAAGCCGTGGGCGCAACCGGCGAGCACGCGCATGGCCGCATCGCCATCGAGCTTGCCACGCTGCTGGATGAAGCTGCTGAGGTCGCCATTGCTGACCAGACGCAGGGCGAGGTAGGGGATCTCGACCGACATGTCGGCGCCACGCGCGAAGCCGGCATCGTAGATGGTGATCACGTTGGGATGGTCGATGGCGCCCAGGATGCGCGCCTCGTGCAGGAAGACTTCGGTCAGTTCAGCAACGCGCATTCCGCTGCGTTCGAAGCCGCGCGGGTTGAAGGTCTTGAGCGCGACTCGCCGACCGAGGGTCCAGTGCTCGGCCTCAAGCACGACACCGGTGGCACCTTCCGAGATGATACGCACCAAGCGATACATCCCGAGCGTGCGCCGCAGGCTGGCTACCTTCTCGTTGATATGCTCGGCAGTGGCCATGGGGTTGCCGTCCGAGCCTGTGGCTGCGAGGGCGAGCGTCGAGGAAAATCCTACCAGCGGCCTCGATGCCGGGATGTCCAGCCCATGGACATCTGGCCTGACCGCACCGATTGAAACGGATTCAGGTCGGTATCGGTATCAGTGCCCGGACCGCAGCGGCGATATGGACGGCTGAGATGCCGGCGTCGTCGAGTTGTTCGGCCGGCGTCGCCGAACCCGGCAGACCCCGCACCGCGAGATGGGTGATGCGTGGCATCGCACCCCCCTCCTCGGCCAGCGCCGACAGCACTCCCTCGCCCAGGCCACCTTGCGGCCAGTGGTCCTCGACCACCACCAGGTGTCCGCTGGCATCCGCGGCGCGACGCAAGGCAGCGACATCGATCGGCTTGATCGAGTAGCAATCGAGCACGCTGACCGCCACCCCTTCGCCCAGCAGTTCATCGGCCGCCGTCAGCGCCTCGTGCACCGTGATGCCAGCGGCGACGATGGTGGCGCGTTCGTCATCGGCGTGTCGAACCAGCTTCGAACCACCGATCGGGAAATCCTCGTGCGGATCGTAGAGCAGTGGCGTCTTCGCACGCGTCGTTCGCAGGTAGACCACGCCGTGACAGGCGGCCATCGCCTCGACCAGACGCGCACATGACGTCGCGTCGCTCGGATAGAGGACGGTGCTGCCATGGATGGATCGGAAAAGCGCGAGATCCTCGAGCGCCATCTGCGAGGGACCGTCCTCGCCGATCGACACGCCCGCATGCGAGCCGACCAGTCGCAGGTCCGATTGCGACACCGCCGCCATGCGGATCTGATCGAAGGCACGGCAGAAGAAGGCGGCGAACGTCGAAGCGAAGGTGATCGCGCCGCGCACCGCCATGCCCTGGCTGAAGCCGACCATGGCCTGCTCGGCGATGAACATCTCGATGAAGCGATCGGGAAATGCCGATTTGAACACCTCGGCGCCGGTCGAGTTCGAAACCTCGGCATCCAGCGCGACCACGTCTCGACGCGCCGAGCCGAGCGCCTTGAGTGCTTCGCCATAAGCCTGCCGGGTGGCGACCCTGCTGCCCGGAGCCCACCACGGCAGGTCGAAGGGCCGCTGCGCGGAACGTTGCGCAGGCGTGGCATCGTCGGGAGGCGCTGGCGTCACGCGCAGCGCGACGGGCGGCGGTGCGAGTTCGCGCAGGGCTCGTTCGCATTCGTCCGGCGTCAAGGCGCGACCATGCCAACCCGGCTGGTCGGCGATGAATGAGACCCCTCGGCCCTTGATCGTGCGCGCGATCACCGCCGCCGGGCGGGGCGAGCATCGTGCGCGGCGCAGCGCGTCGTCGATGCCGACGTGGTCGTGGCCATCGACCACGATCGCGTCCCAGCCGAAGGCCTCGAAGCGGGCGCGATAGCGCTCGGTATGCCAGCCGGCCATGGTTTCGCCGCGCTGGCCCAGGCGATTGACGTCGAGGATCGCCACCAGGTTGTCGAGCCGATAGTGCGCGGCGAGGGCCACCGCTTCCCACACCGAACCCTCGGCGGTCTCGGAATCGCCGAGCAGCACCCAGGTGCGGAAGTCGAGGTGATCGATGCGCTTGGCCGCCAGGGCTATGCCGGCGCCGATCGCCAGACCCTGACCGAGCGACCCGGTGGCGGCGTCGACCCACGGCAGGCGTGGCGTCGGGTGTCCCTCGAGGCGCGATCCGCGCCGGCGCAGCGACAGCAGTTCCGCATCGCTGATCGCTCCCGTCGCTTTGTACGCCGCGTAGAGGAGCGGGGCGGCGTGTCCCTTGGATAGGATGAAGTGATCGTTGTTGGGGTGCCCTGGTCGGGTGAAGTCATAGCGCAGATGCGCGGTGAGCAGCACGGCGAGCAGATCGGCCGCCGACAGGCTCGACGAGGGATGGCCCGACCCGGCAGAGGTGGTAGAGCGGATGGAATCGGCGCGCAATTGCCGGGAGAGATCGCGCCACAGACGGATATCGTTCGCCATCGCAGCCCCCTCGCGGCGCAAGGCGCCGCAATGCGTACTCTACCACGGCCGGGGCGACCATTGTCCGGGTAACTGGTGCGCTTGCACTCAGGCCCGGGCGGGGATGCCGAGCTCATCCATCCGCTTCTTGAGCGTGATGCGGTTGATGCCGAGAAGTTCCGCGGCCCGCAATTGATTACCGGCGGTGCGCGCCAGCACCTCGCGGATGAGCGGTTCCTCGACCTCGTCCTGCATGCGCTTCCAAATGTCGCCCGGCGCCTGCGCGATCAAGCGTGCCACCGCGGCTGCGACCGCGCCCTTGAGCCCGGTGAACGCCACGGGGTGGTCGCCGGCCGAGACGCTGATGCGCAAGTGTTCAGGTGAGACGATGCCGCCAGTGGCGAGGACCGCGGCTTCCTCGAGCACATGCTTCAGTTCGCGCACGTTCCCTGGCCAGCGGTAGCGGGCCAGCATCGCCATCGCCTCGTCGGTCAGCGCCACTCCGCGTCCGATGCGCACCGCGATGCGGGCGAGGAAATGGCGCACGAGCTGGGGCAGATCGTCGAGGCGATCGACCAGCGCCGGCAGGGCGATGGTCACCACGGTCAGGCGATACGAGAGATCCTCGCGGAAGGCGCCAGCTGCGATCTGGCTGCCGAGATCGCGGTTGGTGGCGGCAATGATGCGCACGTCGACGCCGATGTCCCCCTCGCCGCCGACCCGGGTGAAGCGCTGGTCCTCGAGAAAGCGTAGCAGCTTGACCTGTGCCGGCGGCGGCAGCTCGCCGACCTCGTCGAGAAAGAGCGTGCCGCCGTGCGCGGCCTCGACCCGTCCGATCTTGCGCACCTTGGCGTCGGTGAACGAGCCGGCCTCGTGACCGAACAATTCGCTCTCGACCAGGCCCTCGGGCAGGGCACCGCAGTTGACGGCGATGAAGGGCGCTTCCCGACGGCGGCTGTGACGGTGCAGAGCACGTGCCACCAGTTCCTTGCCGCTGCCCGACGGCCCGGTGACAAGCACGCCGAGATCGGTGGCGGCGGCGGCGGCGATGCGGCGGTAGACCTCCTGCATCGCTGGCGTCGAGCCGATGATGGCGGTGGTCGGCTCGGCCGCAGTCGGTTGGGCCGAGGCGGCCAACCGGTTCTCGCCCAGCGCCCGGCGCAGCAGGTCGAGGGTGCGGTCGAGATCGATCGGCTTGGGCAGGTAGTCGAACGCCCCGCGCTGCACCGCCTCGATCGCGGTCTCCATGGTCCCGTGCGCGGTCATCACCACCACCGGCAGACCGGGATGCTCGGCGCGCAGGGCGGCGAGCAGGTCGAGGCCCGATTCGCCGGGCATGCGCACGTCGGTCAGCACCACGTCGGGCCGGCTGCGCCGCACCGCGCGCCGGGCGGCGGCGGCGTCGGCCGCGATCTGCACCTGGTAGCCGCTGCGGGTCAGCACCTGTTCCAGCGCCCAACACACCGCGGCGTCGTCATCGACGATGAGGACGCGGGCGGGATCGTCGGGCGAAGCGGTGGCCATGGTGAGATCATCCCGCCATGCGGTCGGGGACAAGGCATGTCAGAGGTTCGCCAGCAGCGCCAGCTGCGGGGTGGCGATTTGACACGACGAACAGGCCCGTTGTATGGTGCTCGATCTGGAGACCCACTCGTGCCCACCGCCCCTCCGACACGTCACCTCGTCGCCGGCTTGGCCGCCCTGCTTGCAGGCGGGTCCGCGGTCGCCGCCGACAGCACCTTCGTCGGACCGCGCGGACTGGGCATGGGCGGAGCGAACGTGGCCTGCGTCGATGATGGCACGGCACAGTACTACAATCCGGCTGCCCTCGGGTATTTCGGCCGGCGCAATGCCGATGGGACCATCACCGGCTCGGACAACAACGATCTCGGCCGCAGGAAGTGGGGTATCGGCGTCGAGGCCACGGCGGGCCTGAGCGTGCACGAGGACTTCGGTCGCTACCTCGACGACCTCGCCGAGCAGCAGACCAGCATCGACCGCTTCAGTTCGAGCGGCCTGCTCAACACCGCCGATCTGGTCGAGATGGTGCGCATCGCCAACGCGGTGGCCAATATCGACAATCCCGGCAACGCGGTGCGCAGCGATGGCAGCGGCGATCTTTCGCTCCGCTTCGGCCATTGGGCGATCGGCGCGCGCGGCAGCTTCGACATCAACGCCCGCGTCTCGCAATCCGATCTGGTCAACGTCGGCATCCAGCAGACCGCCGCCTCCTACGCCCTCGCCATCGTCGCCACCGGCGCTGCGGACGACAACACGGTCCAACTCCTGCCCGGCCTATCGTCGGCACGGGGTGGCCAGTTCAATTTTTCCGATCCCACCGAACTCGATGCCGCGCAGAAGCTCGACTTCGCCGCTCGTCAGAACCAGGTCAGCGCGGCCGAAGCCATCGACCTGACCACCGTGCTCAACAACAGCAAGGCGGCCTACGGCAACTCGGCGCGCGAATTCACCAACAACACCACCGCGGTGACGTTCTATGGCCTGGGACTCGGCGAGATCCCGGTCAGTTACGGGCACGCCTTCAATCACCAGGTTTCGATCGGCGCGACGGTCAAGGGCATGGTTGGCCGCGTCTACGCCACCACCGTCGAGGCCTTCGACGACAGCCAGGGGGTGAAGGACTTCACCGACGACTTCGCGGAATCCTTTACCGTCGGCGTCGACCTCTCGGTGCTGGTGCGGCTGCCGATGGTCAACCTCGGCGTCACCGGCCGCAATCTGAACAATCCGACCTTCGCCGGCCCGACCGTGAACGGCGTGACGTACGACGACGTCACCGTCGAGCGCCAAATCACGCTCGGAGTCGCCTTCATGCCGCTGCGCACGCTGACCTTCGAAGTCGATCTCGACCTGCTCGATGCGGCGACCACCCTCGTCTCGTACGACCACCGCAACCTCATGCTCGGCGCCGAATGGAATCTCTGGCGCACCCTCGCGCTGCGCGTTGGCACCTACCAGAACCTCGCCGAGGATGACATCGGCTGGATCTACACGGGCGGCCTGGGCGTGAACCTGTGGGTGGTACGCGTCGACCTCGCCGGCGGCTTCTCGCCCAAGAAGGGATTCTTCGACGGCGAAGAAGTGCCCAAGGAGATCCGCGGTGGCGTGCGCCTGGCGTCGGAGTGGTGAGCCACGGCGCGCCGTAGAGCGGCAGGCCCTCCCCCTTCCCTTCCCCGCCGCGCACCTTCCCATGTCCGCGATGCTGCAGGCGCTCTTGGCGCAGGATCCGACGGTGCGCGACTGGCTGGAACCAGCGGATGCCGACCCCACCCGTCCCGATGCGGAGTGGATCGCCCGCTTCCTGCAACGCGCGCCGGTCGCCGGCTGGGATCGCGCCGCCATCGCCGCCATCACCGGTGCCACGCTGCCGCCGGCCTGGCGCGAGCACGGCGCGCTGGTCGTCACCGGTCAGCAGCCGGCCCTCGGCGGCGGGCCGTTCTACACCCTGGTCAAGATCGCCGCCGCCATCGCCACCGCCGCACGGGTGTCGATCCCCGCCGTGCCGGTAGCGCCCCTCTTCTGGTGCGCCAGCGAGGACCATGACCTCGGCGAAGCCGGCCACGCCGATCTGTTGCGCCGCGATGGCACCATCGTGCGCGTCGCCGACGACCTCGGCGGCGGGCGCGCCAGCCTGCGCTTCCGCTCGGCCCGCCACGGTTGGGACGCGCTGCTGGCCGCGGGCGCGCGCGAGCTTGGCCCAGGTCCGGGCGAGGCTTGGCTGGTGGCCCACGCGCCAGGTCCAGACGAGGGGCTGGGCGCGTGGGTCGGCCGCCTGCTCGCCGCGTTCTTCGCGCCGTGGAACCTGCTCACCATCGAAGCGCATCGCCTGCGCCCACTTGCGCGTCCAGCACTGGGCGCCGCGCTCACGCGTTGGCCGGCTGCCGAGCTGGCCGGGCTGCGCGCGCGCGTGCTCGCCGCCGGACACGGCGATGCTTTCGGTGCGCTCGACCACGCCCCGCTCTTCGCCGATCGGCCCGACGGCCGGGTAGCGCTCGACCCCGCGGCGGCGCTCGCGCTGCTCGCCGTCGACCCCGACGCGCTCAGCGCCGGCGCGGCGTTGCGGCCCGCGCTGCAGCAGGCCGCGCTGCCCGCCGCGATCTTTGTCGCCGGACCGGGCGAACTCGCCTACCACGCCTTCCTCGGCCCGGTCTACGCCGCCCTCGGCGTACCCCGGCCGCTGCTGCTGCCGCGCCCATCGCTGGCGCTGGCGCCAGGCTGGTTCCGCCGCGCCAGCACGGCCTGGGGCGTCGATCCCGCCGTGCTGCGCCCGGACAGCCGGGCCCCGACGCGCGACACGCCGCTCGCGGGCGAACTGGCCGCGCTCGACGCGGCCCTGGCGGCACTGACGCGCGCGGCCCTGACGCCCGATCTCACGCTGCGCCGCGATGCCAGCGCCACCCGCCTGCGCCGTGAACGCGACCGCCTGGCTCGCAGCCTGGCGCGCGGCGAGCGGCGCGCCGCGGGCCTCACCGCCTTCGGCGCGCTGGTCACCTGGCTGCACCCCAGAGGTCACCCGCAAGAACGCACCATGAGCCTGTTTCAGGCGATCTGGGAGCACGGCCCAGGCCTGGCCACGCTGCTGGTCGACGCTGCCGCCGGGTGCGGCCCGGGTGAACGCCGGCTGGTCAACGGTTAGCGGGCGGACCCGTCGCTCACCCCACCCGCTCGAAGCGCGGCAGGCGCTCAAGTGGGGCGTTGACCACGACGACGCGCTCTCCGGAATGCTCGTGGCCGAGGTCGTCGCGCCAGCGGCCGGGCGGCAGCAGCACGTCACGGGAACGTGCGCCCTTGATCACCACCGGTGCGACCAGCAGGTCGTCGCCGAGCAGGAACTGATCGCGCACCACCGCGGCCCGCGGATCGTTCCAGATCCAGGCCAGCGGGCGTACCATCGGTTCCCCGGTGGTGGCCGCATGCCTGGCGAGGCCGAGCAGGCGCTCGCCTTCCGCGGCGTGCAAGCGCGCCGCGTCGCGGCACAGCGCCGCATGACGGGCGTCGAGCACCCGCCAGGGTGCGGCCGAGAACTGCTGCATCGGCAACAAAGCGGCGAGCTGGGCGTGGCGCACGAAGAGTTCGCCGTCGAGACTGGCGGCGCTGCCATTGAAGTGCAGGTACTCGCCGCCGCCCACCATGTCGGGGCAGCCGAAGGGCAGGCCGATCAGGCCTTGAGCGAGGAGGTTCGGGATGCAGCCGGCGAGGCCGTCGGTGTCCCAGGTGTGGTTCTTGTCGCGCAGACGCATGGCCAGGGCGCGGTTGCCCATTTTCCAGCAGGCGCGCAGTTCGTTGAGTGGCCACTCCTCGGCGAAGGCGGCCCACAACTCGCTCTGCCGGGCAGGATGGCCCGGCTGATGCGCACGATCATCGGCCCGGTAGTCGCCAAAGTCTCCCGCGTCGAATTTGAAGCCGTCGACGCCGAAGTCACGCTGCAGGCCGCCGAGCACGCCGCGCAACCAGTCGGCGGCGGCAGGATTGCCCAGATCGAGCAGGGCGCTGTGGCCGTTCCACCACGGACGGATCGCCGGATGACCGTCGGCGCCGCGCAGCAGCAGTCCCCGTTCGCGCAGATCGAGGAACAACCGTCCATCGGCGGATATCTGCGGGACGACCCACAGCATGACCAGGAAACCCAGCGCGTGCAGCCGGTCGACCATGGCGCGTGGATCCGGGAAGCGGTCGGCCGGGAAGCGCCAATGCCCGTAGTCGTACTGCCAGGTGTCGTCGATCATCAGCGCGCCGGGGGGATAGCCCTCGGCGACGATGCGCTCGGCGTACGCCAGGATATCGCTCTGGTTCTGCCGGTACTGCAGCTCGATCCAGGTGTTGTATTGCGGCCGGGTGAACAGCAGTTCGTGCGGGATGCGGCCCTGGGGTGGGAAGAAGCGGGTGGCGGCGTCGCGACAGGCGGCGCGCAGCCCACCCCCCGGTCCACCGACCTGGATCGGCGCCCAGGTGTCGCTCACCACGATGGCATCGTCAGCGATACGGAAGGTGAACGGGGCCTCGCTCCAGATCCAACGACCGCGATCCGAGACCAGCAGCGGCTGCACCTGGTTGCCACGTTGATCGAGCAGGCGGCGGCTGAATCCCGCCGCGAATGGCATGCGGTGGCCATCGTCGATGCAGCCCCCCCACCACAGCTCTCCAGGTTGGGACGGGATGGTGCAGTCGTAGGTCATGCCGCGGATCGTGGACTGGTCATGCGGCGAGTCGAGGTCGCAATTGTCGTGGCCAAATGCGTCGGACCGGTCAGAGAGCGCGGCGCAAACGCAGCAGCGTGGTCGAACCCAATAGACGCGGCGGCTCTTCGGGCTCCCAGCGCTGGCCGTCGGCGATCAGCGCGGCGCCGATGCCGGCCGCCGCCGGCAGGCCACCGCCGAGCGTGCTCGCGCCGAGGTAGATTTCGAGGCGTTGGTAGAGCCGAGCACCGAGGAAGGCGGCGTGGAGGTGTGCACCGCCTTCGACCAGCACCTCGTTGAGGCCGCGTCGGCCGAGTTCGCGCGCTACCGCGAGCGCATCGTGCGGGTCGGCGAGCGGGGCGAGTTCGACGCCGGACTCACTGAGCCGGCGAGCGATCGCCGCCGAGGGCGGCTCGGCGCACACCGCCAGCACCGGCTGCGCGCGCGCGCTGGTGACCAGCTTGGCCCCGGGATCGAGATCGGCGCGCGCGCCCACCACCACCCGCAGCGGACCATCCACCGCACCGTGGCGGCGTGGGCGGGTCGCGGCCAGCGCCGGGTCGTCGCGGTGCGCGGTGCCCATGCCGATCAGGATGGCGTCGAAGGCGCGCCGGCGGCGGCGTGCACACGCGAGCGCCTCGGGCGAAGAGATCCAGCGGCTGTCGCCGCCGGCCGTGGCGATGCTGCCGTCGAGGGTCATCGCCCACTTGCCGGTGCAACGAGGCATCCCCGTGGCCAGACGGGTGAGGAAGCCGCCGTGCAGGTGGCGCGCGTGGTCGTCCTCGATCCCGACTTCGTAGGCGATGCCGGCAGCGGCGAGAGCGGCGCCAGCGTCGTCCTGCATCGGGTCGGCGATCGCGGCCACCACCCGGGCCACGCGCGCGGCGCGCAGTGCCTCGACGCATGGCGGCTGACGACCGTGGCGGGTGCATGGCGCGAGGGTGACGTAGGCGGTGGCGCCGGCCGGATCGTTGCCACGGGCGCGGCAGTCGACCAGGGCGGCGGTCTCGGCATGGAGCTCGCCACAGACGCGGTGACGTCCTTCGCCAATGACGCGACCGTCGCGCACGAGCACGCAGCCGACGCCAGGATTCGGCCAGGTCATGCCCAGGCTGAGCGAGGCC
>ENA-ORBV01004618-ORBV01004618.1-microbial-mat-metagenome-genome-assembly--contig:-NODE-4618-length-26192-cov-5.200536_pt1 | contig 26192 bp, 20 predicted proteins | sample MGYA00237777_ERZ505514 | MGnify/ENA primary metagenome ERZ505514 (study PRJEB26160, sample SAMN06269048) | microbial mat metagenome | isolation source: Oligotrophic lake microbial mat | place... | reverse complement strand
TCGGTTTGCTGAGGTAGTCATCCATGCCAGCCGCGATGCAGCGATCGCGGTCACCGCGCATGGCGTGGGCAGTCAGGGCGATGATGGGCAGACGCGAAGTGCCAGAGGTGGCCTCGCGGGAGCGGATCGCAGCGGTTGCTGCGTAGCCGTCCATCTCAGGCATCTGGCAGTCCATCAGCACCATATCGTAGCTGACCCGCGCGCTGACCGAGACGGCCTCGGCACCATCGGCAACAGCATCGGCACGCAGACCCAGCTTGGCGCACAGCGCCAATGCGACGCGCTGATTGATCGCGTTGTCATCCGCGATCAACACCCGGCCGTGAAGCCGCTTCAGCGTGGTCTCTCCTGACATCGCGGGTAACTCGGCGCTCCTTGCCGGACCGATCGGACAGCGGATGGTGAAGCGGAAGACGGATCCGCGGCCAGGCTCGCTGCTAACCGAGATGCCACCGCCCATCTGCAAGGTTAGCTGACGGCATATCGACAGGCCCAGACCGGTCCCCCCAAAACGCCTGGTCATCGATACGTCAGCCTGGGTAAACGGCTGGAAGAGTCGGGCTGCACCTGCCGCGTCCATACCGATGCCGGTATCCCGGACCACCCCGGCCAGCTCTACCTGTCCGTCGGCCATCTCGGTTGTCCGAACTTCGACCACAATCTCGCCCTGCATGGTGAACTTCACAGCGTTACCGAGCAGATTGACCAGGATCTGGCGGAAGCGGCCTGGGTCTCCGAGCAGCGACCCATGCAATCCCGTGGCGGTCACGAGCCGCAACTGCAGCTGCTTCCCAGACGCCTGCTGGGCAAAGAGTGAGACCGCATCGGCACACACCTGGCGCGGATCAAAGGGGATGCTTTCGAATTCCAGGCGTCCGGCCTCTATTTTCGAGAAATCCAACAAGTCATTGACCAGACTGAGTAGCGAGTCGGCGCAACCACGTACGGCATCGGCGTGCTCCCGCTGCGAGACATCCAGCCCGCTGTCGAGAAGCAGGCCAGTCATGCCAACGATGCCGTTGAGTGGCGTGCGGATCTCATGGCTGACGTTGGCGAGGAAAGCGTTTTTGGCTATGTTGGCCGATTCGGCAGCGGCCTTGCCCTCGCGAAGGGCGGCCGCTGCCTGGTGCCGCAGCGAGATATCGCGCACCGTGCAGATGACTACCAGCCTGCCGCCAATCTGCGCCTCGGTAGCAGTGATCTCGGCAGGGAATCTGGTCGCGTCCCGCCGTTGCATCACGATTTCGCGAGTCACCGACGCGGCTTTGCCGAGCCACAGTGATTCCAGGGCGGTACCGGATTCAGCTTCAGGCATGATCAGGGCGATGCTGCGACCCAGCAGTTCAGGAACCGACCAGCCGAAGCATGCGGCCGCGGCAGGGTTCAGATCGATGATGTCTCCGCGCCCATCAAGCACGTAGATGCCATCGGCGGCGGATTCGAATACGGCGCGAAAGCGCTGTTCGCCTTCACTGGCCTCGCGCTCTGCCAGGCGCAGGGCAGAGACGTCGCGGGCCACTCCAAGGTAGCCCGTCAACGTGCCGTTGGCATCGCGCACCGCGGTGACAGACAGCAGCACTGGAACCCGCCCGCCATCTTTGCGAACGTAGGTCCACGGACGTTCGTCGGCAACCCCCTGCTCGCGGGCCAGCAATACAAAGACCTCAAATCCTGGCAGCACTGTGCGACCCAATTCGGCCGTCATCTCGGCAGCACGATGGACGACTTCTGTCGGGTCGTGGAACACACCGGGGTTCTGCACATCGACCAGTTCCTGGGCCGTCCATCCCAGCAGTCGTACTGCGGCAGGATTGAACAACGTGATAATGCCGTCAGGTCTGGTCGCAATCAGCGCGTAGGCCGTTGAGGCGAAGACTGCACCGAGAAATGCATCCGGGGAGCGATGGGGCACATCTTCAGTCTAATCCACCCGGGCATCACCCGCAAGCCAGGGACACCCAACACCAATCAGCAGTGCTGGGCGAACGCGGCCTTGAACAACTCGGCTATCTGTTGCGGATGCCGACCCTCAATCTGATGGCGATGCAGCATCCACACCACTTCGCCATCTTTCAGCAGGGCGGCACTGGGCGAACTAGCAGGATATTCAGCAAAATGCGTCCGGGCAGCCTGAGTGGCCTCGCGGTCCACCCCGGCGAAAACCGACAAGCTGCGGGCCGGCTTGGCAGCGGTCTCGGCCAAGGCCTTGGTCAGGCCAGGACGGGCACCACCGGCAGCGCATCCGCAGACGCTGTTTACGTAAATCAGAGTCGTACCAGGCTTGGCCATCTCGGCGTCGACCTGGGCGGCAGAAATGGCTTCTATCAGGCCCATGGCCTTGATTTCCGCGCGGATTGGGTCAGTCAGCTCAGGAGGGTACATGGCGTTACTACTATCAGGATATGAGGTTCGTCGTCTGTGACCGCTCTCAGGCGGCTAGGGAGATAGTCAGCCGTTTCGCGACCTGGGTAGATCTAACGCCCCAGGGTTCGGCAGACGAACCGGCTCAGGCGGGCTGCGGAGCCGCTTCGTCAGTGATGAGCTCGACTGGCTTGGTAACCGGCTTCATCCGCAGGCGACGCTCGCGGATGCAGTGGAAGCTCATCCAGGCGAAACCGGACAGATAGATGGCCAGCAACGGCGTGATCCAAGTGTGCGCACCGATGAATCCGACCGTCATACCGACAATGGCCCACAGGGCGCAGATCGCCTCGGGAACACCGCTATGGGCACGGGCCTGGTAGCTACTGGTGCCTGACGAACCAGCTTTGGGCGTACGCACGAAGGCCGACTGTTTACCACGAATGGCCTGCCACACGGCCGAGCCGTTGCTGATGGCAATGCCGGTTCCAATAGCGGCCAGGATCGGGAGCGAGCGCAAGTTGCGCCAGCCCTTGCTACCGTGCAGGGTCAGCTGGCTGGTGATATAGACCAGGATCGGGGCGCTGGCGCCAACCAGGAACGAGAAGACGCCGAGCATCAGGACCCACCAGGGGATCGCACCCTGATCGACCAGCAGCAGAGCAAGCGGGGCGCAGAACAGCGACAGCAGGATGAGCGGATGGACCAGGTAATGGGTCATGTGCAGCGAACTGCAGATCTTGGCATGCATCGACCACGAGCTGCGCCAGATCCGGGGCAACAGCTTGATGGCCGTCTGGATCGAGCCCTTGGCCCAGCGGAACTGCTGGCTGCGCCAGGCGTTCACATCTGCGGGAACCTCGCCGGGCACTCCCAGGCCAATGCGGTAGGTGCAGCGCCAGCCGGCCAACTGGGCACGGTACGACAGGTCCATATCCTCGGTCAGGGTGTCATGTTCCCAGCCGCCAGCGTCGATGATCGCGGTGCGACGCCACAGGCCACAGGTGCCGTTGAAGTTCATCGGCAGGCCCGACCAAGCGCGAGCGCCCTGCTCGACAGCGAAGTGACCATCGATGCCCACGGCCTGGGCCTGGGTCAAGATGTTGTCATCGCGGTTGATGTGCTCCCAGCGACCTTGGACCAGAGCGAGGCCGGGATCGGCCAGCAGGGGCTTGATCGCCTTGCGGATGAAATCCGGTTCCGGGGTGAAGTCGGCATCGAAGATAGCGATGAACGGAGCATCGCAGTGCTTCATACCGTTCTCAAGCGCCCCAGCCTTATACCCGGTGCGATCGATGCGGTGGATCGAGACGGCGTCCAAACCCGTACGAGTACACAACTTGGCGATTTCCGTCCGACCGATGTTCACGCTGTCGTCAGTTGAGTCATCGAGCAACTGAATGTGCAGCTTGTCCTTCGGCCAATCAAGGCGGCCGATCGAATCGAGCACGCGTACCACCACGTCGCGCTCATTGAACACCGGCAGCTGAATCAGCACATGCGGCAGCTCGGTATCAGGCGGTAGCTCGGTCAGCGCTTCGCAAGCTGCCTGCTTGGCAGCCGCACCGCGATGCTGCAAAAAGAGGACGAGCAGCCAGAGGCTGTGCAGTCCGTACATCGCCAGTGCGGCAACGGCCAGAACGTACAGACCACCGGCGAACCAGGTCAACGGAGCGATCGCATCAGCGACTACTTGCGGGAGGATGGTATCGCGGGCGGCGCCAGCGAGCTGAATGGCATGTGCGTGGTCGAACATGAAGGGGGCCAAGTGTGTCAAACATCCCAGTTTCCGCAAGGTCCATGGTCCCTTGGCAACCAGGACCTCATCAAGCCCTCACACGGATGTCCAGCATGACGCGTTTTTAACCTGGTCATCGACGGGCGACATCCCGTCGGCGGATCGGCAGATCCGCACCAGGGTGTAACCGGCCTCTCGTCGTTCCTGGGACCACTCTAATCCGACGGCCGCGGCCAAAGCAGGCAGCTCCGGTTCCAAGGTCCTTCTTGGGTCGACGAGATAGGCCGTTCCGGTAATGCCAATAGCGGATCCAACCGAGGCGATCAGGTCGGCGAACGTTGGTGGACGATAGAGGATGTCACCGCCCACGAGCACGTCACAGGTTGGCAATTCTTCCCCCCATCGGTGTTCCAGGCGCCGGGTCGCGGGGGACATCGGGATTGCCGCCAAGGCTTCGGCAGAATGGTCAGCAAACACCACGCTGGTCGCCCCCGCCTGGGCAGCCCAAAGGCCAAGTCGGCCGCGACCGCACCCGAGATCAATGACGCGCTGGCCACGCACAGTGACCAGCGAGGCGATCTCGGAGAGAAACCGCTCGCCAGCTGGCCAGACGTAGCGCCAGGTGGAATCCTCTCCGGCGTGAGCGCAGGGCGGTAGGCCGTCGTCAGCCACCGACCCACTCCGCCAGGGTCGCTAGTTCGCGGGCCGTGCCGTCACGACGCGCCCGATCATCCGCAGCCAACAGCGGCCACGTGTAGGTCTCGACCGAGACATGCGCGCAGCCGGAAGCGAGTCCGGAAACGAGCCCAATCCGGCTATCAGCTGCCGTGGTGGCCAGCCCATTGGCCAACCGGACAACGTCTATCGGAACGTGGAAGTGGCTGCGCGCCGTGCGGGCGCCAGGCAGCCTGGACAAGGCGCCGCCCAAGCCATCGAGGTCCACACTGCGGGACAGTGAACCGGCTCCGTCGGAAACCGCCGTCTGATGAAAGAACCGTGGTTCCGCCATGGCGGCGAGCGCTGCAACCTGAGCTGGATCCCGCGCATCAGCCTCGGGAGCGGCAGAGACCTGGATCTTCGCGATGCGCACACCGGCAGCTCGCATGCGCGCCATCGCGGCAGTCTGATCCTCGAAGGCCACGGACAGATGGCAGGTATCGAAGCACACACCGAGATGCTGCTCCACCGCCTGCCGTGCGGCCACCAGATCGCCGTCAAGCAGCCCGGCGGCCGAAACAATGCCGACCTTGATCAACGGTCCGCTCCAGAACGCCGCAACATCCCAGCTGGTCTCCAGCTGGCACCATGGTTCCGGTTCTAGGCAGAGCACGACGACCCGGTTCGTGCGCCGCCAGGCGAGATAGGCCGCTGCCGCCCAGGAGCCAAGCGCCGTGGCGAAGGCGTCCGGTCGATTGCGCTGCGGACCGAGTGGCCGGAACGAGCCTGGACAGGTCGAGATGGTGACTAACGGATCATCACTCAGCAGTAACGCCGCATCAATCAGCCTGAGGCTGTCGTCCAGGCGCCCTGGCTCGCTCCAGTCCGGCAGATAGGCATCCTCCTTCACCCGGACCGCCTGGAACGGGCGCAACGGAAAGCCGTTCAAGGTATGAGCAGACAGGCGGTGGTGGTCCAACATCCGACGCAGAATCTGCAGGTCGCCCCGCAAGGCCAGGCTGCCCAGCCGGAGATCGACACCAAGCCAGTCCCAACCCAGTGCGTTCCGCAAGGGTCCGGCAAAATTGTTCATCGCTTCAGCGATTTCTGCCGCCGACTCGGCAGCATGCAGATTGGTCGAATAGGCCAGTGGGCGCATGTCTCGCAGGATGGTCTTTGGTCTGGCCATGCACCAGGAATCACCAGGGCTGATCGACTTGCGCCGGGTTCCCCCCTGCTAGGGTCGCCAGCGTGCACCACGCCACGGCCAGAGATGCAGTCTGCCGGATACTCAGCGGCAGCGGTTTCGCCGAGTCTGCGATTGGCCTAGCGCTCGCCACCCGCCTGTCAGACGATGCGTCCTGCCCAGACGATCTGCGGCACATGATCATCCGGCGTTGCCTGGATTGGCAGCCGGACCAGGCGGCACCCTACACCCACCCCCTCAATCAGCAGCCGGTGCCTGATGATGGCGCTGCGTTAGCCGCCCAGTTGATCCCCGCACTGATCGCCCATCCCGCTGATGCCGCCCTGGGGGCCAGTTCGTTGTGGAGCCTGGTCCAGCTATGGCCCCATTGTAGTTCTGACGAACGCCCGCTGTTGCGCACCCTTTTTCTCAACAGCATTGCCGGCCACAAAGAAGTGGCAGATGGCGTGTTGACGACGTTCCAGCTGCGCGAGTGGCAAAAACAGGTGCCTACACACTACGGCACGCTGACGCCGAGCGTGGTGAGCATGCGCGGAGTGCTGGAAGCAACTGATCCATTAGCTGCATACCTGTTGCTCGCCGAGCATCTCGGCATGCAGGTCGACCTGGAGACGATGTGCTGGGTATTGGGATCTCTGTCGGTCCAGCTGCTGCAGTCCAACCATGACCGCCAGGGGCGTCTCGCCGGCCTGCTGCTTGGCGCAACAGCGTGCGAACATCTGGTGTCATTGGTCCAGGTGGAACATCTGGTAACGGTCATCTCGCAATTAAACCACCGCATCTGGTGGCTGAAGGCGTGTGGCAGTCTGCATGTGATTCTGCGCAGCACTGATCTCAGCCAGCGCCCGCTTGGTTCAGCGATCGTCACAGGTGACATCACCATGTCGCAGCGTGCGGGACGTGCCCTGGCCAGCCAGCAGCCCGGCCGTTTTTGGGACGAATGCTGGCAATCGACGCGGGAATTACTGCCCACTAATCGCATTGCCCTGCTGCGCCTATTGACCGTCTTTGATACAGCCCGCTGGCGCTCAGAAGACGGCATTGTCGCTGTTGACGATGCGTCTGCCATTGCCGCCACCCTGACCGACCTGGCCTGGCAGCGCACTCCACGACCAGCCTGAGCCGCCAGGAGTCATTGCATCGCTTCATCGCGATGCAATGATGCTGCAATGCCTGCCTGCGCCGGATCGCTCCGACTCTTAGCCGACGAAACCCGTCTGCGCCTCCTCCATCTGCTGGAGCGAGAGCCGTTGACCGTAGCTGAATTGACGGCGATCCTCGACCTCGGCCAGAGTTCGATAAGCGGTCATCTCTCCAAACTCAAGCAGGCCGGCTTGGTCCATGACGTTGCAGAAGGCAGCGCCCACCGCTATCGGCTACGCGATGACGCGCCCGAAATCCTGCGCACCGCCTGGTTGGCGACACGCCAGCTGTCAGCAATGGACCCGGCGATCGCCGCCGATGGCGCAGCCCTGGAACGCCATCGCGCCGCCAGCGGCAAGGACTGGGTCGCCCGCGTCGCCGGACTGCTGCACCGTGAATACGCTCCAGGTCGCACCTGGGACAGCCTGGCCCACGCCTTTGCTGCTGCCGGACGCTTCGGGCGATGCTGCGATCTGGGCGCTGGCGATGGAGCGCTCGCCGGAATGCTGGCCAGCGCGTCTAGCGAGTTGACCTGCATCGATCCAGCACCAGCCATGGTCGCCGCCGGTCGCGCCCGCTGCGCCGAGTCGCATCTCTCCAATGTGCGCTGGATCGAAGCCGCCGGTGAACAATTGCCATTGCCGAACGGCAGTCAGGACACCGTGCTGCTGCTGCAGTCACTGCAATATGTCGAACGCCCAGCCGACGTGCTGCGTGAATGCGGACGGGTGCTAGCGCCTAAGGGCCGCCTGCTGCTGCTTACCCTGGCCAGCCACGATCACGACGAGGCCGCGCGTTACGGCCACCGTCATCGTGGATTCCGCGACAGCGACCTGCGCACCTGGTTGAAATCGTGGTGCCGCGAACCGCGCATCGTTCAACTGCCGCCAGAGGCGCGCGCTCCCCGTTTCCAATCCATCCTCGCAACAGCTGACAAACCATGACCACCCACGATCAACCTGGCCACATCTGCGACACGTTGTGCCCCCATCATGGTGGCCTGCCGAAACTCGATCCGTGCGATGTGGTCAACCACCTCGGCTATCGTCGGGATGCCCGCGCGGCGAAATTCCCGTTCCTGGCCGCCCTGCGCGACCGTGTGCTGATCTATGATGGCGGTTTCGGCACCGAACTGTTCAAGTTCGATTTGGCGCCGACCGACCTGGGCAGCGGAGCGCAGGACGGCTGCGTCGAACTGATCCACCGCACGCGTCCCGAGATCGCCGGCCTCATCCACCGTCGCTATCTGGAAGCCGGAGCCGACGTCGTCGAGACGCATTCGTTCAACGCCATACCGCACACGCTCGGCGAATTCGGCATCGCCGATCAGGCCGAGCCGCTCGCTGAGCTGGCTGCCCGTGCGGCGCGTGGTGCGTGCGATGATTTCTCGACGCCATCACGACCGCGGTTCGCCGCCGGTGCACTTGGTTCCGGCACCAAGATGCCCTCGCTCGGACACATCGGCTTCAGCGCTCTGGTCGAGAGCTATCGCGCAGGCTCACGTGGTCTGTTGCGTGGCGGCGTCGATCTGATCCTGATCGAGACGGCGCAGGACATCCTCCAGGTACGTGCCGCGATCCTCGGGGCCCGCGCCGCCATGGCCGACCTCGGCCGCGAGGTGCCGATCCAGGCCCAGGTGACGATCGAGACCACCGGCACCATGCTCGCTGGTACCGACATCATCGGCGCACTGACCGCCCTGGAATCGCTGCCCGTCGACATCGTCGGCATCAACTGCGCCACCGGTCCAGATCTGATGGACTCGCACATCCGCACCCTGGCAGGAAGTGCCACCCGCTGGGTCTCGTGCCTGCCCAACGCAGGACTGCCGCGCAACGAAAGTGGCAAGGCGGTCTACGATCTCACCCCCGAAGAGTTGGCACGCTGGCACGAACGCTTCGTCACCGAGTATGGCGTCAACCTGATCGGTGGCTGCTGCGGCACCACGCCAGCGCACATCAAGGCGGTCGCTGACCGCCTGCACGGCGTCCAACCAGGGAAGAAGCGGCGCGACAGCTTCCCTGCTCAGCTCTCCAGCCTGTACAGTGCGACGACGATCAAGCAGGAAACCGGAATGCTGATTGTCGGCGAGCGCACTAACTCGACCGGCTCAAAAGCGTTCCGCGAGCTGCTTTTCAAGGACGACTTCGACGGCATGGTCCACCTCGCCCAAGAGCAGGTGTCCGAAGGCTGCCACGTCCTCGATGTGTCGGTGGCATGGACCGGACGCGATGAGCGCAAGGATATGGACGCGGTGATGGGCCGCTTCGCCACTGCTGTGCAGATTCCGATCATGGTCGACTCGACCCAGACCGATGTCATGGAGATCGCGCTGAAACGGCTCGGTGGCCGCGCCATCATCAACTCGGTAAACTTGGAGGACGGCGAAGAGAAACTCGACAAGGTCTGCCGCTTGGCCAAGGAGCACGGCGCTACCTTGGTCGCGCTGACCATCGACGAGGATCGTGAGGCCGGCATGGCCAAGTCGGTCGAACGTAAGATCGCGATCGCCGAACGGCTCTACAAGCTGATCACCGAGCGCCACGGCATCCCCGGCAGTTCGATCCTGTTCGACCTGCTGACTTTCCCGATCACCCAGGGTGACGAGGACACCCGCAAGCTTGGGCTGTGGACGCTGGAGGGTATCGCGGAAGTGAAGAAGCGGCTGCCCGACGCCGGCTTCATCCTCGGACTCAGCAACATCAGCTTCGGCGTCAAGCCGTATGCCCGTCAGGTGCTGAATTCGGTCTATCTCGATGAAGCGATCAAACGCGGCCTGACTTCGGCGATCATGAACGCCTCGAAGATCATCCCGATCGACCGCATTCCGCCCGAGGAGTTGGATATGGCGCGGGATCTGATCTACGATCGCCGCACGCCCGACAAAGATCCGCTGCACATCTTCGTCAACCACTTCACCAAGGCGACTGGCCCGGTGCAGTCGGAATCAGAGATCGCCGCCCTGCCGATCGATCAGCGGCTGGCCAAGCGCATCATCGACGGGAAGAAGATCGGCATCCAGGTCGACCTCGACGAAGCCATGCTGACCCACAAGCCGCTGACCATCATCAACGAATTCCTGCTCGCCGGCATGAAGACGGTCGGTGAGCTGTTCGGCTCGGGCAAGATGCAATTGCCGTTCGTGCTGCAGTCGGCCGAGACGATGAAGCTGGCGGTGAAGCACCTTGAGCCACACATGGAGCGCATCGAGGGCAGCCAGAAGGGCACCATGGTCCTAGCCACCGTGCGCGGCGACGTGCACGACATCGGCAAGAACCTCGTCGACATTATCCTCACCAACAACGGTTACCGGGTGATCAACCTCGGCATCAAGCAGCCGATCGAGGACATCATCGCGGCGGTCGAGAAGCATCGTCCTGACGCCATCGGCCTGTCCGGCCTGCTGGTCAAGTCGACCGTGGTGATGAAGGAGAACCTCGAGTGGATGGGCTCGCGTGGTCACCGCCTGCCGGTGATCTGCGGCGGCGCAGCGCTCAATCGCGCCTACGTTGAAAACGACTTGCGCGCTTCGTACCGCCAGGGCCAGGCCGGGCGTGCCGACTGCCAAGTATACTACGCCGCCGACGCCTTCGACGGCCTTGGACTGATGGAAGAGCTCAGCGGCCAGGTTCCGTTGGAGAAGCGCAAGCTGACCACCCGCCCAGTACGCGTCAGCAACCGCAAGACCGCTTTCGAGGAGTTGGAAGAGAAGCTGCGCGCCGGGAAGGTCTATGTGCCGACCCACACGCCGCCCCCGCCGCGCATCCCCAGGCCGCCATTCTGGGGTCGTCGCATCGTCCGCGCCAACGAACTGGAACTGCCGACCATCGCGCAGTACCTCAATCCCAATGCGCTGTTCCGCGGCCAGTGGGGCTTCCGCCAGGGCCAGACTCTGTCTATGGAGCAATGGCAGGAGATGGTCGACCGCGAGGCCACGCCGGTGCTCAAGCGCCTGACCGCTGAGTCGGCCAAGCATGGCCACCTCGATCCGGCGGTCGCCTATGGCTATTGGCCGGTGGCTGCTGAACGCAACGATCTGGTGATCTTCGATCCTCTGAGCGGCGCCGAAACGGCGCGCTTCAACCTGCCACGTCAGATGGACGACGGCGGCAAACACCTGTGCATCGCTGACTGGTTTCGCCCGCTCGGCGCTGCACCCATCGGCGAGGAGCAGTCCTACATCCCGGCCGCCGCCTGGGCCAATGGCGCACGCGATGTCCTCGCCTGTCATGTCGTCACCATGGGCGAAGCCGCTTCACGTTGGACCGAACGGCTGTTTGCCGCCGACAGCTACCAGGAGTATCTCTATGCCCACGGCTTCAGTGTCGAAATGGCCGAGGCTCTGGCGGAGTACTGGCACAAACGCATTCGCCAGCAGCTCGGCATCGCGCAGGACGACGCCATGGACATCGCCGACCTGTTCACCCAGGGCTATCAAGGCAGCCGCTACAGCTTCGGCTACCCGGCCTGCCCACGCCTTGAGGACCAAGCCGTCCTCGAACGACTGCTGCAATGGCAGGAGATCGGCGTGAAACTCAGCGAGGAGCACCAGCTGGCGCCCGAACAGAGCACCAGCGCCCTGGTCGTGCATCATCCAGGGGCGAAGTACTTCAACCTGTAGCGGTTAGACGGTCAGCCTGCTCCGCTGAGCACCGCGTGCATTTGGGATACGGACATCTGTCCGCCCCTGGTGTAGGGGCCGCCGGGGTGCCATGGACGGCGATTCGACCGGGGGTAGGTCTGACTCACGGCAGCACGGTGCCGCGGATCAGCAGCATTACCGGATAGAATTCGCTGACGCCGTAGCGCTGGGCGAAGGCGGTGTCGTCAAGGGCCAGGATCGCTTTTTGCTCCTCAGCGCGGTCCTTGGCGATGCTCGCTCGCTTCTCAGCGGCCGGAAACTCGACGCAGGTGAGGGCGATGCTGGTGGCGCGCGTGGGATCCAGGCCGTCGGCCAGGGGCTGCATCCCGACGCGGCCGGCCTCGGTGTTGGCGAGCACATGGCTGAACAGGTCCTTGGTTACTGACTGTTGGCCGTCAACCGCCACGCTCAGGCGGCCGGAGGATACTGACTTGAGGTCGAGGACCCCGACCGAACGCGCCTTGACCGTGAAGGTGAGGGTCGCGCCCGGGCTGCCGGCGAGGTAGGTGGGATACTTCACGCCGACCTGTTTCAGGAAGGGGTCGCCGGCGGGGATGGTGCGCCAGGGCCCCGTCTGCACGAAGGCCTCGTCCAGCGGAACCATGCGGGCGTCCTCCCAGTTGTCCGCCGACATCGGTTTGGGCAGGGCATGGGCCCCAGCGGTACCGGCGGGCAGGATGTCGTGCATCGCCGCCACCACCGCCCGGGTGTAGAGCGGATGGCCAGTGTCCTCGAAGGGGTGCACGCCGTCACCGGCGAAATACCACATCCCCTCGGCCATCGCCTTGCGCCGCACCTCGCTGGACGCGTTGTCCGCGACCTTGAGCCGGCCCTGGGCGAACAGCCGGGCCACCTCCACCCCCATGTGGATGCTGGGGATGCCGTAGTGCGCCGCCACCGCCTCATGCGCCCCGGCGGCGCGCGGATACTGACCCTTGGCCAGATCATCGAGCATGAACTTGCCGTGCCCATGCATGGCGGTGTAGACGAAGCAGATGTCGGTCAGGGGATTCGCCTGCCAGATCTGCCGGACGAGGCCTTCCATGGTCAGCTTGATGCGTGTGGGGTCGATCGAGGAATCGTTGACAGCGAACTCAATGAAGACCAGGTCGGGCTTCTTGGTCAGCACATCATAACCCACCCGATAGGCGCCGAAGTCGGAGCCGGTGCCGCCGACGGCGGCGTTGATCTCGCTGAGCTTGGCCGTGGGGTACTGCTCGCCGAACCACGCGAAGGTCTGCACCCGCCAGCCGTTCTGGGCGGTGATGCTGCCGCCGAGATAGGCGATACGAACCTCGCCGCCCGCCTGCAGCTTGCGCACCACGTTGGGCAGGCCGTCGCGCACGGTGAAGGCCGGTACGCCGTCCATGAAGGTCGGCCGGACCTCCGCCTGCAGTCGGCAATCGGCGAGGTCGACCGTGCCGCAGGCCATGAAGAATCCGGGCGAGAGGACGAGTTCCGTCGCTCCCGGCGGGACCGTGGCGGTCACCTGCAGGTTGGTCCAGGCCGGATCAACCTTGCTCAGCCAGGTCGATTCGGTGAGGAACAACTGCTTGCCGGCGGTATCCTTGATCACCGCCCGCAGGGCGAAGCCGCTGCGTTGCCCCTCGGCCAGGGTGATCGCCGGCAGGCGGACGCGCAGGCTGACCGCGATCTGCGACCACTCAGGGGACACCTTGACGACGCAGTTCGGCATGAGGTAGCCGAGCTGCTTGGAGTCGATGCGCAGGATCGACGTGTCCCCCTCCTTTATCAGGCTGAAAGACTCTTGGCCGTTGGTGGCCGTCCAACCGGTGGGGAGCCGACCGTCAGGGCCGGCGGTCGCGAAATTTCCCCCCGGGAAGGGAATGTCCTCAAGCGCCCAGGCCGGTCTGGCAGCGGTCGCCAGTAGCAGCAGTCCGGCTGCGAGGCAGAGGTGCAGGGTAGCCGGTGGGTTCGGACCAGCGGCGAGGTTAGTATAGAGGGCCATGGGATGTCCGTGGTTGCTGGTGGACAGGATGGTCGGGGCCAGCGCGTCACCAATGCCAGGAGCAGTAGGGTTTGTCCCCGGTTGCGAAGGCCGACATGTAGTTGACCGAGGCGTGGACCTGCGGGCCAAGGGTCATTGAGTCGTCCAGTTGGCAGGCCAGCTGGCCGGCCGGGTCCGGGGTCGCCATGGTGCGGGTCGGACCGCATTGCTCCTGCCTAGCCGACTGGGCAGCGATTTCCGCAGCAACACAAGCGGAACTGCCGTCCATCAGCCCGTAACTCGGGTGCGCTGCCTGTAGGTCTTCGGCGGACATCCGACCAGACGCGTAAAAATCCGCGCAAAATACGCAGGGTCATCGAAGCCGACTGCCATGGCGACCTCGGTCACCGGATCGTCCTCAGCAATGAGCAACCGACAGGCCTCTTCGATTCGCATGTGATGGACATGCGCTACCACACCCAAACCGGTGCGGCTACTGTAGCGGCGCGATAGATAGCCGGGACTCAGGCCGAACCGCGTTGCCAGGGACGGCAATGACGGCATCGGGTCGCGAAAACGCTCGGTCAGCCACCGTCTGACAGCATCTAGAAGCTCATCGCTGGGCAGGGTTGCGCCACCAACCACTGGCGTGGCCAGCCGGCCGATCAACACCAGCACCTGAACAAACACGGCCAGCAGGGCGGAACGCCAGCCGGGCGCTCCGCCGTTCCGTTCCGCGATCATCACCTCAAGCAAGCGCACCAGTTCGCGACGTTCGTGTTCAACGGCGCGCAGGCGCAGCGGCGGGCGGGTCGCCGGATGTGAATGGCGCCGGAACAACAGACCGGCAGCCGGACCCAGGTCAGCGATCAGCGCAGGGATGGCCGCCAACACCTCTGGCTGGAATACGCAATTGTAGATGCGCAGACCGTCACCATCCGGGTAGGCATGCCAGGCATGCGGGTGGAGCAGCAGCACGTCCCCGCTGCACAAGGCGCTGTCGCCGGCGGCGTCACGATGGCGCCCGGCCCCGCTGGCGACTACCACCAGTTCATGGAACGGGTGCTGATGCGCCTGGCAGCTTCCGCCGGTGCTCTGGACATGCAGTGGCAGATTGCCAGCACTCCAGGTAGGCGACCAAATCCAGGTCAGCAGATCAGGCAACATAACATAATCGTCCTAGTCAAAAGCATGTCTGTTCTAGCATTGCCATATCCGTCACAGCACAATCGTTTGCATCAACCCAGGAAATGACCATGCCCGACCGCCGCAGCTATGATGTCGCCGCCTACATATGGCCATCCTATCACAACGAACCACGCATGGTCGACGTGTGGAAGGAAGGCGACGGGGAGTGGTACACCGTCCGACGCGGCACACCGCGCTTCCCAGGGCACGACATGCCCAAACTGCCGCTGCTGGGCTACCAGGACGAGGCCGATCCAGCGGTGATGCGCGAACAGGTTGCGATCGGTGCTGCCCATGGCGTCAACACCTTCATCGTCGACTGGTACTGGTACGAGCAGCAGCCCTGCTTCGAACGACAGCTGAACGACGCCCTGCTGCCCGCACTCTCAGGATCCGACAGCTGGTTCTATCTGATGTGGGCCAATCATAATGCGACCTCGCTGTGGAATATGCACACCGATGCCGACGAACCACGTTGGACTGCACGCGTCGACCGCAAGGCGTTCGAGGCGATGGCCGAGCGTCTGATCGAACGCTATCTCGGCCACCCCCGCTGTTACCGCATTGACAGCCGGCCAGTGCTGAGCATCTACGATCTCCCCAATCTAATCGCTGGACTGGGTAGCTGCGAGGCGACGGCCTCAGCGCTGGCCTGGCTGCGAGCCCGGGTTGCGGCCCACGGACTGCCCGGCGTGCATCTGCAAGCCATTAACACGGTCTGGGTATCGATCGAAGGGCTGTCCTTCGCGGAGCTGATCCGACGCCTGGGCTTCGACAGCGCGACCGACTACCAGTTCGTCCACCATGGCCCCGGTAAAGGTGACTACGTCGGCTGGGCACAGCGCAGCTGGTCGCAGTGGGACGCCTGGGCGAAAGCCTATCCCTGCTGGTATCCGCACGTCTCGGTCGGCTGGGATAACACCCATCGCATGCCTTCGGAGAAAGAGATCATTACCGGCAACACGCCAGAAGCGTTTAAAGCCTGTCTATTCCGGGCCAAACGATTCCTGGACGCCCACCCAAATCAGGCGCCATTGGTAACGATCAATTCGTGGAACGAATGGACCGAAGGCAGCTATCTGCTGCCCGACATGCGCTGGGGCTATGGATACCTGGAGGCCATACGCGCGGTATTTCGCTGAACTGGTGGTGACCGGCCGGGTTCGACCGGCATGACAGCCTGCTGCCAGGCACGTTCCGCTCGCCACGCGCAGCTAGGCTCCGGGATCATCCTTCTTCATTCCTTCGCGATCCCGGCTACATAGCTGCCCATGCGCCGCGTCCTGATCATCGCCTCCATCGCCCTCGTCCTCTCCGGCTGCGTCTGGTCGCGCCTCCTCGACTGGAAGGGACAGCTCAAGGAGTTCGACCGCTACATCACGACGGCAGACGAAGGCAAAGCCCTGCTGTTGCAGTTCAAGGAGCCCAGCATCCGTCCGGCGGATATCGGCTATCTACTTGGCGGCGAATTACCGAGCAGCACCAGCCCCCGCCCAGGTGGCGGGGTTTACGTGACCTGGTTGCTCCGCCGCGACCGCGCCGATTCGATAGGGCTCGACATCTCCCTCGGAGCCAAGGATCTCGAAGAAGAAACCTTGGCCGACTCCATTCGCGTACCGCCACAAGTGATGGCGTTCATTCCCAAGGATCGCCTGCTGGCCATGGCACGAGCGCTCGGCTCCGCAGACATCAACAAGGACAAACGCGAAGCAGCCGGCCGGCTCAGCGGCACCGATGCGGATCCCATCACACCTGGCCGGGCCGTGGTCGTAGCCGCCCTGGGCGAGCCCGATGACATTGAGCAGAAGGACGGCATCGACCGACTGATCTTCCGGTTCAAGCTGGTGGGTCCGGATGGAAAGCTTGGCAAGCCGACCGACCTGATTCTGGACATGCGCGGCGAGCAACTCGTTGCCGCTCGTATGAAGGCTCCGAACTTCAATTCCTGGATGAAGCTCGACGGCTCGAAGTGAAACCGCGGACGATCCTGATCCTCAGCGTGACGTTGGCCGCTGCCGGCGCCGCTGTGGGCGGGTGGCTGGCTGTGAGTCGGAAGCTCCCCGCGCCACCGACCGTCATGTCCACGTGGGACCCGAACGATCCGGATCTCGGCAGGAAGGCCTACACCATGTGCCAGGCCTGCCACGGCATCACTGGCCAGGGTGTGCCCGGGTATGCCCCCCCATTGGCAGGTTCACCCTGGCTGAGTGGTGATCTCCGTGGGGCGGTGCTGATCACCTTGCATGGCTACGACGCGACCATGGAGCCCGGAGCCGCGTACGTCAGTGGCCGAATGCCCGGACACGCTGGGCAACTGGCCGACCACGAGATCGCCGGTCTGCTCAGCTGGGCCCGACAGCAATGGGCCGCCGCGTCGGCGCCAGTGACCGCAGATCTCGTGACGACCCTGCGCAGCAGATTCTCTGACCGTGCGACCCCCTGGTCGCCGGCCGAGTTACGCGCCATCTTGAAACAGCCATGATGCGTAGGCCTGTCTTCATAACCGGCGTCGTTACTGCTGCCATATTACTCAGCGTGACCATCGCCGCCGTGCGCCTGGAGGCCAGGCATCAGGGCACCGTGATACCGGCTGCCCCGCCGATCCGATTCACTCTGCATCGCAGCGATGGCTCCACCTTCAGCGAAACGAATCTGCTCGGTCGCGTGCATCTGATCTACTTCGGATTCACCACCTGTCCCGACGTCTGTCCCACCGAACTGGGCTGGATGATCCGCGTTCTCCGGCGACTCGGACCTTTGGCCAGCCAGGTGCAGCCGGTGTTCGTCACCATTGATCCCGAACGCGACACCCCGGCCAAGCTTGACGCCTATACCGCGGCCTTCGACGCCCGCTTCATCGCCCTCAGTGGCAGCCTGGCTGAGGTCACGGCTGCAGCGGACTCCTTCGGAGTAGTCTTCCGCAAGCAGACCCCGGTCTCGAAGCAACCGGGATTCTACCTGATCGACCATACCATGGTCACCTTCGTGGTGGATCGCGACGGACGAATCGTCCAACGCCTGTCCTCGCGTGATGTCGATCCCGAATCCGCAGCAGCTCTGATCCGCCCAATCACTGGAAGCCCTCCATGAGTCGCCTATTGCTCCTTATCTTGGCCAGCTGCGCCTGGAGCGCCGAACTGTCCGTCAGCAAGACCTGGTCGCGCGCAACGGTGGCTGGCCAGGAAGCTGGCGCGGTCTTCGCCACCATTACAGCCGGAAGCACCGCCGACCGGCTGCAGTCTGCCTCGTCCGCGATCGCCGCCGTCGTCGAAGTGCACGAACATGCCGCTGGCGCAGACGGCGTCGTGCAGATGCGCGCAGTCATCGACGGCGTGGCCATCGGCGCCGGGTCTACGGTGGAGCTGAAACCACGCTCGTACCACATCATGTTGATCGGGCTGAAGCAGCCGCTGGTAAAAGGTACGCCGCTGACAGTGACCCTGATGTTCAGCCAGCATGCTCCGATCACCGTGCAGGCCGAGGTGCTGGATCCTTGGGCCATGGCCTTCGACGATCGGTGAGCCCGATGCGAGGCCACCACCGGTAGGCTTTAACGCACGTAAGACCTGTCGATCGCTAGCGATCCATGCGTGGTGGAACCTTGGATCACCTAGGGCGAACTCGGGCTGGATCATGCGATCCCCGTGCTACAGTCAGACTGCTATGACCAGCTTACATGCCACCACCGTCAGGACGGTCCGGCTCGACCGGCATGCTGGGGCGTCGCGTCGCCCAGCCACTCATCCTAGTTCCTATCCAGAAATCCACGATACGGCTGCGCGCCTCGACGGCATCGTCAAGATTCTGACTGGTCTGGTTCTCAGCGTCTTCTCGCTTGGCTTGGCCATGGCCGCCGTGGTTGGCATACATGCCATGCTGGAACACCACGAGTTCAAGCTGTGGGCGTTCATGGTCGGCATCCCAGGCCTGCTGATGTCACTGGTCGGACTGGCTTTGATCTGCTGGGGTACGGTAAAAATGCTCAGTGGACGCGGCAACGGCTGAGCCGTCGCCAAGCAGGCGCTACGGCCTCAACGACAGCTAGGCCGGCGTCTTTTTGCGCACCGAGAAGGTGACGATGTTGCCGGATTTGTTGTAAATCAGCGTTTCGCTCATCTTGGTGATGAGCTTGAAACCGAGACCACCAAAACCACCTGCCAAGTAGCGATCGCGAGCTGCGCTTGCTGCGTCTTTTTCGTTGACGCCATCCAACACGGTCTTGTGGTCAAAGCCCGGTCCCTGGTCTTCGATCGTCAACTGGACCTTGTCGCCGAGATCACGCCAGCGCAAGACGATGAACTTGCTTTCGTCATACTTATGGCCGTGACGATGCGCATTCAGGATGAGTTCTTTGGCACAGGTCATGAAGGAGTCGACTTGCGATTCATCGAACTCAAGGGCCTTGACGAGACGAGCCAAAAACACTTGGGACTGGTCGATGAAGCGGTCTTTGCTGGGGATGACGAAATTCACCGCGCGCTTGAGGCTGGGATCCTTCTGCACGAGGTAGAACAGGTCTTCCTTGGCGAAGTCGTAGATCTCGCCGCCCTGATCATGCTCGAACTCATCCAAGAGCATATCGAGCTTCAGTGCGGCGTGGCTGACTTGAGTCTCATCAATCACACGCAGGCGCAAAGGGCCTATGACGATCTCATCGCGGTGACGCAACTGATGGCTCAGCACGTCTTTATCGTTGACCGTGATGTGCGCCTCTTGGGTCGCCACCTCGACGACCATGTGTCCATGGTGGTCCACAAACCTGGCATGCACCGGCTGCAACGACTTATGCTGGGCGCGTACGGTGCAGCCCTCACCGCTACCAACGGTCAACCCCGGCTTCACGGTGAACTGCTTGCCTTTGGCCGCAGTGTTGAGGACCTCAAGCTTGATCATTCGCGGTACAGCATGGCTGGCATGAGACCCGCGCAAGTAGGTCGAGGCCAGAGGCGTCGCCACTTGAGCAACCCTTCCCAGTCACCAGATTCCCCCACCCGTCAGGAATACCATGAGCCGTAACACGCTGTTCGACAAGGTCTGGGACCGCCACGCCGTACGCATGCTGCCGTCAGGTCAGACGCAGCTGTTCATCGGCCTGCACCTTATCCACGAAGTGACCAGCCCGCAGGCCTTTGCCTGGCTGCGCGAACGGAAACTCCCGGTCGCCTTTCCGGATCGTGCCGTTGCGACCGTCGACCACATCGTCCCGACTGAAAACCAGGCCCGGCCCTACGCTGACGGTCTTGCCGAAGACATGATGCAGGCGATCGAGCGGAACTGCCTGGAGTTCGGCATCCGGCTCTACCAGCCGGGCTCCGGCAAGCAGGGCGTCGTCCACATCGTCGCCCCCGAACAGGGCCTGACCCAGCCCGGCATGACGGTCGCCTGCGGCGACAGCCATACCGCCACCCACGGAGCCTTCGGCGCCATCGCCTTCGGTATCGGCACCAGCCAGGTGCGGGACGTCCTCGCCTCCCAGACTATGTCGATGAGCCGGATGAAGGTCCGCCGCATCCAGGTGAACGGAACGATGCGCCCAGGAGTCTACGCCAAGGATCTGATCCTGCACATCCTGCGGGTGCTGTCGGCCAAGGGCGGCGTCGGCTTCGCCTACGAGTTCAACGGCCCCGGCATCCATGCCCTCTCAATGGAAGAGCGCATGACGATCTGCAACATGGCCATCGAAGGTGGCGCCCGCTGCGGCTACATCAATCCCGATCAGGTAACGATCGACTACCTGCGCGGCCGCGAACATGCGCCCAAGGGAGCCGCGTTCGACACCGCTACCGCCTGGTGGCTGTCGATGGCGTCCAGCGCCGATGCCGAATACGACGACGTCAAGACCTTCGATGCTTCGATCGTCGAGCCGACCGTGACCTGGGGCATCTCCCCAGACCAGGGCGTGGGCGTCAGCGAAGCGATCCCAGCCAAAGAGTCGTTTGCCGAAGGCGAACGACCGGGCATCCAGGAAGCTTACGAGTACATGGGCTTCAAGCCCGGTCAGGCCATCGCCGGAACGAAGATCGATGTCGCCTTCATCGGCTCGTGCACCAACGGCCGCATCAGCGACCTGCGCGAGGCGGCCAAGGTCCTGACCGCGCATGGCGGGAAGGTTCCGGCCTCGGTGAAAGCTTTCGTCGTGCCCGGATCCGAAGCTGTCAAGAAGGCTGCCGAGGCTGAAGGCCTGCACCTCATCTTCATCGAGCATGGCTTCGAGTGGCGTGAAGCCGGCTGCTCGATGTGCCTGGCGATGAATCCTGATAAGCTGAAGGGCAAGCAGATCTCGATGAGCACCAGTAACCGCAACTTCAAGGGCCGCCAAGGCTCACCTGAAGGGCGCACGCTGCTGGCCAGCCCGGCGATGGTGGCGATCGCCGCCCTCGAAGGCAAGGTCACAGACATCCGCAACGTGCTGAAGTAAGGGATCACGATCATGCCCAACATCATCTCCAGCGTCTCTGGCCGTGGCATCCCGGTGCGTGGCAACGACATCGACACCGACCGGATCATCCCGGCGCGGTTCCTGCGCTGCGTCACCTTCGATGGACTTGGCGAGCACGCCTTCGAAGACGATCGCCTTCAGCTGAAGGCGCTTGGCAAGCTGCACAGTTTCGACGATGCCCGATTCTCCGGCGCCAAGATTCTGGTCGCCAACGCCAACTTCGGTTGCGGTTCGTCGCGTGAACACGCCCCGCAGGCGATCGCCCGCTGGGGCGTCGACGCGATCATCGCCGTCAGCTATTCGGAGATCTTCCACGGCAACTGCGTCGCCATGGGACTGCCGGCCGTGCGCGTTTCTCAAAGCGACAGTGAAGCGCTGCAGACCATCATCGAGTCAGATGCCAAGACGGTGGTCTCTCTCGACCTCAACAGCATGCAGGTCACTGCTGGCGGCAAGAGCTTCGCCTGCCAACTGGCCGACGGTCCTCGCAAGCAGTTCCTGACCGGTCAATGGGATGCGCTTGGCGAATTGGTCGACGGCCTGCCCCAGGTCCGTGCCGCCGTCCAGAAGCTGCCGTACATGAACGCATTCGCCTAAGGCTGGCGATCTTACCGCCGCACAACCATGACTCCCGCTGGGTTTCCAGCGGGAGTTGTCATGTCGTGGCAGCAGCCTGGTCCAGACGAGCCAACAGACCGGTCTGACGGCGTTCCTGGCGATCCAAAACCTCGGCGAAGAGGCGTTCGTCACCAACCATCAGCACCCGCTCTCGGGCCCGGGTGACGGCAGTGTAGAGCAACTCTCGGTTGGCAACTGGGTGGGGTGCAGGTGGAAGTATCACGATTACCGACAATGCCTCCGAACCCTGGGCCTTGTGCACAGTGGTCACCCAGCCGGTCTCACAGGCCGGCAAGCGGGCCGGAGCGAGGTGACGGAGACCACCCTGACCATCGGGAAAGCAGGCACTGAGATACCCGTCAACTGACCACAGTACCCCGAGATCGCCGTTGGCCAGACCAAGGCGATGGTCGTTGGCGGTAATCAGGATCGGCCGGGCATGGGCATGAAGCGGAGCGGCTCCGTCGACCCGTGCGCCGAGCATCGCTTCGATGCGGCGATGCAGGTCTGCCACGCTCCAGGCCCCCTCACGGGTGGCGCACAACACCAGCATCCGGCCCAACTCGGCCAAGGCGGACAATGGATCCGCTGCGCCAACCACGGCCTGGATCCACGGTTCCAACGTGGTGCGCACGACTGGCCAAGCCTCGGCATGCGCCACACGCTTGATGTCCTGATGACCACCAGACAACGCGACCTCGGTCGCGAGGATGTCACCCAAACGCAAGGCCGGTGCCAAGGTGCGCAGGCCCACAGCATCTCCCGTCTGACGATGGACCTTGGTCAGACGGGCCAGACAGCCCTGCAACGATCCTCCTTCGCCAGCAGCCTGAACCACGTCGCGCAACACGGCTCCGGCTTCAACGCTAGGTAATTGGGCGTCATCGCCAACGAGTACCAGACGGCATGCCGGAGGCAGTGCGCGGATCAGGGCGGCGGCCATATGCACGTCCACCATGCTGGCTTCATCGACCACCACGAGGTCGGCGACCAGCGGATGCCGCAAACCTAAACGGAACCGACCAACGCCCGGATCCCAACCAATCAGTCGATGCACCGTGGTGGCCTCGGCAGCGGCTTCGCGCAATACGAGATGGTGTGCGTGTAGCGCACGATCCAGTCCGCGCTCGATCGATTCACGTAGACGCGCAGCCGCCTTTCCGGTCGGTGCCGCCAGGCGGATCCGAAGCGGCCTATGCGCCAACATTGCTGACAGGGCGCGTAACACCGTGGTGGTCTTGCCGGTGCCAGGACCGCCGACGATCACCGCCAGACGCCGCTCGACCACGGTGCGAACGGCGTGGTCCTGCGAGATATCCTTGCCCATACGGATCCAGGGCAGTTGAGCCGGATCCGGCTGGTGCGCGGCTGCGCCGGCAAGCGCAAGCAGTCCGGTTGCCAGGCACGCCTCGTCCTGAGCGCAGACCGACCACGCCAGCAGCTCTCGGTACGAGGTCATCGGCGCCTTGGCCGGATCGTTCGAAGCGGCCCCGCACGCCATCAAGCGCTGATGGATCTCAGGGGGCGCAAGCATGACCGTATCCCCGTCCAGTCGAGCTGATGCCAGCTCGTGGCCGATACGTTGGCACAATGCCCGCTCGGCCGGGAAACGCTTGGCCAGCCACAGCGCCAACGCTTCAGGTAGGCTCATGCGGGTTCTTCCAGTAACGTTGCTTCCAAGGCACGAATCAGCGATTCCGGAGGCTTCCAGGTCCACACGCCCAACCCGGCATCGACGCCACGCAGGAACACCCAGGCTGCTCCGGAGACATGCGTGGCGTAGTCGTAGCGGGCACCCAGGCGATGGCGGAGATGGCGATGCAGCGCCAGGAGGTAGAGCAGCGCCTGCACCAAATAGCCGTGCTCAACCATCGCCGACCAGAGATGAACCTCGGCATAGTCCTCGACCCGATCACCAAGATGGTTGCTCTTCCAATCGAGTACCCACCACGAAGTGCCATCACCGGCCAACAGATCGACGAATCCCTTGAGGAAACCGCCACCCGGAGCCACATCACGCAGACGAGGCAGAGCGGCCAAGGCAGCTGGTGGGAGACCGCCGTGCTGTGCGATCAGTTCACGCATGCGTGAAGCCTCGACTCGCCGCAGCGGCAGATGGAACTCCCATTCCGCCCGCCGTAGCCGATCCGGCAGTTCTCCTAATACCAGGCGATGGCCGTCGCAGATCATCGGCAGGATGGCGAGGGCCTGCAATTGAGCGCTAACGGTGGAGACCGGGTCGGTCACCAGCGGTTGGCGCGGACCGCAGACCTCCAAACCGAGCAGGGCTAGTTCACGACGGACGACGGGCGCCGGATCAACCGTGAAATCCCACGTTTCGATCATGCGATGCAGGGCATCGCCGATGTCGGCACCGCGTGCCAGTCCACGCATGCCGGTCGGATCGGCAGGTAGAGCCTGGGCCGGAAGGATGAGCTCATCAGACATCCGTCGTTCGGGCGCCCCGTCGCTCTGACCAAGCAGACCGGTGAAGCTGGTGAGGCAACGATGATGGTCGAGTCGGACGCGCACCTCGGCAGACAGTCGGCGCAATCCATTGCCGAGGACAACAGCTGGTGGCGCCTGCCAGGTCTCTTCGGTGCTGATTCCCGGGCGCAGGCTGATCGCCGGATCTGATACGCACAGGGCCCGAGCCCTCGCCAGACAATTGGCCATGCGCTGTTCACGACCTGCTGCGCCGGCCTGCGAAGCCGCACGCCAGTCATCCGCCGATTCGCCAGATGGCCGCAGCCACCAGCCCATGCTGGAGAGCAGTGACTCGTGATAGCGACCCTGGCTATGCCAAGGTCCGCAGCCGACGTACACCCGGGTTCGCGCGCGGGTCAGGGCGACATAGGCGAGGCGCAGCTGTTCGGCATCGTCATCGCGTTGCACCTGACGCTCAGCATCTTCTAAACCCTGACCACCCAGCACCAGGTGATGACCCGACGCGTCAGCAACCAGAGCGCCATCCTCTGAACGATCATGTCGATAGCCGAGCCACGGACTGAAGACGATGGGGAATTCCAACCCTTTGGCGACATGCATGGTCAGGATGCGTACCGCGCTGGCATCCCCCTCCAATCGCAGGCGGCGCACGTCGGCATCCTCGTTGCCCCGACGATCCCACCACGCCAGCAGGGCGGCCGGACGTAATCCACCGCTCGAACAAGCGGTATGCAGCACCTCCACGGCATGGCGCCAGTCGGTCAACCAGCGTTCGCCGTCGGACAGGTCGGCGAGCCTCGCCAATGCCCCGCTGTCTGATGCCCAGGCATCGATGGCCGCGGTCAGACCCTGCCGCAACCATCGGCGGTGGTACTCCTCCAGGTTGTCGACCACGGCCTGCCAGCCCGGATCGTCAGCGGACAGACGAATGATGGCTGCTGCATTCCGTCCCCAGGCCTGGGTCGTCAAGGCTAGGCGTAAAGCTGCACCATCGCGAGGCCGGGCCATGGCCGTCAAGACCAGGCGCAGTTCAGCTGCCGCTTCGCTGTCGAGCACATCGCCGCTGGCGGCCAACGTCGACGGCACTCCACGCACATGCAGCGCATCGCGTACCCGTCTGCCCTGCGAACTGGTGCGCACCAAGACGGCCAGATCACGGGGCAGAATTGCCCGACTGACCCCCTCTTCCTCCAACGTACACGATCGGAGCAGTCGGACGATCTCGCTCGCTGCGACGTCTGCCGGCAATGGTTTGGCCAACTCCGGTGGGATCAGCAACGTCAGTGGTGTATCCTGGTCACCGACCAGTCGGGCATGCGCCCGAGAATGATCGCCGGCGATCGGCTGAAGGGCAATGCCGGGGTCCAGGAAGGGCAGGCCGGCCAGGCCGATCAGGTTCTGCACCGCCGTGACCAGGTCTGGGGCACTGCGTCGATTGATCGTCAATTGGGCGGGAATGGCCCCTCGCACGGCGTCCAGGTAGGCGGACAGATCGGCGCCGCGAAAACGATAGATCGCCTGCTTGGGGTCGCCGACGACGATCAACCGTCCGTCCTCGGCCCAGCAGCGGCGGAAGATCGCCCACTGCACCGGATCGGTATCCTGAAATTCATCGATGAGCGCTATGCTCCAGGTCCGGCGTACCACTTCGACTAGCTCTGGACGGGCATCAAGGGCCGCGCCGACCCGGCGCAGCAAGTCATCCTGCGTCCACACGCCGGCAACCGCCTGGGTCTGGACGAGGCGCTGCGCAACCTGCGGACATAGCCAGCCCAGCCAGGCGATGCGGACCTCGCCCAAGGA
>ENA-ORBV01004617-ORBV01004617.1-microbial-mat-metagenome-genome-assembly--contig:-NODE-4617-length-26204-cov-8.000536_pt1 | contig 26204 bp, 29 predicted proteins | sample MGYA00237777_ERZ505514 | MGnify/ENA primary metagenome ERZ505514 (study PRJEB26160, sample SAMN06269048) | microbial mat metagenome | isolation source: Oligotrophic lake microbial mat | place... | reverse complement strand
GGCTCGGAGATGTGTATAAGAGACAGGGGGTGTTGAGGTACTTGGCCTCGATCCGGTCGTCGTCGAACAGCCGGCGCGCACCGAAGCCGACGGTGTCTCCGGTGACGTCTCGGATCGGCCACAGCAACCTGCCCCGGAACCGGTCGTACATCCGGCCCGTCCCCGATCGCGCGATCAGGCCGGCCGCGACCAGCTCGTCGTCGGTGAACCCCCGGCCCCGCAAGGCCGTGTACAGCGCCTCCCCGCTGCGCGGCGCGAACCCGACCCCGAAGGTCGCCGCCGAGGAGGCGTCGAAGCCACGCGAGGACAACAGTGCCCGGCCGGGCTGCGCGTCCGGGCTGCGCAGTTGCTCGGCGTAGTAGGCGGCGGCGGCGGCGTTGGCCTCGACGAGCCGTTGCCGCTGACCAGCGGCCGGCCGCGGTCGGGAGCCGGTCGCCCCGTCCTCGTAGTGAAGCTCCACCCCGGCGCGTGCGGCCAACCGCTCGACGGCATCGGTGAACCCGAGGTGGTCGTTCTTCATGACGAACGCGATGACGTCCCCGCCCTCGCCGCAGCCGAAACAGTGGAACAGCCCCACCTGAGGTCGCACCTGGAAGGACGGGGTCTTCTCATCGTGGAACGGGCACAGCCCCTTCAGCGAGCCCACCCCCGCCTTGCGCAGTGCCACGTGGTCGCCGACGACCTCCTCGATACGGGCGCGTTCGCGGACGAGGGCGATGTCCTCGTCCCGCATCCGACCGCCGCCCGCCACGGGCGGAGTCTAGGTCGAGGTCCCGACACGCCACCGGTAGCGGTCGCCGGACGAGCGCCGCAATGTCAATGGTGGCGCTCGGGGCACCTCGAGCGCTGTGGTGACCGGTGGTCGCCACAGGCGAACCATGAAAGGGGACGCTGATGGGCATCGACGACAAGCTCGACAACGCCATGGACCGGCTCGGCGGCAAGGCCAAGGAGTCCGAGGGCAAGCTGACCGGTGACGAGGAGCGTGAGGCGCAGGGCCGCACCGACCAGGCCGGCGCTGACATCAAGGACGCCGGCGAGAAGGTCAAGGACGCCTTCAAGCGCTGAGCCACACCCACAGCACTGCCGCCGCCGGCATCCCGGCGGCGGCAGTCCTATCTCGGTGTCGCGTCCTGGTCGGCGATCAGGCGGCTAGAGGCGGCCCATCTCCTCGTAGCGGGCGAGCGCCGAGGCATCGGTCAGGCCTGCGACCTGGTCGATGACGACCCGCCGCCCACCTGCGTCGTCTCCGGCCTCCCGCCAGGCGTCGGCATACGGCGTCTCAAGGCCGGCCGGGGCTCTCGCCAGGAGCGCCTCGAACAGCACGGCGATGATCTCGCGCTGCCGCGCGTAGACCGCCTGCCGCCGCTGGTCGGTGAAGACGAAGACCGCCGCCACCGCCTTCATCACGGCGATCTCGACCAGGGTGTCCCGGGGCACGACGACGTCTGCGTCGTAGCGGGTGAGCGGACCCGCGCCGGCCCGGGTGCGGGTGGCGCGCTCGGCAGCCTGGATGAAGCGGCCGATCAGTTGGCTGGTCATGTTCTTCAGCGCCGCGAGCGCCCGGTGGCTACCGTCGAAGGCGGACACCCAGCCGGGTACCTGCCGCAGCCGCTGCAACGCTGCGGTCGCCTCGGCCGGATCGGCGGCCGGCAGGTACCACTCGATCATCGCCCGGACGACTCGCTCGTCGTCATCGGGCCTGGCCAGCGCCGCCGGGTCGATGAATCCGGCGACGATGGCGTCCTCGATGTCGTGGACGCAGTAGGCGATGTCGTCCGCGAGGTCCATCACCTGCGCCTCGACGCATCGCCGGCCCCGAGGTGCGGTCTCGCGGAGCCATTCGAAGACCTCGGCGTCCTCGGCGTAGACGCCGAACTTGCCCCGCCCGGCAGCACCCGTGGCCGCCGGCCACGGGTACTTGGTGGCGGCGTCGAGGCTGGCACGCGTCAGGTTCAGCCCGACGGCGCGGCCGGTGACCGGATCGAGGATCTTGGGCTCGAGCCGGGTGAGCAGCCGCAGTGTCTGGGCGTTGCCCTCGAACCCGCCGATGCCGTCGGCCAGCAGGTCGAGCACCGCCTCGCCGTTGTGACCGAACGGCGGGTGACCCAGGTCGTGGGCCAGGCAGGCGGTGTCCACGACGTCCGGATCACAGCCGAGCAGTGTCGCCAGGTCGCGGCCGACCTGCGCGACCTCCAGCGAGTGCGTGAGCCGGGTGCGACCGAAATCGTCGCTGCCCGGGCTCGCCACCTGGGTCTTCGCCGCCAGCCGACGCAGCGCCGAGGAGTGCAGGACACGGGCCCGGTCGCGAGCGAAGGCACTGCGGGCGCTGCTCTTGGGTGGTTCGGGAACCCAGCGGGCGGCGTCGGATTCGGCGTACCCGGCAGGCATCGTCATAGCAGAGGGGCCGCCAGGGACTCGACCCGGTAGGCGATGAAGGCGGCGGTCTCGCGGACCACGTTGAACACGACGCGTTCGCCGGAGGTGACGTTTGGGCCGGTGTGGGTCGGACTGGTGGCGGTCACCGGCAGGCCGACGTCGCGGGCCATCGCCTGCGCTCGGTAGGAATGCCACGGGTCGGTGACCAGCACCATCGATGTCCAACCGCTGATTGCGGCCTGGTCGCGAACGGCCTGCAGACTGGACAGCGTGTCGCCCCCGACCTCGACAGCGATGACCGCCTCGGCCGGTACCCCGTTGTCGGTGAGGTACGCCGCGCCCGCCGCGGCCTCGCTGACGTCCTGAGACTCACCGGTGCCGCCGGCTGTGACGATGACCGGCGCGGTCCCGGCCAGGTAGAGCTCACGGGCGTGGTCGAGGCGGGCCTCCAGGACCTCGCCCGGTCGGCCCGCCGCTGCTGCGGCACCCAGCACCACGATGACGTCCACCGGCGAGCGGTCGTCCCGGCCGGCCACCTGGATCACGCGGGCGGCGACCGCCACCGGTACCAGCATGGCGAACGCTAGCAACAGGGTCATCACCCGCCGCCCTCGACGGCTACGTTGCCGCACCGGGGTCCGATCCTCCAGCGCCGTCATCCGACCCATTGTGGCAGGCGGGCGTGACGATGCCTTCCGAGGCCTTCGTCGGGGGCGTGTCGCCGACGACGGGGGTCAGCCGCCGGAGACCGACGCCTCCGCCTCGGCCACCGCCCGGGCCGTGCCGGCGTCGGAGCACCGTGAGGCGAGCCAAGCGTCCGGCAGCGACACCGCCCGCGCGCTGCCGACGCGGCCGCGTTGGCCCTCCGCAGGCTCGCCCGGGTACTGCGCGGTCAGATCCATGGTGGCGGTGATCTCGTCGATCTCGGCCAGCGTGGACACCATGGCGAGCCGGACCCGAATGTGGTGGCCTACGGGGTAGCCCTTGAGGTACCAGGCGACATGCTTGCGTAGGTCGCGGCACGCCCGGTCCTCCTCTCCCATGTTCTCGGCCAGCAGGACGGCGTGCCGGCGAAACGTCGTCATCACCTGCCCGAGTGTCGGGCGCGTGCGCCGCTCGTCGCCGTTCAGTGACGCTGCGATGTCGGTGAACAACCACGGCCGCCCCAGGCAACCACGTCCGACCACCACGCCGTCGCAGCCGGTCCGGGCCGCCATCGCAGCGGCGTCCTCGGCGGCGAAGATGTCGCCGTTGCCGAGCACGGGCAGTTCCGCGGGCAGGGCGTCGCGGAGCCGCGCGATCGAATCCCAGTCGGCGTGCGGCGCGTAGAGCTGGGCGGCGGTGCGGCCGTGCAGCGCGACCCAGGCCACACCCGCCTCGGCGGCGAGCCGCCCGGCGTCGAGATAGGTCAGGTGATCGTCGTCGATGCCCTTGCGCATCTTGACGGTGACGGGGACACCGTCTCGGGCGGCCGCGCGCACGACCGCGGTGACGATCGCCTCGAACAGGTCGAGCTTCCACGGCAGCGCCGCGCCGCCGCCCTTGCGGGTGACCTTGGGAACGGGGCAGCCGAAGTTCAGGTCGATGTGCTCGGCGCGGCCCTCATCCAGCAGCAGGCGCACCGCCGCCGCGGCAGTCGCGGGATCAGTGGCATACAGCTGCACGCTCTTGATCGGCTCGTCCGGGTGGTGCTCGGTCAGCCGCAACGACTCCGGGGTCCGCTCGACCAGGGCGCGGGAGGTGACCATCTCCGAGACGTACAGGCCGGCGCCGCCGCCGAGTTCCCGGCACAGCCGACGAAAGGCCGCGTTGGTGATCCCGGCCATCGGGGCCAGGACCACCGGGGCGGCGAGGGTATGGCGGCCCAGGCGCAGCGGGGCAGGAGCGGTTGCGAGCACGGGTCACCTCCGGGTGTCCCTCTCATTGTCACAGCTCGTGCGATGTCAGTTGTGGGGGTCACTGCCTGGACGGCGAGGCGCGGGAGATCCAGCTGAGGAACTCGTTGGGGTTGCGGCTCTGCGTCCACACCGTGCCCGGTCCGACGAAGTCGAACACCAGGCCCTCACCGGACTTCATGGTGGTCATGAACCCCTTGCTGACCCGCCGCAGCGCCGGCCGAGGCACCGCCTCCTCGTAGGCCACCACGTGTCCGGTGTCGACTGTGAAGCCGCCACCGGCGGGCAGGTCGTGCTGATCGACGGCGCCGTAGCAGGAGGCGACCACCGGGCCTCGACCTGATGCGTGGACGACGAACCCGCCCTCGCCGCCGAACATCGACGCCGCGCCGCCCCACTTGGTGTCCAACGTGACCGTCGAGGCGGACGCGAGCCACGAGCCTCGGGTGAGAATCAGCCCGGAGCCTGGCGTGACGTCGAAGACCAGAACGTCCCCCGGTAGCCGGGCGGCGACGTCCACCCAGCCCGCTTGCTGCGGGTGAGCGGTGTAGGTGGTGATGAACAGGGACTCCCCGCCCAGCACGCTGCGGCTCAGCGCCTTCATCAGGCCGCCCTGCATGTGGGCCTCGACCTGGACCCCGAAGGAGTGGGCCGCCATCGCGCCGGACTCGGCCTGGCAGGCCTCGCCGGGAGCGAGCTGGATACGGGCGGTGGCGAAGGAGGGCTGGTGGCGGGTCTCGACCTTCATGCCCGCAGGGTAGAGCCTCCCCTCCCGCCCCCCACCTACGCCATTTGTCCACAAAAGTGCGCCTGGCGAGCGCGCCAGGCGCACTTTTGTGGACAAATGGCGTAGGTGGGGGGTCAGCAGCCGACGAGGCGCTGCGCCAGCCACCCCTCGACGGCGTCGAGGCCGACCCGCTCCTGGGTCATCGAGTCCCGTTCGCGGATGGTCACGGCCTGATCCTCGAGCGTCTCGAAGTCGACCGTCAGGCAGAACGGGGTGCCGACCTCGTCCTGGCGGCGGTACCGGCGGCCGATCGCCCCGGCGTCGTCGAACTCGACGTTCCAGTGCCGACGCAGCGCTGCGGCCAGGCCGCGGGCCTTCGGTGACAGGTCCGCATTGCGTGACAGGGGCAGGATCGCCGCCTTGATCGGCGCCAACCGGCGGTCCAGCCGCAGCACGACGCGGGTGTCGAGACCGCCCTTGGCATTGGGAGCTGAGTCCTCGGCGTATGCCTCCAGTAGGAACGCCATCATCGGCCGACCGACCCCGGCGGCCGGCTCGATGACGTAGGGCGTCCACCGCTCGTTCTTCTCCTGGTCGAAGTACGTCAGGTCGCTTCCGGAGTGCTCCGAATGCGTCGTCAGGTCGAAATCGGTGCGGTTTGCGATGCCTTCGAGTTCACCCCAATCGCCGCCGGTGAAGCCGAACCGGTACTCGATATCCACGGTCCGCTTCGAGTAGTGCGACAGCTTCTCCTTGGGGTGTTCGTACTCCCGCAGGTTCTCCGCCGCGATCCCCAGACCGGTGTACCAGGCCAGCCGCTGATCGATCCAGTACTGGTGCCACTGCTCGTCCGTGCCGGGCTCGACGAAGAACTCCATCTCCATCTGCTCGAATTCTCTGGTGCGGAAGATGAAGTTGCCCGGCGTGATCTCGTTCCGGAAGCTCTTGCCGATCTGGCCGATGCCGAACGGCGGCTTCTTCCGGGCCGACCCCATGACGTTGGCGAAGTTGACGAAGATGCCCTGCGCTGTCTCCGGGCGCAGGTAATGCAACCCGCTCTCGTCCTCGACCGGTCCCAGGTGCGTGCGCAGCAGGCCGTTGAAGTCGCGCGGTTCGGTCCACTGGCCCCGGGTGCCGCAGTTCCCACACGCGATCTCGGTCAGACCTCCCTCTGGCGGACGGCCCTTCTTCTCCTCGAACTCCTCGACCAGGTGGTCGGCACGAAACCGCTTGTGGCACGACAGGCATTCGGTCAGCGGGTCGCTGAACGCCCCCACGTGGCCGGAGGCGACCCACACCTGACGCGGCAGGATGATCGAGGAATCCAGGCCGACGACGTCGTCGCGGCCGGTCACCATGTACTTCCACCACTGCCGCTTGATGTTGTCTTTCAGCTCCACCCCGAGGGGTCCGTAGTCCCACGCCGATCGGGTGCCGCCGTAGATCTCGCCGCTGGGGTAGACGAATCCCCGGCGTTTGCACAGGGCTACGACAGTGTCGATCTTGGCTGAGCGGGTGCTGGTCTTGCTGGCCACGGTGGTCTCCGTCCGGCTGGGCTGTCGGCGAGCACCGCAGACTCTAAGCGGCCGGCACGCTCACCGGGATCGGGCCCGGCGACTGCTCGCCGACGAGATCTCCCGCCGCCCGGGGAACGGGTACCGACGAGGTGTGAGCGGCCGGTCGGCCGATCGTGCGAGGCGGGCGCGTCAACGGGAAAGGTGCCGCTGTCCAGGCACCCACGAGCGCGCCGCACAGGTGCGCCGCTGCGTAGCCGAGCGCCCCGGCCGGCGTCAGCCACCCCATGGCGACGGCACCGATCAGCAGGGATGGGTTGAACAGCGACGCGGACAGCCCGGCCGCCACCACGCACAACATGGTCACCGTGGCTCCCACCGGGATCGCGAGAATCCAGCGATCGGTCCGCGCCCGCAGCACCACATGGACGAGGATTCCCACACCGATGCACTCGACCAGCAGAGCGACGACCGACCCAGGGGGCAGCGGCCCGACGTCGAACGGGCCAGGCGCCAGTCGGCTCAGCAGCGCCCCCAGCCCGGCCCCGCTCAGTTGCCCGGTGACGGTGGCCAGGAGTTGGCCGGTGCTCAGCATCCCGCGGATCCACGACGCGGCGGCCACGGCGGGACCGAGCCCTGGCGCATCCGGTTGGATCACGACGAGCAGCGCGGCGGTGGCCCCGATCGCCAGCGGGGCGAAGTCGCTGCCGGAGCCGAGGACGCGACAGGCCACGACGACGAGAACCAGCGTGCTGACGCACTCGGCCGCGAAACGCCGCACGCGGTCCTCCTCGATCCCGATGCCCCTCGATCCGATGACCGCGGGCCGACAGAGCATCGGATGGCGAGGCTGCCTACTTGAGGGGCTCGGGGGCCCGGTCGGTGGCGGCCGTGCGACGGACGCCGTCCCCGCTGAGTGAGAGCAGTTCCTCGAAAGCAGAGGGCTCGTCGACCGCCTCGTACAGCAGCGGGTGAGCCCGCAGCTTGACGGCGTAGGACGACAACGCCCGGCGGTACTGACCCACCGACGCCCACCGGGTGACCATCGCCCAGGTGGCGGGCTCGTCGGTCGACGGCCCGAGCGACCCGCCCTCGAAACCCGGGCATTCCGCCAGCGCCGTGAGCGCGTCACCCGCCCGGACAAGGAAGTCGCCGGCGTCGCCGGAGACATGGAAGCGCACGACGGCCATCACGGTCGGCAGTCTCCCCGACTTGCCAACCTCGAGCAGTGCAAGTGAGAATCACTCTCATGACGCACCTGGCTCTGGCGGCAACGGCAGCGTCGACGATCGGAATGCTCCCCGGCTGCGGTGACGACTCCGCATCCGCTCCGGCCGATGCCATGGTGGCCGCCGCGTTCTATCCGCTGGAGTACCTCGCCGAGCAGATCGGCGGGGACCAGGTCGCCGTCGTCGCCCTCACACGGCCGGGCGGCGGGCCACACGACCTGGAGCTGACCCCGGATCCGCTGGTCACGATGTACGACACGGACCTGGTCGTCTACCTGGCCGACTTCCAGCCCGCCCTCGATGCGGCGCTGGGGGAACGCTCAGGGCCCTCGGGTGCCGTTTCGACGCTGGCAACACGGGTCGCGACCGACGACGAACACGCCGAAGACGAGCACGCGGATGACGAGAACAGCAGGAGCGATCCGCGTTTCTGGAACGACCCCACGAGATTCGCCGCCGCCGGCCTCGTGGCCGAGGGACTCGCCGCCGCCGACCCCGACAACCGCGACGCCTACCTGGCCAACGCGGAATCACTTGCGGTCGAGCTCACCGCACTGGACGAGGAGGCCGAGGCCGCGCTCGCGTCGTGCGCGATCCGGACGCTCGTGACCGCACATGACGCGTTCGGTTACTTCGCGGATCGCTACGGTTTCGAGGTGTTGTCGATCGCCGGCATCAGCCCCGATACCGATCCGTCGGCGTCGCAACTCGCCGCCGTGACCGATGCGGTCCGCAGCGCGGGCGTCACCACGATCTACACCGAGACGCTGGTCTCAGCCGCAATTGCCCAGACCGTGGCCGACGAGACAGGTGCCGCCACCGCCGTGCTCGACCCCCTCGATGGATTGACGGACGAGTCGGCGGGCGCGGACTACCCCTCGGTGATGCGGGCCAATGTCGCCACGGTGGCGCAGGGGCAAGAATGCGAATGATGAGTCCGACCGAACGCCCGCTGCCTGCAGTGGCACAGCCTGCAGTGGCACTGCCTGCAGTGGCACAACCTGCAGTGGCACAACGGCCGGCAGCCGACGTCATTGCGGCACCGGCGCTGGTCGTCAGGAAGGCGACGATCGGCTACCGAGGGCGCCCGGTGGTGATCGACGCCGATCTCACCGTCGAGGTAGGCGAGGTGGTGGCGTTGCTCGGTGCCAACGGCTCCGGCAAGACCACCCTGGTCAGAGGTCTGGTCGGCCTGGCCGAACTGCTCAATGGCCACATCGAGGTCGCCGGTAGGCCGGTGTCGGCCCGGCTCGGCCGCAACTCGGTGCGCATCGGCTACGTCCCGCAACGCCTCAGCCCACCGGCCGGCATCCCCACCACCGCCATGGAGGTCGTCTCGACCGGGCTGCTGGCGCGGCGCACGCTGTGGGCTGCGGGTGGCTCGGCCAAGGCGAGGGTCCGGGCGGCATTGGCCGAGATCGGCCTCGCGGGCTTCGCGGGAACCCCGGTGTTCGAGCTCTCCGGCGGCCAGCAGCGCCGGGTCCTCATCGCGCGGGCACTGGTCGCCGACCCGGGCATCGTCATCCTCGACGAGCCGACCGCCGGCGTGGACCGGGCCGGCGTGATGTCCCTGGTCGCGACGCTCGCGGATCTCAAGGCTGCCGGCCGGACCCTGGTCGTGGTGACCCACGAAATCGACGTCTTCGGTGGCGTCGTGGATCGCACGGTGACCATGGTCGACGGTCACCTGATGCCAGGGGCGCCGCGGCAGGGCGACGTGGCGGGGAGCCACTGATGCTCGAGCTGCTGGACTACGGATTCATGCGGAGGGCCCTCGTCGCGGCTGTTCTGGTCGGCACCATTGCGCCGCTGGTGGGGGTCTTCGTGGTGCAGCGGCGGATGTCGCTCATCGGGGACGGGATGGGGCACGTGGCGCTCACCGGGGTGGCGGTCGGCCTGCTCACCGGGGCGGCCCCGGTCTGGACCGCCCTGGTCGCGGCCGTGGCCGCCGCCGTGCTGCTCGAAGCCGTTCGGGCAACCGGGCGGACCGGGGGTGACCTGGCCCTGGCGTTGCTCTTCTACAGCGGCATCGCCGGTGGGGTGGTCCTCGTCAGCCTGACGCCGAACGGCGGCGCGGCGAACCTCGTCGCCTACCTCTTCGGGTCGGTGACGACCACGACCTGGGCCGATCTCGCGGTGTTCGCCGGTCTGGCGGTCATCGTTCTGCTGATCCTGGCCGTCTGGGGCCGGGTGCTGTACGCCGTGAGCGAGGACGAGGAGTTCGCCATGGCGATCGGCCTGCCGGTACGGCTGGTCAACACCCTGTTGCTGGTACTGGTCGCGACGACCGTGGTGCTGTCGATGCGGGTCGTCGGCCTGTTGCTGATCAGCGCGCTGATGGTCGTACCGGTCGCCACCGCGAGGCTGTTCGCCCGATCCTTCGTCCGGACCCTGCTGCTTGCATCGGTGATCGGCGCTGTCGTGGCGGTGCTGGGGACGGCGGGCAGTTACTACACCGCGACACCGTCAGGCGGCTCGATCGTCCTGCTGGCGGTGGCAACGTTCCTGCTGGCGGCGGCGGCGGTCCTGGTCGCCCGCCGCGCTGCGGCCTGGCGACGCCGCCGTGCGCACCCTGACGCCCATGCCCACGTGCACGGTGGGCCGAACTGCGAACACCCCGCGGTGGCGCACGCCGATCATGTGGACTACCTGCATGATGGACACCGGCACTCACCCCGACTGACCCCGACAGGAGTGGACTACGACGAGCACTGAGATCCAGCGCGCGGGCAGCCCCGGTCCACCCGGCGACGGTGCGCGGCGGCGCACCTGGCAGCGGGCAGCCGTCGCCGCGGCCCTGCGCGATTCTGCCGAGTTCCAGTCCGCGCAGCAGCTCCACGCACGGCTAAGCGCCTCCGGTGAACGCGTCGGCCTGGCGACCGTCTACCGGTCGTTGCAGCTCATGGCCGAAGAGGGTGACGTCGACGTGGTGCGCAATCCCGACGGAGAGAGCACCTATCGTCGCTGCAGCGACGGCCATCACCATCACCTGACCTGCCGAGACTGTGGCCGGACCGTCGAGATCGACGGCGCGGCGGCCGAGGCGTGGGCGCTGACGGTATCGGCCGAACACGGATACACCGACGTCGAGCACGTCTTCGAGCTGTTCGGCCGATGCCGAGAGTGCGCACACCGGCCGGTCGTACACCAATGACCGGTTGAGGCGCGAGCTCAGTCGTAGGGATTCCCCGGCTCGCTGAACGGGCCTACGGTCTCCGCAGCCAGTTGTGGAATGGGCAGATCGGCCGTCTCCGGCGACGGCGCGAGCAAAGTCCCCGTGACGCTGATCCATTCATCGGTGGGCGGCGCGGGCACACCCGTGACACGAATCCGGTAGGCCACCCCGTCGGCGGCGCAGCATGCCAGCGAGATGCGGGCCACGTACCAGGCGTCCTCACCTTCGAGCGGCACCGCGAAACCGTCGATACGGACCCGACGGTCGAGGATCCCGGAATCGGCGTCGTAGAGGACCCGCTCGACCGCGTCGCGAGGAGTCAGGATCAGCGGATCACCGACTGGCAGCGGCGGGTACATGCTCGCGGCCGGCGCGACGGTCAATGACGACTCACGAAGTACCGCGTCCGCACCCAGCGCCGGCGGTGGGGACAGGTGGATCGCGACGACCGGCAGCAGCAGCAGCCAGGCGACCGCCGGTAGGTGTCCGCCCTCGGCATGACGCGTCTGAGATGTCGGAGCGCTGGTCGCCGACCACCAGCCGACGAAGCCCAGCGCGCAGATCACGCTGCCGGCAAGCAGCATCGGCAGCGCCATCGTGTCCTTGACGTAGTAGATGTACTCCCCGCTGACGAACAGCCGGATCAGGGCGCCCCCGATGAGCAACAGCAGGGTCGCGGCCAACGCCTTCCTCATGACGGTGCCTTCCTCACAGCAGAACCGCTCCCACCGCGAGCGCCATGACGACGGCCACAACGAACGTCAGCGGGGCGAAGCGGGCGGCGAACCTGCGGCCGAACCACCCGACCTGCATCGCGATCAGCTTCACGTCAACCATCGGCCCGACCACCATGAAGGCCAACTGTGCCGTCGGCGAGAACGCGGAGAAACTGGCCGCGACAAAGGCGTCGGCCTCCGAGCAGATGGCGATGATCACCGCGAGGAGTGCCAGCACCAGCACCGCCAGCAGCGGCTGCGACGCGACCGCATCGACGACCCCTGGCGGCACGACCACATTGACTGTCGCGGCGATGCCGGCGCCGACGACCAGGAACCCGCCCGCGTGCAGCAGGTCGTGCTCGGTCGTCGCCCGGAAACGGTCACGTCTCGAGCCCCCGCCAGCGGGGTCGGCCGGCAGCCGCAATAGACGCTCCGGAAAGAAGCGAGCCCACAGCAACGCGACCGTGCACGCCGCGGCGAGGGACGCGACGAAACGCGCCAGCACCATCTCCGGGTTTCCTGGGAAGGCCACCGCCGTGGCGATGAGGACGACGGGATTGATGGCCGGCGCAGACAGCAGGAATGCCAGTGCAGCCGCCTGCGGCACCCCCTGCCGCAGAAAACCTCCAGCCAGCGGAACAGAGGCGCACTCGCAACCGGGAAGGACTGCGCCCGAGAGTCCGGCGACACCGACTGCTGCGTACCGGTTGCGCGGCAGCGCTCGGGTGAGCCACCGGGCCGGCACATAGACCGTGAGGACGGCCGAGAGCACGACGCCCAAGACCAGGAATGGCAGCGCCTGCACAACGATGGCCACGAAGATCGTGGACCACGTGCTGAAACCTGGGGCGTCGAACTGCTGCACGATCCACGGCCGTGCCAGGAGCGCCACGAGCAGCCCCACCGCCAGCACGCCCGGACCGAAGAGCGGGTCGCGAACCACCCTGACCAACGCCCCACGCGGCCGCGGCGTGTCATCTGAGGACTGCGCCGGCGTCCCCGTCGGCGCACTCACGGGCTCACCTGGTCCAAGGCGCCCCCATAGCGCCGGTCGCGCCGGGCGTACTGCTCCACAGCCGCCCACAGGTTGCGGCGGTCGACGTCCGGCCACAGCTCGTCGGTGAAGATCAGTTCCGCGTAGGCGGACTGCCACAGCATGAAGTTGGAGATCCGTCGCTCGCCGGAGACCCGCCAGAACATGTCGACGTCCGGGAGGTCCGGCTCGTCGAGGTACCTCCCGACGGTCCACTCGTCGATCTTGTCGGGGTTCAGCCGCCCCGACTTGGCAGCCCGGGCGATGGCGGCTGCGGCGTCGGCGATCTCGGAGCGGCCGCCGTAGTTGACGCACATCGTCAGGGTGCAGACCGTGTTGTGCCGGGTGAGCCGTTCGGCCTCCTCCAACTCGTCGACGACGCTGGGCCACAGCCGCGGCCGGCGACCGGCCCACCGTACCCGCACCCCCCACGAGTGCATCTGGTTGCGACGACGGCGGATGACGTCGCGGTTGAAGTTCATCAGGAAGCGGACCTCGTCGGGGGAGCGCTTCCAGTTCTCGGTGCTGAAGGCATAGGCGCTGACATGCGTGATGCCCAGCTCGATGGCACCGGCCACGACCTCCAGCAGCGCCGCCTCCCCCATCCGGTGACCTTCGTTGCGGGGCAGGCCCCTGGCATTGGCCCACCTTCCGTTGCCGTCCATCACGACGGCGACGTGGGCGGGGACGAGGTCGGGGTGCAGGGCCGGCGGCCTCGCGCCGGAGGGATGCGGCGGCGGCGGGTCGGGCGCGGTGACCTCAACGGGCACGGGCACGGGCACGGGCACGACGTGACCGGCCGGCACGGTCCACTCGGTGCCGTTGCCCTCCGCCGGCAGCTGGACCGTGGTGCGCCGACCCACCCACCACCGTCGTCGCGACCCCTGGGAAGGCGCGGCGTCACCGCTCACGCCACGACCGCCCGCTCGACGAACCCGAACGAGCGCATGCTCGATTCGACGTTCCAGTGCAGCAGCGCCGCGACCACCCCCGCGGCCTGCCGGCGGCACCACCCGGCACTGGTCTCGGCCCGTGACCAGTCCCCCGCCAGCAACGAGCCGAGCAGGGTCATCGTCTGGGGGTCGACGGCGACCACCGCAGCGGGCGTGGCCGAGCGGCAGGGCGCGCACAACGCACCCCCGGCCGACACCGTCACGGCCGAGTGCGGCCCGGGCGCGGCGCAGCGGGCGCACTCGTCGAACGACGGGGAGTACCCGGCGGTAGCCAGCGCGCGCAGCACGAACGAGTCCAGCACCAGCCCCGGATCGCGCCCGGTCACGGCGAGCGCGTGCAGCCCGCCGACCAGTAATCCCAGCAGCGGCGGCGACGGCTCGCGCTCGACCGGCAACAGTTTCAGCGTCGTCTCCAGCATCGCGGTCCCGGTGGTGTAGCGGGTATAGCTGCCGCCCAGCCGCTCGCCATAGGCCGCGATCGTCTGTGCCTGGGTGACGACGTCGAGCGTTCGCCCGGTGTGCAGTTGCAGGTCCACATGGGTGAACGGTTCGAGTCGGGCACCGAAGCGGGAGGTGGTCCGCCGCACGCCCTTGGCGACCGCCCGCACCAGGCCGGTGTCGTGGGTGAACACCGTGACGATCCGGTCCGCCTCGCCCAGCTTGTGCGTCCGCAACACCACTCCGGCGTCGCGATACAGGCCCACGGGGGACAGTCTGTGCCATTGGGCGTCCGCAGCGCCGCATTTGGCCGAGCGCGTGGGAAGCGACACCGAGGCAGACATTCCGTCGCAGGGGTCGATGGTCGCCCGGGCGGCGTCGACGAGAGCCAGGTTGCGCGACAGCCGCGCCCGGGACGCCAGCACCTCCTGCAGGAACGCCTGCATCGACTGGCCCTGTCCCCGCGCGAGGTCCGCCGAGGGCGTCACGGATCTCGTCGGGCACTTCGCGGATCGAGATGTTCACCGCCACAGCGTCACGATGATCGCTAACGCTTGCATAGTGCCATCGCTTGCTCCTGTGAACGACAGAAGGGTCATCACTCTGTGGATACCCCTCGGGCTGGTCGCGTCAGTCTCGGTACCCCCCCGGGGAGCCAACCGGTCGAGCTCATCGAAGATCTCGGTGACGTCGAGCCGGGCGGGGCCGATGTCGACGTATCCTCCGTCGCCCACCCGCACCGTGTGCCAGCCGATGTCGACCGCCGTCCGCAGTTCCAGGTACCGCAGGTCCGGGTCGGCCAGCAGATACCCCTGGATGCTCGGTAACCGTCGGTAGGCCAGCGACTTCTCTCGGTCGTCAGTAGTGGCGGTGCTCGGTGATCTGATCTCTACCACCCACTCGGCGTCCGTGTCGTAGCGTCGGTCGTCGATGGGTCGGCAGGTTACGTAGATGTCGGGATAGTAGACCGATCCCTCGGGCGTCCGGATCTTGCTGTCGTGGGTGTGGACGCGGCAACCGCGAGGCAAGAAGCCCGCGTCCAGACGAACGTTGATCGCCTGAGCCAGCAGACCCTGCCGCAGTACCGCCCCGCTCATCGCGTAGACGTGCCCGCCCACATACTCATGGCGCACGTCGGCCAGCGCCTCGAACCGCAGGTACTCCTCGAAGCTGAGGGTGGGGATCACCTCCGCTGCACCGCTCACTCGGCCGGCGTACGGCGCCTCAGTCGCGCAATGCCCGGTTCACCGCCGACACCACAGCCTTGAGGGACGCGACGACGATGTTGGGGTCGATGCCCACACCCCACAGCACCTGCCCACCGACGGCGCACTCGACGTACGCCGCGGCGGTCGCGTCGCCCCCGGCGGACATCGCGTGTTCGGCGTAGTCGAGGACCCGGACGTCGACGTCAAGCGCCGACAGGGCGGCACAGAACGCCGCGATCGGCCCGTTGCCGGTGGCCGAGAGCCGGACGTCGGCCTCGACGTCTCGCAGATCCACGACCAGTCGGTCCTGGGAGTCAACGGTCGAGGTCTGTTCCAGGCCGCGCAGCTCGAACCGCCCCCAGGCCTGGACACCGTCGCCGGCCGGCAGGTACTCGTCGGAGAAGATCCGCCACAGCTCCGCCGCGGTGATCTCGCCCCCCGTGGCGTCGGCATGCCGCTGTACCACCCCGCTCAGCTCGATCTGCAGCCGGCGGGGCAGGTCGAGGTTGCGCTCGGCCTTCATCAGGTAGGCGACCCCACCCTTGCCTGACTGACTGTTGACCCGGATCACTGCCTCGTAGCTGCGGCCGAGATCCTTGGGGTCGACCGGCAGGTACGGCACCGCCCAGGTGAAGCTCTCGACCGGTACGCCGGCGGCGGCGGCGTCACGTTCCAGCCAGTCGAAGCCCTTCTTGATCGCGTCCTGGTGGGAACCGGAGAATGCCGTGAAGACCAGGTCGCCGCCGTAGGGGTGGCGCGGGTGGACGGCCAGCTGGTTGCAGTACTCGACCGTTCGGCGGATCTCGTCGATGTCGGAGATGTCGACCTGCGGGTCGATGCCCTGGCCCAGCAGGTTCCCTGCCAGCGTCACCAGGCAGACGTTGCCGGTCCGCTCCCCGTTGCCGAACAGGCAGCCCTCGATCCGGTCCGCGCCCGCCAGGTAACCGAGCTCGGCGGCGGCGACAGCCGAGCCTCGGTCGTTGTGCGGGTGCAAGCTGAGCACGACCGAAGGGCGGCGCGCCAGGTGGCGGTGCATCCACTCGATGGAGTCCGCGTAGACGTTGGGAGTCGCCATCTCGACCGTGGCGGGCAGGTTGATGATGACGGGGCGGTCGGGGCTGGCCTCGAAGACCTCGATGACCTCATTGCACACCCGGGCCGCGAACTCCAGTTCGGTGCCCGTGTAGGACTCCGGGGAGTACTCGAAGAACACCTGCGTGTCCGGCAGCTCGTCGGCGTACTTCAGACACAACCGGGCGCCCGTGGTGGCGATGTCCGCGATGCCGTCGGTGTCCAGGCCGAAAACCACCCGCCGCTGCAGCACCGACGTCGAGTTGTAGAGGTGGACGATCGCCTTGGTGGCGCCGCGGATCGACTCGTACGTCCGCTCGATGAGATGCTCACGGGCCTGGGTCAGCACCTGGATCGTCACGTCGTCGGGGATGAGGTCGCTGTCGATCAGCGACCGGACGAAGTCGAAGTCGGTCTGACTGGCGGACGGGAACCCGACCTCGATCTCCTTGTAGCCCATCCGGACCAGGAGGTCGAACATCCGTCTCTTGCGTTCGACGTCCATCGGGTCGATGAGCGCCTGGTTGCCGTCACGGAGGTCGACGGCGCACCATCGCGGTGCGGCGCTCATCCGCCGGTCGGGCCAGGTCCGATCGGGGAGATCGACGGTGATCTGCTCGTGGAAGGGGACGTATCGGGACACGGGCAGCGTTGTGAGCAGCTGCTGGCCTAGTACGTGGTACTGCATCGGGGCGCCTCTGCTCTGATCGCTGCCGGTACGGCGGGTGGAAGGCGGTCGGCAGGCGGCACCCCCGCGTCGGGTCAGCCGACCTGGCGGGACCCGACGCGGCAGCTGAGGAGGAGCTGCAGTGCTGACATCCCTCATAATCCTACACGCGGTCGATACGGGCTTAGGCCCGTAACGCCCGCACCGGTTCGACAGCGGCAGCCCGCAAGGACGGATAAACGCCCGCGAGCGCTCCGACTACCGCACCCAGGACAGGCCCCGCGAGGTCATATCCGGGGTCCAGGACGGCGGTCCATGACCGTGACACCGCGACGACGAGCACGATCAGCACACCCGCGGAACTCCCCACCACTCCCCCTCGGCGTCGGCGCCACCCCCGGCCGCCTGGCGGTCAGGCGGTCCGTTCACGGCAACGCACGGCCACCTCCGCGATCGGTCGCTTGGAAAGTTGGACGGTCAAGCCGGCGCAAGTACCGGCAGGCCCAGTTCGGTCGCGGCGGCCGCCAGTTCGACGTCGTACGTCACGAATGCGTCCATCTCGGTCAGGAATGGATCCGCGGTAGCGAGATGGATCGCCCCCAGGGAGCCGAGCCGGCGGATCCCGTAAGCGCGTGCCCGGGCGAGCACCGGGCTCGTCACGTCGACCAGATACAAGCCGCGCAACGCCTGGCCGGTGATGTACGGCACCCGCTCGTGATCGATGTTCGCGCGCAGCAACGTCCGGCTGATCTCCAGCGCGGCCAAGTTACTCGTGAGGATTTCGGCTTCGGTAGGTAGCGCGCGGCGCCAGGTCCGCAATGCCTCCGTTTCCCGTTCCCGCTTGACGAACTTGAGCAGAGCGCTGGAATCGACATAGATCACCCGCGCTCCGCATTGCGGTCGGCGATGAGGAGCCCGCTGAGGCTCTGGTCATCCGGCGCCAGGTCGTCGATCAGGTCCGGCATTCCCTGTTCCGCCGGGGCCGTCGCCTCCCCCGACACGACGAGGCGATGCAGCCTGCCCGGCAGCTCTACCTCGGGAATCATCCTCAGAATCGGCCGCCCCCGGTCGGTGACCTGAATCGACTCACCCGCCCTGACGCGAGCTACTGCCCGCGAGGGGTTCTGGTTCAGCTCCCTCAATCCAATGGTCTCCATCCGCCCACAGTACTACAAAATGTAGGTACTCCAGGTGCTTTGCTCCGGCCGTCCTTGAGCACCGTCACCCGGCCCCCGATCGTCCTGATCTCGTCGGAGCCGGTGGGAGATGTAGACGACAGCGACGCCAAAGCCCGTGAGTTCCCGCACGACCCGGAACAGATTGCTGACCTCGTCGGCATCAAGGACTGCCGACGGCTCGTCCATGACGATGAGCCGGGCGTCGCGCGACAGGGCGCGCGCCATGGAGACGGTTTGTTGACCGGCGGCGCAGAGTCAGCCCACCTGGGTGCTCGGCTGCAACCCGCGATGGCCCAACCGGGCCAACAGTCTGCCGCGAGCCGGACCTGACGCGAGCGGCGCGAAAAGCCGAGCCTGTCCCGCTCGTGACCGAGGAAGATGTTCTCCGCGACGCTGAGGCGATCGCATCCTTGCCGGCGTCGTCCTCACAACGGGCAGTCAGGCGCAGCGCATCGGTGACCGGCTTGCCGTGGCGCCAGTCGACAGTTTGTGGCGGGAGTCCTAAAAACCCATCCGGTTCAGTGCTGCCGGGTCCCGCTGCCAGTCCTTGGCGACCTTGACCCGGATGTCGAGGTGCACACGAGTGCCCAGCAGGCCCTCGATGCCGCGGCGGGCGCGGGTGCCGACATCGCGCAATCGCTCACCGCCCTTGCCGATGACGATGCCCTTCTGGCTGTCCCGCTCGACGAACAGCCACACCCGGACGTCGGTCAACGGGTCCGCCGGATCCCTGTCCTCGCGCGCCTCGATCTCCTCGGTAACGACCGCGATCGAGTGCGGCAGCTCGTCGCGGACACCGTCAAGCGCGGCCTCGCGCACCAGCTCAGCGATGAGGATGTCCATCGGCGCGTCCTGCACCTGTGCGGCGCCGAACAGTGGCGGACCAACGGGCATCAGGGCGCTCAGCACCTCTCGCAACGCCTCGACGCCCGATCCGGTGGTGGCCGACGTCGGCACGTAGTCCGCGACGTCCAGCGGTGTGGCGGCAGCCAGGTCCGACGCCGCGGTCAGCGCCTGCGCCACCCGGTCACGGCTGACGAGGTCGGTGCGGGTGACGGCGATGACGACGGCGGGCCGATGGCGCGGCGAACCGGCCGTGGCGATGTGGGCGGCCAGCATCCGGTCGCCGGGGCCGATGGCACCGTCCGCCGGCAGGCATAGCGTCACCACATCCACCTCGGCCACGGCGTCGCGCGCCAGATCGTTGAGGCGCTGCCCCAGCAGGGTGCGGGGCCGGTGGACCCCAGGGGTATCGACCAGCACCAGTTGCGCACCGGGGGCGTGGACGACGCCGCGCAGCACCCGCCTCGTGGTCTGCGGCTGCGGGCTGGTGATTGCGATCTTCGTGCCGACCAGGGCGTTGACCAGCGTCGACTTACCGACATTCGGCCGCCCGATCAGGCAGGCGAACCCGGAGCGAAACGGTGCAGCGGCCGCCGTAGCCTCGCTCATCCGCTGTGCACGACCGGTGAACCGACCTCTGCCAGCAACTCCAGGTCGGCGACCGTGGCACCGACGCCGACGACGGCCACCGCCTCGATGTCGGTTGCGCCGCTGGCGACCGCGGCGGCGACAGCAGCCTGCACCGGCGTCAGCGCCAGCGCCGTCAGCGCCACCGGGCCGGCGACATAGGTGCGCCCCATACCGTCGCGTACCGCGGCCCCACTGCCCACGCCGCGGGCGGCGACCGATCGCGCCAGCGTCAGCAGCTTGGCGTCTTCCGCGCTGATATCGGCCGGCGTCGCGACGATCGGGATCGGGTCAGGCATTGGCGCCTTCCGTGACGGGGCGGTCCGCGGGGTCCTCGCTCGGCTCGGTGAGTTCCACGGTCACTGTCCGCAGGCGGTTCCGGCGGCCCACCCTGGGGTCGGCCGTGATCAGCAGCCCCTCGATAGTGGCGCTGGCACCCGGTAGCGGCACCTGGCCGAGGTGCTTGGCCAGCAGCCCGCCGACGGTGTCGACGTCGGAGTCGTCGAGATCGAGGTCGACCAGTTCGGACAGCGAGTGCAGGTGCATCCTCGCGCTGACCCGCCACTTGCCGGCATCGAGCTCCTCGGCCTCCGGGGCCTCCTGGTCGTACTCGTCGGAGATCGGGCCGACGATCTCCTCCAACAGGTCCTCGATGGTCGCCAGGCCCGCGACTCCCCCGTACTCGTCGATGACGACCGCCAGGTGCACCGAGGCCGCCTGCAACTCGCGCAGCAATTCGTCTGCGGCCTTGCTCTCGGGGACGAAGAGCACATCGCGCATCACGTCGACGACCGTCAGGCCCTCGGCCAACGTCAGCGACGGTGCTACGAGACCGGCATGCGGGTGCAGTTTCGCGGCCACGTCCTTGACGTAGCAGACGCCCACCACATCGTCGGAGTCGATGCCGACCACCGGCAGCCGCGAGAAGCCGGACTTGAGGAACAGGTCCATGGCGTCGAGCAGGTCGACGGCCCGGTTGACGGTCACCATGTCGGTGCGGGGCACCATGACCTCGCGGGCGCGCAGGCTGCCGAGCGTCAGGACACGCTGGGCCATGATGTTCTCGTCACGGTCGATGACCGAGGATTCCTCGGCCTGTTCCAGCAGGTCCCGCAGCTCGGCCTCGGTGGCGAACGATCCCGATGCCGCCGGACGGCCACCGGCGGCAGCCGTTGCGCCCCGGGCCAGGATCGATGCCACCGGCCCCACCAGCGTCACCAGAACGAGCAGCAACGGCGAGCCCAGCAGGGTGACGACCTCGGGATGGCGCTGTCCGAGAGCGCGGGGCCCGACGCCGATGGCCAGGAACGACACCAGGCCGAGGCCGAGGCCCGCGATGAGCAGGACCTCCCACCACTGCGCTCGCCACGTGGCCACCGCGACGGTGATGGACACGACCGCCACGGTGTCGGCCAGCACCCGGACCAACGTGGAGACCGCGAGGGCCCTGGCTGGGTCCTCCGAGAGCCGGGTCAGGCTGGCCGAGCCGGCGCGGTCCGACTCGCGCAATGCCCGCACCCGGGAGCGGCTCACGCGTGGGAAGGCGGCTTCGACGGCGGAGAGGACGCCGGCCAGCACCAGCAGCGCGACCGCGACGATCACCAGGATGGCGACGGGTGGATTCATCGGTGCTCGGCGATGAACGTCAGCAGCAGCTTGCGCTGCAGCGCGAACATCGCCTTCTCCTCCTCGGGTTCGGCGTGGTCGTATCCCAGCAGATGCAGGATGCCGTGCGTGGTGAGCAGCAGGATCTCCTCGGCGGTGGCGTGTCCGGCGGCTGCCGCCTGGGTGGCGGCCACCTGCGGGCAGACCACGACGTCGCCCAGCAGGCCCGGCTCCGACGGCCGACCGTCGGTGCCCGGCCGCAGCTCGTCCATCGGGAAGCTCATGACGTCGGTGGGGGCCGGGTCGTTCATCCACTTGGCGTGCAGCGAGGCGATCGTGGCGGGATCGACGAGCAGGACTGACAGCTCCGCCTGGGGGTGGATGCGCATGGTGTCCAGGACGTGGCGGGCACAGGTCGAGATCTCATGCTCGGTGAGGCCGTCGAGCTCGATACCGGACTCGTTGGCGACATCGATCATGTTCGGGGCACCCCCCCGTGCTCGTCCCATCGCGCGTAGGCGGCGACGATCTCGCTGATCAAGCGGTGCCGGACCACGTCCTCGCCGGTGAGGTGACAGAACGCCACGTCGTCGATCCCGCCGAGGATGCCGGAGACGATCCGGAGCCCCGACGGCGTCCCGCTCGGCAGGTCGACCTGCGTGACGTCACCGGTGACCACCATCCGGGAGCCGAATCCCAGCCGGGTCAGGAACATCTTCATCTGTTCCGGGGAGGTGTTCTGCGCCTCGTCGAGGATGACGAAGGCGTCGTTGAGGGTGCGGCCCCGCATATAGGCCAGCGGCGCCACCTCGATCGTTCCCGCCGCCATCAGCCGAGGAATGGATTCGGGGTCGACCATCTCGTGCAGCGCGTCGTACAGCGGCCTCAGGTACGGGTCGATCTTCTCGTTCAGGGTGCCCGGCAGGAAGCCGAGCCGTTCCCCGGCCTCGACGGCCGGCCGGGTCAGAACGATCCGGTTGACCTGCTTGCTCTGTAGCGACTGCACGGCCTTCGCCATCGCCAGGTAGGTCTTGCCGGTGCCGGCGGGCCCGATGCCGAAGACGATGGTGTGGGCATCGATGGCGTCGACGTAGCGTTTCTGGTTGACGGTCTTGGGCCGGATGGTCCGGCCCCGGGTGGACAGAATGTTGGCGGTCAGCACATCCGACGGCCGACCTGCGTCGGGGGCGCGCAGCATGGCCAGCGAGCGCTCGACCGCCTCGGAGGTCAACGGCTGGCCGGCCCGCAACACCCCTCCCATCTCGCTCAGCAGTCGCTCCGCGAGGGCCACGTCGGCGTCGGGGCCCGCGAACGTCACCTCATTGCCGCGGGCGTGGACGTCGAGGCGGGGCAGCGCCCGCTCGATGGTCCGCAGGTGCTCGTCGCGCGGGCCCAGCAGCGCGACCAGCTGCGTGCCGGCGTCCACGACGATCGTGCGCCGGGCGGATCTGGTGTCGGGAGTGCTCAGGAGGTCACCCATCTCATTGCGGAAGGCCGTTCATGGCGCCTGCCAGGACGTGGCCGTGGGCATGAAAGACGCTCTGCCCGGCTGCGGCACCGGTGTTGAAGAGCAGCCTGAAGTGACCCTGGGGCGCAAGCTCCGCTGCCACCCGATCGGCGGCGGCCACCAGGTCGGCCAACTCGGTTGGGGCGGCCGCGGCCAGCCCGACGACGTCGGCACGATGATTCTTCGGCACGACGAGGACGTGGACCTCGGCCTTGGGGTCGATGTCGTGGAACGCGATGACGTGGTCGGTCTCGAAAACCAGCCTGGCCGGGACCTCGCCGGCGACGATCCGGCAGAAGATGCAGCCGGGGTCCCGCAGCTCGTCCGCGAAAGCCATGTCCGAAACGGTACCCGCTGCTGCGCCGCCCCTTTCGTCAACCACCCGCCAGCTTCTCCTTCAACCGGTTGAAGAACCCGCCAGCACCGGCGGCGGCCGTCAGCCTGCCGGCCGGCCGGTCCTCGCCGCGCAGCCGGGCCAGTTCGGAGAGCAGTCGTGACTGCGCCTCGTCCAACCGCGTCGGCACCGTCACGTCCAGGTGTATGTGCAGGTCGCCGCGGCCGGAGCCGCGCAGGTGGCTGACCCCGAGGCCGTAGAGGCTGACCACCTCGCCGGGCTGCGTGCCCGGCTTGACGTCCAGCGAGCGCGGGCCGTCGAGCGTATCGATCGGGATGCTGGCACCGAGCGCCGCGGCCGTCATCGGTACCTCGACGATCGCGTGCAGGTCGTCGCCCTCGCGGCGCAGGGTCGCGTGAGCGCGCTGGAACACCTCGACGTACAGGTCGGCCGCGGGGCCGCCGCCGGGCCCGACCTCGCCTTGCCCCGCCAGCTGGATCCGGGTACCGGTCTCGACACCCGGCGGGATCTTGATCGTCAGCGACCGCCGGGTGCGGACCCGGCCCTCGCCGGAGCACTCGTGGCAAGGGCTGGGGATGACCGTGCCGTAGCCGCCGCAGCGCGGGCACGCGCTGGTCGTCATCACCTGGCCGAGGAACGACCGGGCGACCCGCTGCACCTGACCACGGCCGCCGCAGACGTCGCAGCCCGCGATCGACGTGCCCGGCTCGCAGCAGCTGCCGTCGCACCGCGAGCAGGTCTCGGCGCTCTCGACGCGGATCTCGCGGGTCGCCCCGAAGACCGCCTCCTCGAGATCGACATCGAGCCTGACCAGCGCATCCTGACCGCGTCTAGACCGCGAGACCGGTCCGCGCGCCGAAGAGGTCTGGCCGAAGAAGGTCTCGAAGATGTCGCCGAAGGCGAAACCGCCACCGGCGAAACCGCCGTTGCCGTTGTCGGACCCGGTCGCGTCATAGGCCGCCCGGCGCTCGCTGTTGCTCAGCACCTCATACGCGTGCGAGACCTCCTTGAACCGGTCCTCGGCATCGGCGCCCGGATTGACGTCCGGGTGCAGGGTGCGGGCGAGCTTGCGGTATGCGCGCTTGATGTCCTCGGGCGCCGCATCGCGCGACACACCGAGAACGCCGTAATGATCACTCACGTGGCTGTGGACCCCTTCTCGAGGACGCGTGTGACGTACCTCGCGACGGCACGGACGGCCGCCATGGTCGTTGGATAGTCCATCCGGGTCGGGCCGACGACGCCGAGGCGCGCGGCGACCTGACCACCCGTCGAGTATCCGCTCGACACGATGGTGGCGTGGGACAGGCTGTCATGTGCGTTCTCGTGACCGATCCGGACTGCGACCTCGGAGTCCTCCTCGGCCATGTCGTGCAGCAACCGAAGCAACACGACCTGCTCCTCCAACGCGTCGAGCACGCCGCCCAGTTCCGTGATGAATTCCACCCCGCGACGCACGAGGTGGGAGGTGCCGGCCACCACGATGCGCTCCTCGCGCTCCTCCCGGAGCAGATCGGCGACCGAGCGAACCAGGGTGTGCTCGGCGGGCGTGGGACGGACCTCCTCCAGCAGGCGGCGCAGTGCGGTCGCGGCGTCGGCCAGCCGCCGGTTCTCGACGGTGACATTGATCCGGGCGCGCCACTCGCCCAGCCGCTCCACGGTCAGTGCCTCGGCCTCGTCGACGGAGGATGCGGAGATGTCCGCGGCCAGCTCGACGATGCGCTGTTCGACCCGGCCGGATGAGGCGATGAGCACGACGAGCACCCGGTGCTCGCCCACCGGCACGAGTTCGATGTGGCGCACCGAGGCCAGCGAGGCCGCCGGGTACTGCACCACGGCGGTCTGCCGGGTGATCTGGCTGAGCAGGCGGCCGGTCCGGTCGAGGACCTCGTCAAGGCCGACCGCCCCGTCCAGGAACGCGGTGATGGCCCGGCGCTCGGCCGCGGTGAGCTGTCGCACGGCCGTCAACCGGTCGACGAAGAGCCGGTACCCCTTGTCGGTAGGGATCCGGCCCGCGCTGGTGTGTGGTTGCGCGATGTACCCCTGGTCCTCCAGTACGGCCATGTCGTTGCGGATCGTCGCGGGACTGACGCCGAGGCCGTGGCGCTCGACCAACGCCCGGGAGCCCACCGGCTCGCGGGTGGCGACGAAGTCCTCGACGATCGCGCGAAGCACGGCGAGTCGCCTGTCGTCGCTCATGGTCTCCTCCCTCCCTGGCACTGGCACGTCAGCGCACTGGCACTTGAGCGCATCGAGTGCCAAGTCTACCGGCCCCCGCAGCAGACCCAGGGGAGATGTCCCCAGGCCGGAATCGGTGGTCAGCCCCCTGGTGACGGTCATTCGCCAGACCTAGCGTTACGGGCATGGACCTCACCAAAGAAGGCACTCCCACCAGCACCTCCCTGCCTGGTGGGCCCACCGCGACACCGGCCGCCATCGGCCCGTCCAGCCCACCCTCGCAGCCCTACGCCGCCGCACCACCGATGAGCCCCGACTCCGAGATCACCTGGTCGACGCTGGCACACCTGAGCTGGATCCTCGGCACGCTGTTCGGCGGCCTGACCATCCTCGGACCGGTCATCGCCTGGTTCGTGCTGAAGGACCGGGGCCGCTTCGTCCGGCATCACGCCGCGGAGGCGCTCAACGCCAACCTGTCGTACCTGATCTACACCCTGGTGCTCGGCGCTGCTTCCTTCGTGTTCACGGTCATCACCTTCGGCATCGGGTTCGCATCGCTACTGGCACCGATCGCCGTCGCCGGAGTCGGCATCGTGTTCTCGATCGTCGCGGCGGTGTCGGCCAGCCGTGGGGCGTGGTACCGATACCCCCTGATCATCAGGTTCGCCTCCTGAATCGCGAGATTCGCGACGCAGAATGCGTCCGCGGCGGCCCGACAACCACTAGCGTTCGCTTCGCATCCTGGACAGGAGGACTTCCATGAGCGACTTCAACAAGCCGCCCGCACCAGACGAACCGCCAGTACCTGGCGCCTACAGCACTCCCCCGCCGCCGGCCGGTGGGTACGGCCTGTCTCTTATACACATCTGACGCTGCCGACGAATAGAGAGGTGTAGATCTCGG
>ENA-ORBV01004614-ORBV01004614.1-microbial-mat-metagenome-genome-assembly--contig:-NODE-4614-length-26217-cov-6.921232_pt1 | contig 26217 bp, 13 predicted proteins | sample MGYA00237777_ERZ505514 | MGnify/ENA primary metagenome ERZ505514 (study PRJEB26160, sample SAMN06269048) | microbial mat metagenome | isolation source: Oligotrophic lake microbial mat | place... | reverse complement strand
GCCCCCGACGTTGTGGACGATGCCGCCGGCCCCGACGGTCGTGCTCATGCCCCCGGCCCCGATGGTCTCGACGAGGCCCCCTGCGAAGATGGTCGAGACCTTGCCCCCCGCCACGATGGTCTCCAGGACGGCGAGGGCATACTGGTACTGGCTCTTCTGGGCGACGAGCACGTCAAGCTGGCCGACGTTCAGGCCGAGGCCCTGGAAGGCGTTGATGTTCATCCGGTCGGCCTGGATGACGTGCCCGCCCGAGACCGTCGTGTTCTTCGCCCCCTGGACCGACTCGTTCAGGTCGCCCGAGACCCCGATGCCCATGTTGCCCTGGATGTCGTCGAACTTGGCGTAGCCATCTTCGTTGCCCACCGTGGACCGGTAGTTGGATGACACCGCCCCCTGGTAGGTCACGTCGATGGAGTTGCCGGTGTCCTTGTTGCGGCCGATGGTCGCTCGGATGCCGCCCTGAAGGTCTGCCTGAATGCTCGTGTTGTTCTTGTTCGAGGCCCCGAGAAAGAGCTTCAGGGCCCCGAGGATGTTGGCTTCAACCGAGATGCCCCCGTCGTCAGGGTAGCGCTCGACCGTGGGCTTCGGGACGTTCAGGTAGACCTTACCCTGCTTCTCCACCGCCATGGCGAAGGGGTTGTCGTCCGTGGCGCCGAAGGGGCACCACATACGGAAGAGGAAGCCCGCGGCAGTGGTCAGGGTCTCCACGTCGCCCTTACCGGCCCGCTCAACCTCGCTCATCAGGAACTTGCCGGCCCCCTCCGCCTCAAAAGAGGACCACAGCTCGGGGCGGAGCACCTTGCCATAGGCCCGCATCCCCTGGCTCGATGTGGCGTCGTTCCCGATGGCCGTCCCCATGACGTGCTCGATGTACGGCCGTCGCTTGGTGATCGAAAAGCCGTCGATTTCACCCAAGACCTCTTGCACAAGGTCCGTGTCGTGGGCCAGCTCGACCCGCTCTTCGGTGAACGCATAGCCCCCGCCAGCCTCCCCGTCCTCGATGCTCGTCCCGAACACGGTCGACGGGTAGAAGACGCGGCGACCGTTGGCGTACGTCGTCGGGGGGTAGGTCTTTGTGTCGTTGAAGAAGTCCAGGACCTTGCCGGCGGCGTTGGCGTACTTCGTCGCGGCACCCGGGACGCCAGGCCCGAGGGCCTTCAGCTCGTCGGAGCCGAAGTAGCGACTCGCTTCGCCCCGGAGCTGCCGGCCTGACGAGAAGATGTCCTGGGGGAGGAAGTGCTCGCCCCGGCGGACGGGGCCCGCGTAGTGCTTGACCCCCGAGGCCGAGTCGAACCGATGCACGGCCTGGGTCACGAGCGTCCGGTCTACGTCGCGAAGCTCCAGGAGGTCGCCGGCCCGGTTGGCCATCCGAACGTCCTTCGAGAGCACGAACTCGGCGCCGTCGGCCGACATGCCCCCGACGTTGCCCGGCTTGAGCTTCAGCCGCTTGTAGCGGAGCGTCCGGCCGATGAACTGGTCGTAGATGCTCCGTTCAGCCGGGTCCGAAGGAATGTCCTTCGGGTCGGTCGGCGAGTAGGGGTCGAAGCGGAGCCCGCTCTTGTTGCCGACAGGGAGGTAGCCGACGATGACCGGTACCCACTGCTGCTTGTGCTTCATCCGGTAGACGAGCATCACGACCGAGTTGATCTCGGGGACGCCGCCCCAGAAGGAACGGGGGCCGGTCATGGGCTGCATGAGGTCCAGCTCCCGGGCGAGCTGGCCGCCCCGGGTCAAGACCTTCACGTCGCCCTTCATGCACACCTCGTCGATACGGGTGAGGATGCCGATGTGGACCCCTTGCGGGAAGCCGTTGTCGGTGAACCCCTTGCCGGGCGAGTGCCCGACGGGGTACTTCCTGCGGAAGTCGCCAACGCGGATGGTCATAGCTGCTGAAGCTCCAGGGTCTTGTCGCCGACCTGCTTTTCGAGCTTGGCCTTCGCCAGGACCAGCGCGTCAATCTGGGTGTTGATGGGCGGCTCCATGAGCACGATGGAGCCGCCCGCTGCTTCCCTTTCCCGCTGGGCCAGAAGATCTTCCAGCTCGCTGTTGGTCTCGTTCAATTCCTTTTGAACGAGCTTCAGCTCCCCTTGAATCAGCGCTTCCTTGGAGTTCTTCTGGAGCTTGCTGCCGAACTCTGTCCAGGTCCGCTTCAGGTCGGCTTTGGCCGAGCTGCCCTGGGCCGCGAAGGCTTCGGGGTCTCCGACCGCGAGCCGGTTGGCCGGGTTGAAGGGCGGGCTCAGCTCCGAGTCCGCTGCCCCTGGCTGACCGAACCTGACCTCTTCGGCCGTGGGGAACTCAAGCTCCAGGCTCTCCCCCCGGAGTGCCGCTTCGTACTGCTGGTGGGGGCCGTCCAGGGCCGAGTAGAGACTGAAGAGGAACTGGTCTACGCGGTCCATCACGTTCTGGCCGCCCAGGACCGACCGGTACTGCTCGTCGGTGACAGGCGTCCCGTCCTTGAGCGCCTGGGCCAGGACGGGGTCCACCGGGCCCCCAGCGTTCGTCCCCGAGAGCGCCGGAGCGACACCCCCCATCGTGTTCACGAAGAGCGGCTTGAGCTGGTAGCCGACGCTCATGAAGGCGAGGTCTGCCCTCCCGGCGATGCAGCCACACTGGGCGTCGACGCCGCCCCCGTCCTTCATGATGTTCAGCTCGGCGATTGTCACAGCCCGCGAGAGCTGCCCAGCTTCCACGGAGGCGAACATACCCTTCTGCTCGGCCGAGCCCAGGGGCGCGGTATCGACGAAGTTCTTGCCCGTGGGGAGGAACGCCTGGGCCGTCTTCCCAGCGCTGTACTCGTTCTGCTGGCCCGCCGTCTGGAGGTCCTCGGGCAGGAGCCGGGTGATAGCGTCAACGGGGTTGGCGTAGGCCGTGGTGAGGGTGGTGATGCCCTGGGCCTGCGCCGTGAGCGACGCGAACAGGTCACCCGCAAGGGCCACCTGGAGATTCACAGCCGCCGCCTGGTTCTTCTGCCCTGGGTTGTGGACGAGCTGGCCGTCACGGAGCTTCATCCCCCGGCCGTAGCGGAAATGCCCGATGACCTCGAAGCCCCGCTCATCGGAGATGGGCCTGATCATGGCCGACTTGCCGCCCTTGGCTATCTTTGCTGCCGTCGGTGCCGCCCCGCCGTTGTACTGGGTGGTGATGTTCTGCGCGGTCACGAAGGTGACTTCGCCGAAGAGCTGCTTTTTGTCGTGAGCGTAGACGAACACCCCTGCGGAATTGAGCCCGTACTGGTAGCGGTTGTTGAGCAGGGTGTCACGGGCATCGTCGATGGCGTTGGCCGTGTTTTGCTTCTGAAACTCCGAAGTCAACTGATCAAAAGACTTCTTCGCAGCCTTTTCTCCGGCCTTCTTGTCGACCTGGGGGTTCCGCTTCGTCTTCTGGCCCAGGTTTTTGGCGAGAGACTCGTTCGGAGGTGCGAACGGCCTGGTGTACACCATGATCACGTTCGGGTAGCCGATAGCCCGCCCGGTTTTCGGGTGGCGCAGGATCAAGGGGGCGTAGGGGTTGTCCTTCCCGAGCGAGTCGAGGTCGTCGATGGTCGGCGGGATCGTCGCCGCCCGTCCGATGTTGACCGTGAATTTACCGTTCTTGGCGAGCTGGCGGGTGCTGTACTTGAAGGGCAAGTTGGGCTGGACCGCCGGGGCTCCCTTCTGAGCGCCGCTCTGGGCGTTCTTCGCCTTGGGGTCAGGCTTGGCCGACTTCGAGGCCGCCGCCGTCGGCCCGGTGTACGAAGTCATGTCGATGTTGCCGATACCACGGGGGGCGAAGAACTTGCCCCGCTTGGCCGTGAGGGTCAGTGTCGTCGCCGCCCGGCCCCCGAACTGGATATTGTGGCTGATCCCCTGGACGTACCAGATCTTGTCTTTTGAGGCGACGTAGATGGGGAAGCCCAACCGCAGCTCGGGCCGGAGCGGGATGGAGATAGACCCCCGGTGCCGCTTCGAGTTGATGCGGTCAAGGATGTCCATCCCGTGGTAGAACATGAGCTGCGTGTCGCCCATGAACTCGGAGTTGTAGCTGTGTGACCTCCAACCATACTTGCGGAGCAAGTGGTAGTCGGTGACCGACGAGTAGGGGGTAACCTCTTCGGAGAAGCCGTAGTCGGTGTTACCCCCGAATGACCCTTGCATCGTGAGCTGGGTGATGACCTCGGACTCGGACTCGGAGAAGTCCCAGTCGATCACATCGATGTCCTGAATCCAGCTCACGGGCTTGTTGCTCAGGATGTCGAGGTTGAAGAACGGCGGCTTGAACACGATGTCGCCGGTCACGTCCATGTAGAACTCGAAGCCGATGGCCTCTTTCGCCGCGTTCGCCAGCTCCAGCTTCGTCTGGTACTCGCTCGAAAAGAAGTTGACCTGCCCGGCCTGGCTGAACTGGGTCCTGAACGCCACGACATCGGGGTCGGTGGGGTCGAAGACCATCTGCCCGCCCTGGGTCCCGCCGTTGGCGTTCCGCACGGCCTGGGACGCGAAGGGCTTCATGTTTTGGCCCTTGTTCTTCTGCGTCCACGCTTCGTAGAGCGAGTCGCCCCGGATGGCGACGCCGTTGGTCCCGTAGAGCAAGAGGTTCGAGCGGGCCCTGGCGAACCTCTGCTCCCAGTAAGCCATGATGTCGTGAAGGGACTCCTGGAAGACCTTGGCCTGCGAGCCATTCTCCTTGACCAAAGAGACCAGCGACCCGGAGCCTATCACCACGTCCCCGAACGCCTGCTGGGCACACGTCCAGATCACGTCGTAGGGGTTCATGCCGAAGAAGACGTTACCGAAGATGCTCCTTCCGGCCTGCCCGGACGCCGCGGTCAGCGCCGGGTTGATGTTCATCTTGCACAGCTCCCACCACTTCAAAATATCCGAACACTGGATACTGAGGGTGTGCTCCCCGCCCGAGAAGGCTTCGCCGACCTCGGTGACGAGCCCCCAGAAGATGGGGTAGTACTGGGGCACGCCCTCGATGAGGTAGTAGCCCTTGGCGAAGATCTCGATCTCCATCATCGGGGTGATGATGGGCTCCCCCTCGAAGAAGAAGTCGTCGACCGCGTGCCGGGGGATAGACAAGCTCACCGAAGCGGAGCCGGGGACGCTCTCGACGGAGAGATCCACCTGGACGCTGGTGATGTAGGAATTGAAGTCCACCTTGCGGCGGCAAGAGCCACAGCCGATGAGGTCCGTCTCCCCGTTGATGTAGACGAGCGCGTCGGGCCCGTGAACGACCGTGGGGCGGAGGTTCGGCTGGTAGGTACCTTGATAAGGGCCGCGTGGCATGGGTCACTTCCTCTTGCCGAGGCGATAAGGGATGATCTCGGGGTGCTGCCCGAGCGGCTGCCCGTTCGACGAAAGACTCAAGCCACCCACTTTATCATCGGGCTGCGCGAAGACGCTGTTGCCCCGAACTTGCGGCGGGTCTTTTCGGGTCTTGTCGATGATCGCCTGGTCGATGGCAATGGACTCCGCCGACTTGGTCGCAGCGGCCGGCTGCGAGACCGACGTGTCCGTTGCGATGGTCGGGGGTGCGAGCTTTTTCGCGAACAACGAGGTGTTGCCGTAGACCTCTCTCGGGTCGGGGATGCTGTCCAGCTCGAACTTGTACCGAACGGTGAACGCGAAGTCGTACTCCAACGTGTACGGCTTGTCATCAGACTCGCTCACGTTGAACGAGTCGAAGGAGCCGATGTACAGGACGTTGTCGTAGTAGAGGTAGACCGAACCGACGACGGCGAGGTTGTTCGCCTGGGGGCGGCTCCTGTGAAGGTCTTCCAGGTAAATCGTGCCGTTGTTGCGGTAGATGAGGTAGAGCGAGAGGAAGTTCTGGTAGGAGGTCGAGAAGTTGCGGGCCATCCGGGTGATGCCCGGGGCGTTCCCCGCGGAGCCGTTCGGGCTGTCGCCCACGTCGAGAGCGAGGAAGGCAGCGAGCTTGCCCGAAGCCGAGATCTTGGTCTGCTGCGCCCCCCAGTGCTCGATGATGGGGCCGTTACGGCCGACGTTGCCGTCAGAGATGATCTTCTCTTCAGCCGGCTTGAAGCTGATGGGGTTGACCAGCAGCTTCAACGGGGGCGTCTGGGCCATCTGCTGGATGGCGATCTGGAGCGCCCTGGTGTACGCCTCCTGCTGGGCCGTCATGAGCTTCCCCAGGTCGTTCTGGTTCAGGTCCTTGTCAGACGCCTTCGCCTGGGCCTTCTGGGCCTGGGCCGCCGCCGCGGAACCCGCGCCACCCCAGCTCGTGGTTTTCCCGTTCGGGTCTACAGGCGGCACGGCCCCTTCGATCGGGCAGCCCGCGTCGTAGAGTGAATACTTGGTGAAGCGGCGGGAGCTGGCGAAGACCTGCCCCCCGTTTTTCGGGTCAACACCCTGGTCTATGGCCCAAGCCGGGGGCTTACCCTGACGGATCTTCTTCCCCGTGGGGTCCTTTGGGTCCGCCCAGCCCACCCGTCGCCGGTAGGCGTCGCCAGTCTCGTTGAAGGCGCATCCCTCGGGGGCGTGAAGCGGCAAGTCGGGGACCTGCCATGTGGGCCCCCCGGCTCGACTGACGGCAGCCGCGGCTGCCTTCAGCAGCTTTTGCATCAGGGGGCGGTCCTTGTGGATGCCGTTGTAGTAGGTGTCGACAGAGTGGTCGCCGTAGTACGCTTCGGCCGCCAAAGAGGTGCAGTAGCCCAGAACGTCCCCGTTTTGAGCTGCCTGCCGGGTCGCCGCTGAGCCGTAGACCTTCTTGGTCATCGCGGCGGCCCCCGAATCAACAGAGTCGAAGGTAAACCAGTACGCCTTGTTGTGCTCGAAGGACTGAGGGAAGGGCTTACCAAGGTTGCCGATGAAGCCCGGGTTGTTGTTCGGCCAGTTACCCGAGGTCTCTCGCTTCGACTGGGCTACCAGGAAGAGGACTTCGTTGGGGGTGGGGTTGGTGCCGAGCGACTTCTTGTAGGCCGCAGAGAAGATGTTGTACAGCTCGGCGTCGGAGTGCTGGGTGAAGGCGGGGGGTACGCCCTCTCCGTCCGTCTTCGAGCCCCCGCCATACCCCCCGCCCGCCACCGTGATCGGCCCCGACGCGGAACCGATCGAATAGCCGGGGGCCGTCACCACGAGGGCGTTGGACTCCTGGCCGCCACCGCGGCCCCCTTTCGCAGCCGGCTGCGAAAGGGTGACGTCCACTTCCTCGCTGTAGCCCTGGACCGAAGCTATGGTGGCCGAGCGGTCGAGAAGCCTGCCGGTGACGGTGGCCGACGGGGGGATGAGCCCGATGACGAAGACCTTGGCGTCCTGGGGCGACCTCTGCTGGACCGTCGTGAGCGGGATGAACTGGTCCGACAGCTCGTCGGCGCTCGTCTCCCAGCTAGCCCGCTGGAACGTGAGCAGGTCGTAGACCCACGGCGGGTAGAGCGCGGCCGTGTCCTCGATGGTCTCGTAGACACGCTTGGGGCTGGAGGGGAGGGTTCCGTCGGCCATGGCTCAGGTAGAGGTCTTGATGCGGTTTTGAAGCTGGAAGGCAGGGACGGGGAAGACACCCGGCATGAGCCCACGGCGAACCCCCGGGACGGCGCCGCCTTCGTTGTCCTTCGGGACGTACCCTGGCAGCTTCACGATCGTCTGCTGCACCTTGAACGACCAGTTCACACGGAACGCAAAGGGCGACTCTTCGGTCTCCTCGAAGTCGAAGGAGCGGAAGTAGCCGATGTACGTTCCCCGGTCGTACATGAGCATGATGTTGCCCTGGAGGACGATGTTGCCGTAGGGGTCGTAGACGCTCCCGTTGTTGTGGTAGAGGTCGTAGAGGTCCCGGAAGCGGTCCCAGGCGATGGTCCTCTGCCGCAGGACACTGGTGGACCCGGTGTAGAGGTTCATGAAGGCGCCGGTGGACCCGTCGGCCGAAAGCTCGGAGAGGTCGTCTGGCCAGTGCTGCTCGACGAAGCCGCCCTTGGTCTGGATGCGCTCGATCTTCTTCGTGTGCGTCTCGCTCATCGAAGAGGGGTTGATATGCATCACCAGAGCGTGCGGGAGCAGGGCCTTGAGGGGGTCGAACGGGCTCGTCACCTGGAAGGCCATGGGGATGGGCCCTCGCCGCGAAACCGCCCCGTGCGCGTAGGGGGGCTGACGCATCGGGGCCGTGATCCCCTGGGAGTCGGGGTTCGGCGACTTGATGATCCGGTTGCCTTTGGGCATGGCTTACCGGTTGTTCGCTGCGGCGTTGTGGCGGACGACGACTTGCTGGGCTTTGGCCTCGATGAGCTGGCCGAGATCCCCTTTGAGCACCAACTCGACTCGCGTGGTCCCACCGCCGCCACCACCGCCATCGGCCGAGACGATACGCTCCCCTTTGCCGATAGAGGCCAGGCCCTCGCCGGGAGCGGGGCTGATCTGGGCGAGGCCGCCCTTGATGCCCGTGACGAAGCCGCCCGCGGCGTTCTTCCCAGCCGTGACTGACCCGAGAGCGTCCGCGTCGGTCTTGCCGTCCTTCTTGCCCCCCATGAAGATCTTACTCAGCGTCTTGGGGTCGGCCCCGTTCGCAAGAGCCTTCGCCACGTCGTCGGGCTTCAGCTCCTTCATCATGAAATTCTCCAGGAGGGCCACCCGGAGCGCGTCGAGAGTCGCCTCCTCGATCATCTTCTTCATGTGGTTGTCCATCCAGGACTTGTCGAGACGGACGCCCTTCACCCGAAGGGCATCGACGACCTCTGCGAGCGTGCCCTTGATCTGTTCTTGCTGGGCTTGCTGGACATCGGCCTGCTTCTCTGTAGCCTTGGCTGTGGGGGGAGCGTCAGAGGGCGGCGCAGCGGCAGGTGCGCCGCCTGCTACAGGGGGACCGGCGGCAGGTACACCGGGAGTTACGGCAGCTCCCGGTGTACCTGCCACAACTCCCGCAGCCCCGTCGCTCTTGGATGAAGCTGCGGCCTGCGCCGAAACGGCGGGAGCTTCTGGAGCTGCGGCCCCGCCCGCTATCTTGCCCAGCTCGCCCTGGGTCTCCACGAACTTGTCGATCTGCCCGGTCGCCTTCGATGCCCAGCCGAGCTTCGATGCCACTTCGGCCATCTGCTCCGGGGTGAAGTTAGCGTCCTTCATGGCTTTGGACACGTCCCCGCCCTTCCACACCTTCTGTGCTTCCATGGTCGGGCTCTTATCGCCCGACTGACGGTCCTGAAGGCCCTTGCTCGTGTTCACCATCTTGGTCTCGTACAGACCCGACGACTCCAGCTTCGCCCTCAGGTCGGGACTCATCCCCGACATCTGCATGGCCTGGTTGAGCTGCCCCTCGCCCATCGACTGAAGAGCCTTGTCTACCACGGCCTGCTGCTTCGCCGCTTCCTCGGGCGAGTCGGCCTTCTTGGTCATGAACGTCGCCATCGACTTCCAGGTCGGGTTTTCGATGAACGCATCGGCGAAGACCGTAGCGGCTTGCCCGGGGTCCGCCCCGCTGGCCGCGACCAGGGCATTCTGGACCTCGGGGTCCTTGTTCTTCTGCATCTTCTTCATGAAGTCCAGGTCCCGCTTCTTATCGCCCCCGCCGACCCCCGGGATGCTCAAGATAGCGTCATAGATCCCCATGACGAGGTTGTAGAATTGGTTCATGAAGAAGTCGGTGAGGACCTTGAGCTTGTCTTCCATCGACTGGACGTGCGTACCCATCCGTTTGTTGGCCTCTTCTTCCACATTCTTCCCGTCAACAGCGTCCTTCTGGGCCTTATCCATCGTGTCGTAGATCTCCGTCATGGAGGCTTCCTTGGCCTGCTTCTCCGTCATCTTCCCCTGTTTGACCAGCTCCTCACGTTGCTCCTGGGTCTGGTCGTAGATGTTCTGGTACATCTGCTTGGTCTCATCATCGAGACCGGCAAGAGCGTCTCCAGCCATACCCTGCAACGAGCCCTCATTACCCCCGAAGTGGGAAGACTCAGCGAACTTGTGCTCGGCTGCCCCAATCATGCTGACCTTGCTCAAGGCCCTGGCGTTACCCACCAGACCCCCCTTGGCCATCCTCTTCTCTGAGTTCAGGCTGGACACCGCTTCGCGGAGATCCCCGAGAGGCTTATCCTGCTTCGCCTCGGCGTCTTTGAGTGCCTTGCGAACGGTATCCTTACCCGCCGGGCCCGCTTCAAGGGCCTCCTGGATGTCCTTAACCGTGCCGCCACCGGCCTTCGAGATCTTCTCGGCGATCGTCTTGTTCTTGGAGGCGATGTCCTCGGCCACGATCTTGGCGGTCTTCGCCGGGCCCGCGAGGAGGGAGGACTTCACCTTGTCCTGGAAGCTCGCCCCCTTGTAGGCGTTCATCATGGTTTGCATGAACTTGGAGGCGTTGCGGGGGCTCATGATCTTGCCGAGCTTACCGAGAACTTTCACGGCGTCTTCGAGTCGGGTGTTGTAGAGCGACAGGTCCGCCGAGACGCCGCGGATCATGGCGTAGAACTTGTTTGAGGCGATGCCCGCTTCGGCTGCCCCGGCCGCCATCATCCGGAACTGGTCCGTAGTGCCCGCAAACGTCGAGCCCATTTCGGTCACCATCTCGGCCTGGAAGCTCGTGACCTCCTGGAGAGAGACGCCCATCTGGCGGCTGTAGGCCACAGCGGCCTGGGTAATCGACCCCTGGTCTTTCGCGAAGGACGCAGACTTAGCGTTGAGGTCCCCGTACTGCACCTGCATGGTCGCAAGCGAGACGCCCTCGGCCTGGAGGTTCTGCAAGACCTCCTTGTGGGTGTCGGACGTGATGCCCCAGTCCAGGTTGTCCTTCAGGCTGTTGGCGGCGTCCCGGAACTCCTTCACGGTGCCGATCATCATCCCGACCTTGGTATGCGCGTTACCGATGGACTTCGAGAAGAACTGCCCGGTCCCCCCGGCCGAGATCATGCCCTTGTTGAACTCCTTCACCTGGGTGTCGGCGTCGATGAACATCTTGACCAGCCCCATGATCGCGCCCCCAGCCATCCCGAGAATGGGTCCGATGTTGGAGAGCGTCTGGATGAAGGAACCGAGCCCGCCCATGACCTTCCCGACGAAGCCCATGGCCTTGGTCATCTTCCCCGTGTCGCCCCCCGCTGCCCGCTTATCCGCCCCGGCGGTCAGCTTGCTACCGAGGCCACCGATGCCCTTACCCAGGCCGCCCAGGCCCATTTGAATGCCCTTGCCCGCGAGCTTGGCGAACGACTTGCCGGCCCCGATGATGTCCTTGTTGAGCAGGTTCGAGAAGGGCTCGGCCAGCTCTTTACCGGCTTCCCCGGCGGCCTTGAGAAGCTCCTCGCCACCGAAGGAGAACTTCATGTCTTCGATGCTATCGGCGATGTCCTCCTGGGCCTTCTTGGCGTCTGAGAACAGGTCCCGCAGAGCCGCCTGTTTGGCCGTGATGGCCTGGATCTCCTTCTTCTTGTCGGCGATGCTCTCCTTGGCGGCTTCAGCTTCGGCCTCAGAGAGTCTGCCGAGGTCCCTTTCATACTGACGGAGCTGCCTCTGCTTGACCTGGAGCTCACCGTTGATCGCCGTGATCCCCTCCTGCACCTTCTGCTGCTGGACCTTATACTTGCCAAGAGCCTGCTCGGCGACTTTGATGGTTTTGGCACCCTTGCCGAAGCTGTTGGACACCTTGTCGATGAAGTCGCCGATCTTCCCCTGACCGAACTTGGTCGCCCTCGCCGACGCCTTCTCCATGTCCTTGAAGGACTTCTCGTACGCATTCTTGAACAGTTCAGCCGGGAAGTTGATCCCAAGCTCAAGGAGAATGTCTTCTTTCTGTGTCATCACGGCCTCCAGGGCTTGCCGGGCTCACGCGGCGGGGGAAGGGGGGTCGCGGTAGACGTGTCCCGCTGCGTCGGGGTCACGGTGGTCTCGACTTCGGGGCCGAGAATGCCGTGCCGGGTAAGGAACCGTTCCATCTTCTCGGCGCCCTCGGGGTCGGGAGCGACGATGCCGCGGGCGAGTGCCTGGGCCTGGTGTTGTCTCGACCGCTGGATGCGCTCCTGGACCTGCTGGGGGGACAGGCCGACGAGTTCCGTCTCGCCCATGATTGACTGGTCGCCGAACCGCTTGCTGGACTCCTCGGCCATCGTCTGGAGCTGGGCTTGCTGGTCTTGGTACTGACCCCGCGTACGCTGCTCGTGGGCTTCGACAACGTTGTCGTGCCAGTCCTTCTCCCCACGGAGGGACCTTTCGAGCTGGTCGGTCAGCTCTTCGACGGTCTGGGCCACATTCACGATCTGGCCGTTCCGGAGCGTGGTGCCGTCCTGGAGCGGGGCCCCGTCGAAGATGTGGCGGAGCAGCTTGTCCTTGCGGGCGATACGCTCCTCGGCCTCCTTGCGGTGCCGGTCGTGGTCGCGGTTGTAGACCTTCTGGATGCCCTTGCCCGCCGTGCAAGAGCCGATGAACTTGGCGTGCTCCCACTCCCGCTCCGTCGCCGCTGCCATGTCCTCGAAGTAGTTGAGCGCCCGCCAGGTAAGCTGGGGCCAGTTGAGCCCCAGCTCGGCGGTGCCGGCGAGGCCGGTGATGGCTGGCGTCGAAAGGTCCAACCCATGGACCTGGGCCCACCGGTAGCGACTGTAGGACTCCATGGCGTACGCTTCGGTCAGCACGGTGGCGTTCGCAGCCCGGCGGTTCAGCTCGGACAGGGCCCGGATGACCTTGCTTTTGGCCTGCGGGGGCATATCACGGAAGACGTTGGCAATGCGGGGCATCCACCTCTGCCGGTCCACGAGTACATTCTGGCCGTCGACCAGGAAGACGCCGTGGGCAAGGAAGAGGTCCCAGAACCTCGGGGGGATCACGTCCCCTGCCCCGCCGCCCATGAGACGCACAAGATCGAACTCGTGCTGGTTCAGGGACTTGAAGACAAAGTAGACCCCGTTGATCTCAGCGGGAAGCGTGAGAAACCCACGGAAAATCATGGGCATCACGTCCTTGTAGACCTCGGGGTTGACCTCCGGCGCCTTGGGGACGGCGAGGCGGAGGTTGTCCTCCTCACTCCGCTCCCCATCGTTCGTGCGGCGGAGACGCTCCTGGTCGTCGTCGTAACTCTCCGCTGCGGCTGGCATGGGGCGTTACCGGGACGGGGGCCGGAACCTCGGGTTGATTCCGCCCTGGACCGGCGGGTCGATGATGCTTCGGGCCTCAGCCGCCTGCTGCTCAGGGTCGTGGTTCGCCCGGTGGCCGAGAACCGCGGTGTCGGTCATCCGGAAGGCTTCGGCCGGCTTGGGGCTGGCTGGGCCGGCCGCCAGGATGCCTACAGAGTCGGCGTCGCCCTCGATGGCCGCCAGCTCAGCAGCCCGCGAAGACGGCCCCTCTGGCCGGGTCACGGTCGTTCCCGGGGGCTGGACCGGCCGAAGGGGCGTCGAGACTTCGGGGGGCGGCGCTTCTTCCCGGTTCATCGGTCGCCGGTTGGCCAGGAGATCCCGGCCGTTCGGCACAACGGGTGGGGGCGGAGCCGGGGCTGCCTTCTCGGCCGCGTCCTGGGCCTCCTGGGCAGCCTTCTCGGCCGCGATCTCCTGGTCCCGGATCTTGTTCAGCCGCTCGTCGGCCGCCTTCAGCTCGTCGAGCGTAGACTTGCGGGCGAACCCGAACTCTTCAAGCGTCCGGTCGAGAAGCTGATCGGGCATATCATCTTCGGCTTCCTTCAGCTCCCCGAGGATGCGCCGGTACTTCTGCTCGGGCGTCTCGTCGGGCTGGATGAAGGTCACCCCATCCTTGGCCTGCTTGTCGGCCATGGCGGTGCAGTCGCCGATCTTGCGGTAGGCGATGAGGATGACCTCGGGTCCCCACGAAGTGAGGAACTTGTCGGCGATCCACCGATGGCACTCGACCCGAACCTTCTTCACCTGCCCAGGCTTCTTGGGGTCGGGCTCCTCGTCGTCTATGAAATCAACCGCACGGAGGTCGAACCCATCCAGCTCGCAAAGCCCCCTGGCCACATGCTCCCGCTGGTAGGTGTTGAAGTAGGCGAGGTCTTCGAGCCCCTTGCAGGACTCAAGGACAGCCTCGATTTCGTTGGGGCGAAGGTTCCGGACCACCAGGGCATGGCCACAGAGGTCGAACTTCTCCTCAACGAGGCCCATATTGCGAGCCCTCTCCAACGAAGCGAAAAGATCCTTCGCGGACACAGTACCCATAGCAGTCTCCTTTTATGTGATCTGTGCCCGGCGGCGAAGGAGGGGACGATGTGGTCCCCTTCGAGACCCTCCCCGCCGCCGGGCATAACGCAGACGATCAGAAGTCGGTGTTGGTGTTCGATGCAGACGCGAAGCGCATCGAATACCCCTTACCCGGTGCTCCGTTGCTACCCAGGGGGGCGAGCCCGGTGTCGATGAACTCACCGTACTGGCTGGTCCCGTCGATGATGTCGGTCACCGTCACCGAGCTGTTCTCAGACACTATCGCAGCGTCCGAGGTGAACGAGGCGCCGTAGCTGTTGAACCAACACCCCTCGAAGTACGTGAAGAGCGCGATGATCCGGATGAGGATGTTATCGGCCGACCCGCTCGTCCCGCCCGACCCGGGCAGAATGGTGGCCGTGGGGGTCGTGTTGCCATCGAACTTGCCGGCGATCTCCGAGAAGACCAGCTCTTGCTTGATGTCGAACGGCCACCGGTGGTGACGGAGGCTCCTGATCATGCCGTCGATGCCGCCCTTGTAGCCGACCATCTGAAGCAGGTTGGCGGTGTAGAGCAGGGTCTTGTTGAGGGTCAGGGTCATCGGCTCGGTTACGCCGGGGACCAGCTCGGCGATCATGTCGCCGTAGCCGATGCCGCGAACCGGGTCGATGGTCCGCGACTCATCGAAGCCGAACTCCGAGATGGCCCCGAGCTGCTGGAAGCCCTTGGCCCCCACGCTGTAGCCGTAGACCTTGTTCTTCTGGGAAGTCGCCGCCCGCGTGTTGGGGGCGGTACCCATGCGGTAGATGTAGTTATCAGTCTTGACGGTCATTTGATGTCACTCCCAGAAGAGGTTGAAGCCTGGGGGTCCTCAGACCTTCGCGGGGGCGAAGAGGCCGTGGATCTCCGTCGCCTGGTTCGCGAGCTTCTGAAGCTCGGCGGTGACCCAGGGCTGAGCCGGGTCGACCTGCTTGAGCATCGACACGAGGGTGGCGACGATGGTGTGCAGGTCGGAGCGGGCCTGGGAAGCGTTGAACTTCCGGCCGGCGGTGACCAGGGCGTCGATCTTGGTGTCGGTCTGGTCGACCTTCTCGACGATCTCTTCTGCCATCTTCAGGTTGGTCTGAAGCGTCTGGAAGTTGGCCGACTTGCCCAGGGGGTGCGTCACGCTCGTCGGGGGCGTGTAGGCGCCAGGGTCTTCGACCGTGTCGAGCTTGGGCTGGCCCAGGCTCATGAAAGAGTTGTTCTTCGACGGGTCGCCGAAGCTGGGGAGGCTGATCGAAGCCACCGCCTGAACGAGAGCCGACGTGGCCTCAGGCGACGGGGTGTCGGTGAGCTTCTTGACCTGCTGCTCGCAGCACGCGAGCCGCTTGATAAATTCGGCCTTGTCCATGGGAGTACCTCGAAGGGGATCGTCTCGATCTGCATCGCGAAAAAGTGAACTATTGGAAGCCCACCTCTTCCGAACAGGCGTCAGCATCTCGAAGAAGGCGTCCAGGTCGAGCACCACCATGGCCGCGCCGTCCTTGTTGAACGTCTCGACGGCCTCTTTTCGGAGGCGCTGCCCGGACACCATTTTCGCGATGAGCTGGAGAACTGAGGTCGTACCCAGGGCGTACTTCACCCCATCGGGCGTCTCGACGTAGTCGATATTCCCGTCGGTCCCCACCGTGACAGTCGTGAGCTTCGGCACACCCCAGCCGGTTCACGAAAGGATTCGCTAGACCCGAGCGAGCACCTGAAGAATGTGCTCCGGGAGCAGGAGCGTCCCTTCGGTCGAAAGCCACAGCCCATCGAGCTGCCAGCCGGAGACGAGCCCCATGGCCTGCTCCATGTCGGTCAGAATCGAGCACGCCTTCGCAAGATCGAGCCTCACGTAGGCGCTCTTGCGGCTCACCATCACGGGCCGGTGGCTTTGGTGTTCGGGCCCGAAGACCACGCCCCGAAGGAAGCCCTGCCGGTACAGCTCGACCCAGACCCTATCAAGCTGCGGCTCGGCCGTCGCGGCCACGACGAAGCCGTCCGTCCCCCGGTCGAGCACCCGCACCTGGGCCCGCCGGGTGGTCCCAGGAACCGTACCCTCCAGCAAGTAGCCCCGGACCCAGCCTATGGCCCGGGGGAGCCAGTCGGACACCGACCCGTCGGGGGTGTTTAGGAGGTAGACGAGCTGCTCCGTCTCCGGGTCTACGTGCCCCAGGGTCGTACGCCCCCGGCGGTGAAGGAAGTCCACCGCCCCCACGAAGCCCGGCGTCCTGGCTGCGATGGCCAGGTCCCGGTGCAAAAAGAGGGCGAAGGCCACGATGGTGTCCATGCCCTCGATGCTTCTCGCCACCATCCGGAGCGGCATCGGCCGGCCGAGCACCAAGTCCTCGAAGAACGCCGTCAACGCCCCCGGGTGAGCTGCCCCGAACCCCGGCCCATGGTGGTTGTAGGTATAGGTAGTGAGGTCTGCCACCTCTTGCAAGCTGGCCCCCGTCTCGAAGGTGATGGTGTCATCGAGGACGGCGGGGGCCTTCGGGTCGAGCGTGGCGTTCAGCTCAAGGGTGGGCATTCAACAGGGTATACACCCGTTGTCTACGCCCATGGGGGGCTGCGTGGACTGCATGGGGAAGTCCGGGTAGACGCGAATGTCCCGCCGCTGCCAGCTCTCCGTGGGGCAGGGAGGCGTCGTCATGTAGTGGTCCCGGCCGTCGAGGTCGGTCACGTAGTGGGCGAGCGTCTTCCAGGCCGTCATGGGCAGGGGGACGGTCTCGTTCTCGTACGCCTGGATGACGAGGGGGGTCACGCCGAGGAGCGTCGCGGTCTCGGCTTGGGTCAGGACGGCACCCTGCCGCATGAACGCGAACGCCTGGCCGCGTATCATGCCCGTCTGGGCCAGGGTCGAAGCCGCCCGAAGCTCAGCCTGATGGATGTCCTTTGGGTCGAACACCGGCCCCCAGGCCCGAAGGATGGCGGGGAGCAAGGCGACGAAACGCACCCGTGTCTGCCCGATGGGCATGAAGTAGTCGACCGGGATCTTGCAAACCTCCGTGGCGACAGGCAGGCACGGGTCATCGCAGCTCATCGAAGCTGCCGGTGCTCACGCTCGGCCCAGGCGAGCTGCTTCTCTGAGAGGAGCATGTTCCGGTTGGCCAGCATCTTGTCGAGCATCTGAGAGAAGGGCCCGCGGGTGCCGGGGGCGACGTTGCGGAATTTCCCCGCGGCCTCGGCGTCGGCCAGGTCTTCGAGCATCAGCCCTTGCCGCTTCCGCTCGGCCCGGAAGGCGTCAGGGGCCTGCTGCTGCTGGACCTGCTGCTGGACCTGCTGCTTGGCCAGGTCTTGAGCCCGAGCCCGCTCTTCACCGAGCGACTCGATTTCCTCGATGGCGTCTTCGATCCGGGTCCGGAGGTTGTCGGGCCAGAGCTGCGTCACGACCCCCGTCTTTTCGTCTCTCTTCTGTATACGCTTGACGATGGGCATTTTGCCGGCCTTCAAGGGCCGGCCCCCCGCGAAGATCCCGACCCGGATGGCATCATCCCCGACACCGAAGGACGTGCCGCCCGAGCCGATGGACGTGTACACACGAATGACCGCGTCCCCGACCTCTTCCACAGAGAGGTCGTAGTACAGCTCACCCTTGTCGTTGCCGGGCTTGGGGTCCAGCGCCCGGAAGGACCGGCGGATGACCTTGTCCATCATTTCCCGCGTGATGACTGCGGGCTCGACCTTCGCTTGACGCTGCATCACGGGGTTCATTTGGCGCTCCTCTGGTAGCTGTAGCCCTGGGTGGGGGACGCATCCGAGGCCGTCTTCTGACGACGCAAGCCGAGCCCCGCCTGCCGCATCAGGTGATCGACCATACGGTCATCCTCGTCGCCGAACGGCAGCAAGTCATCATCCTCGATGGTTATGGCCTCTTCACCGTCGTTTTCGGCCGCCGCCACGTCAGCCGTGGTGGCCAAGACCTCCCCGGAGATGGAGGTCGCGGGCTGAGGCACGTTCTGCCCGACCTTCAGCCCGGCCTGCTCCACGAAGGGGCTGAGCCCACCCGGGCCGAGGATCGTCATCACCTTCTTGGCCCGGGTCAGACCCACGTAGCCGAGACGACGTTCCGACTCCATCTTCGACTGCGAGTCCACGAAGTCGTGCTCGGGGACCTGATTGAGCCGGGGCTTGGGGGGCATTCGCTGCGCGGGGAAGACACCGAGCGGCATGAGAAGAGTGACATCCTCCCACTCGGCCCCCTTGGTGGAGTGGACCGTCCCGAGGTAGACGCCCGGGGGAGGCGTACGCTGAGCGAGGGGGATACCCTCTTCGGCTTGCTTCTTGTCCCACACGTCGGGGTCCATCCGAAGCTCGGCCCCCTTGGCGGCCAGGCCCTCGAAGCGGTCGAAGAACTGCCGCGGGTTCTGCGGGTTGTAGTTGGGGTCGACATCGTTCGGCTGGAGCATGTCGTACACGAAATCCAGCATACCCAAGCCCGGCCCCTTATCGTCCCCCAGCTCGGAGTCTTCGTCGGCATCCTCCTGGGCAGCTCTGGCAGCCAGACGCTTCACGGTGCTATCCCCGAAGGTCTGGATGATCTCCTGCCACTTCCCCGTCGGGGACTGGTCGGGGGGCACGAGGCTCACGACGGGCAGCGCCATGATACCCGCAAACAGATCCTTGGACGTGAAGTCCGGGTCCGCCATGTACTCCTGAAGTTGCAGAACGCCCTGAAGGAGCGGCCCGGCCTTGGCCGCGTCCTTCTTCGCCCCGAAGTCAGGTACCCCGAACTTGCTGAGGACGAACGGGAGGAAGGTTGACGTGTTCGCTGCCGCTTCGATGGGGTCGAAGGTGTTCAGGTCGATACGGTTCCGCGAGCAGTACTCCCGGAAGACACCCTTCATCGTTTGGAGCGCCTTCTTCTGGTTCTCGGTTCGATCGACGTCGAGCTTCGGGTTGAGCAAGCCTGCCGACATGAGCGTCTGGCAGAACTGGTCCTGGACCTGTGCTGGGGACGAAGCGACCACCGACGAAGCGAAGGCCCGGAAGGCTTCGCTCTCTTGCGCCGAGAAGACCGACGTGGCCTTCTTCTGAACGTAACGAATGCCCAGGGCAGCACACATTTGCTGGTAGACCCCCAGCTCGGCGTTCGTCCGGGCCAGAACAGCGAAGTTGGAGAGAGGTTCTCCCGCCGCCACGGCATCCCGGATTTTCGCACCGAACACACGGGCTGCCGCGACCTCATCCTGGACCTTCAGGACCCGGAGACTCGCCTCACCCCGAGCCCGACTCGGGGCCGCTTTGGCCTCCATCGGGATCTGGTTCTCGTTGACGGCGATGAGCTTGTTGGCGGCGTCGACGAACTCCGGGGCGCACCGGTAGTTCGTGGTGATCTGCCGGTCCTTGAAGCCCATCTGGTCGAGGGCGATGAAGTTGTTCGGGTCGGCGCCGCGGAACTGGTAGATGCTCTGCTTGTCGTCGCCGACCATCCAGAACGACTTCTTGGGGTCGTCGGTCTCGACGTGCTCCGTCATCATCTGGAGGATGTCGAACTGAAGCGGGTTCAAGTCCTGGCACTCGTCGACCATGATGTGGTCGAATTGCTCCTGAACCTTCTTCTGAGCGAGAGGCTGGGTCTTCATGATATTGTGGAAGACCGCCAGCATATCGTTGAAGTCGCCAGCCTGCGACTTGCCGTCCCGGTTGGACTTCACAAATTTGTCAAAGGCCCGCGACGGCTTCTCGGGGCAGAAGTTCGGCCGCCACGCGGCGCCGAGACCACCCTTGAGACCCTCGTAGACCTCGAAGAACTTGAGGGCCTGGTCAGCTTCGAGGGCGTCTTCGTTTTTGGCCCATTCCGTCGCTTGGGCCAGCGACCAACCCTGCCCCTGGAAGAGGTTCAGGTACGCCATCATCCGCTTCGACTTCGGGGGCATCTTCCACAGCTCATCCTGGGGCAGCTCACGAGGGGTCCCATCGGGGTCCCCCGGGGGGTTCTTGTCGATGTCCCGGAAGCACTCGTCCCAGACTTCCTTGACCGCGGAGAAGATTTTCTCGGCCTTCACGATGCCGCCTCGGTTGTTCACCTTGGCAAACATGGCCTTCTGCTCGGGCAAGCCGTACTCGTTGATGAACTTCAGGAAGACCGCGTGCATGGTGCCGACCCGAACACCGTTCGGGTTCGGCTTCTGCGTGGTCGAAACCCGGTCATCCCCGATCTTGCCGGCCATCTTGATCGCCAGCTCGTCGGCTGCCTTCTTGTTGAAGGACATGGCCATCATGCGGTTCGGCGTGGCGCCGCCGTCGATGAGGTACTGGACCCGGGCCAAAAGCGTGGTGGACTTCCCGGAGCCGGCGCCGGCCGAGACCCGGACCTTGCCGCCCGTCATGGCCGCCGCCCGCTGCTCGGGGTCGAGCTTGGCGAGGGCCGGGGGGACGTTCTGGACCTTGTCGGTGTCGGACGAGACGGCCACTGCCGCCGCCGTCGCCACACCGATGACCTCAGCCTTGGTGAGCGGGCGGTCTACTTCGCCCGCCTGGTCCATGGCTTTCTTGGCCGCCGCCGTCGCGTCCGACTGGACCCGGGTGAGCACCTGGGTCTGCTTGTCGCGGGCGTCGGCCGAGGCGTCGGTGCCCGACTTCACGTCCTGGATGACCTGGGCCTTGACCAGCTCGGCCGAAGCGTCCGTCGCCCCACGAGCCGCCTCACGAACAGGGCTGATCTGGGCCGTACCGGGGGTCACGCAAACCGCGCTGGCCTCGTCGATCCACTTCTCCAGCTTCTTGTTCTTCAGCGTGAGGACCGCGAACTTGTTGAGCGCGGCGTCCGGGTCATCGATCATCGAAGCGTCGATGGCCTCCTGAACCTGCCCCTTGGCCTTGGCCGAGGTGCCGAAGACAGCCTTGGTCGTCGCCGTGCCCCCCTTCGAGAGCACGGTACGGAGCTTCACCGCCCGGAGAGCCAGGCCCCGGGGCGTCGGGGGTGGTCGGAGGGCCGCGTCGAGCAGCGCGAACGTGGCCTTGGTGGCCTTGTCTGAGAGGTTCGATTTGATGAAGGCCCCGATGGCTTCGAGATTCTGCCGCTCGGCCACCCTCGCGAGAGCGACACCATTCTTGAGCGTCTCGTCCTCCCCGCGGCCCGTCTCCTGAAGCCAGCCCATGTATGTCTCCAGGGCCAGGAGGAAGACGATGTAGTCCGCGACCTGAAGCTCGGTCAGGTCAATGTCGAGCCCGTCATCGGGCTCGTCCGCTGCCTGGCGGACGAAGGGAGCTGCGGCTGCCTGGGGCACGGCGGAACGGTCGTAGGAGATCATCATCGGGAACCCTCAGAACAAGAGAACTACACCTAAACGAAAGGCGGTGGGCCAGCTTTCTGACAGCCAACCCACCGCCTTCATCGCCCGCCTACATCAGAGCCTCGCGCGGAGGTTGAACGTCAGCACGATCCACAGGAGCGGGAAGACCGGCTGGTAGTACGCCTCGAACAGCATGACCGTGGGGTCTTCGGGGTCGATCGAGGCCGAGAGCCCCGTGAACGCCCCGACGATCTCCGCCTGCATCATCGTCTTGAAGAGCGAGGTCATCGTGACGTTGACCTCGTTCGTCCGCGACGCCAGGAACTTGGTCCCGATGAAGGCGTCGAGCGAGAGCCGGCTCTGCTGCTGTACGAAGTCGGCGATCTGCGTGACCGTCGGCAGCCGGGTCAGGACGTTCGACATGTTCGTCGTGAGTCCCTGCCGGATACGGATGATCGGGTCGATGTCTTCGAGGATCGTGACCCCCGCCACCGCCGTCTGGTTCGCTTCCACGGGGTCGAGGATGCGGGGGATGCGGGTGAAGCCCAGGATGGTCTTGCGGGTGTACGGGGTCGCCACGTCCACCGACGCCTTGACCACGGCCCCGGCGACCGCTGCTGCGAAGAACGTCCCGTCCACGAGCTGCTCGAAGTTCTGCCCCAGCTCGTCGGTCATCGTGATGACGGCCGAGTCGGGGTAGAAGGCGACGATGCGGTTCGAGTTCAGGGCCCTCGCGATGGCCTGGACGTTCGCCGGGATAGTGCCCGACGCGAACCCGATGAAGCCCATCCGTTCCGCCTGGTTGCGGATGTTCGACTGGATTTCGACGTGCTGCGTGAGGTACGAGTAGATCGCGGTCGAAGTCGCGAGCGGGACCAGGATGTCCGGCTTGATGTTGCCGGGCAGGGGCGTCGCCAGCTCGTCGATGGCCGCGATGAAGCTCGCGTCCGACGCCTGGTTGGTGTTCGGGACCTTCAAGACCTGCTTGATGCCGACCAGCAGGGCCCCGTTCAGGATGGCCAGGTTCGCCGCGAGGGTGACCCGGTTCTCGCCCGACGCCCTACCGAACGACGCTTCGATCGTCTTGGTCTGACGGTAGAGGCGGGTCGCGAAGTCCTGCTTCATGTAGCGGTAGCTCACGAAGTAGAAGTCCCCGACCCTGGGCTCGACACCGCCCGGGTTAAAGGTCTGGAGCGACGCCGAGTCGTTCACGGCGACGCCGACGGTGTTGTACACCGTGGTCTCCAGGCCCGGGATGGCGTAGAAGGGGCGGCTCGGGTCGACCACGAACGTGGGCGAGACCGGCAGGGTGAAGCTGCCCCCGTTGGTGTAGTTGCCCGCCAGTGCCGGCAGGACCGTGAAGCGAAGACCCGTCCTCGCGTCGGTGTAGGTCTGCCCGGGGATGCCCGTCCCGTCCGACCCCAGGGGGTTGTTCGAGGTGACCGTGTAGATCTGCTGCGCGTCCTCGCCTGAGTCCCCGTCCACGCCGGGGGTGATGTTCACGCCCGTGGTCGTGTTGAAGGCCGAGTTGGCCGCCGTGACGAAGGAGACCGACGACGTGGTCAGACCAACCGCGATCGACTCGATGGTGAGGTAGCGGGCCGTGTCGATGACCGACACGTAGGCGAAGCCGTCCACCACGAAGCCCGCGGTCGCCATGAGGGCGGAGACCACTTCCTGGGGGTCCACGAGGGTCTGGGTCGCCGACTGGCTCTGGGTGAAGCCCAGGGTGAGGTTCGCGTTGCCGTCCAGGATGATCAGCGCGCTGGTGGCGTCGTTGACCGTCGAGATCAGCCTGAGCATGTTCAGGTTGAGCAGCGTACCGGCCGAGGCGACGCCGGCCGTGACGGCGTTGATGGCCGCCGCCACCGCCGCCGTGGTCACCGCCACGCCCGCAGGCAGCGTCGCCGTGTAGTCGGTGCCGTTCAGGCGGTACTTGAACGTGTCGTTCAGACCCGTCGTGATGTTGAAGGGGCCGGCGATCGTGCCGAGCAGCGTCGCTGCCTTGTTGATGGCCCCCGTGGTCCCGGCGGCCGACTGGAAGGCCGCGAAGCCGAGCAGGGTCTCTGCCGTACCCGAGTCGATACGGACGGTCGAGACCACATCGAGGCCACCGGGGAGAGCGCCCGGGGTCGTCGTGCTCTTGATGAAGAACACGATGTCGCCCGTGGAGGGGCCGATCTGGACGAAGTACGCCACCGCGGAACCGACCGCGGCATCGATCTCGCCGCAGATCTGGGTCGCAGTCCTGTTGCCCGTGGTCAGGGTGACCGGGAAGGCCACGCCGTCGATGGTGACGTTGAAGGCGTCCGACCCGACCGGGATGTTGATCTTCCCGGTGTCGATGCCCGTCTGGATGGGCACCACATGACCGCTCACCAGCACAGCGGGAGCCGCCGTGGCCAAGTTGGTCGCGTAGTTGTTGCCGTTCAGCTTGGTCGTCCATGTCGCCGAGAAGGGCGAGTAGAACGACCAGGGGCCCTGGCCCTTGGTCGTGTAGGCCGCGTTCTTCGCGAGGGCCATCGAGAAGGTCACGGTGACCATCTCGGAGACCGCATCGCCAGCGCCCGTGTGGAAGGCGTCGGGGACCTGCTCGACACCCCTTGGCCACTGGACGGTCTGGGCGAGGCCCGACTTGGTACCGAACCTCGTCTGGTACAGGTTCGCGTTCAGGGTCGTCCCGAAGATCGTGTACTGCCCAGCACCGACCGGCCCAGGGACAACGCACGTCAGGAGGTAGGTCTCGTCCTGGATGCGGTTGTAGTAGAACGTGGCGAAGGCGATATGATCCGGCGGGACCGGGTCCTTCAGGGTGACGACGCGGCTGGCACCATCGACCGAGAGGACGGTGGCCGCCGTCCGGTTCATGGCGTCACGGAGGTTGCGCCCCGTCCGAACGACCACGAGGTCGGGTCGGTTGGTGACCACGTCCTGCTTGCCGTTGGTGACGGAGGTGTACAGCGCTACGCCGAGGGGCGTGTTACGGCCGTTGCCCGTGGTCGGGATCTCGGGGAGGAAGAACTTCGTCGAGCTGGCCAGGGCCGGGATGACCGTGTTGTCGACGAACCTCTCGCACTCGCCGAGGTACATCTGGTCATCGTTGAGAGCCGGGATGACCTGCGTGCCGTCGAAGGGCTCGGCCCCGGGGGTCGTGGTCCCGGGGACCACGGAGGCGCTGGTGCCCCAGTGAAGGATCGACACGTCGGCCGACGGGTTCGACACCACGAAGTCTTGGCCCTGGATGTAGTCGGCCCGGCCGGGCGAGATGCCGCAGCGGGTGACCGTCGTGATCAGGGTGTTCGGCAGGTAGTCGAACGTGTCTTGCCAGGTGTTGGCCCAGTAGGTCACGGTGACCGTCGAGCCCAGGGACGGGGCGAAGCCGAGGGTGACCCGGCCGTTGGCGCCGTCCACGGCCGTCGGGATCACCTGGAGCCCGTTGACCTTCACCACGACCTTCGAGGTGTCGGTCGTGGTCGTACCGCCGCCCGAGCCATCCACGACGGGCCGGTTGAAGACCTCGAACGAGGTGACCCGACTGGTCTTCGTCCCCGGCTGGAAGCCGAGAGGGCCGTTGGCCGTGCCGTCCAGGATCTCGATGGCCTGGGTCGCGGTGAAGAGCAGGTGGTCGAGACCGTTGTTGTCGGTGAAGACGGCCGTCGAGAAGTTGGTGATGGCCGCCGCGTCCATCTGGGTCTTCAGCCCGGCTGCCGTGGTGGCGCCTGCCGCGAAGACCACCGAATACGTCGTGCCGTTGACCTTCAGGCTGAAGGTGTCGTTCGACCCGGTGACGATCGTGAAGGGGGCGAAGCCAGGCGTGGTGAGCTGGGCCGCCGTGCTCGACACCTGGGCCGACACGTCGTCGGTGAAGGCGGTGTCGCCCCGGTGGAAGAAGTAGGTGACCCGGACGAGGTCCGTGGGCTGGGTCGGGACCTGGAGGGTGATGAGGCCCCGCTGGCCGCTCACCCCGCCAATCGACACCGGCAACCCGTTCACCGTCACGGTGACCGAACGGGTGTCGTTGGTCACACGGCCGAAGCCCTGCCCGTCGACGATGGGGTAGTTGCGGACGCGCAGAATGGTCCTGGTGCCGTCTTGGACGCCGAGGATGAGGTTCTGCGGGTTCGTCGAGTCTACGACCCACGCGAGGCTAACGTCCTCGTTGTTGATCTGCTGGTCAACGGTTGCGGAGCTGCCACGCACGATCTCGACATCGCTCTGGGTCAGCTCCTCCTGCCCGACGCCGAGGACGACGGGAATACGGATGCCAGCGACGATCTGAGCGACGTTCGCTTCCGTCAACGTGCGGGTGTAGGCCCCTGGCGGGACGTAGCTGATAAAAGGTCCAAGAGCCATCCGAGTCTCCTAGTGGTGGGACGTGTTTCGATCTGATCCGGGTCTTGGTGCGACAGTCCCCAGGTAGGTCCGATCTGATTTTGGTCTCGCTCGGGCCTTGGAAGGCTCGTCCCGGCGTGCCGGGCAGTTGGACTCCACCCTTTCTAGGTGAAACAGTGATTTATCGAGCTGCCGCCCTAGCTTCTTTCGCGACCCGAAGAGCATCGAACGCCCGCTGGGCCCTTTGCTTGCGGGCGTTGAGCCCTGGCTTGTCGAGAACGCTGTATTCTACGTAGTCGCCGTCGGGGGCATCATGGCGGGCGAGGGCATGGGTCTGCCCGACCGCGCGAACCTGATTCTTGATGCTCTTTCGGCCTTCATACGAAGCCCAGCGGCGCTCGGCCGACCTGCCGACCGCCTGGTCGGCCGTCGGGTAGTCGTCCTTGTGAACCCCCGAGTTGCCTTCTTTGCCCGGCTCCGTCTTGAAGCCGAAGGCGAACCCCTCCCCCACGATGCACCGGGGGGCGTCGTCCCCACAAGAGGGGCAGGGGTGCATCTGTCTCTTATACACATCTC
>ENA-ORBV01004613-ORBV01004613.1-microbial-mat-metagenome-genome-assembly--contig:-NODE-4613-length-26221-cov-7.936965_pt1 | contig 26221 bp, 23 predicted proteins | sample MGYA00237777_ERZ505514 | MGnify/ENA primary metagenome ERZ505514 (study PRJEB26160, sample SAMN06269048) | microbial mat metagenome | isolation source: Oligotrophic lake microbial mat | place... | reverse complement strand
GACGTACTCACAGGCATTTTCGATTACGCAACAGTCGGCGTTGCAGGGCTTCGTCACGACGCCGCCAACCGCGTTGGTGAACCAGAATGTCGTCGGCGCGGCGGCGTATTCTCTGTTGCAGGGCGGCAGCGGGAAGGTATTTAACCGGATCGGCGGGCCGGGAAGCGGCTTCATTTTTGTCGACCCTTCGGCGGGGACGTTGAGCTATCAGATTTCGACGCCGGGCGTGTTCACCCCGGTGGTGTTGGGGAGCGATTCGTTGGGCGGCGCGGTGATCTTTAGCACTGTGCCGATAAACGTCGTAGGGGCACTGGCGATCCAGCGTACGACGGAACTGCCGAATGCGCGGACCACGGTGGCCTACAGCAATTCAGTGGCGGCAGTGAATGGGAATTTTACGCCGCTGAGCTTCGCAGTGACCGCTGGCACACTGCCGACGGGACTTTCGCTGAACGCGAGTACGGGCCTTATCACGGGCGTTCCGGCGGCGGGAGCGGCGGGATTAACATTTCCATTCACGGTGACGGTTTCGGATGCGGCGGGACAGACGGCGAACCGCAGTTTTTTCATTGGCGTGGGAGGGCCGCTGGGGATAACGACATCCTCTGTAGCCGCTGGGACAACGGGGAGCGTTTACAACGTGCCGTTGAGCCAGACCGGGGCGCCGTCGCCGTTGTGGTCTAACCCGGGCGGCGGTTTGCCGCCGGGGATTACATTCAGCGCGACGGGCGTATTGGCGGGGACGCCGGCCACGCCGGGATCTTATACGTTTCTGGCGCAGGTAGGGACCGCGGTGAGTTCGGCAACGGACACGAAGCAGTTCACAATTCATGTGGCGGATCCACTGACGGCTTCCATTTCGCCGGTCGGCACATCTAATCTGGTGGAAGGGTCGAGCGTGCTGGCGGGCGTGACGACGGGCGGTGGGCGGGCTCCGATGACCTTGTCTATTTCCGGCGGCAGTTTGCCGGAGGGAATGTATTTGCAGAATATATTTCCGCTGTCGATTACGGGCGGGGCGGTGATTGCGGGGACGTCCAATTTTTCGGTTATTGTGACCGATGCGGATGGGCGCACCGCAGCGATCCCTTACACGATAAACGTTCGGACACAGCCGCAGGTAACGACGACGACGACGCTGGCGGCGGCGGCGAGGAATGTCGCGTACAACCAGGTTTTTACCGGGGAAGGCGGCCTTGCGCCGTACAATTGGCTCCTCTACGGAACTTTGCCGCCGGGGATGACGGCGTCGGCGGCGGGAGTTGTCTCGGGAACTCCGACGACGAACGGATTGTACTTTTTCTCGATGATTCTGATTGACGCGGTGGGGTTTAGCAACGAGGGGTCATTCGCGATTGAAGTTACAGACCCACTGGCAATTACGAACGCGGCGCCGATGCCGAGCGGACTGGTGCTGGCGGCTTACAATACCCAGGTTACGACGACGGGCGGCGCGGCTTCGAAGACGTTCAGTATAAGCACGGGCGACTTGCCGCCATTGGTGGCGATTAACCCTGCAACCGGCCTGATTTCGAACTTGCCGCTGGTGGCGGGGACATACAACTTCACGGTGCGAGCGGAGGACAGCGCGGGGCGATTGGGGACGCTCGCCGGGCAGATAACGATTGGGGCGGGACTCACCATATTGCCGGCCACGGTGCCGAATGGGGTTTTGAACACTCCGTATTCGGTGGCGTTTAGCGCACCGGGAGCGGTGGGCGCGGTGACGTGGAGCGTGGCGCCGAGCGCGCTGCCGCCGGGGCTGACTTTGAATGCGAGCACCGGCTTGTTGAGCGGCACGCCAACACTGCTGGGCAGTTATGCGTTTACGGTGGACGCGGTAGATTCGACCATGGTGCCGGTGTCGGCGAATTTTTCGATGCAGGTTTTGAACTCACTGGTTATTACGCCGGCGACGGTGCCGAATGGGAATGTGGGGGCGGTTTATAACCAGGCGTTGACAGCGACGGGGGCGACGGGCGCAGTGGCGTGGATTGTATCGGCGGGGGCTCTGCCTGGGGGTTTGACGTTGGGAGCCGTAAGCGGGTTGATTAGTGGAACTCCGACGACGGCGGGGACGTTTGCATTTACGGTGCGGGCGACGGATTCGTTGACGCAGACGGGGACGCAGGCCTATTCGATGTCGGTGCTCGGGGGGATGGTTATCGCTCCTGCTTCCGTTCCGAATGGGACTGTGGGGGTGGTTTATAGCCAGGGATTGGCGGCGACCGGGGCGACGGGCGCGGTGGCGTGGATAGTATCGGCGGGGGCACTGCCTGGGGGTTTGACTCTGGGAGCCGCGAACGGGTTGATTGGCGGTACTCCGACGACGGCGGGGACCTTTGCATTTACCGTGCAGGCGACGGATTCCTTGACGCAGACCGGGACGCAAGCCTATTCGATGACGGTGCTGGCGGTGTTGAGTATTGCTCCCGCTACGGTTCCGAGTGGGACGGTTGGCGCTGTTTATAGCCAGCCTTTGACGGCAACGGGAGCGACGGGCGCGGTGGCGTGGATTGTCGCCGCGGGGGCACTTCCCGGCGGCCTGACTTTGGGTGCATCGTCCGGCGTTATTGGCGGCACGCCGACGACGGCGGGGACGTTCGCATTTACGGTGCAGGCGACGGATTCGCTCGGCCAATCGGGGACGCGCGCGTACTCGCTCACGATTTTGAGTGTCCTGAATGTAACGCCGGCGACAGTCGCGAATGGAACCGTGGGCGTGGCCTATAACCAGGCGTTGACGGTTACGAATGGGACGGGGGCGATAGCGTGGCTCGTTACGGCCGGAGCGCTGCCTGCGGGGCTTAGTTTAGGAGCGGGAACTGGAATCATCAGCGGAACGCCTATCACGGCGGGTACGGTTTCGTTTACGGTACAGGCCACCGATTCGTTAGGGCAGACCGGAACACGGCCCTATTCACCGACGATTGCGGGCGTGCTGGGCATATCGCCGGCGACGGTGACGAATGGGACTGTCGGCTCGACATATAGCCAGACTCTGACGGCGACGGGCGCGACGGGCGCGGTCACTTGGGCGATCAGTTCCGGTGCGCTTCCGGGCGGACTGGCGCTCGGCGCGGCCACGGGCGCCATCAGCGGCGCCCCACTGACCGCGGGCACATTTGCGTTCACGGCATCTGCGACGGATTCGTTAGGGCAAACGGGCGCGCAGGCGTATTCGATGACGGTTTCCGGCGGATTGACCATCGCGCCCGCGACGGTCCCGAACGGGACATTGGGAGTTGCTTATAACCAGACCCTGACGGCGACGGTGGCGACTGGCGCGGTGACGTGGGCAGTAACTTCGGGAGCGCTGCCGGCAGGGTTGACGCTGGGCGCGGCGACGGGCACGATCAACGGTACACCGACGGCGGCGGGGACGTTTACGTTCACGGTGGTGGCGACGGATTCGTTGGGGCCATCCGGCGCCCGGGCTTATACGATGACGGTTGCGGGAGTGCTGACGATCGCTCCGGCGACGCTTTCGAATGGGATGACCGGTGTGGCGTACAGCCAGACGCTGACGGTGAGCGGGGCAACGGGGGTCGTTTCGTGGACGATTAGCACAGGAGCGCTGCCGCTGGGACTGGCGCTGGGAGCGACGACCGGGTTGCTGAGCGGCACACCGGGGGCGGCGGGGACATCCGCTTTTACGGTGACGGCGACGGATTCGCTGGCACAGTCCGGCGCGCAGGCCTATTCGCTGACTGTTTCCGGGGTATTGAACATATTGCCGGCGACGGTTCCGAACGGGACTTTGGGAGCGGCGTACAGCCAGGCGCTGACGGTGGCGGGAGCGGCGGGCGCCGTGACGTGGGGAGTAACTTCGGGAGCATTGCCGACGGGTCTAGCACTTGGCGCGGCGACGGGACTGATCAACGGGACGCCGACATCGGCGGGGACGTTTGCGTTTACGGTCGTGGCGACGGATGCGCAGGGCCAGACGGGCGCAAGGGCATATTCGATGACGGTGGCGGGCGGGCTGACCATTGTTCCGGCCACGTTGCCGAATGGCATCGTCGGCATGGCGTACAGTCAGACGCTGACGGCGACGGGGGCAGTGGGTGCGGTTACGTGGTCTATCTCCGGAGGGGCGTTGCCATCCGGATTTACACTAGGCGCGACGACAGGGTTATTGAGCGGTTCGCCATCCAGTACGCTCGGGTCCTCGTTCACTGTTCTAGCGACGGATTCAATGGGCCAAACGGGATCTCGCCTGTATTCGATTGCGGTGTTCAACGCCATCTCGATTTTACCGGCCGCGGTGCCGGACGGGACAGTGGGTTCGCCGTATGGGGTACCGTTTGTGGCGTCGGGGTCAACATCCACATCCTTTACGTTCAGCGTGGCGGCGGGGGCGATTCCGCCGGGATTGACGCTAAACACGTCCGGGCCGATGATCGGCACCCTGACGACGGCGGGAACGTACTCGTTCACTATTCAGGCGGTCGATAGCTTTGGGCAGACCGGGCAGCGGGCATACACGATGACGGTGTTCGCAGTGTTGACGATCACACCGCCGACGCTGCCGGATGGGACGACCGGCACGGCGTATAGCCAGGTGCTGACCGCATCGGGGACGACGCAGCCGGTGTCGTGGTCGGTGCCGGCTGGAGCGCTGCCGGCCGGGTTGACTCTGGGAACTTCGACGGGATTGCTGGCCGGGACACCGGCGGCCGCGGGCGTGTTCTCCTTCACCGTTCAAGCGACAGATTCGGGGGGGCGGAGCGGACAGCGGGCGTACACAATGACGGTGCTGGATCCGTTGGTTATTACGACGACATCGCTGCCGGACGTGGCGGAGCAAGAGACTTACTCCGTTACCCTGACAACAAACAGCGCCGTGCTAAACGTGTTTACATGGTCGATCACGAGCGGGTCACTGCCGCCGGGATTGGCGCTGGCCGCGGGGTCGGGCGTGATATCCGGTACCGCGACGACACACGGCACGTACCCATTTACGATGCGGGTGACCATTGCGCCAGGGCAACAGGCGATTCGCGCGCTGTCAATACTGGTGGTGGAAGCGCTAACGATAACGGCGCAAACGCTGGGCGATGCGGTGCAGGGCAGAGCCTATGCGTCGATGCTGACGGCGGCGGGCGGACGGTCGCCCTATGTCTGGGCGCTGGCGGGAACAGCCCTGCCGGCGGGCTTGGCGCTGAACGCGTCCACGGGGCAGATTAACGGGACGACGAATGTGCCGGAAGGCCCGTTTCCGCAGAATGTCACGGTGACGGACACGCGCGGACGAGTGGCGCGGAAGACGCTGGCGCTGAACGTTACGGCGCCGCCGCCGCCGTCGTTATCCATTGGTCCGGGAACTCTGCCCAATGGGCGAGTGGGGCAGAGCTATAGCGCATCGTTCTCGGCGACGGGCGGAGCGCCAGGGTATGCATTTACCGTGTCGCTGGGCGCGGTTCCAACGGGGCTTTCCATGACCTCCGGGACGCTGGCGGGAACGCCGTCGCAGGAGGGCACGTACCGGTTCACGGTGAATGCGACGGACTCGGCGGGGCGCGTTGCGGGCAATTCGTACACGGTCGTGATCGAGCCGGCGCTGTTGCCGCTGGTGGTGACGCCGTCATCGATTGCGCCGACGGCGCCGGTGGGGCAGGCGTTGACGCTACAATTTGGCGCGACGGGCGGGCAGAGTCCGTACACGTTTGCCTTTACCGGGACCGTGCCGCCGGGGATGAGTTTCAACTCGTCGGGATTGTTGAGCGGAACGCCGTCGCAGGGCGGGGCGTTTACGTTTAGCGTGGATGCGACGGATTCTTTGCAGGCGAAGTCGAGCCGGTCCTATACCGTGACGGTGACCGGCAACCTGAGCATTGCGACGCAACCGCCACTAGCGGAGGGGACAGTGGGCAAACTGTACTCGGTCACCTTTGGCGTGGCGGGCGGACGGGCCGCTTATGTGTGGAGTTTGAGCGGTACGGCGGCCCCCGGGCTGACGTTTGACACGGCGGCAGGGACGCTGGCGGGAACGCCAACGGCGGCGGGATCGTATCCGTTTACAGTGACGGTGCAGGACTCACAGCGGCTGACGGCGACGGCGCCGTTCTCCATAACGATCTACGATCCGTTGGAGATTACGAATGGGCCGGCGGATGCGGCGCTGGTGCCGGGGCAGCCGTTCAACTTCGCGTTCGCGACGCGGGGCGGGAAGGCTCCGGTGACGTTTGCCGTTACTGGCGGCGCGTTGCCGGCTGGGCTTTCCATGAACGCGGCGGGCGCGATCTCCGGCACGCCGACGACGGCGGGGACCTTTGACATAACGGTGCAGGCGACGGACGCGCTGGGGATTTCGGCGACGCGGTCGGCGACGCTGCGCGTGGTGGCGGCGTTGACGGTGACGACGGCTACGCTGCCATCGGGGACGCTGGGCGTGGCGTACTCGGCCGTGGTGGCGGCGACGGGCGGCGTTATGCCATTGGGCGCATGGACCGTGTCGCAGGGCGCGGCGCCGGCGGGGCTGACGCTGGCCGCCAATGGGACGATAAGCGGTACGCCGACGGCGGCCGGAACCGCGACCTTCACAGTACGCATTGTGGACGCCGCTGGGACGGCGACGACCCGGGTCTTATCGATTTCTATCGGGCTGCCGCCGCTGCCGCCGCTGGTTATCGGCGGACTGCCGCAGACGCTTCCGCCGGGTACTCAAGTAACTGTAACGATTCAGATTGCGCAGCCATTCCCGGTGACGGTAACGGGGACGTTAACGCTGGTGTTTGAACCGAACGCGGTGAACAATGCGGACGATCCGGCGGTGCAGTTTTCAAGCGGCGGGCGCACGGTCACTTTCACGATTCCGGCAGGGGAAACAACGGCAACATTCCCGGCGACCCCGCTGCGGCTTCTGTCCGGAACGGTGGCCGGGACGATTCGGATTCGGACGTCGACGTCGCCGGAATCGACGACGCCGGTGCCGGATTCGACGGTGCCTATTGCGCGGACGGTTCCAGTGATTACAGCGGGAACGGCGCAGCTAGGGACGGGGACGTTTACGCTGCTGATTGACGGGTTCAGCAATACCCGGGAGATTTCGGCGGCGACGTTCCGGTTGACGCCGGCGGCGGGCGCGCCGCTGGCGACGACGGACGTTCCGGTGGCGGTGGGCCCGGCATTTACGACGTGGTACCAAAGCACGGCGGCGGCGCCGTTCGGCGGTCAGTTCCGGTTGTCGATGCCGTTCAATGTTACGGGTTCGTTGGCCGATATCGAGTCGGTGACGGTGACGGTGACGAATGCGGTTGGCGCGTCGCAGCCTTTCACAGTGCGGTTACGGTAGCGGTCTCAAATTCCATGGGGCAGCCAAAGCCTTCGATGTCCACGCCGAGCCGGCGGAGGGCGTCGAGGGCGGTGAGGCGGCGGTGCGTGTTGAAGGTGATGACGTGAGCGAAGGTGCCGCCGAAGGAGAATTTCTCGGGCGGTTCGCAGAGGGCGTCAACGAAGGTATCGTCCCGCGCGCCGCGGTTGCGGACGTCGTTCGGGATGGCCTGGAACTGGGCGTCGGCCTTCTGACCGGCTTAATAGTTTGGCTGGCGGGCAGGCTTCGGCCGCAAACTGAGGCATCTCGCCGGCGGACATGGCGGCGGCCTAGGCTTCCTTGGTGGAGACGAGGCGTTCAAGGAGTTCGCGGAGGTTGCGTTCGGGCTTCTCCCAGGGGAGGAGTTTGACGGCGGTATGGATAGGATTGTCGAGCTGCTCATCGTTGAGGGCGAGGGCATGCTCGAGGAGGCGTTGGGTGTGGAAGGAGTCGGTGCCGGCGAAGCGGTCAAAGAGGTCCATGGTGGTGTTTCCTTTCGTGGTTAAGAAGTGAATGCCATTGGGGGCTTGCAAGTGAAAGCGCGTGGGCGCGAGACGGCGATAGATGCTGGGCGTGATTTTAAAGGCTTTGTGAAAGGCGCGAGTGAAGGCTTTGAGCGAGTTGTAATTGGCGTCGAAGGCGATTTCGGTGACGGATTGTTTGGTGTTGATGAGAGACCAGGCGGCGCGCTCGAGCAGAAGGCGGCGGCGCATGGCGGCAGGGGTTTCGTCGCTAATCGCACGGAAGAGTCGGAAGAAGTGGGAGCGGCTGTGATGGGCTTGGCGGGCGAGGGTGTTGGCGCTTTTGGGATCGTCGATGTCTTGGGTGACGACGTTGGTTATTTTGTTCGCGTCCATGACTGTTTGTATCAGGGATTTTGAGTTCGGGGTTGATCGGGCGTCTCAATTTTTGTATTCGGGTTCGATGGCAAAGAAGAGGATGTCTAAGATTTCTATGGGAGCGAGGGACGGGGTGGGGACGCGATCGTTGTCGCTGCCGGCGTGAAAGTGGCCACGAGGTTCTTTGAGGGGGTTTTGGTTGCGGTCTTTGTTCAGATCGAATCGGTGAACGGTGTTTTCGGTTCGGTAGTCGAAGCGATAGGCGACGATGGAGGAGTGTTGGCGGGTTTCGGATCTGAGGGTGAGGCCGAAGCTCAGGCGGGCACCGGATTTTAAGAGGAAGTGAGTGTCTGTGAGGCCTTTATCGATAGTTGGGCCCAAGTTGATGAGAGTTTCGTCCGTCGATTCGGTAAGTTTAACCCCGTGTAGAGATCGGTGCCTCGGTGGCCGTCGTCCTGGCGGGCGATGAGGTAGGCCCGTATCTGTTGCCAGACCTTTTTTGGCGGGTCCAGTCGGATCGCGAAATGTCGATCGAAGAGATGCTGGTCGCGGAGCTGCGCTCGGCGAAGTGCGTCTTCAAACGCATTCACACGAGATCTCCGCGATCCAATAGAATCAGCCACTCGATCATGTGCGGGGTCATTTTCAGAGTTTGGGATTCGGCATCCGCCATGATCTGGGTGTCGGTTTTTCCGTAGTGCTCGCGGAGCTGGGCGAGACGCGCTTCACATTCCGCCGGAGTCATGTGTGATTGGTCCGCGCCCAATACTAAATAGGGTCCGATGAGGCTTTTTACGTTGGGCGCGTGAAGCCCAATGTTGCTCACCGCCGCAGGGCCGAGTAAGAACCAAGTCGAGCCATCTTCCCGAAGGCAGGAATTTCGGTTGAGTCGGCGGCATGCCAGCGCTGCGGGGTCCAGTGATCGAAGCCGTAGAGCAGTACCCACGCATCGTCGAGTCTGCTCATTTCCTGCGCGATATGGAACGGCTCGATTGCCCGGATGTCGATCACTCGAAACTTGGGACTGAACTGCGCCTCAGCCTCCGACCGGATTTCATTGATCAGAAACTCATCCGGTTTGGTTGCGCAGACGACAGCTATCCAACTTCCGGGGGCTCGATTGCCACCACGGCGCACCGCCTCAAATAATTGCGTTTCAGAACGCATTCAGTTTCAAGACTTTGCTCAGCGCCGGGTGGACTGAGAAAGAAGTCGAGGAGTATTCGATGATCCTTCGGGTTCCGAGAAGCTGCATTATTTCCGGGTCCGTTGGATCAACGCCTTTGTTTTTTGCAGTCGTCCTTAACAGCTCCAATTGCCGGTGGGAAAGACCCCGTGAATAGCTCATTCCCATTTGGCGCACTGCGCTAACGGCGTGATCGTTTTCGATTTGCTGGCTGCCGGAAACATAGGCTTCTTCGCCCGCGTCTCGGGCCATCGTGATTAGATCCCGGATAAGTCCTCCAGAACCAGTTGTAATCTCAGTCCCAGCGCCGGACGTGAGCAACGATGGAGAGTCGCGCAGTTTAAGAATGCGGCCAATTCCACCATCGTATATTCGGATCGAACTCAATTCGTGAATTCGATCAAATTGTTCCCGCAAGTCCGATTAAGGCATGAACTGTAAGGCAAGCGGCGCGACGCACACGACTGGAATTTCGAGGGTTTGAAAGATGCCCAGGTCAGGCATTGCAAGACGTCGAAAATCATCGACATCCTGCATTCGATCAAGGCCATCAATCAAGAGGGCAAACGCTTTTCCGCTCCGATATGCCTTCGATACGACTTCAAATGCCTGGCGGGCGGATTGATCTAGTTGGGCCTCCGGCAGGATCGGCTTCGCCGCCACTCCACCGACATATGAATAGTCTGGGCCTGACCCGTCATCGTCATACTCGCGATGCGAATCGTGCAGCCAGTATCCGTATAGAAATTTATCGATTTTCCTGGCGTCACTCGCTAGATCCTTCGGATAACCTAACGTCTCAAGCAGATGCTGGGCGGCGATACCAATCAAGAATCCAGGTTTCGCTCGCGAGATATCGGCGAATCGAGAGACTTCAATATAGAACGTGGAAATTCCCTGCTCGACGAGGTGTTTGTGGACAAGCAACAATTCGATCGTCTTGCCCGAACCAATCCCGCCAATCACGGCCTGTCTACTGCGAGGCTCGAGTTCCACCCTCGCCGCAATCTTTCTGTGGAACAACTCCGGGCGCAGATCGGTAACGACGAGACCGTCCGTCAACGCCTGCACGGGCGACACGGTTAGGATTGAACGCTCGGAAATACTGGCGAAATCGTTCCTTTCGAGTTGTCCCGCTGGCAGCGGCGGTATCGGCAACCTCTGGCATCACTCCACTATACCGCTGGCACTTTACGGCTGGAAATAACCCTATCTTGACCGGGATTAGGGAGATTGTTAGCCTAAGGGGATGAGCGTGACCGCCAGTTCGGTGGGAAAGCGGACGCCCCCTGAAGCGGGGAGTCTGCTTGCTTCGATTGGCAACACGCCGCTGATCCGGATGAACCGGTTGACGGAAGGGCTGCCGGGCATCGAGATTTACGGAAAAGCGGAGTATTTCAACCCCGGGGGCAGCGTCAAAGACCGGCCGGCGCTGAACATGATCAATACCGGTGAAGAAGACGGGCGGCTGACGCCGGACAAGATTATTCTTGACTCGACGAGTGGGAACACCGGCATCGCATATGCGATGGTGGCGGCGGCGCGGGGTTACCGGGTGAAGCTCTGCCTGCCGGGCAATGCCAGCCCGGAGCGGAAGAGTATTTTGGCGGCGTATGGCGCGGAGTTGGTTTTAACGGATGCCGGTGAAGGTTCGGACGGGGCGATTCGGCGATGTCAGGCGATTTATGCAGAAGATCCGAACCGGTATTTTTACCCCGATCAGTATTCAAATCCGGCGAACTGGCAGGCGCACTACAACACGACCGGCGTGGAGATTCTCGAGCAGACGGGCGGGCGAATTACGCATTTTCTGGCGGCGCTGGGGACTAGCGGAACGTTTATGGGAACGACGCGGCGGCTGCGGGCGGACGGGAATGGCGTTGTTTGCGTCAGCGCTCAACCGGCGTCTGGATTTCATGGGCTGGAAGGGTTGAAACACATGCCGACGGCAATTGTGCCAAGCATTTACGACGCGGGCCTGGCCGATGAGAATGTGTGGATTGAGACGGAAGACGCTTACAAGATGGTGCGGCGGCTGGCGCGCGAAGAGGGATTGCTGGTCGGCATTAGCGCGGGGGCAAACGTATACGGGGCGTTGGAGTTAGGGCGGCGGTTGGCGCGGGAAGGCCGATCGGCGGTGATTGTGACCATTCTCTGTGATGGCGCATCCAAATACATGAGCGAGCCGTTCTGGAACGAATGATCAAGATAGAACAAGAAGCCTGGGACCTGATGGTGGCGCATGCGGAGAAGACGTATCCGAACGAATGTTGCGGCGCGATGCTGGGTATGATCGACGGCGGCGTGAAGACCGTGCGGGTGGCGCTGCCGCTCGAGAATGCGTATCCGGGAGCGCAACGCGAGCGTTATGAACTGCGGCCGGAGGATTTACTGTTTGCCCAGCGGGAAGCGGATAAGAACGGCATGGATCTGATTGGAATTTTCCATAGCCATCCCGACTGCAAGGCTTACTTCTCGAAAACCGACCTGGAGAATTCGTGCCCGTGGTACTCATTCGTCGTGCTGTCGATTGAGAAGGGCCATTTTAATCACGCCAATAGCTGGCTGCCGAACCTGGAACAAACCGAGGCGGCGGAAGAGGAACTGGAACACCCCCATGCCTAAGATACTGATCCCGACGCCGTTGCGTCAGTTCGCGGAGAAGAAAGACGCCGTGGAAGTAAGCGGCGCGACCGTGGGCGAGGCGCTGGCCGCCTTGACCGCGGCGCACCCGGACATGAAGAAGAACTTGTTCAATGACGAAGGGAAGCTGCGAAGCTTTGTCAACGTTTATGTGAATGACGAAGATATCCGGTTCCTGGAGAAAGACAAGACCGCCGTGACCGCCGGGGACACAATTTCGATCGTACCGTCGATTGCGGGCGGTAAGTAAGTCTTATGGCCATGTCGCTATCGAATGAAGAGATCGGCCGGTATAGCCGGCACCTGATCATGCCGGAAGTAGGCATGGAAGGGCAGCTAAAGCTGAAGAACGCGAAGGTGCTGCTGATCGGTACTGGCGGGTTGGGTGCGCCGGTGGCGATGTACCTGGCCGCGGCCGGCGTGGGCAAACTGGGCTTGGTGGATTTCGACACCGTGGACGTCTCGAACCTGCAACGGCAGGTGATTCACGGGACCAAGGACATTGGGAAGAAGAAAGTGGACTCGGCGGAAGAGACGATGAAGGACATTAATCCGTTCATCGAAGTGGTGAAATATGAAGTGCCGCTGACTTCGGCGAACGCGCTGGAGATATTGAAAGATTATGACATTGTGGCGGATGGGACGGATAACTTCCCGACGCGGTTTTTAGTTAATGACGCCTGTGTGTTGCTGGGCATTCCGAATGTCTACGCGAGTATCTTCCGGTTTGAAGGACAGGCAACGGTATTTTGCAAAGACGACGGACCCTGTTACCGGTGTTTGTATCCGGAACCGCCGCCGCCGGGGTTGGTTCCAAGCTGCGCCGAAGGCGGCGTGCTGGGTATTCTGCCGGGCGTGGTTGGTTTGATTCAAGCGACGGAAGTGATTAAGCTGATCCTGGGCGAAGGGCAACCTTTGCAGGGGAGGCTGATGCTGTACGACGCGCTGGCGATGAAGTTTCGCGAGTTGAAAATCCGGCGGAATCCGGAGTGCCAGGGGAAATGTACGGTGGTGAAGGAATTGATCGATTATCAGCAGTTTTGCGGGGTTCCGCACCAGGAGGCTCATTTGCCGGCACCGGTTTCTTCCACTGATATTGCGCCGCAGGAAGTGAAGCAGTTGATTGATTCGGGCGCGGACTTCGTGCTGGTCGATGTGCGCGAACCGCATGAGTATCAGATCTGCAAGATTGATAGAGCCAGGCTGATGCCGCTGGGCGATTTGCCGAAGCGCCTGGATGAGTTGGATAAGAACGCCGATATTGTGATGCACTGTAAGATGGGCGGGCGCTCGGCGAAGGCTTGTGACCTGTTGCGGGCGAGCGGTTTCACGAAGGTTCGTAACATGACGGGCGGGATACTGGCATGGGCGGAGAAGGTCGATCCAACGGTTCCCAAGTATTAGTATTTCTGGGCGCGGCCGTGTATCTGGGCTGGGGCGTGTGGCAGGTTCCGCTGGCCTCCGGTTATACCGATCCGGTGCAAAAGATCCGCCCGCAGGACGAGGCTCTATATAGCAGTATTTCGATGGGAATGGCTGAGCGAGGAGAGTGGCTGACTCCGCGCTTTCTCGGCCGTTTGGCGTTTGTGAAACCGATCCTGGCGTTTTTGCCAACGGCGATTTTCGTGGCTGTGTTTGGGGATTCGTGGTGGAGTTTGCGGTTGTTTCCCGTGCTCTGCGGGGCGGCGATTTTGACTCTGCTATGGCGCTGGCAGGGATGGAGCGCGATGTTGCTGCTGGCGGCGAATCCATTGTTCTTTTTGCTGGCGCGCCGGAATATGACGGATGTGCCGGTGTTGTGCGCGGTGTTATTGAGCTTGTATTTGTGGGATAAATCAGGGCGGGGCGCGGGGGCGGCGCTGGCATGGGGCATATTGACGAAGAGCGTGGCGGGAGTTATTCCGGCGTTGTTTATGTGGAGGGGGTGGTGGCGGATTGTTGGACTGGCGATGTTACTGGTTTTGCCATGGCATTTATATCAATTGGCCGTCAATGGAGAGTGGTATTGGAAGGAGCATGTGTTGGATGAGCATTTGCAGTGGGGGCTATTGACTCCGGAGAACGCGGCGGCGGAAGGGCATCTTCATTTCTATTTGTCGCGGGTGTGGGAGATTGATCCGGTGCTGGCGGTGCTGGCGCCGCTGGCATTTGGGTTCTGTATATACCGGAAACGGTATGTGGAGGCGGGGTGGTTAGGGGTTAGCGTGTTGACGCTATTCGGCTTTGGGTACCGGAATGCGACGTATTTACTGCCTGTTTTCGCGGCGGCGGCGCTGGCGGCGGGCGTTCGCGTGCCAGCGGCGGCGGCGGGCATCGTGTTGGGATTCCGATTGTTGACGGACGAGATTTCTCATGCGGCGCCGGAGGCGGTGGGGCCGGCGGCGGCGTTGGCGGAGTACAAAGCGTTAGGACGGACGAATGGGTTGATCATCGACGGCGTGGCGGATGAGTTTACGGCGACGACGATGCATCTGGCGCGCGTGCAGTACATGCTTCCGGGCGATGCGCGGACGTTGGCCGCCACGAACATTGATTTTGCCGGGCGCGGAATTATTGCCGATGCGGGAACTTATCGAGGATTGGCGCCGCCGCTGGAGACTGTCCTGCTGGTGCGGTCGGCGGCCGAGATGCAGAAGTTGCTGGATGCCGCGGGGGATCGGGATTTTCTGTTGCGGGCGGAGCGGGTGGGAGAGTTGCAACTCGGCCCACGGAAGTTACTTGGGGGGCAAAATGGTTGGGTGGCGGTATTAGCGGTACGCTAGTCGGAATGACGCGGAAGTCGATTGCGGGTGGCCTGTTTGCGTTAACGCTGCTGCTGTTTCTGCCATCGGGCGCTTACGAATTTCTGAGTTGGGATGACCCGGATTTTGTTACCTGGAACGCTTACGTTAAGCAGGGGTTGACCGGCGAGAGTGTGCGCTGGGCGCTGACGACTAACTACATTTATTGGCAGCCGTTGGTCTTTTTGTCGCATATGGCGATGGTCTCGCTTTTTGGAATGAACGCCGGGGCGCATCACCTGCTGAACGCGCTGCTGCACGCGGGGAACGCGGCGTTGTGGTTCCTGATTTTGGGGCGGCTGCGGTTTCCGGTGTGGACGGCGGCGATTGCGGCGGCGCTGTGGGCGTGGCATCCGCTGCGAGTGGAATCAGTGGCGTGGGTGACAGAGCGGAAAGATGTTTTGAGCGGGCTGTTCTTCATGCTGACGATTTGGGCGTATGCGGGTTACGCGACAAACCGCAAAGACTGGCGGCGGTTTGCGCTGGTGATGGCATTTTTTGCTCTGGCATTGGCGGCGAAACCGGTGGCGGTGACGCTGCCGCTGCTATTGCTGCTGCTGGATTTTTGGCCGTTGGAGCGGCTGGATTCTTCGACTATGCGCGCGCGGTTGCTGGAAAAGGCGCCTTTGCTGGCGTTGTCGGCGATAAGCGCGTTGATAACCGTTTTAGGACAACAGTCGGTGCGGGCGGTATCGAGCGGCATTGGGTTTGAACTGCGCTTCGTGAACGCGCTGCGCAGCTACGGGGTCTATTTGAAGCAGACGGCTTGGCCGGAAGGGTTATCGCCTTTCTACACCTTTCCGGTAGCGCATCCGGCTTGGGAAATTGTTGCGTCGGTGCTGGTGTTGGCGGGGTTGACGTGGCTGGCGTGGAAGAGATGGAAGTTGAACCAGTGGTGGGCGGTGGCTTGGGTTTGGTATTTAGTGGTCTTGCTGCCGAATATCGGGTTCCTGCAGGTTGGTGAACAGGCTCATGCCGATCGCTATACATACTTGCCATCGACGATGCTAATTGCCGGCGTGTGTTTTGGCGTGTCAAAGGAGATGCCGCGGCTGGCAAAGGTTGGCGGGATTACCGTTTGCGTGGTGCTTTTTCTATGCACTCTGGTGCAGTCGGCATATTGGAAAGATAATCTCTCGCTGTATGGACGGATGCTGGAGGTGGATCCGCGAACACCGGTGGCGCATAACAATTTGGGTCTGCATTTCGCTGAAAAGGGGCAGTTCAGAGAGGCGCTGCGGCACTACGAGGAAGCCGCGCGGATCAGTCCGGGAAACTTCGAACCGCGAGTGGGCGCCATCAACTCCTATTTGGCGATGGGTGAGCCGGCGCGCGCGCTGCCGCATGCGGAGGCGCTGGTGAGGTTGGAACCGCGTAACCCGGAATCGTACCTCCATTTGGGCCGGACACTGGCGGGGATGAACCGGTTGGATGAAGCGAAGGCGGCGTTCTTGAACGGCCTGGGAATGACGCCGGGGGCGGCGGTGAAGGCGCCATTGCTTATGCAATTGGGGGTGGTGGAGTATTTGGGGAAGAATGACGCCAGTGCGCTAGCGGCTTTTCGGGGTGCGTTGGAGGCCGATCCGAATCATTGGCCGGCCCGCAAGAACGCGGGAATTGTGCTGGGGAATATGGGGAGGACGGCGGACGCAATTGCGGAGTTTGAGGCGTATTTGCTGGTGAATCCGGGCGATAGTTCGGTGCGGGAGGCGATTACGGCGTTGCGGAAAAGTGATTGACGGGGCCTTGGCCGCGGCCCAGGGCGGGATTTGTTTTGATCGCTTGGGTGATGAAAGCCTTCGCTTGCGCCACGGCGTCGCGGAGAGGCGTTCCCGTGGCTAATAGGGCCGTTATCGCCGCGGAATAAGTGCAGCCGGTACCGTGAGTGTGCGGCGTGTCGATTCGTTCGCTGGTGAACCAGTCGAGCGTGTCGTTGGTGACAAGGACGTCGCTGGCTTGGTTCCCGATTCGATGGCCTCCCTTAATGAGTACAGCCTGAGGGCCGAGTTCGAGAATATAGCGGGCAGCCGATACCATTTGCTCCTCCGTTTCGACAGGACGGCCGGTGAGGGCGGCGGCCTCATGGAGGTTGGGGGTTATCAACAGCGCCTTGGCGAACAGCGTCCGGCGAAGAGCATCCACGGCATCGGGCTCCATCAGCGGAGCGCCGTGCTTGCTGATCATCACCGGATCGACGACGAGTTTCGTGCCGCCGATGGCGTGGGCCACCGCTTCGATGATCGCCGCCGAGCCCAAGGCGCCGGTCTTAGCGGCATCGGGCGGGATGTCGCCGAGAACGGCTTCGATCTGTTGCCGGACCAGTTCCGGATCAAGGAGATCCACACGGCTCACCGTTTGTGTGTTTTGGACGGTGATGAGCGTCAACACCGCTTCCCCGTAAACGCGGAACTGGTGAAATGTTTTGAGATCGGCCTGAATCCCGGCGCCGCCGCTGGGATCCGAGCCCGCGACGGTTAATGCCACTGGCGTCATGGGAAGTTTAATCGTTGCAGGTCGGTGCGTCCAACCGAGTTGGCGATCTCAACCAGCACCGAACCCACTATTGTCGCATCGCCCGTCACGGGGAAGGACGCGCGAAGACGAAAGACGCCGCCGAGGTTGCTTTGATCGAAATAATTCTTGAACTGATCGGCCGGGGTAGTGGATAGAACGCCGATTGGATTGCCAGATTTGTCGAAGAAACGGAAGTTCAGCGAGCCGACGCCGCGGGTGTTGTCGAAGCCGGTAATATCGATTTCGAGGTTTGAGCCATTGCGGCGCGCGACGGCTTCATCGGCGACGACGAGGCCTCGGTCGAACCGGTAGGTCTCGGTTGCGATGCCCGTTTCAGTGATGGCGTCGAGCCGAAGCGTTCCGGCGGTGGTGCCGGTTTGAATTACGGTTTCGATTGCGCCGTCAAAAGTAGCGTCGCGGCTGCCGGCGGCGACTTCAAATTTGACCTCGCGGGCGCCGTTGGGGAAGGCGATGGCGGGATCGTCAAAGGCGCCGGTGAAGGTGGCGCGAAGGGTGCCGGCGCCGGGGGCGATGGCGGCCTGGGCGAGTTGGACGCGGAGTTTCAGTTGCTGACCATTTCGGGCAGCGGCATCGGCGGGGATTATACGAGGCGGGGCGAGCTGGGGACGAAAAACAACGGCGAGGATGGTGAAGCGGCGGGGTCCGATGGCGAGGAGCGCCGCGGCGTCGCCTTCCGCGGTGATGAAAACGTCTACGGCGATGTCACGGGTTTCGCCAGGCGCGAGGGTAAGAGGCAGCGAGGGCGGATTGACGAAGTTGAAGCCAGTGCCAGTGAGGGTGAGTTCAGTCAGGATGATCGGGCTGGAATGTGGATTTCCAATGGAAAGAGCGAGGGTGAGGCGTTGCGAGGCGGCGAGGTCAATTTGCAGACTGGAGGCGGTGAGTTCCGTGGCTTGGGATCCGTTGGTAAGAAAGAGCGACGGCCCCAATACGGCGGTGGCGCGGAGGAGTGTGGAGAAAGTGTTGATGGTGAGACTGGCGCTATAGGATCCCGCGGCGGCCGGGGAAAAGCGAACGGAGAAGTTATGGAACTGCCCGGGCGCGAGAGTCAATGGTACGAAGGCCGAGGCGAGGGAAAAGCCCGCGCCGCCAACAACGATCGACTGCAGCGGAAGAGGGGACGAGCCATTGTTGACGGCGCGGAATGGGAACCCGGTGGCATCGCCGGCGGCGGTGGCGCCGAGGTTGACAGTGGGGCCGAGAGGAACGGGAGTTGGCCCTTGCAGGCTGAGAACCTCCAGTTGAGCGGCGAGGGGGAGAGCGAGGAGAATGGCAAGGACGAGCTTCATTCGCGGCTCCGCTGGGGGAGGACGAAGAGTGCGACGCGGCCCGGGGTGAGGCGGAGGAGGTGCGGTCGCCGATTGATGACGAGGCGCGCCCAATTAGCGGCGGCGGCGGTCATGCTTTCGGGTTCCTGGAGACAGTCGATTTCCTCCAACGCGCCATCGAGCTGAAAAATTCGCAGCTTGCCGTCGCGCCAGATTATGACGCGGCCGGCAAGCTGCGATTGTAGCTCTTCGGAGGAAAAAACGAGCAAGTCTCCAGCGAGACGCAAGGTCTCGTTAGAGGCTGGGAGTACGGCCACGGCGCCGCGAAAAATGGCGCTGGTGGCGGCAGTGGCATAGACGGCGGTGCGGCCGTCGCGAGTGGCGGAGAGGCGCCCGGGTTCCAGACGCCATTCGATCTGGCCATCGTTTGAATAGGCGAGCAGGGCGGGACCGGGACGACCGGGGAGGAAGTTACCGGCGAGGCCGTGGATGGGCGTGAGGAGGCCGTCGGCGTCGAGGACGTGGGCGAGGGGCGGAGCGTCGATCGCATGTTGCGCGGAGAGGACGGCGGCAAGGACGAGAAGGAGACGCTTCATGGCCGGCCTACGGTAATGGCAGGATTGCCGATGGTGATGGTGCTCTGGGTGACGGCGACTGGAGGAGCGCTCGGAGTGGCGCGGCCGCCACGGGCGGCGGCGGCAACGCCACCGGCGGCCGCGCCGCCGATAAGGGCGGCGAGGAGGATCCATTTTGATCGGGGCGGTTGCTCGATACTAGCGGGGGGGCGCTCCCCGGCGGGCGCGCTTCGGCCTCCAGCGGGTTCGGTGATGTACTGGGTGGAGAGAATGCCGGCGCGGGCTTCGCCTTTATTGGCGGTGATGCGGAGTTGAACGGGGCCGGCGGCGCGGGCCCATTGAATGCCGCGAATGGCGACACGGCCGTCGGCTCGGGTGAGCGCGATCTCCGTGCGCATGCCGTTGGCGAAAACGCCGGTGGGCGCTTCGTCGGGGAGCCGAACGGAAACGGAAGCACCCTCGACAGGGCGGCCGGCTTCATCCGACAGCAAGACGATAATTGGCTGATTCGACCGGGTACCGGCAGTATGAATGGAGCCTTCGCCTTCGAGCACGCGGATCCGCAAGATGGCTGGAGCGGTAACGGTTTGGACTTGCCCTCCGTCCGCGGGTACCGGCGGAGCGGGGTAGGCGACTTGTACCGCGAGGCCTAGCGAAAGCAGGAAGGCCACGGCACGGCGCCGGGAATGCATTTACTACGATGTCGCTGCGACAGGCTCCTCTTGCATGTCCGCGTGATTAACGACCCGCAACAGCACCGCGGTGATGTTGTCGGGACCGCCAGCGGCGCGGGCACGATCAATCAGGTTCTTACCCTTCAACTCCAGATTATCCTCGTTCGCGAAGATTTCCGCAATGCCATCGTCGCCGACGACTCCGTGGAGGCCATCGCTGCAAAGAAGGAACTGCATGCCTTCGGAGAGCTGGACGACATAAGAATTGATGCGAAGCTGATCGCTGACGCCGATGGCCATGGTGAGGACATGCCGCATGGGGTGAGTTTTCAACTGCGCTTCTTCAATGCCAAGTTTCTTGCCGACTTCCTGCACCCAGGTCTGATCCTCCGTGATGATGAGGAGTTGGCCCTGGTGATAAATGTAAGCGCGGCTATCGCCGACGCTGGCGATATAGGCTTGGCTGCCGGTATCGAGAACGGCGGTAAGAGTGGTTCCCATGCCTTCCAAATTGGTATCGGCGCTAGCGGCGGTAAGGACACGGCGGTTCGCTTCTTCCAAAGCGGTAATGAGGACCTCGGGGGAAGAGAGTTCGCTGGAACGCCAGACGACTTCACCCACGGTTTGAGAGGCCAGTTGTGACGCGCGTTCGCCAGCCGCGGCGCCGCCCATTCCATCCGCCACCAGGAACAGCCCCAGTGATGGCGCGAGGAGATAGTAATCCTCATTGTTGGGCCGCACGCAACCCGCGTCAGATAGACCAAAAGCTTCGAGCATGAACTTTCCGATTATACGTCAGGATGTTGTATCTCCCGCGAGCGGCGGCCAGAAGGCACACCGCCCTAAAGGATAACGCGGAAACCGATCTGAAAAACCCTCCCGTCATTCAAAGTATTTGTTATTTTTCCGAATGCGGGAGAAGAGAGGTTCCGTTGGGGTTCATCAAATTGAGGAGTATTCAGGCCATTATAGGCCTCGCCGCGCAGTTGGAGCGTGGTTTCGCGGGGCGCGGGAAGGCGCCACGATTTTTGTAGCGCAAAATTCCAATTTGCGATTTTCGCTTTGCGCATAACGTTGCGGCCCAGGCTGCCGTGTTGAGCCGGGGGCGAAAGATAGGCGAATTTATCGCGGGAAACGATTAGCGGCGCGGTGTCGGGATGGCCGATGGTGAGGCCGAGAATGGAGGGGTCGAGGAGATTGGGGCGGTCACCGCCGGAGCCGTCGACGTTGCCGAAACCGGGAGAGTCGGAACCTATATAGAGAGTAAAGGGCGTGCCGGTACGGAAGGCGGACACGCCGGAGAGTTGAATGCCTTGCCAGGGAAGATCGTAGAGCCAACGAAGCGCGACCGCGTGGGTGGCGTCGAAATTCGAAAGGCCTTTACGGTCGCCGATTTGGTTGTACTGGTATTGCGCGCGGCCGTTGAGCATGTCGCGATTGGCTGCGGTGGCGGTGTAATCGACACCCGTGTCGATGGCCTTGCCGAAGGTGTAAGAGACGTTGGCGTTGAGGGCTTTGCGATAAGGGAAATCGTAACCGATTTGCGCACCGTCGTAGTAGGCGATTCCGTTATTTTGGACGGTACGGAGTTCGCCGAAAGCGGGATCGGGCCGGCGTTCGTTGATGGTGGCCGTGGTGTAAGGAATGGCGGGGTTGGGAAGGGCGCGATTGAGGACCACCCCGGTGAGAAGTTTCATGGAGCGGCTGCCGGTGTAGCCGAAGCGAATCATGCCGCGAGCGGCGCTTTGGCGTTCGATGACAAGCGAATAGAGATGGGAATAAGGCGTGCGGAGATCGGGCGGCAGGACGTTGACAGCGGACTGGAAGTTGGCCGATTGTAGATTGCCGAGCGGGTTGAGGAAATCCGGATTGTTAATCGTTAGGTAGCGGGCGTACGGAGTATTGGAACGTACTTGCTGATAAGTGACGGGCGGGATGGGGGAATAACTGAGGGAATACATCGCGCGGGCGGTCCAGTTGTTTTTGAGACGCCAGGCGAGAGAGAAGCGGGGGGCAAGATTATTACAGTCACAGGGGTAAGGAATAGCGCCGCGGCCGGTAACTTCGAAAGGGCTGCCCTCGGGACTATATCGTAGGCCGATGTAGAGCTGGAGATTGGCGCGGAGCTTGATGCGATCGGCGAAATAGAGATTGCCGGCGGACTGGCGGAAGCCGCGGGCCATATCACCCAGGACGACTTCATACACAGACGGCAGGCCGAGGCGGAAATTCTCAATGGAAGTGCGGCCGAAGTTGTTCTGGAATTGAAAAAGCCCGCGGATATTGGTCGCCTCAATACCGTTCAACTGGAGGCGTTGATAGTCGCCGCCGGCGTAGAGTTGGTGGCGGCCGCCGTTGATTGCTTTCGTGTAGGCGAAGCCGTAGCGGAAAGTGTTTTGGGCCCGGTCGACGGGGAAGCCGGAATCGGGGCCGAGTTCCTCAATTTGAAAGCCGAAACGGATGCGGGGGCCGACGGCGTTGGGTTCCGAAACGAGCAGTGAGAGATTGCGCTGGAACTGGGCGGTAAGTTGAAAATTGCCGCGGGTGAGGGTGGCGCGAGCGGTTTGATTTTTGAGATTGGTATCGGGGTTCTGGCCGGCGACGAATTGGAAGGCGTCGATGTTCTGGCGGTTGGCGGAATAGAAGAGGCTGAGGCGGTATCTCGTGTTGATGGCCGTGTCATAGCGGAAGTTGAAATCGGTTTCGTCGATGCGCTGCGGGGCATTGGTATTCAGGGCACGGATGTCGAAATCGGTGCGGTTAGGGGCAAAAGCGGGATAGGCCTGAAAGTAGCGATTGACGACGGCGCGGATGGCAGGATCGGGGGAAGTGGAAGTGCGCTCGGAGAGCAGAGGGACCAGGACATTGCCGTTGACCATACCCCGGACTTTACGTTGGCTGGCGTTGAGGGTGAGATAGCCGGCCTGGCCGAGCGAGCCGGTGGCGCGACCGCCATAAGCGTTCTGGCGGCCGGGTTGAACGCCGCCGACCTGGAAAAAAGAGCGGGCGTTCAGCGCGCTGTTCTGGTGGCGCAAGTAGAGTTCGCCGTGCCAGGCGTTGGGGCGGGAAGGAGGATTGAAAGTAAATGCGCCGGTGGCGGCGCGGCCCTGATCGGCGGCGAAGAAACTGGATTCGACCGCGGCCTCGGTGACGAGCGCCACTTGGCTGCCGCCGCGAACGGCGGCTTCTTTGGCGGCGTTGGTATCCATGAGATAGACGGCCACGTTTTCATTGCGCATGGCGGTGGAACTCATGCGCTGTTGCGGCTTGGCCGGAGCGGGAACCGGTACAGGCGTTTGCGCGGCGGCGGAAAGCGCGAGGGCGAGCAGAGAGATTTTCCGGATCACTTCTTTTCGAGCATCGATTTGAGTTGACGGAAGACGGTCTCTTCGTACTCTTCCTTAACGCGTTCGAGTCCTTCCTGTTTGGGGTCGCCCGGACGCGGTGCTTCTCTTTTAAGACAAAAGCCCAAGAGGGTGGTGGAATCGCGGTCATCGGGGATTCGTTCGAGGACGGCGCGAAAGCGGTCGGCGGCTTCGTCAAAGCGCTTGGCGTGCCAGAGGGCGTAGGCGAGGTTGAAATGGTAGTCGGGATCGGCGGGGTCGCCTTCAAGAGCCCGTTCGAAATTTTGGATGGCCGGGGCTAGCTTGCCTTGGCGAAGCTGGCTGGCGCCGAGATTGCAGAAGACTTCGTTGAGCGGGACAGCGGCGGCGACGATGGCGAAGGCATTTTCCGCGGCGGCGTACTCGGCGACATAGTGACGGCAGATACCCGAGTAAAAGAGCGCCTGCATGTAGTGAGGGTCGGTCCGGGCGACACGCTGAAACCACTGCGCGGCGTGTTGGTAATCCGCTTTTTCCCAGTAATGGAGGCCGAGGTGAAAGCAGGGCTGAGAATACTTGGGGTCGAGGCGAACGGCTTGGGTGAAGAAGCGATGGCGGGCGGCTTCGTCTTTGACGAGGAGTCCGCGGATGTAATTTTCCATAGCGTCCACGCGGACGTTTGGCTGACGAGCGAGAAAATCGGCTTCCGCTGAGGCGGGTTTGGCAACGATGGCGGTGAGGACTTTCCAGGCGATCCTGTTTTGCAGCGATGCGAGGTCTTCGAGGAGCCCGTCCTCGGTGAAATCGGGGGTCTGGCTGAGTTTACGAAGATCCAGAACGCGGACAATGAGGCGGACAGTGGCTTTGGCGGCAGGATCGCGAACGATTTCAAACGAGCCGAATATGGCGTGAGAAGCGTCGAGTTCATCCGCAATTTTGACGATGGAAGCGCGGGAGAGGGAAACGCTGGGACGGAGAGAGAGGCGTTGGTAGGCTTCGGCGCGATCAATGCGATCCAGCGTGACGAGACCTTCGCCGTGAAGGGCTTCGATGATATTTTCGGCGGCTGATTCGCCGACCCAATCGAGGGAGCGATCCTTCGACGGATTGAAGAGCGGGAGGGCGACCGTGGCATCGGCTTGGACTGGAGGCGCAAGCGGGAACAACGACAGCGCCACGTACAGCAGACGGAGCATTGGTACCAGTTTAGCGCGGCGGGTTCCCATCCCGCGTTTTGCTGCGCGGTAGCCCGCTCAAATCTTTGTCAGGCGCCGCATTGCCAGACAAGTCTCTTCGTCTTGCGCGCCAAACGCGAAGATCGAGTCGCTCACCGTTCGTAACATCTGCGCGATAAATTGCGTCGAATAGTTTCCAACTCGAAGCCAGATTACGTTTGCCGGGCCGCCCAAGAGTATGCTGCTTTTATGGTAACTACACAGGTAGGCATCCCGCGACGGGATGCCTGTGACGGGGAGAGCGCGAACCGGTTTGGCGTTTTCGGCTGCCTGAACGCTACTCGGTGTTGACGGCGGGTACGAAGGGGTTGCCCTGGAAAACCCGGCGCAGGGCGTCCAGGGCGTTGAGTCCGTTCTTGCGCGCCGTGGAGATGTAGCCGCGGATACGGCAGAAGTCCACCAGGGCGTCAATACTGCGGAAGGTGCCGGAGATCTTCTGCCGCAGCTTCATCATTCGCAGATCCCGCTCGGGGAGGTTGTTGTCGAACGGCGCCGCGAAGTCGCGCATAAAGGCGAGGATGCCTGCGGGGTGGTCCCGGAACCGGTCGAGGAGGTTACGGGCTTTGCTCTGCTTGCCGCGACCGCGGCGCTTGGGGCCATGCGGCGGTTCCGGGGCCGGGTTCTGAGCGTAACCGGTCTCCACGATTTGAAGGTAACGGGCGTGGAAGCAGTCGAGTTCGGCGGCTGGCCTTATCGGCATGGGGGCCGGAGTAGCAGTTGGCGTCGTGGCCGTTGGCCGTGCAAAGACTATTCAATATGAGGCGCAGTGAGCAGGCAAGGGAGGCAAGTCCGTGCGTAAGTTGGCTTATCTGTTAATTCTCCTACGTCGATAGTTACGGACTTACCCGCTTACCGCGTGAAGCGCGGCATCAAGCAATTCCCCTATGAGGGGGATTACAGGGGGGGGGGTGGATTTAGTAAATGTGCGGGCCGGACGAGGCGCCTCGACGCCGTAGACGTAACTCAAAGTTATCGGGTGCCAGCGGAAACCGCCGCGTCTCGCGGGGACCGGCCCCTGCTTTTGGGCCGGCGGTCCGGATAACTTTCGTTATGTCCTCCCGCCACTCCCCGCGCTGCTTCTCTGGGTCCGCCTTCCACCCTGCCGCAGGCAAATCAAATTCCTTACGTGATTTTTCTCCGGTCACCCGTGCTGCCTCTACCGGCGGGCGGCGTGCCGGGCCTCTGCTTTTGCAGCCCACCAGCACGACGCCCGCCGGACCGGAATGCCGACGGGAAGGACGTCGCATTACCGGTAGGCGTCCTTGCGGTTCTTGACAGTGTGGATGCGGAGAGTTTCTGGATGCTCTTCGGTGAACCGAACACGGTAGTCGCCAACGCGGAGGCGCTTTTCACCATCCTTGTCTTGCAGCATCTTGACGCGGCCGGCGCCGGATTCGGCCAAGCGGTGGATCGCCGTCAGAACGTTCATGGCGATGTGTTGGGGGATGACCCGGATGTCGGCCTTCGCCTCCTCCGAGCTGATGATCCGCTTCAAGAGACCGGGTCTCGCTCGTCATCCATTCGGTGATTGCGGACTTGCTCCATAGTGAAGCCGAGATCGGCGACTACCTGTTCAAAAGGAATGCCTTCGTTGTGTTTGAACCACTCCTCGGAGCGGGCGACGGCTTGTTCTTCCTCTTCGCTGATTTCTTCGTCTTCTATAGGCGCGGTAGCCAGGGATCGGTGCACCGGATCGAGGAGCAGGAACTCGAGGAAACGCACGGCGGCGGTCAATTGATCGGGAGGGACGCGGTCTAGCAGGGCATGGGCGCAATGCCGCTTACTTTGTAAAGTAAAGGACTTATCATTCCACTATTCCTTCGTCCCTTCGGGCACCTGGCGGCGCGG
>ENA-ORBV01004609-ORBV01004609.1-microbial-mat-metagenome-genome-assembly--contig:-NODE-4609-length-26230-cov-7.878255_pt1 | contig 26230 bp, 25 predicted proteins | sample MGYA00237777_ERZ505514 | MGnify/ENA primary metagenome ERZ505514 (study PRJEB26160, sample SAMN06269048) | microbial mat metagenome | isolation source: Oligotrophic lake microbial mat | place... | reverse complement strand
GTCAACGTCGATGTCGACCGCGACCGACGGCTCGGATCAGGCCGCCGTGTACCCGCGCGCCACGGCACCGGACCAGGGCGTGCCGCTGGCCCTGGGGGCGCCGCTCATCCACCTCGATCCGTCGATCCGCCTTGACGTCGCGGCGACGGCGGCGGGCGCGGGGCCCGCCCCGTTCGGCCACGACGATGCCGGCCAGTTCCCCGACGCAGCGCTCGAGCAGGTCGTTGACCACCACGTAGTCATACGCCGACACGGCGTCTACCTCCCGACGGGCGGTTTCGAGCCGACGCAACATCTCGGCCTCCGGGTCCTTGCTCCGCTTGCGCAGCCGCTGCTCCAGCACCTCGAACGACGGGGGCAACATGAAGACGGCCACGGTTTCCGGCAACCGCTCGCGCACTTGCCGCGCGCCCTGCACGTCAATCACCAGCACCAGATCTTCGCCGGCCTCCAGCCTCGACAGGGTCTCGACGCGCCCCGTGCCGTAGTAGTGACCGAACACATCAGCCCACTCAAGAAGCGCGTCGTTCGCGATCATCGCTTCGAAGGCCTCGCGGCTGATAAAATTGTAGTCGAGGCCATCCTCTTCCCCGGGCCTGGCGGCACGCGACGTATACGACCGCGACATGCGCAAGCCTGGCAACACCTGCACCAGCTGCTCCACCACCGTCGTCTTGCCAGTGGCGCTGGGCGCCGAGACCACCACGAGCAACCCGCGCGAAGACTCACTCGGCATTCTGCACCTGCTCGCGCACACGCTCGAGTTCCGCCTTGGCGCCCACCACCGATTCGGTGGCCTTGAGGCCCTCGGCCTTGGAGCCGATCGTATTGATCTCGCGGTTCATCTCCTGCACCAGAAAATCCAGCTTCCGGCCGCACGGCTCGGGTCCGTCGGCCAGTTGTCGCCAGTGTTCCACATGCCCGCGCATTCGCGAAATTTCCTCGTGGATGTCCGACCGCGCCACGAACCGCACCACTTCCTGGGTCACCGCCGCCGGGTCCTGCTGCAGGTCCGCAGGCAGCGCCGCCAGTCGCTCGCGCAGACGCGCGTCAAGTGCCGCCTGTCCCTGCGCGGCCTGCCGTTCGACGGTCTCGACAAACGTCAGCAGCGTCAGCAACCGCGCATCGAGATCGGCCGCCAGAAACAATCCCTCGGTTTCCCGCATGATCACCAGTGCGTCAAGGGCGTCACCAACCGCACGCTCCACCAGCCCCGACGTCTCGTCGCTCACACAATCGCGCTCAGTCGCCGCCCTCACGTCAAGCACATGGGGGATGCGGCATACGTCTGAGGCCGACAGCGCCCCCGTGACCAACCCCTGCCCGCGCGCACGCTCCACGGCCGTGTTGATCTGGGCGAGCAGCCGCTCGTTGAGCACCACCTCGCGAGGCGTCTCATCACGCTGATCCCACGACAACGCAATTTCCACCCGCCCACGGGTCAGCCGCTGCTGCACCAGCGCCTTGAGACGCGACTCGACTGCCGCCAGCGCCGAGGGCATCTTCACCTGCACATCCAGAAATCGATGATTGACCGACTTCACGGTCACGCTCACCTGCTGCCCGGCCTCTTCACGACTCACCGAGGCAAAGCCTGTCATCGATCGAATCACTGTGCGTCCTCCCGCTCATCCAGCATCTGCAACGCGTGCAGTCGCGCGTACACACCTCCGGGCCGGTCGATCAAAGTCTCGTGCGTCCCCAACTCGGCCACCTGGCCATCGTCGAGCGCCACGATGAGATCCGCATGGCGTACGGTGGACAGCCGGTGCGCGATCACAAACGTCGTGCGGTCGCGCATCAGGTTCACGAGCGCAGCCTGCACGGCCTGTTCAGACTCGGAATCCAGCGCCGACGTGGCTTCGTCCAGTACCAGGATCGGCGCGTTCGTCAGAATCGCGCGCGCAATGGCCAGCCGCTGCCGCTGTCCCCCTGACAACCGCTGCCCCCGTTCACCGATGCGCGCCTGGTAGCCGCCCTCGACCTGCAGGACAAAGTCGTGCGCGTGCGCCGCCTGCGCGGCCGCTTCAATCGCCTCACGCGAGGCCTGGGGCGCGCCGTACGCGATATTGGCCGCGATGGTGTCGTCAAACAGCACGTTCTCCTGCGTGACGAGCGCAATCTGGCTGCGCAGCGACGTGAGTGTCACGTCGCGCACATCCACGCCATCGATGAGCAACGCACCCTCGGTCACATCGTAAAAACGCGGGATGAGATTCACGAGCGTGGTCTTGCCTGCGCCGCTCAGGCCGACAAGGGCGACGACCTGACCGGCTCGTGCCGTGAACGACACGTGACGGAGGATGTGTTTGTCAGGCGTGTTGTCGTAGGCAAACCCGACGTCGCGAAATTCCACGGTGGACTGCAGGCGCGCCAATGGCAACGCGCCCGGACGCTCCTGCACTTCCGAGTGGATGTCGAGCATCTCGAAAATCCGTTGCGCCGCCGCAATGGCCTGCTGCAGCCCGGCGTTGACTCGGCTCAGTTTCTTGATCGGGGCATAGAGCGAGAAAGCCGCAAACAGGAACGATCCAAACTGGCCGGTGGTCAGTTTCCCATCCGTGATCTTTTCCGAGGCGTACCAGATGGCACCGGCCGCGGCAATGCCGCCGATGAACTCCATGAGCGGCGGCAGCGCGGACATCGCCGCCGTCACCCGCATGTTGGTCCGGTACAGCGACGCGCCGACGGCGGAAAACCTCGCCGACTCACGTGCCTCCGCGCCAAAGGCCTTGACGATGCGGTGTCCAGTCAGCCCTTCGGTGGCCACATGCGTCAGGTGCTCCTGATGTTCCTGCCCGCGACGGGTCGTGCTGCGCACGCGCTGTCCCAGACGCACCAGCGGATACACGACCAACGGCACGGTCGCAATGCAGATGACGGCCAGTTCGGCGTCGAGGTACACCAGCCAGGCCGCGAACCCCACCACGGTGACCGACTCGCGGATCAGGTCCGCCAATGTCTCCGACGCAGCGGTCTGCACCTGCGCCACGTCGCTCGTGATCCGTGAGACGAGTTGGCCGGAGGTGTGCCGGGAAAAAAACGCGGCGGACTGATTCAGGATGTGCCGATAGAGGCGGTTTCGCAGGTCCATCACCACCCGCTGGCCGACGTCGGTCATCAGATAACTCGACACGTACGCACCCAGCCCCTTGGCCGCGAACGCACACAACAACATCGTCGCGATCCAACGGACGCTTTCGGTATTGGAATTCAGGACGCCATCGAAGATGGGCTCAACGAGGCGGACGATCCCCACCGCACCGGCCGCGTACACAACCATGCCCAACACCGCCAGGGCCAGGCGTCCCCGGAATGGTTTGGCGTACCCGAGCAGGCGCCGGAACTCGTTCACTCTGGGCTGCCGTATCCCTGCGGATGGGTCCGATGCCACGCCCAGGCCGTCGCCACAATCGTGTCCAGATCTCCGTAACGAGGCGTCCACCCCAGTGCCGATCGGGCTCGTGCGCTGGTGGCCACGAGGCTGGAAGGGTCGCCTTCGCGCCGGGGTCCAATCGTGTGAGGCACCGGCAGGCCGGTCACGCGCCCCACAGCGCCCAGGACCTCCCTCACCGATACTCCGTCGCCCATGCCGAGATTGTAGGATGCCGAGGGGCCTCCTGCTTCAAGGGCACGTAATCCGGCGACGTGGGCGTCAGCCAGGTCCGTCACATGAACAAAGTCCCTCACGCAGGTGCCATCCGGGGTGGGATAGTCGCTGCCAAAAATCTGAATGGGGCGGCCCGTCGTCGCCGCAGAAATCGCACGCGGTATCAGGTGATCTTCCGGTTCATGATCTTCGCCGAGCAGCCCGCCGGGGTCGGCGCCTGCCGCATTGAAGTAGCGAAACACGACGTGGCGCAGGCCGGTCGCCAGGTCCAGGTGTCGCAGGAATCGCTCGATGACCAGCTTCGTCTCACCGTACGGGTTGATCGGCTGCTGGGAATGCGACTCGTCGATCGGAAGGGTCTGCGGCTCGCCAAACGTGGCAGCCGTTGACGAAAAGACGAATCGAGACACGCCAGCGTCCGCCATGGCCGAAAGCACCGTCAGACCGCCAATGACATTCGTCTCGTAATACTTCGCCGGTTCGCGGACGGATTCGGCCACCGACAGCCGCGCTGCGAAATGCAACACGGCCTGCGCCCGGCTTTCTTGAAGGGCCTGAAGCAGGCGGGCGCGATCGAGAATGTCGCCCTCGACCAGCGTGACTGATCGCTCGGGCAGGGCTCGCGCGATTCGCGCGACCGCTTCGCGATGACCGGCCGCGAGGTTGTCGAAGACGCAGACGTCGTACCCGGCCAGGGCCAGCGCCTTGACCGTATGGCTGCCGATGTAGCCGGCGCCGCCGGTGACGAGAACGCTCCTGGGCTCCGCCCCATTCATGGGCGGCCGATCGACTGGTACGTGAACCCGAGCGCACGCACCTGCTTCGGGTCGTACAGGTTTCGTCCATCGAAAATCACGGGCCGCTTCATCGCCTTCTTCATCCGCGCAAAATCGGGTTCGCGGAACTCATTCCACTCAGTGACGATGAGCAGCGCGTCGGCGCCGGCCAGCGCCTGGTAGGCGTGTGGCGCGTAGGTGATGGACGCGCCGAAGATGCCGCGCGCGACATCCCTGGCTTCAGGGTCATAGGCCTGCACTTTCGCGCCGCGCGCCAGCAGGCCTTCGATAATCGGGATGGCCGGAGCCTCGCGCATGTCATCGGTCCGCGGCTTGAACGCCAGTCCCCAGACCGCGATGGTCTTGCCGGCCAGCGACTTGGGCCCTTTGCCGAAACACGCATCAACCTTCAGCAGCAACCGCTGCTTCTGAGTCGCGTTGACGGCCTCGACCGCCTCGAGCACCCGGAACCGATATTTCTTGTCCGCCGAAAACTTGACGATGGCCTGCACGTCTTTCGGGAAGCAACTGCCGCCGTAGCCGACGCCGGGAAACAGGAAGGCCGGCCCAATGCGCTTGTCGGTGGCCATCGCCTGGCGCACCATGTCCACATCCGCCCCAAACAGTTCGCACACATTGGCGATCTCGTTCATGAACGAAATGCGCGTGGCCAGCATCGCGTTCGCCGCGTACTTGCAGAGTTCGGCGCTGGGACAGTCCATCACCATGATGGGCGCGCCGGTCCGCGTAAACGGGCGGTACAACTCCACCATCAGGTCGGCCGCCTTCTGATCAGTGACGCCCAGCACGACACGGTCGGGCTTCAGGAAATCATCCACGGCGGCACCCTGCTTCAGGAACTCGGGGTTGCTCACCACTGAAAATGGATGCGTGGTTTCGCGACGGATCGCCTCACGCACCAACTCCGATGTCCCGACCGGCACGGTACTCTTGTCGACGATGACGCGGTACCCGGTCATCGCGCGGGCCACCTCACGAGCGGCGCCCAGCACATGCTGAAGGTCGGCCGACCCGTCTTCGCCCATCGGCGTACCGACGGCAATGAAAATCACGTCAGACTTGCGAACGGCGGCCTTCAAATCCAGGGTGAAGGTCAGGCGCTTTTCCGCAGAATTGCGCTTGACCACTTCCTCGAGACCAGGCTCGAAGATCGGAATCTTGCCGCGTCGTAGCGCGCGGACCTTGGCCGCGTCCTTGTCCACGCAGACGACCTGGTTTCCGGTCTCCGCAAAACACGCGCCCACCACCAGGCCAACGTATCCCGTTCCCACCACTGCAATCCGCATGCACGCCTCTTCGCTACCCGCCCAAAGTCCTGAAACTATCACGCCCCTCCAAAACCTGTCAATCAATTGGCAAATAAGGAGTTACGGCGTTCGTGATACCATCCCAGCCGGCTCGCCCTTGCGGATTCTGCTCGACTATCGACCGGCGCTGCGCCAGCGAACCGGCGTCGGCGAATACGTGCACGAACTGGCGCGCGCGCTAATCTGCACGGCCGTGCCCGGCCGTCCCGAGACGCTCACACTCTTCTCATCATCGTGGCAGCATCGTCTGGCGCCAGACGTGGTCCCCGGTGCCATGATCATCGACCGGCGCATCCCTGTGCGGGTGCTCAACCTGCTCTGGCATCGCGCCGGGTGGCCCGGTGTGGAGCGTCTGACCCGCGGCGCGTTCGACATTGTGCACTCCGCGCACCCGCTGCGGCTGCCCTCCGACCGTGCGGCCCAGGTTGTGACGGTCCACGATCTCGATTTCCTGACGCATCCCGAGCGGACCAGCGCCGAGATCAGGCGCGACTACCCAGCTCTGGCACCGGCGCACATCAGGGGGGCCGATGCCGTCGCGGTGGTCTCGCAGCACACCGCATCGGAGGTCGTCCGGCTCACGGGCGTCGCGCGCGATCAAATCTTTGTCTGCCCGCTCGGCCGACCCGATTGGATGCCGCGCGGGGCTGAACCCGCGGAAGCGCCACTCTTGTTCCTGGGCAGTATCGAGCCGCGCAAGAACGTGGGACTCCTGCTTGACGCCTACGAGCGGCTGAGAGCCATGCGCGACGCGCGCGGAACCCCGACGCCGCGCCTCGTGCTGGCCGGAGGCGCGGGCCTGGACTCGGGTCCCATCCTGCGTCGCGCGGCGGCGGCGCCGCTGGCCGCGCACGTGGACGTGCTCGGTTACGTCGCACCCGAGGCGCGGCGGGCGCTCTATGCGTCGGCGATGGCTTGCATCCTCCCGTCACACACCGAAGGGTTTGGCCTGCCCGCCCTTGAAGCCATGACGATCGGCGTCCCCGTCATCGTCGCCGATCAGGGGGCACTGCCCGAGGTCGTCGGCACGGCGGGCGTGCTGTTTCACACGGGTGACGCCGACGCGCTCGCGGCCGCCATCGACCGTGTGGTCTCTGCCCCCGACGAGCGGGTGCGGAGGAGCGAGGCTGGACTGCAGCAGTCGCGAGCCTTCAGTTGGGCAAACACCGCCGAACGCACCAGAGAGGCCTGGGCCCATGCGGTGGAACGCAGGAAACAGCGTGGCTGACATGGCCCGCGAACAACTTCGACATATCGGGATCGATGCCCGCGAAATCGCCGGGTCACCGACCGGTGTGGGCCGGTACCTGGCGGGGGTGCTTCAGGAGTGGTCGCGCGCCGGATTTCCACATCGCGTGAGCCTGTTCCTTCACCGCGATCCGCCATCGTGGGTGCAGGATCTGTCGTTCGCGTGTGACGTGGTGATCGACGCGGCCGAAACGGCGGGAACGATGTGGGAACAGCGTCGACTGCCGACGATGGCCGCTCGTTCAGGTGTGGATGTGCTGCTGGCACCCGCGTATACGGCCCCCTTGCGCCTGGGCTGCCCATTCGTGCTGGTCATTCACGACCTGTCGTACTTCGCGCAGCCGCAAGGCTTCGGCTGGCGCGAAGGCCTCAGGCGCCGTCTCGTCACGCGCGCCGCCGCCCGCCGGGCCGCGGCGGTCGTCACCGTCTCGCACTTCTCGGCCTCCGAGATTCATCGTCACCTCGGGTTGCCGCTCGATCACATCCTGCTGGCGCCGCAGGGCGCGCCAGACTGGCGCGGCGGACGCCCCGCCTCGAGCCGCGAACCTCTGGTGCTCTCGGGTGGCACACTCTTCCACCGGCGGCACACGCCGGAGTTGCTGGAGGCGATGGCGCTGGTGCACACACGTGTCCCGGACGCACGGCTCGTCCTGGTCGGCGGCAACCGAACGCATCCCCCATTTGATCCCGTCGCCGCCGCCCAGGCGCTGGGACTGGGCGGAGTGTTCAGCTGGCGGCCGTACGTGTCCGATGATGCGCTCGAGGCCTTATACGCATCGGCCCGGGCGTTTGCGTTCCTGTCTGACTATGAAGGTTTTGCGATGACGCCCATGGAAGCCTTGTCGCACGGCGTGCCGAGCGTGCTGCTCGATACGCCGGTGGCGCGCGAGGTCTACGGCGACGGTGCGGTGCGGGTCCCGCTGAATCTGAACGCGATCGCCGACGGCCTCACGACGCTGCTGACCGATGCAGGCGTGCACGCCGAGACAGTGGCGCGCGGCCAAGCCCGGCTTGGTGCCCACACCTGGTCGCGCACCGCGTCGGTCCTGCGTTCGGCCCTTGAGAGGGCCGCCGCCGGGGAGTCGCACCCATGACGCCCCACCTCGACATCATCATCGTCAACTACAACACCGCCGCCCACGTGATGGCGTGCCTGGCGTCGTTGCGGGCGGCGCCGCCGACGACGCCCCACCACATCTGCGTTGTGGACAACGCGTCGAGCGACATGAGCGTGGCCTGGGTGACGAAGCGGTGGACCGACATTGAGGTCCTGGCACTCCCGGAGAACATCGGATTCGCAGCGGCGAACAATGTTGGAATCCGGCGCTCCGCTGCCCCGCTGATCCTGCTGCTCAACAGCGACACGGTCGTGCCCGAAGGCGCCATCGATCGCCTGGTCGCACGCCTCGACGCAACCGGCGCCGTGGCTGCAGGGCCGCGCCTGATTGATGCCTCCTTATCGCCCGAAGTGTCGTTCGGTCCAATGTTGACTCCCTGGGGCGAAGCCGTGCAGCGGCTGCGCGTGACGCTGGCGGCACGCAAAGGGCGATGGGCTCGACGCTACATCGTCCGGCACGTCTCTCGCGAACGGACGGTGGATTGGGTCAGCGGCGCGTGCCTGCTCGTGCGGCGATCCGCGGCTGACGCGGTGGGCCTGCTCGACGAGCGCTATTTCATGTACGAAGAGGACGTCGATTTCTGCGCCGCGTTGCGGGCCCGTGGCGGTCGCATTCTCTTCACGCCGGCAGCCGAGATCGTCCATGTGCGTGGCGGGTCGTCTACGGCGACGGGTCAGTCTGTTTCGCCGCTGTACGACCGAAGCCACGTGCGGTTCTACGAGAAGCACGCACCACGATGGGCGCCGTGGCTGCGCGCATGGCTCGCCATGCGCGGCCGCGCCATTCGATAGAATCAGTGTTGTGGTTCCCGTCCGCATTGCCATCGACGCGCGCAAGCTGCATGACTACGGCATCGGCACGTACGTCCGCAACCTCGTACGCGAATTCGGGCGGCAGGACACGCCGGAACACTACGTCCTCATCTGCCGGCCCGAGGACGTGGACTTTGTGCGGTCGCTGGGACCCCGGTTCGAGCCGCTCGTGGATCGCTCGCCGAACTACTCGGTCCGGGAGCAGTTCAGCGTGCCCCTCGACGTGCGGCGCGCACGCGTGCAGCTCTTCCACGCGCCCCACTACGTGGTGTCGCCGCTGACGTCCGGCCCCGTGGTCGTGACCATCCACGACTGCATCCACCTGCGATTCCCGCAGTACCTGCCGAACCGCGGGGCGTACGCCTACGCACGCACCTTCATGGCACTCGGCGCCCGGCGCGCCAGCCGCGTGATCACCGTGTCACAGGCGAGCAAGGACGACATCCAGCACTACCTGCATACGCCCGCCGACAAGATTGATGTCATCCACAACGGACTCGATCTGCGGTTCCTCGAGCCGCCCGATGAGGCTGAAGTGGCCCGCGTGCGCGATCGCTTCATGCTGAATGCGCCCTTCGTGCTGTACGCCGGCAACATCAAACCGCACAAAAACGTGGACCGCCTCATTGAAGCGTTCGCGCTCATGCGGAAAACCGGCCACGAAGACGTCAAGCTGCTGATCATCGGCGACGAGCTCTCGAAGTATCCCAACCTGCGGCGCCTGGTGCATCGGCATCACCTGCATCAACACGTGCGATTCCTGGGCTTCGTGCCCGCCGCCACCCTCGCCGCGCTGTATCAGTTGGCCAGGGTCTTCGTCTTTCCGTCGCTGTCTGAAGGCTTCGGCTTTCCGCCGCTCGAGGCCATGGCCAGCGGCACGGCCGTCATTACGTCCAACGTCTCGTCGCTGCCCGAGGTGGTGGACGACGCCGCCGTGCTCATCGATCCGCTTGACCCGGCGGCGCTCGCCGCCGCGATGGCCCGGGTGCTGGGTGACGACGCGCTGCGCGCGGACCTGGTGCGTCGCGGGCACATCCGCGTGAAGGCCTTTTCGTGGGCGCGCGCCGCCGACGCCACGCGCGCCGTCTACCGACGGGTGATCGGTGCCTGAGCAGGTGATGCACCGCGCAACCCAGCGGGTGGTGCTGATCCACGACTGGCTCACCGGCATGCGCGGCGGCGAGAAGGTGCTGGAGTCGCTGTGCCGGTTGTATCCGGACGCAGACCTCCTGACCCTTGTGCACGTGCCCGGCTCGGTTACACCCGTCATCGAACACCGGCGCGTGCGCGCATCCATCATCAACCGGCTGCCGGCGCCGGCGCGCTGGTATCGGCACTATCTGCCGCTCTTCCCTTTCGCGATTGAGCAGTTCGACCTCGACGACGCGACGCTGGTGGTGTCGACCAGCCACTGCGCGGCCAAGGCGGTGGTCCCCACGGGACGAGCCGTCCACGTCTGCTACAGCCATTCGCCGATGCGCTACGCCTGGGACCAGTTTCCGGCGTACTTCGGCCCGGACCGTCTGGGGCACCTGGGCAGCGCGGCGGCCCGGCATGTCGTAGCGTGGCTGGCTCGCTGGGATCGGGATACGGCGCCCAGGGTGAATCGATTCATTGCCAACTCGGCCTACGTTGCGGGACGAATCAGGCGGTACTATAATCGTCGGGCCGCCGTGCTCCACCCGCCTGTGGACACGGGGTTCTTCACGCCAGGCCATGGGGCTCCTGGCGACTACTTCCTGGTGGTTTCTGCGCTCGTGCCCTACAAGCGAATCGATACAGCCATTCGTGCCGCCGCCCTCCTTGGAGCCAGGCTGAAGATCGTCGGCACCGGACCCGATGCGGATCGGCTGCGCGCGATCGCCGCCACCGGCACTGAGTTCCTCGGCCATGTGGACGACGGTGAGCTGCGAGACCTGTATCGCGGCGCACGGGCACTGGTGCTGCCCGGCGAAGAAGACTTCGGTATTGCGCCCGTGGAGGCACAGGCCTGCGGTCGGCCGGTGGTGGCGCTGGCACGGGGCGGCGCCTGTGAGACCGTCGAACACGGCGTATCGGGGTGGCTGGTGGAACCCGGCAGCACCGACGCCGCGAGCGACGCATCACGATTTGCCGACGCCATGCGCCTGGTCGATACCCTTCCGCTGTCGCCGGCCGAACTGCATACGCGAGCGTGCGCCTTCAGCGGCGAACGCTTCGACGCGGGCCTGACGCACCTTGTGGCCGAAGCCCTGGAGCACCCCCAGGCATGGTAAAACGCTTCAGCCGCCTCTTCGTCGTCGTCCATATCCTGTCGGACATCCTGACGGCGGCTGCGGCATTCCTGCTGGCGTATGTCATCCGGTTCCAGACCGGGCTCATCGAAACGCCGAAAGGCTGGCCGCCGCTCGAGCAGTACCTGACGGTGCTGCCGTTTGTGGCGTTGATGGTGCCGGTGGCGTTTCACCTGCAGCGGTTGTACCGACTGCGACGCGGCCGGTCGCGCATGGACGACTTTTTCGCGGTGCTCGTCGGCAGCCTGCTGACGGTGCTTCTGGCTCTGGTGGGCACGCTCTATGTGCAGACGTATCACCTGAGCGATGCGCGCAAGGCCCTGGGCTACCTCGAGGTCTCGCAGTGGGTGTGGGTGCTCTTCCTCGCCCTCAACGTCACGTTCGCGTTCGCGTCGCGCGAGTTCGTGCGCGCGCAGTTGCGACGCCGATGGCGCAACGGCATCGGCCTCAGACGCGTGCTCATTGTCGGCGCCAGCGACCTGGGCCGGATGGTGGCCGACCGGATTTTCCAGCATGGCGAACTGGGATTCCGTCTCATCGGTTTTGTGGACGACCGCGCGACCACGAGCGACACCATCGGGTATCGCGGCCTGCCCATTCTCGGCGCGCTGGCCGACACCTCGGAGATCTGCACCCGCGAGCACATCGACGAAATCTACGTGGCGCTGCCGCTTGAAGAACACGTCAAGATGCTCAACGTCGTGGAGATGGCGAGCCGGGAGTGCATCGAGATTCACGTGGTGCCCGACCTGCTGCAGTTCATCGCCCTGCGAGCCAGACTGGAAGACCTGGACGGGCTCCCGATCATCTCGATCAACGACATGCCGCTGCGCGGCTTCAACAGCCTGCTGAAGCGGGCCGTGGACGTCGCGCTGTCGCTCGGCGTGATCGTGATGGGTGCCCTGCCAGCCCTGCTGGTGGCGCTCATCATCAAGCGGAGTGCTCCCGGCCCGGTCTTTTACACGCAGGAGCGCATGGGTCTGGACGGGAAGTCGTTCACGGTCTGGAAGTTCCGATCGATGCCCATCGATGCCGAAGAAGTCACCGGCCCGATCTGGGCGCGCGACGACGACCCGCGCGCGACGGCCGTGGGACGCTGGCTGCGCAAGACCGACATGGACGAGCTGCCGCAGTTCTGGAATGTGCTGAAGGGCGACATGTCGATCGTGGGCCCCCGACCGGAACGGCCGTTTTTTGTCGAGCAATTCAAACATCAGATCCCCCAATACATGCTGCGCCACAAGGTCAAAGCCGGCATCACGGGGTGGGCGCAGGTCAATGGCTGGCGCGGGAATACCTCGCTCGAGAAACGTATCGAATTTGACCTGTATTACATCGAGAACTGGTCGATCAGTCTCGACTTCAAGATCATGTGGCTTACCGTCATGCGAGGCATCCACCGTGCCGCGTACTGATGGCTGCTGAGGAGTTTCTGTGCGAGTTGTCATCACCGGCGCTGCCGGCTTTATTGGATCCCACCTGAGTGAAACACTGCTCGATCGCGGCCACAGCGTGGTCGGCATCGACAACCTGCTGACCGGCGACCTCACCAACATCGCGCACCTGCGCGACCGCGAGTTCGAGTTCATTCGCCACGACGTGACGCGCTACATCGACGTCAGCGGACCGGTGGACCTCGTCCTGCACTGGGCGAGCCCGGCCAGCCCGATTGACTACCTGGAACTGCCGATTCAGACGCTCAAGGTCGGGTCCCTTGGCACCCACAACGCGCTCGGACTCGCCAAGGCCAAGGGCGCGCGATTCGTGATTGCTTCCACGTCCGAGGTCTACGGCGATCCGCTCGAACATCCGCAGAAGGAGACGTACTGGGGCCACGTCAACCCTGTGGGCCCGCGCGGCGTGTACGACGAGGCCAAACGATTTGCGGAAGCCATCACCATGGCCTATCACCGCCACCACGGCGTGGACACGAAGATCATCCGCATCTTCAACACCTACGGTCCACGGATGCGGATTCATGACGGCCGCGCGGTGCCGACGTTCATCGGGCAGGCGCTACGCGGCGAAGACGTGACCATCTTCGGCAGCGGCACCCAGACGCGCAGCTTCTGCTACGTCACGGATCTGGTGGACGGTATCCTCAAGCTGGCCGACTCGAACACCAACGACCCGGTGAATGTAGGCAATCCGCACGAGATGTCGATCGCGGAGATTGCGCGGACCATCATTCAGATGACCGGATCCGCGAGCCAGATTGTCTTCAAACCACTCCCTACCGACGATCCGAAAGTCCGGCGCCCCGACATCACCCGCGCTCGCACGATTCTTGGTTGGGAGCCGACGGTGGCGCTCGAACAAGGACTGACGAGTACGATTGAGTACTTTCGCACCAAGATCTGAGCCATCGGACGGTCAGGCGCTCAATCGCTTCCATTGAGGATGGAGGATGGAGGATTGATCAAGGCTGCCGGCCGTCCAGATCCTAGGCCGGCGTGACGTCGCCGGGGACTCGGGTGACGCGTCGCAGATAGTCGGCGGCTGAGAGCAGCGTAATCGCCAGTGAGAGGTAGATGAAGATCGGGAGCACACCGTTGGGCAGGCCGCGGTAGTTGCCCCAGAGCGTGACCACGCCGGTCAGGATGTAGATGCCCGTGGCAGCCTTTCCGAGCAGCGAGGGTTTGAACGTGCGCGGCGCGACGGCGAGGTTGATCACCGCAGCGGTCAGCACGATGGCCACATCGCGGCTGATGACGAGCACCGTGAGCCACAACGGCAGCCGGTAGGTCATGCCCAGCCCCGGCAGCGTCAGCATGACGAACATCGTCAGGAGCAGAAGCTTGTCAGCCATCGGGTCCAGCCATGCGCCGAGGGTCGTCTGCTGGTGCGTCCAGCGGGCGATAGCGCCGTCGAGCAAATCCGTAATTCCGGCCACCACAAAGGTGACCAGCGCCCACCCCGGGTAGCCATACAGCATGCACAGCGCGAACACCGGTACCAGGACCATCCTCGAAATCGTGAGCAGGTTCGCCGGGGTAAACAGCGTCATGGGCAGTCTTATTGTTTCGCTAATTGCTCGAGCCGCGCGACCGCCGCCACCACTTCAGAGCCCGTGGCCAGACGACTGGGCTCGAACCGGCCCGTCTCAGACATCCCCATGGCACCAGTGGCCAGCGCCCCGGCGATGGCGGCGTACGCCAGATGCGCCCGCGAGACATCTGCCAAGGCCGGGCGGGATGCCCGCCATCGCGCCAACTCGGCCGGCTGTCGAGCGGCCAGGTCCTGCGCCACGCGCCAGACCACCTGCGCCAGTTCAGCACGCCGGACCGGCCCGGAGGGCTGGAACGTGTGGTTGGGGAGCGAGTCCATCCAACCCGCGCGAATAGCGGGCAGGATCCACGGGGCGGCCCAATGCGACCGAACGTCGGTGAGGACGACGGTCACCCGTCGAGGGGCGCGGGCCAGCGCACTCTGAAGGTGGATTCCCAGGATGGCGGCCAACTGACCCCGTGTCACGCTGGCCGATGTCGGGATGGCGCGGTACTCAGCAGGCAATGCGTTGAAGTCGGCCCGCGCGGTCAGGCTCGCGGCGCGATCCCGCCACTCCTGCCGCGGGTCGATGCGAATCGCTCGCGCGAGGGCATCGGCGGCCTCACGCAGACGGCCATGGGCCTCGAGCACGCTGGCCATCACGACATGGGTCTGGGCATCGCCGGCGTCGAGCGAGAGCGATCGGCGCGCATGGGTTTCCGCTTCATCGAGATGCCCCCGGGCAATCTCCACGAGTGCCAGTTCCCGAAGCACGACCGCGCTGTCGGGCACCATCACCAGGGCCCGATCGAGAGCCGCCTGTGCATCGTCCCACTGCCCTGCCACTCGCGCGGCTGACGCGAGGGTCAACTGCGCCTGAACGATTCGCAGGCGCAACACCTGCTGCCGTTCGCGCACATCGTCCCGGCCGGGGTCGGCCGCGAGGATCAGGTCCGACATGGTCACGGCCACCACATCCTCGCCACGGGCCAGGGCCACGTCCATCCGGCCCAGCAATGCCGGCAGGTACGTGCGATCGGCGGCGACGACCGAGTCGAAGCGCCGCACGGCCTCGTCGTACTTGCGATCGATCGAGGCCAGGTAGCCCAAGCCTGCGGCCGCCGGATAGAAGTCGGGCGCCTGCCGGAGGATGTCCGTAAAATCGCGGGTCGCGCCGCGCAGGTCACCCGACTGGAGCCGGCCCCACGCCTGGTCGTGCCGGGCCCTGATCTGGGTCGTGGCCTTCAGACTGTCGGGCACCGCCAGCGGCGGCACCTCGCGGTAGGTCGGCGTGGCAGGCATCGCCGGCGGCGCGGACGGCCCGGTCGCGCACGCGGCCGCGGCGGCCAGCACCGAGGCGATCAGGGCCCCGCGGCCCCAGCGCGCGCGGGTCATGCGATCTCCTGTAGCCGCTGCAGGCGATCGTGCAGTCGCCGCGGCACATCGGCTTCCACGGTCACCTGGGAGCCCACGGTAATCTGACTGGTGACGCGGGCGTGGCGATGCAGTTCCACCAGGACCTGCCGGTCGGCTTCGCTGGAAAAGTCGAGCTGGAAGGTCACCCGCTCGGTATCCATCGCCACCCTGGACGCGACGGCATCCACCAGGTCGCGCACCCCTTCCCCAGTCGCCGCCGAGACACCCACCGCGCCCGGCGCGCTCGTGGTCAGCCGATCGCGATCCGTCGGTGTCAATTGATCGCACTTGTTGAACACGTCGAGCATCGGCACGAGGCCCGCGCCAATCTCGGTCAGCACGTCGCGCACCGCACGCTCCCGGCGTTGCCGATCGGGGGCGGCCGCGTCAATCACATGCAGCAGCAGATCGGCGTGAATCACTTCCTCGAGCGTGGCGCGGAACGCGGCCACGAGCTGGTGCGGCAGTCGATCGATGAACCCGACGGTGTCCGACACCATGATCTGTCGCGCGTCGGGCAACTTCACCCGGCGCACGAGCGGGTCGAGGGTGACGAACAACGCGTCTGAGACGACGGCGTCGCCGCCCGTCAGCGCGTTAAAGAGCGTGGTCTTGCCGGCATTGGTGTATCCGACCAGGGCCACCGTGGGCACTTCGCCGCGCTTGCGCCGTGCGCGCACATAGCCGCGACGTTCACTGACCTCGGCGATTTCCTGTTTGAGCGCCGACACCCGATGCCTGATCCGCCGACGGTCGGTCTCGAGTTTGGTTTCACCAGGGCCCCGCGTGCCGATGCCACCGCCGAGCCGCGACAGTGCCTCGGCCGATCCCACCAGCCTCGGCAACATGTATTGCAACTGCGCGAGCTCAACCTGAAGTTTGCCCTCACGCGTCCGCGCCCGACGCGCGAAGATGTCGAGAATCAGTTCGGTGCGATCGATGACCCGGCGGTGAAACACGGTTTCGAGATTTCGGGCCTGCGCCGGACTCAGCACATGATCGACGATCACCACGTCCACATCCGCGGCCTCGCACGCGGCCGCCATCTCTGCGGCCTTGCCTTTGCCGAACAACGTGGCGGGATCGGGTGACGCACGCTCCTGCATCGCCCGCAGGACCACCGTCGCGCCGGCCGCGCTGGCCAGCCCGGCGAGTTCATCGAGCGAAGTGTCGTGGTCCACACCTCGTGTGGCACGCGTCATCAGTGTGAGCAGTGCCGCGCGCTCCGTGTTCATCCGTGCACAAATTCTAACACGCGGCTCCAGGGGATCGCGCCCTCGCGCAGCAGCACGGGACGCGCCGCGCGCACGTCGACGAGTGTGGAGGGCAATCCCCCAGGCGTCACACCGGCATCAATGACCAGCACGTGCGGGTCGTCTGCAAGCGCGCCGAGCGCCTCGGCGCGATCGGCGGGTGGCGCGCCTGAGATATTCGCGCTTGTGGCCGACAACGCCTCGCCCCACGCGTCGCACATCCGGCGCGCCACCAGATGGTCGGGCACGCGCATGGCGAGTGTGCGATGCCCCCCGTGCACTTCCGGCACCACCCACGCCGGCGCATCGCGGACGAGTGACAGCGGCCCCGGCCAGAAGGCTGACGCCAGCGCGGCCTCGCGCGCATCGAGTCGCCCGGTGCACGCCACCACCTGTGCGATACTCGCGGCAATCAGCGGGAGCGCCGCTCGCGCCGGACGGCCCTTGAGCGCAAAAAGCCGCCTGACCGCCAGCACACTCCGGATGTCCACGGCCAGCCCGTACACCGTGTCGGTCGGAATGGCGACGATGCCACCGTCGCGCAGCCAGGCCACGGCCGGAGCCAGATCTGCGGCGGTACAGTCGGCCGGGTTCACACGCAGCACGCGCGGACCGGCGATCATCGCATCCTCCGTACGGCCCACGCGACCGCGGCCAACCCCAGGGCATCCGCCACAAAGACGCTGCGCATACTGACCGATCCCAACAGGCCAGACACCACGGGACTCAGGGCCAGTCCCGAGAGTGACGCGGTGGTCAAATATCCGAACGCCACTCCGCGCGATCGCTCAGGCACGCGCTGGCCGGCCACCGTGTAGATCGTCGTGAACGCCACACCGATGCCCAACCCGAAGATCCCCGCGGCGGCCAGCAACGCGCCAGCACCCGGCCCGACGCTGAAGACGACCGCGCCCACGGTCGCCAGCGCCGAGGCGCCCATGACCAGGCGGGCGGGACCCGCGTGTCTGAGCAACGCCGCACACAGGTAGTTGCCGACGGCGGCGGATCCGGCCGCCACCGTGAACACCAATCCTGCCACCACGGGCACCTTCGACAACGGCGTACCGATCTCCCTGAGATATAACGGCAGGACCGGACCGAAACTGCGATCAACCATTTGCAGACTGAAGACCACCACAAGAAAGAGACCAAAATGGGGCACCACCAACAGGGACCGCAGCGTCACGCGCGGCACCGCCGCGGCCAACGCGTCGTGCCGGTGCACCCGAGCCTCGCGATATCCCACCATCACCAGTGCGAAGGCACCAAAGAACAAGACCGCCGCTGCGACAAACGCCATGCGCAACCCGAACGCCTGCGCCAGGCTGCCGCCCACGACGGGCCCGAGGGCCGGCCCGAGGCGCTGCGCCGTCTGCACCCAGCCGATGGCGCTCGCCATCTGCGGCGCAGGTGCCGACTGTGCCGCCATGGTCAGCGCCAGCATGCCGTAGCCGGCAAACAGCCCCTGCACCGCCCGCAGCGCGAACACCTGCCACGGGGCGGTCACAAATGCCATGGCCGCCATGATCACGACAAAGCTGAAGAGCGACCTGGCCACCATCAGCTTGTGGCCATACCGCTCGCCCACGCGCGCCCAGACGGGCGCCATCACCGCCGTCACCGCCGGCGTGATGCCCAGGCTGACGCCCGACCACACGGCGATCGACCCGACATCCGACACGCCGAGTTGCTCGAAGTACAGCGGCAGAAACGGCATCACCAGTGTGAAGCCGGTGAATCCGATGAACGTGGCGACCGTGACCGCCCCGAGATTGCGGCGCCAGTCAGGCGCGCCCGGCTCAGAAGCGGATGCGGAGATCACTGCCACGGTCGGTGACGTGGATGGTGTCGATAAAGCGAATCTGGTGGGGTTCGTTCTGCATCACGATGGAACTGGTCCGTGTGCCATGGCCGAAGAACCGCACACCCTTCATCAGCGCACCATCGGTGACGCCGGTGGCCGCGAACGTGATGGCCTCACCCGACGCGAGATCGCCGGCTGAATAGATCCGCCGGAAGTCCGTAATGCCCATCTTCCGGCATCGCTCTTCGTCCTCGGGTTTGGCGACCACGAGCCTCGCGTAGATTTCGCCACCGAGGCAGCGCATCGCCGCGGCGGTCAGCACGCCCTCAGGGGCGCCCCCGGTGCCCATCACCGCATGCACGCCCGATCCGTCCACGGCGGCGGCGATGCCGGCCGACAGATCACCGTCGCCAATGAGCCGGATCCGCGCGCCGGCCGACCGGATGTCGGCGATTAGCTTTTCGTGCCGGGGCCGGTCGAGCACCATGATGACGAGGTCATCCACGTCGCGCTCAAGGGCCTTGGCAATGGACTTCAGGTTGTCCCTCACCGGCCGGTCCAGGCTCACGGCGTGTTTCGCGCGCGGCCCCACCACCAGCTTTTCCATGTAGAGGTCAGGTGCATGCAGCAGACCACCCTTGGAGGCCGCCGCCAGCACCGCGATGGCGTTGTACTCGCCCAGCGCGCAGAGATTTGTGCCTTCAAGCGGATCGACCGCGATATCGACCTCAGGCAGGCCCGGCACGCCCGTGGCGCCCTGCCCGACCTTTTCACCGATGAACAACATCGGCGCTTCGTCGCGTTCGCCTTCCCCGATCACAATCGTGCCGTCGATGGGCACCGAGTCCAGCGTGGCCCGCATGGCTTCCACGGCCACGCGATCCGAACCGTGCCGATCACCCTGCCCCATCGTGTGGGCACACGCGATGGCGGCCTGTTCGACGACCCGCAGCAACTGAAGGGAAAGATCAAACGCCATGCCCGACGACTCCTGTCATGTGTGCACCAACTGCTACCGGCGGCGGACCGACACGGGCGTGCCGACGCTCACGCCCATCACGTCGGCCGCGCTTGCGGCCTGCGCCGCAAACTCGAGATGATCGGTGCTGCCAAACAGCGCCCCGACCTCGCCCGTGCCAATCTCTGAAAACGTGGACACGACCCGGCTCACGGCCTGCCCGCCGACCTCGATCTGCATCGCCCCATCGGCGCCGGCGAGTTTCTCACAGACTCGCCGGCCGATATTGGTCACGACGTTGCCAAATCGATCCACACGCACGACCTGGCCACGAATCTCTGCGTCGTCCACGACGGGCTGCACCAGGTCGATCACCACATAGTCGGTGATGGCGCGGCCGAGCGCCGGCAACTGAATGCCCTTGGCCAGCCACGCCGCAGCCGGAGCAAACCGATCGCGTCCCTCAAAGGTGCGAGACACCGTGGGCCGGGCGTAGCGCCGCTCGGTGAGTTCCACCACCTTCTTGGGGGGCGCTTCCTGGAACACGCCGGTCAACACGCCGTTGTCGGGAGCGACGAATCGCCAATCCCCCACGTCGGCGGCAATGCCGCGGCGCGCCGACCCTACGCCGGGATCGACGACCACCAGAAAAATCGTCCCCGCAGGAAAGTATTTGAAGGTCGCCGCCAGTTCGCGCGCGGCAAACGGAATATCGTGCGCGGGCAGGTCGTGCGACACATCCACAAGCACCGCATCAGGGCAGATACTGAGCGCCACGCCCTTCATCACGCCGGCGTAGTGGTCCCGTGTACCGAAGTCACTCAGGAACGCGATGGTCGGCCTGCTTGCCATACCACCGACGATATCGCACTTTAGGCTCTCCGCACTCAGGCAGGACGACGGAAGAGGGTTTCGCGGGTGCCTGACTTGAGCAGTACGGAGTCGGCCGACATCAACCGTTCGAACATCATGTTGATTTCTCGGGTGACCAGCACGCGCCGCTTGACCGGTGTGGCTGGAACCGGCCGAAGCTCGAACCGGTCTTCCCGCTTCACGATAAAGCGCGTGTAGTGATTCAGATCGAGCGCCGTGGTGCCGAAGAACCCATAAAGGGCACCGCCTCGGCGCAGCAACGTCTCCAGATGGCTCGCGAGAGCCACACCGGCTGTGCGGTCGAGGAAATCAAACACGTCCCAGCAAAGAATCCCGTCCACCGATTCGGACCCCTGGCCCAGCCTCTTGAACAGCGCGGCCTCAAGCCCAGGCCGAACACCCGATCGGGCCGCCGCCTCGATCTCCTGAAACAGATCTTCGATATAAAGCTTGCACGCGAGGCGCTCAGTGAAGAACTCGACGTTCGACCCAATGACCGGCCCGAGGTCCAGCAGCACCGGCCGCTCGCGTCGGCCCACGACCGACAGGAACTTTGGGAACACCAGTGACGTGGCCACCGTGAAGTCGGGCGCAGACGGCGCAGCCGCCGCTGCATCAGGTGCCGGCTGTTTCTGCCCCCAGCTCAACACGGGCGTCAGCGAACCGGGACTCCCGCCGTGGGACTCGCCGGCCCGGTCAGTGGGGGCGCCTTGTCCGGCGCTGCTCGGCCCTCCGACTTCGGTTCATTCGGCGAACGCTGCATATCGATGGCGCCACGGAAGTGCGCGCCGTCGGAAATCGCGATCCGCGGGGCCGTCACGTCGCCATCCACCGATCCCGTGTCGCGAATCTCGACCTTGTCGGTGGCGGTGATGTTGCCATGCACCTCTCCCAGCACGATCACGGCCTTCGCGATGATCTGCGCCTTGATCTTGCCGCTGGGACCGATCGTCAGCACATTCTGCCGGAGCTCGATGGTGCCTTCGATCGCGCCCTCGATGGTCAGGTCTTCACTGCCGCTCAGTTCGCCTTTGACGACGACGCTCTTGCCGATATTCACCTGGTCTCTCCCTGCTGGGGGTGCGGCACCGCCGCCCATGGCCAAGGGCGCCGGCGGTGCTGCCGGTGCCGGTGTTGTTGTTGGAGCGGGCGCCGACGACGGCGGCCGAACTGCCTCATCTCGCTTCCACATGCGACCCAGTATACAGCGGGAGTGCTACGATGATTCCACCCTGTGCAGATCCATGCAGATCTATCTTGACTACAACGCCACCGCCCCGCCCGCGCCGGGTGTGGTGGAGGCCGTGTGTGGCGTCCTTCGCGACACGCCCGGCAACCCGTCATCGATTCACGCGCACGGTCAGAAGGCGCGCGCGGTCATCGATGACGCCCGCCGCAGCGTTGCCGATCTCATCGACGCCAAACCGGGTGACGTGGTCCTCACCGGCAGCGGGACCGAAGCCGACAACCTCGCCATCAGGGGAGCCGTCGAGGCTCTCGACGCTGACGGACGCCGTCATTTGATCACCAGCGCGATTGAACACGAAGCCGTCCTGGCGACGTGCGCCGCCATGGAGGCCCGAGGCTGGCGCGTCACACGCCTCGCGGTCGACTGCTCGGGAATCGTCTCACCGGCGGCACTCGATGCCGCGCTGAACCGGCATGACACCGGCACGGCGCTGGTCAGCGTCATGCACGCCAACAACGAAGTCGGCACGCTCCAGCCCATTGCTGAACTCGCCGCGCTCGCACATACCCACGGCGCGTGGTTCCACACCGACGCGGTGCAGACCGTCGGAAAAGTCCCCGTATCGGTGGAGGCACTCGGCGTTGACATGCTCTCGCTCTCGGGCCACAAGTTCGGCGGCCCCAAAGGCACGGGCGCGTTGTGGGTGCGGCGCGGCATCAGGCTCCTCGCCCAGCAGACAGGCGGCAAACAGGAACGGTCACGACGAGCCGGCACTGAAAACGTCGCCGGGTTGGCGGGCCTGGGTGTGGCCGCCACCCATGCGCGCGCCACCCTGCACGCACAGGCGACGCCGGTCGCCTCGCGTCGCGATCGGCTCGAGCGCGCGCTGATCGAACAGGTGCCCGGCGCCGAAGTCAACGGCGCGCCGGAGTCGCGGGTGCCCAACACCACCAACATCAGCTTCGAGGGCGTCGAAGCCGAGCTGCTGCTGATTGCGCTCGACCTCGAAGGCATCGCCGTCTCCACCGGTTCCGCCTGCTCGTCAGGCACCCTTGAGCCGTCGCATGTGCTGACGGCCATGGGCCTGTCGGCGGCGCGCGCACGCACGTCGTTGCGATTCAGCCTCGGCCCCGGGACGACCGATGCTGACATCGCGGCGGTCATCGATCGGGTGCCCGCCCTGGTCCACAAGCTCCGCCGCCTCAGTCACACGGCCGTCGGCGTCGGGGGCAGGACCGGTGTTGGAGGCAGAAAATGAGCCGCGTTGTGGTCGCGATGTCGGGCGGTGTGGATTCGTCGGTGGCCGCGGCGCTCATGGTCGAAGAAGGCTACGACGTGGTGGGCCTCTCCATGCAGCTCTACGATCAGCGCGAGACCGAGGACGGCGCACCAAAGTTCGGCTCCTGCTGCAGCCTTGACGACCTGCACGATGCGAAGCGTGTCGCACAGCAGTTGGGCTTCCCCCACTACATCGTCAACTTCGAGCGCGAGTTCAAAGCCACGGTCGTGGACAACTTCGTGCGCGAATACTCGGCCGGGCGGACACCCATTCCGTGCGTGCACTGCAATGCCGACCTGAAGTTCTCCACCCTGGCCGAGCGCGCGGCCGGCCTCGACGCCTCAGTGGTGGCCACCGGCCACTACGCACGAGTGGTCTGTGATGAGAACCAGCAACGCTATCGCCTCCTGCGCGGCGTGGACCCCGGCAAAGATCAGTCGTATTTCCTGTTTACGCTCACCCAGGATCAGCTCGCGCATGCACGCTTCCCGGTCGGGCACCTGAACAAGACCGAGGTCCGCGCGCATGCGGAGCGGCTTGGCCTGTCTGTGGCCGACAAACCCGACAGTCACGAGATTTGTTTTGTGCCTGACGGCAACACCGCGCGCTTTGTCGAACGCCATGCCCCGCAGCCACCCGCCAGTGGCGAAATCGTTGACGCCCAGGGGCAGGTGCTTGGTGAACATCGCGGGGTGCATCACTTCACGGTCGGCCAGCGCAAAGGACTGGGTCTGAGCACCGGCGCACCGCTCTATGTGCTGAAGCTCGAGCCCATCGACCAGCGCGTGGTGGTCGGCGCGCGCGAGGCACTCGGCGGCCACGAACTCACGGCCACGGGCGTGAACTGGATCTCCGGGCAGGCGCCCCACGGCCCCACGCACGTCACCGCGCGCATCCGGCACCGCCACCAGGACGCACCCGCGACGGTGGTCGCCACCGGCAACGGCACCGCGCACCTGCGCTTTGACGACCCGCAGGTGGCCATCACGCCCGGCCAGGCCGTGGTGTTCTACGACGGTGCTGACGTGGTTGGCGGCGGCTGGATCGACTCGAGATAACGCTCGGCATCAAGCGCCGCCATGCAGCCTGAGCCGGCGGCCGTAATCGCCTGCCGGTAGACGTGATCCTGCACGTCGCCGCACGCAAAGACCCCCTCGACGCTGGTGCGCGATCCGTCGTGGGTGATGAGGTACCCGCCCGCATCTGCGTCCAGCTGCCCCGTAAACAGACCGGTATTCGGCGTGTGGCCAATCGCCACGAAGATACCGTCCACGGCGAGCGTCTTTTGGGCACCCGTCTTGAGGTTGCGCAAGACGATGCCGTTGACGGCCCCGGCGGACGCGTCCAGCATCTCGACCACTTCGGTATCCCACTCGACCACGATCTTGGGGTTCGCCAGCGCCTTGTCCTGCATGATCTTCGAGGCACGGAAGGCGTCGCGCCGATGCACCAGCGTCACCTGCGTCGCGAACCGGGTCAGGAAGATCGCCTCCTCAAGCGCGGAGTCGCCGCCGCCGACGACCGCGATCGGCCGGCCGCGGAAGAAGAAGCCGTCACACGTGGCGCACGTCGACACGCCGTGTCCCATCAACGCCCGCTCGGACGGCAACCCCAGCAACTTCGCCGAGGCGCCCGTCGCGATGATGAGTGTCTGTGTCTCGATGCGATCGTCGCCGACGGTCATGACAAACGGCCGCGTGGACAAGTCAATCGACGACACATGGCCGCGAATGATCTCGGCGCCAAAGCGCTCCGCCTGCTCACGCATGGCCGCCATGAGGTCCGGCCCCATGATGCCGTCACGAAAGCCGGGAAAATTCTCCACCGCGGTGGTCAGCATCAGCTGCCCCCCCGCCTCAAGGCCTTCGATCACCAGCGGCTTCAGGTTGGCACGAGCCGAATACAACGCGGCCGTCAAGCCGGCGGGCCCCGATCCGATGATCGTGACCTCTCTCGTCAGCGCGGCCATCAGAGGTGCTTGTCCAGCGCCTTCTTGAACTCAGCCTTGTCGGCCACGCCCACGATTTGTTCCACCACCTGGCCACCCTTGAAAAGCATCACGGTGGGAATGCCACGCACCATGTACTTCACGGTGATCCCGGGGTTCTCGTCCACGTTGAGTTTGCCCACCGAGACGCGGCCGGCGTATTCGCCCGCCAGCGCGTCAATCGTCGGTCCGAGTGCGCGGCAGGGACCGCACCACTCTGCCCAGAAGTCCACAAGCACAGGCGTGCTCGCCTGCAGCACGTCGGTATCGAAATTGCCGTCCGTAAACGTTGTCACCTTGTCAGAAGCCATGAATCACGCTCGTCCTCTCAGCCAGATCTCACTCGGCCCATCGCAGGGCGGCCGCATACCGCGCCTGTCGGTACACTTTGACATACTCCCGGGCTGATGGACCCCATGAGTGATCATCACTCATCCCTTCGCGCATCAATGCGGCCCAACGCTCCGGTCTGTGATAGACGCGCAACGCCTGCCGCACCGTGTGCAGCAACGCGTCCGACGTCGCCTCACGGAACTTGAAACCGTTCGCGCGCCGCGCGCGCGGTGCGTAGCCCCTGATGGTGTCGTCGAGCCCCCCAACGGCTCTCACCACTGGCACCGTGCCGTACCGAAGGCTGTACATCTGATTGAGCCCGCAGGGCTCAAAACGCGACGGCATCAGAAACATATCGGCGCCTGCCTCAATCAGGTGCGCCACACCCTCGTCAAACCCGATGCGCACCCCTAGCCGCGAAGGGAAACGGGCCGCAAGCGCTGTGAATTGCGCTTCATAGTGCGACTCGCCGCTGCCGAGCACAACCCAGGTCGCATCGAGTGACATCAACTGCTCGGACGCCCCCAGCACCAGATCGCATCCCTTCTGATCCACCAGGCGCGACACGATCCCAATGACCGGCCGCGCCAGCGCATCGTCGCCCACAGGCAAGCCAAACTGCTCGAGCAACGCGCGCTTGTTCTGACGTTTGCCGGTCAGATCATCAGCCGAGTAATGGGCCGGCAGCAACGGGTCGGACGATGGATCCCAGACGGCCGTGTCGATGCCGTTCAGGATGCCCACATAGCGATCGCCGAGCGAGTGCAGCACGCCGTCAAACCCGAAACCGAACTCGGGCTGCACCGTCTCTCGCGCATAGGTCGGGCTCACCGTCGTGACCATGTCACTGGCGGCGATGCCGCACTTCAGGTAGCTCAACTGATTCCAGAACTCGCCAACGGCCACGGTGAACAGCTGTCTCTTATACACATCTGACGCTGCCGACGAATAGAGAGGTGTAGATCTCGGTGGTCGCCGTATCATT